>Ga0210406_10002030_pt1 | contig 23652 bp, 20 predicted proteins | sample IncBWC30MmetaG_FD_155454 | JGI IMG/M metagenome (GOLD analysis project Ga0210406, IMG submission 155454) | Forest soil microbial communities from Barre Woods Harvard Forest LTER site, Petersham, Massachusetts, United States - Inc-BW-C-30-M | ecosystem: Environmental > Terrestrial > Soil >...
AGTTCACCGGCTGTCCGTGCGCATTGGGGTCCGGCGTCGAGACGGGTGCGGTCCTCATGTAGAGATCGTAGGGCATGTCGAAATGCACAGGTCCCGGTCGCCCCGTCCGCATGAGCGTGAAGGCGTCAGGCAACGCCTTGACCAGGTCCTCGACCTTACGAATGCGCCACGATTTCTTGACGACCGGCGTGAACATCGACGACATGTCGCCGTGGTAGCGATAGTCGTCCTGCAAAGCGCCGGTGTCGAACTGGGTGGTCGGAACATTTCCGGTGATGACGAAGAAGGCCGAACAGTCGCAAAAGGCGTTTGCCACCGAAATCATCAGATTCATCGGGCCCGGGCCGGTTGAGGCGTACACGGCGAGCGGCTGCCCTGTCAGGCGAAAATAGACGTCCGCCATGAAGCCCGCCGACTGCTCGATCCGCGGCGAGATGTGGCGGATGCGATCGGTCTGCTTGTAGATCCCGTCCAGAAGGCCGATGGCCCCATGCCCGGCGTAGCCGAGGATATACGGCACCTTCTCCTTGACGAGATACTCGGCAATGATATCGGCGCCGCGCGTCTCATTGGAGCCATCGGCGTAGCTTGTGAGCCCGGGCCGCATCCCAAGAGAGGAATAGCTCGAGCCCGCCGGCCGCGGTCGATCGAGTTCGTATGATCGTGACCAATCACTCATCAACCATCCTCCCTTTGTCCTCGCCGCCGGGTCTAACCGCCGGCGCGTCGGCCGCCGTCAGAATGCCGCGGCCATCTCGGCGAGTCGCTGATGGGCGCGCTCGCGCGCCGCCAAAATCGGTTCCTTAGGGCCCGTCGTCGGCCCAATCAGGACGAAACGCGTGTCGCGGATCCCGACAAAGCGCAGCGCCTCGCGCAGGTATGGGCTCGCCATATCGATCCGCCCGCGGTTCATCCCGGTCACGAAGTCGCTGCCGCACGCGAGAATCACAAGGGTCGGGCGATCCTTCAGGAGGGGAATATAGCCGGTCGCCGGATCAAACCGGAATGTGAGGCCAGGCTGGCTCACGAGGTCAATCCAATGCTTGAGCTTGTAGGGGATGCTGAAGTTCCACATCGGGGTCGAGATCAGCACGCGATCCGCGAGCGAAAAGCGCAGCGCCATGCGCTCGATGACGGCGAAGGCGTCGCGCTCCGCCGTGTTGAAGGCGCGTCCATTGGTGATGGCATATTTGGCCTCGAGCGCCGGGCCCTCAAATTCAGGCAGGCGCTCCCGCCAGACGTCCATCACGTCGACGTCCCAGTTTGGGCGCACCTCCTGAAAGCGCGCCACGAATGCATCAGCGCCCGCGGAAGACGCCGCCTCCCTGCGCGGCGAGCATTTGAGATGAAACAGTTTCGGCACGGAATCCGCCCCTGTTCAACCGAGCGCCCTGATGACGGCCTCAGCGTTTGTGACGACAGCGACATTTTGCATGGCGAAGTCGATCGAGGCGCGGTGCCACGCCGCGTTCATCGTCGAGCAGCAATCCTCTGGCACGATCATGAAGTAGCCTTTGTCGGCGCCGGTGCGCGCCGTATGCTCGATCGACATGTTGGTCCAGGCACCGGTGTCGATGATCATGTCGCGCCCTTGAGCCCGAAGAATGGTCTCGAGACGCGAGCCCTCCCATGCGCTCATGCGCATCTTCTCGACCACGAAGTCGCCGGGTTGAGGTTCAAGACCGCTGACCGGCGCCGCGCCCCAGGTGCCGCGCACCATCCCCTTGCTGTCGGCGATCCCTTCGAACAGCGGCGCGTTGAGCGTCAACCCTGGCGCGCCCGGCTCGACGACGAACCAGACGTGGATCACAGCGACACCACGCGCGCGCGCCGCCGCCGCCAGACGACGCGTATTCTCGACCACGTTCTGCTCGCGGGCGTGGGCTGGCGCTCCGGACGAAGCGAAGGCGCCGCCCTCGCCGATGACGTCGTTTTGCATGTCCTGGATGATGAGCGCGCAACGCTTGGGGTCGAGCGTCAAGTTTTGGGCGAGCGACGGCCGGGATGACGACGGCTGGCTCTCGACGCTTTGACTTGAGCCAACAGCGGGGGCCGGGGTCGCCGACCTCACATTCATGTAGGGCTCACGCCGCGGACCGACCTTGGTCTCGATGCGATAGACCGAATGGGTCGCAGTCAGAAACAGAGTGCGGAAATCCGGGCCGCCCCAGGTGAGATTGGCGACATTCTCAGGCGCGCGCACCTTTCCTAAGAGGTCGCCGGAAGGCGCGTAGACCCACACGCCTCCGGGCGCTGTCACCCAGACATTGCCGCGATGGTCGCATTTCATCCCGTCGGGCACGCCCGGCTCGAGCGACGAGCGAACTCCGGAGGCGAACATGCGCCCGTTCGACAATGAGCCGTCAGCAGCGACGTCGAAGACGCGGATCAGCGTCTGCACCGTATCGTTGACGTAGAGGCGCTTTTCATCAGGCGAAAAGCAGAGGCCGTTCGGCTGATCGAACAGCAGCCGATCGACGAGCAGTTGCGGGCCGCCGCCGCCCGGCGCGACGCGGTACACGCCCTGGAAGCCGAGCGCGCGCGGCCTTTCGACCCCAAACCCCGGCATGCGCCCATAGTAGGGATCGGAGAAATAGATCGAACCGTCCGAGCGGACGCAGACATCGTTAGGGCTGTTGAGTTCCTGACCGTCGAAATGGGACGCGAGAACTTCGCGCCGTCCGTCCGGTCGCTCGCGCACCAACGAGGACGTCGCGTGCTCGCATACGATCAGGTTGAGATCGGCGTCGTAGGTCATGCCGTTGCATTTGTTCGAAGGACGGCGCACTTCCGCGACGCCTCGTGCGGCGTCCCAGCGACGGCGCACGTCGGCCGGCATGTCCGAGAACAGAAGGTAGTGGTCGACCGGATGCCAGATCGGACCCTCGGTGAAGGTGAACCCGGTTCCGACCTGACCGACCGGCGCGTAGGGATCGATCAGTTCCTCGAATTCCGGTCGCAGGGTCGCGTGCGTCATCGCTCGTGATTCCTTCGTGGGTGCCTAAGCCGGGAACCAGTTGCGCTTCGGCAGCGTCTGGACGATCGGACCGGGCACGGAATCCTGCAGCCGCGCCACGACCGTCCCGTGCTCGACTTTGGCTGGGCGATCGTGCACCGGCAAGATGAAGCGGGCGTTGGCGAGCACCTTCTTGATGGCCGCCTTCTCGGCGCGCTTTGTCGTTCCATGGTTGCCAGTGGTCCGCGGCTCGCCGTCATTGTTCTCACGGAACGGCTCGACGATCTGGTCGTTGATGTCGTAGAGGACGTCGCCGCAAATCGTGGCCACGCCCTCGGCGGTGTGAACGTGGACATTCATCGACCCTTCGGTATGCGCGCCCGCCGCCTCGCAAAAGACGCCCGGCATCAGTTCGACCGGGCCGCTGATCTCGAGGTCGAGGAAGCGCAACGCGCTCTTGGCGTGCAAGCGGTCGATCAGGTGCTTGATATCTGGCGCCGGGTATTGTGGATGCATGAGGCCGGAGACGGAGTATTCGAGTTCGCGGCGATTGACGACCACGGTCGAATTCATTGGAAAGAGATCGTCCTTGCCGGCATGATCGATGTGCAGGTGGGTGTGCAGCACGAAGCGGACGTCGCCCATGCGGACACCATGCTTGGAAAGCTGATTCTCGATCATGTTCTCGTGGAACTGCAGCCCGCGCATGCCCAGTGTCTCCATGATCTGGTTCGAGCGGTAGCCAGTGTCGACGAGAATGGGATAGGCGCCGCCGAGGATCAGAAATCCAAGCGTCAGCACGCGGCGCATGCGCCCGCAGTCGCGGCCGAGGACAAGGAAGCTCGATTCGAGCTCGATGTCGCCATAGTCGAGGATCTTGATTTCCAGCGGCATAATTTCCTCCCAACCTTCGTATTCCGTCGTGCGCCTTATGAAGCGACGCGATAGACGCGCATTGCCGTGTCGTGCAGGATCGCTTGTTGTTCCTTGGGCGTAAACGACGCCACCGCGTCCCTATGAGCTGACAGGAGCTCGGCATACGAGGTCCAGAGCTTCTCGATCGGAAAGTTCGAGCCGAACAGGCACCGCCCCGGGCCGAACACGCGCACAGTCTCGCGGACCACGTCGGCGACATGGGCCGGGTCATTGCGGTGCAGGAAGGTGCCGAGAGCCGAAAGCTTGGTGGTCACATTCGAGCACGCCGCGAGGCGGACCATACCTGCACGCCATTCGGCGCGTCCGGCGGTCGAAAGATCCTCGAGCATACCGGCGTGCTGAAGCACGAACGTGACCTTCGGGCAGGATTCGGCAAGGTCCGCCGCATCGGCCATTTGCGGCGCAAACACCTGCAAGTCGAAGCTCAGGCCATAGTCGGCGAGACGGCCGACATTTCGTTGGATCCTAGAATCCGCGGCGAGGTTTGGCCGCGCTGCGAAGCGGTATTGTGGGTTCTCGTGCCAGTGCAGTTGCATGCGCACGCCGCGCACCAGGGGGTAGCGGGAAAGCCGGTCGAGTTGGGGACGCACGTCATCAGCGCTCACGTCGGCATAGGCGACAATCGCGTGCGGCCAACCCGTTTTGTCAGCGGTCCGCTGCACCCAGGCCGCCTCGCCCTCATAAGCCTCGGGTCGCCAGTTGGTCTGCACGTAGACCGACTTGACCACGCCGAGGCCGTCAAGGTCGGCGCGAAATTCTTCAATCGGATAGTCGCGCCGGATCGGCTCGTAAGGCCCGAAAATGCGCGGCTGCAAAGGGCCCATGAGCCAAGGGAGGTCGGCCTGCCGCCAGATGTGATGATGGCCATCGACGACCGGAATCACGCGGCTCTCCTGCGCCCCAACGACAGGACGTGATTGACGATCGCGGGCGTAGACCCGCCGTCAACCATGTCGTCGACGAAGGGAAAGATCGCGACCAGCGCCTCGGTGCGGGGACGGAAGCTCTGGCCGATGGCGAGTGGGGTGAGCCAACTCAGTCGCCAAGCGCGACGTGAGAGCCTCGCGACCGCATCGGCGAGCGCGGTCGGATCGCCGCGCTCGAGCCCGTCCGAGACGATAAGCGTAATGGCGCCGCGCGCGTAGGACGAGAAGCGAGGCACAGCGAGAAACGCCTCGAGCGCATCGCCAATGCGCGTGCCTCCGTCAAAGTCACTGACGATGTGAGCCGCGCCGGCGAGCGCCTGCTCCCGCCGCTTCAACCGCATGGGCCGTGTCACCCGCGTGAGCCGGGTGCCGAACGTGAAGACCTCGACCCGTGGGCTCGCTTGAACGAGCGCATGGGCGAGGCGGAGGTTGTCTTCGGTGCGGGCTTTCATCGAGCCGGAGACGTCGATGAGCAGCAGCGCTTTGCGCGGCCGCGTGCGGCGCTTGAGGCGCGAGAGCTTGATGATTTCGCCGTCATTGCGGGCTGCGTCGCGCAGCGTCCGGCGCAAGTCGACGACAGCGCCCCGTCGCGCCCGCGAGCGCCGGTAGCTCACCCGCTTCGGTAGACGCCGAGGCGCTTCGCGCGCCAGACGGCGCAGCGCTTCACCCGTTTCCCTCGGGCCAAAGCGGCGTTCGACGAGCGCTTCGGCGCGAGTCGCAGCCTGACCGGATTCATTCGATTCTTCGGCGCTGATCGGTTCGTCCGCCCCGCGTCGATCTTCCTGGACGCGAACCACATCCTCCTCTTCACCCGGAGCCGTGCCCTGCCCTTCAGCGCCAAGGAAATGTATGTCGAACAGCGCGTGATAGGCGGCGTGACGCTCAGGCGGCGGGGCCAGGGTTGCGAGACCCGCCCGGCGGATATCATCGGGATCGCGCGGCCCCAAAAGGACAATCGCCGAGAGGAACGACTCCGTTTGCTCCGGCGCGACGGCAAAGCCATTGGCGCGCAGGATCGCGACAAAACCGATGAGCGGCTCGACGGCGCGCGGCGGCGGAGCGATCTCGCTCATACGACCGACTCGGCGAGCATCGCGTCCAGACGGCCGGAAACGTAGGCGAGATCTTCCTCGTCTTTGAGCGCGACGCCGATCGAGCGCTTAAACGCGTCGGGCCAGCGCGCGCCGCCGCGATTGAGCAGTGTTGCGGCCTCGGCCCAGTCGACCGACTCGGAGATGCCAGGCGACTTGCTCAACGGCTCGCGCCTGAGCTTGCCGACCGCAGCGACAACGGCGCGCGCCGTCGCCTCAGCGACGCTTGAGGCGCGCAGCATGACGATGCGGGCCTCACGCTCGGCATTCGGGTAATCGATCCAGTGATAGACGCAGCGGCGCCTCAGCGCCTCATGCAAGTCGCGCGTACGGTTCGAGGTCAAAATGACGATCGGACGCTCTGCGGCGCGAACCGTGCCACGCTCGGGAATCGAGATCTGGAAATCGGACAGGAATTCGAGCAGGAACGCCTCGAACTCTTGATCGGAGCGGTCGACCTCATCGATCAGGAGGACCGTTGAATCGGGCGAGCGCAGCGCCGCCAGCATCGGCCGCTCGATGAGGAAGGGCTCGCCATAGATGTCGATGCTCTGCTCACCGGCTTGCCGGATTGCCAGCATCTGGCGAGGATAATTCCACTCATAAAGCGCCGAGGAGGCGTCGATGCCTTCGTAGCATTGGAGCCGGATGAGGCGACGCGCCAGCACCGCGGCGACCGCCTTCGCCGCCTCCGTCTTGCCGACGCCGGGAGCGCCCTCAAGCAGAAGCGGCTTGCCAAGCGCAAGCGCGAGATAGGCGACCGTCGCCAGGCCTTCGTCGGCGAGGTAATAGGCGGAGCGAAGCGCCCGCTCGAGCGCTTCCGGGCTATCGATCCCGACAATGTCAGCTCTGATCGCCATCGTGAGCGTCTAGCGCCGCGCCTGTGGCCGCGCGCCGCCTTGCGCCTTGATCGCGCGCAGCACCTTTTCCGGTGTGATCGGCAGTTCGTCCATCCTGACGCCAACGGCGTTGAAGATCGCGTTGGCGATCGCGGGCATGACGGGGTTTGCGCACATTTCGCCCGGACCCTTGGCCCCAAACGGGCCGTCGGGGGCAGGACGTTCGAGGACACTGATGTCATGTGGGCAAATGTCGCCCGGCCCTGGCATCAGGTACTCGACGAAATCGCGCGGCCCGTGGCTTGGATCCGGATAGTACGGCTCCGGGGTCTCGTAGAGGGCGTGGCTGATGCCCATCCAAGCGCCGCCGACGAGCTGTTGCTCGACGAGGCGCGGATTGAGAGCCCGACCGAGTTCGTAGGCGCTGTCCATCCTCACCATCGCAACTTCGCCGGTTTCGTCGTCAACCTCGACTTCGGCGACGAGACAAGCGTGGGCGTAGCAGGTCGCTGGCGACATCTCTCCGGTTTCCGGATCGACGTCGGACAGGGGAACGAGGAAGATGCCGCGTCCTGAGATTGTGCGCCCCTGCCGGAACTGGGCGGCGATGGCGACATCCTTGGTTGAAATCGATCGGTGCGGCGCGCCTTTGACGTGAATATTGCCGCGCCCGTCGGTCTCGAGATCGGCAACGTTGACTTCGAGCTCTTCAGCCGCCGCCTCCATCATCACGCCGCGCGCCTCGCGCGCCGCGGCCATGACAGCGTTGCCCACCCGATGCGTCCCGCGCGACGCGAAGCTGCCCATGCAATGGGGGCCCGTGTCGGAATCGGCCGTATCGACATACACGTCCTCGACCGGCACACCAAGCGTTTCCGCGCAGATCTGGCGTGTCACCGATTTCATCCCTTGCCCGAGATCGATCGAGGACAGCGACACGGTGAACTTGCCGCTTGGATTGGAATGAACAAGGGCTTGGCTCGGGTCACCGCCGAGGTTCATTCCAATTGGATAGTTCATTGACGACATGCCGCGTCCGCGGAGCTTGGCCATCTTATCTTCTCCTGCCGCCGAAGACTGACGAGAACCGGATCGCGCCGTGTGACGGGGCTGCCGCCGGCTGTGCAGGCGGGGGCGGAGGCGGCGGCCGGATCGGCTCCGGGGAAGGCGGCGCGGGGCGGTCATAGACTGTGCGTTGCTGGCCAGCCGGTCGGCTGACGAGAATCGCCTCACGCGCCGGCGCGGGCGCCGGCACGACGGCGCGCGGCGCGCCAACGTCCTTGAGCGACGACATGCGCTTGAAGTCGTCGCGAATGCGCCACTTGGCCTTCTCCGCCGCGACCTGCACGCACTCGATGAGGGCCGTGTTCTTCGCCTCGCGCCGATGGGCTTTCATGTCGCCATCGCGATAAGCGTTAACGAGGCGGAACTCCATCGGATCCATGCCGACAAGGTCGGCGAGTTTGTCCATCTGGCATTCGATCGCGAAATCGACCGCGGTGACGCCGAAGCCACGCATCGCCGTCGCCGGCACCCGGTTGGTGAAGACGCAATAGACCTCAGCGTAGACATTGGGGATCGTGTAAGGCCCGGGGAGATGGGCCGCGCATTTGACGACGGCGTAACTTGACAGGCGGGTATAGGCCCCGCTGTCGAACAAGCAGCGGAACTGACGTGCGAGAATGCGTCCGTCGCGGGAAACCCCGTCCTTGATGAAAATGCGCTCGGCGCCGCGTGGCGCGCAATACAGCATCTCTTCCTCGCGGCCGATCATGTAACGCACCGGCCGCCCGGTCAGCATCGCGCCAAGAATGGCGAGCGGCTCGGTGACCGTGTCGACTTTGCCGCCGAACCCGCCGCCGACCGTCCCGCCAATAAAATGGAGTTTGTTCGAGGGCACATCGAGGATCTTCGCGCAAGTGTCGAGCGAGAAGAACAGCGCCTGGGTCGAAGTGTACACGACGTAGCGACCGTTGGTGTCGGGGGCTGCGATCGAGCCGTTCGTTTCGGTCGGCGCGTGCTCGATCGGCGACATCTGATAGCGCTGCTCGAGAATGTGATCCGCCGCGGCGAAGCCGCGCTCGACGTCGCCGAAGCGAATCTTCTGGTGGTCGTAGATGTCATGGTAGGTGAAGGTGTTTTTGGGATAGGTCTCGTTGATCACGGGCGCGCCGGGTTTCATCGCCTCCTCGACATCAAAGACCGTTGGCAGCGGCTCGTAGTCAACGCGGATCTTCGCCAAGGCCTCGAAGGCTTCGCGCTGGCTTTCCGCGACGACAGCGACGATCGGCTCGCCCTTGTAGCGAACCTTGTCGACGGCGAGTGTTGGCTCATCGTCCTTGCCGAAATTGATAAGGCTCAAAAGCGTGTTGAGATTGCGCGGCACGTCGGCGCCACGGATGATCCGGCGCACGCCGGGGCTGCGCTCCGCTTCGGAGAGGTCGATACGGCGGATGCGGGCATGGGAGTGGGGGCTGCGCAGAACCTTGAGATGCAACATGCCCTGCAGCTTGTGGTCGTTGAAATAAACCGAGGTCGCGGTGACATGGCCGAGCATGTCCTGCCGCTGAGTCGGCTTGCCAATCTCCTTGAGATTATCGTCGCGCTCGTCGGCAAAAATGTCTTTGCGCAGTTCAAGCATAAGTCACCCTTTCAGGCGCGCCGCTCGCCCCGCCGCGCGGCGGCGGCAAGAACGGCGTTGATGATCGGCTCATAGCCAGTGCAGCGGCAGATGTTGCCGGAAATCGCGTCGACAACTTCGACACGGCTGGGATCGGGGTTGCGATCGATGAGCGCCTTCGCGGCCATGAGCATTCCCGGCGTGCAATAGCCGCACTGGGCGGCGAAATTATCCATGAACGCCGCCTGGAGCGGATGAAGCTCGGGACCGGTCTTGAGACCATCGGCGGTCTCGATCGATTTGCCCGCGACCGTCTCCGCGAGCGTTATGCAAGACAGCACAGGTTCGCCGTCAATCAGCACCGTACAGGCGCCGCAGCCGCCCTGCCCGCAGCCGAACTTGGGCGAATGATCCCCGATTTCGTCGCGCAAAGCCGAAAGGAGGTTCATGCCTCCGTCGACGAAGATCGCCACCTCGCGGCCGTTGTGTCGAAATTGTACCGGCGTCTTTGCCATGCGTATGTCTTTCTTCAGCCGTCCTGCCCGAGCAGCAGCCGTCGCAGATGCACGCCCACGACTTCGCGGCGGTACCACGCGCTGGCAATCGCGTCGTTCGCGGGCGAAGTTCCCTCGGCGGCGGCAGCCACCGCCGCGGCGACGCCGGCCTCGTCGAGTGTTTTGCCTTCAAGCGCTCGCTCGGCAGCCTTGGCTCGAATGGCTGTCGGCGCCATCGCGCCGTAAGCGATGCGCGGGCCCGAAACGCGTCCGCCGACCGCCGAGAGGGACACAGCGATCGACAGCACAGAAACGCCCTTCGGCTTGACCCGCGCCACTTTGCGGAAGCGGAACGCTTCGGGACTCGACGGCCGGTCGCAGGTAACGCTGAGGACGAACGCGCCCGGCGACCGGTCGCGGCTCGCCAGAAATTCCTCGAGCGCCATATCCCGCGCGCCGTAGCCGCTCATGACGGACACCGTCGCCTCGAGCGCAAGCAGCGCGACAGCCAGATCGCCATATGGCGCAGGGGCGAAAAGATTGCCGCCGACGGTCGCGGTCGTGCGCACGGCCGGACCGCCAATCAGGCGCGCGGGCGCATGCAGAAAGGAAAGCTCGCGCTCTCGCAAGATCTGAGACAAGGTTACGCCGGCGCCGATCGTGATGCGCGCGCCGCTGGCCCGTATTTGGGTTAGCGCGCGATCCTCGAGGCGCACGATCGTGGATATCGACACATCGCCTTCATTGAGCGCCCTCATGACCAGCGTGCCGCCGCCGATGTAGCGCGCCGAGCGGTCGGACAGCGCAGCGGCCGCTTCGGTCGGCGTGGCGAAGGTCTTCACTGTCACCGGCATCGTGAACCGACCTCTTTCATGGAGACTCGCTGAGGTGCTTGCGTATCGCGTCGAAACCCGCCTGATAGATCTGCTCGCCGACCATATCGGTCAGGCGCTTCTCGTCGCCAGGCCGTGTGGTGAAGCGCGATTCCCAATGCCAGAACGTGCGGTCGCCATCCGTGACGGGCAACAGGCGCACGTGCGCGACATAGTTGAACAGAGGGATTGGCGTGTCGAGCAGACAATAGCTGAAGCTTTGCTCCAGGTCCGAGAGCGCAAGCAATTGCTCGCGCAGCTCCGAGCCGTCCGCGAGCTTGAAGCGGCGCACGCAGCCGATGCGGTCGGAAGTTTGATTGCGTTCGATCTGGCTGGTCGCGACCTCCGGATGCCAGCGGTCGTGGCCGTTGAAGTCGCGCAGGACTGCCCAAACCTGATCAGTCGAGGCGTCGATGATCGTACTTTTGACCACGTGAGCCATCTCTAGCCGCCAAACGCTCGCTTGAGCGCGTCAAACCCACCCTGAAACACGCCGCCGCCAATGTTGGCGATGAGCTCGCCTTCGCGCTCGAGCGCGCAGTCAAATTCCGCCGTCCATTCGACGAAGGTCCGTTCTCCGTCGGTCACCGGCGTCAGACGCAACGTCGCGACATAGTTCTCGACGCCCATCGGAGATTCGAGGATCGAATAGGTGCAGAACATGTCATAGTCGGAGAGACCGAGCAGTTTTTCCCGGATCCGGTCGCCGTTGCGCAAGCGGAAGTCGCGAACGCAGCCGATCTTGTCGGAGGGTTCCCCGCCTTCGATGCGGCTCTCGGCGATCGCCGGGTGCCAGTTCGGCATGCCGTTGAAGTCCCGCACCCGGGCCCAGACCCGATCGCTGCGGCCGTTGATGACGCTGGAAACGAAAACGCGCGCCATGGACCTGCCCTAGCTCCTCTTGCGGGGCGAGGATCCGCCGCTCGCGGGAGGCGCGCCGTCAGCCTCCTTTTTTGGCGCCGTATCCTTGCGAATCCCTTGCATGTCGCGCGCTTCGCGAATGAGGCCAGGCATTCTTGCGAGGCTCCCGCCTTCGACGCCGATATCGGCCAGAAGCGAATCGATGAGCGGAGCCTGCACGCGGTAGCGAAGGGCCGAGTCGATCACTTCGTCGGTCGCGCTCCGCCCGCCATTGCCCCCGGAATTGCCGCCGTTCAGGCCATCGACCTGGAGAATGCGGATGCCTTCGATCTTCTCCATCGGCTTCACGCTTTCGCGCACGATGCCTTCAATCCGGTCAAGCAGCTTGCGACGGAACAGCGAGTAGCGCGCGGGTTCGGTCAGCACGTTCTCGGCTTCGTTCAGGAGTCGCTGCGCCTCGGCCTCGACCGCTGCGCGCACACGCTCGGCTTCCGCGGCGATGCGCGTCTCCTCGGCCGCCTTCTCGGCCAGCAGCACTTCGATCGAACGCCGCCTGCGGGCGACCTCGGTGTCGCGCACCGTGACGACCCGCTCCTCCGCTTCCGTGGCGCGGGCTTTCGCATTCTCGGCCTCCGCTTGCGCCGCCGACTGTTCGAGCGACTTCTGATAGAGGGCGATCGCCTTCTCCATCAGCGCGGTCTCGACCACCCTCTCGCGCTCGACTTCGAGCTTGCGCAGGTCACGCTCGCGCGTGACTCGTGCTTCGTCGATGCCGCGGTCGGAGGCGATTCTGGCGCGCTCGACATCCTCGCGGGAGGCGATCTCGGCCTCCTGCAACGCCTGCAGCCGCCCAATCTCGAGCTGCTCGATCGAGCGGCGCCGTTCAAGCCGCGCGGCGTCCAAGACCTGTTCACGCTCGACGTCGGTCTTCTCGATTTGTTGCTTGGCGGCAATCTCGGCCTGCCGCACGAGGCGGTCGGCGCCGATTCGTTCAGACCGCTTAGAGGAGAGCGCAATCGTGCGCTCTTCGTCGGCGATTTCGATCGCCTGCTTCTGCTCGATGTTGAGCACTTCGCGCGTCCTTTGAGACGCGATACGGTCGGCTTCGAGGGCGAGCTCGACACCAATGCGCTGACGCTCCACGGCGTCGCGGCGTCGGAGCTCCGCCGCTTCGAGCGCTTCGGTTCTCGCGATCTCGCGGCTTCGCGTATCCTGATCGGCCTCGATCCGTTCGGCCGCGACGGCCTTTTCCTGCGCGATGCGGGCGGCTTCGATCGCCTCGCGCGCTTTGATGTCCGCCTCCTCCAAAGCCTGTGTGCGAACGATCTCTCGCGCCCGCACCTCTTGGTCCTTGGCGATCCGGTCCGCCTGGATCTTCCGGTCCTGAGCGATGCGGGCCAATTCGACCAGCTCGCGCGCGGCGATCTCCGCCCTCTCGAGATCTTCGTTGCGGGCGATCTCGAGCCGCCGGGTCTCCTGATCGGCGGCGATCGTTTCGGCGGTCGTCGCCTTCTCCTGGGCGATGCGCGCGGCGCGCGTCGCCTGCAGCGCCGCAATCTCGGCCTCCTCGATTGCTTGCCTGCGGGCGATCTCCTCGCCTTGGGTCGTTTGCTGGCTCTCGATGCGGGCCAGCGTAATGGTCCTCTCCTGCGCGATCCGGGCCGCTTCAATCGTCTTGCGGGCGGAAATGTCGGCCTCTTCGAGCACCCGATTGCGCGTGATTTCGAGCGCCCGAACGCGCTCCTCCTGAGCGATGCGGGTCGCCTCGGTTGCTTCGCGCGCGGCGATTCCAGCTTCCTCAATTGTCTGATTGCGGGTGATTTCGAGCGACCGGGTGCTCTGATCGGCGGCGATGCGGTCCGCGGCGAGCGTCTGGTCGCGAGCGATTTTTGCCGCCTCGATCGCCTGCTGGGCCGTTATCTCGGCCTCCTCGATTGTCCTGGTGCGCGCGATCTCCAGCGCGCGGACCCGCTCGTCGGCCGCGATCCGCTCGGCATTGATGGTCGTCATCTGCACAATTCGCAGCTTTTCCGTCGCCTCCCGCGCCGAGATCTCGGCTTCTTCGACGGCCCTCGTCCGTTCGATTTCACGGCGGCGCGTTTCCTCCTCGTTGACGATCCGCGATTCAGTCACCACGCGTTCCTGAAGGATACGGGCCTTTTCGACGATTTCGCGCGCCCCGATCTCCGCCTCTTCAACAGCGCGAGCTCGCTCGATCTCGGTCTGGCGCACTTCGCGTTCGGAGGCGATGCGGGCCGTGTCGACGGAGCGCTGATTGGCGATCCGCGCCTTCTCGATTCCCTCGCGGGCCGAAATCTCGATTTCTTCGACAGCGCGCGTCCGCTCGATTTCCTTTTGCCGGACCTCACGCTCGGAGGCGATGCGCGCTTCGCTGATCGCCTGCTCGTTGGCGATGCGCGCTTTTTCGATCGCCTCACGGGCCGAAATTTGCGCTTGCTCGGCTTCAGTCTCACGCAGCGCGCGTTCGCGGGCGACTTCCGTGCGCTGCACCGCGCGTCTCACCTCAATGTCGCGCTGTTGAGCCAGGCGAGCCGCTTCGCTGTCGCGCTCGATGTCCAGGGCCTGTCGCTCGGCCTCCAGATTGCGCGTGCGGATCTTGATCATCGAATCTTGTTCGATGTCGTTGCGCAACTTTCGGCGGTCCTCGATGTCCTCCATCAGCCGAGTGAGACCCTCGGCGTCGAACCGGTTCGAGGGATTGAAGAATTCGAGGTCCGTCTGATCGAGGTCGGTGATTGCGACCGACTCAAGCTCGAGACCGTTCTGGGCCAGCGCCTCCTGGGCAGCGCCTTTGACGCGAGCGACATAATCGCCGCGCTGCTCGTGCATCTGCTCCATCGTCATCTCGGAGGCGACAGACCGCAGCGCGGAGACGAACTTGCCCGACAGCAGAGCATGGAGTCGCTCAGGCTCGAGCGTGCGCCGCCCAAGCGTTGCGGCCGCGATCGCCACCGCCTCGCGGGTCGCCTGCACGCGAACATAGAAGTCGGCCTCGATATCGATGCGCATGCGGTCGCGGGTGATCAGGGCGCCGCCTTTCTCGCGCACGATTTGCATCGGCAGCACGTTCATGTTGACGGGGGTAAAGTCGTGAATGAACGGCAGGACGAAAGCGCCGCCGTTAATGACGACCCGCTCGCCGAGAAAGCCGGTGCGCACGAACGACACCTCGCTCGACGAGCGATGATAGAGCCAGTTGACCACGTACACGACGACCACGATGACGATGATCGCGATGATGAGCCAGAGGATCAGATTTCCGATCAAGAGCCCCGACATTTTCCTATTCCTCCTCTGCGAGCCGCTCTTCCTGGCGTTGCCCTGATTATCACCGTCGGCTGATCGATTTGAATCGGCGGACCTGCTCGGTCAGCGCGGTTTCGACCGGCAAGCGCTCCATGGATGAAGCGCCGTAAAATCCGTGGCAGGTCTTGGTGGACTTCATGATGAAGTCGGCATCGCCGGGTTCGGCGATCGGACCGCCATGGGCCAAGATGAGAATGTCGGGCCGGACCTTGATCGCGGCAGCGGCCCATGCATCGATGAGCGCCGGACAGTCGTGAAGCTTGGGCGCGGTCTGGGCGCCGATGGCGCCGCCTGTGGTCAATCCGAGGTGGCAGACGATGATGTCAGCGCCGGCCTTCGCCATCGCTTCCGCTTCGCCCTCATTGAAGACGTAAGGCGTGGTCAAGAGATCCTTCTTGTGCGCGGTCGCGATCATATCGACCTCAAGGCCGTAGGACATGCCCGTCTCCTCGAGGTTTACCCGAAAAGTGCCGTCGATGAGGCCGACTGTTGGAAAGTTCTGCACGCCGGCAAATCCGAGCGCTTTGATCTCGTCGAGGAAGACCTCCATCCGGCGGAAAGGGTCGGTGCCGTTGACGCCGGCCAGGACCGGCGTGCGCCGGACCACTGGGAGCACTTCGCGCGCCATGTCGACGACGATCGCATTGGCGTCGCCGTAGGCGAGAAGGCCCGCGAGCGAGCCGCGTCCGGCCATGCGATAGCGGCCGGAATTGTAGATGACGATCAGGTCGACGCCGCCCGCTTCCTCGCATTTGGCGGAAAGCCCGACGCCCGCGCCGCCGCCAACGATCGGTTCGCCTCGCGCGGCCATCGCACGGAACTTCTCCATCAACGCCGATCGGGTCAATGCGGTCATTCGCGCCCCCCTGCGCTCCGCCGCGTGCGCGTCTCGCCATGCAGCGCTCGAAAGGCGGCGACAATTGTGCTTGCGAATTCGGGATCGTTGATGTGCCGCTTGACCCGGATCAACTGCCGACTGGAGGTTTGGCGCACCGTCCGCTCGAGCGCCGCGAACAGCGCGGAATCGGCTCGGGGGTCATGAAACGCTTGACCGGGCTGATCGAGCGCCGAAACGCCAAGCTCGGGCAGGAAGAAGCGCACCGGACCGTCCATCAGGTTCAGCCTCTCGCCGATCCAGCGGCCGATCTGTTCGTTCTGCGCCTCGGTCGTGCGCATAAGCGTCACTTGGGGATTGTGCGGGTGCAAATGCCGGCCCTTGTAAGCGGGCGGCACGGTGTCGGGCGGCCCGAAATTCACCATGTCGAGCGCGCCGACCGAGCCGATGTATGGCATGCGAGTCCGAATGACCGCGCCGAAGCGATCCTCGTCCGCCGGCAGCACGCCGCCCATGAGCATGTCAGCCACTTCGGTCGTGGTGACGTCGATGACCGCGGAAATGGCGCCGGAATCGATCAATTTCTCCATCGAACGGCCGCCTGTGCCGGTGGCGTGGAACACCAGGCATTCCCAATCCGCCGCCAACGCCGCTGCGATCTGCTGAACGCAGGGCGTCGTCACCCCAAACATGGTCAGACCGACCGAGCGAACAGCGAGGCGGCGCGATCTCGCCGCGCCAACCTCTCGTTTTGCCTCGAGGCGGGCCTTCACCATCCCAATCAAAGCCTGGGCGCCATTGGCGAGCACCTGCCGAGAGATTGAGTTGAGGCCCTGAACGTCAGTGACCGAATACATCATCGTGATGTCGGTCGGACCGACGTAGCGACTGACGTCGCCGGAGGCGATCGAGGAGATCAGCACCTTGGGCGCGCCGATCGGGAGGGCGCGCATCGCCGGGGCGACGATCGAGGCGCCGCCAGACCCGCCTGCGCTGATAATGCCCGCAATGTCGCCTTGGCGCTTGATCCAGGTCTCGAACGCTTCCGCCATCGCCGCGACTGAAGCGCCGCGGTCTTTGCCAAACACCGCCGAGCCGCCACGACCATGGTTGAGCGCGATCTCTTGGGCGGTCACGTCGCATGTCGCCGGCTTGCCGCTCGTCGATACGTCGACGAGTCGCGTCCGCAAGCCGCTTGCGACGATGAGGTCACGGATGAAGCGGAGCTCCGCGCCCTTGGTGTCGAGTGTCCCAGCCACGATGACCACCGGCGGCCCGGAGGGCAGCGCCACGGCGCTGGGTATAGGCCCGGCTTCGATCCGTCCGGGACCAGCCGAAGCGATTCGAGCTGCCGACTCAATGCGCGCGTTGGGCGCGGGTTGCGACCAACGTGTGGGGGGCGTCGGGTTCGAGACATAGATCCGGATCGGCGCGCCTGACGACTTCGCCGCGCTTGCGGGCTGAGGCCCGGATTGGCCCGGCGACGTCGCCTCGGGGCGGTCCGGTTCTGCGGCGTCGGAATGGCGGCCAACGCCCAAAAGGCGCTGCTGAAGTTCGCGGTCCGCCGCAAGCCTGCGTGACTCGATGATGCGATTAACTCGCCCGTTGACCATGATGGCGACGTTCTCAGAGATTGTCGTCGCCACCCCGATATTCTGCTCGATGACGAGGATCGCCATGTCGGTCTCTTCGCCGAGACGCAGCAACATCTCCTCGACCTGCGCCACGATCACCGGCGCAAGACCCTCGGTCGGTTCGTCCATGATCAGGAGATGCGGATTCGTCACCAACGCGCGAGAAATCGCCAGCATCTGCTGCTCGCCGCCAGAGAGCTGCGCGCCGCCGTTGTTTCGACGCTCTGCCAGACGGGGGAAGGTGTCGTAGACGCGCTCGGCGGTCCAGGCGCCGCGCTCGCGAGACTGGGTCATTCGCAGGTGCTCGTCGACCGTCAACGAGCGCCAGAGCCGCCGTCCCTGCGGGACATATCCGACGCCATGGCGGGCGATACTCGCCGGTGGAAGACCCAGCAGCTCCTGGCCACGCATGCGGACCGTGCCGCTTGAAGCGCGGACGAGGCCCATAATCGCCTTGCAAAGGGTCGTCTTGCCCATGCCGTTGCGGCCGACGACCGACAGCACGCCGTGGTCGAGCGTCAAGTCGACGCCCTGCAGCGCATGCGAATGGCCATAGTAGACGTTCAGGCCCCTGACCTGGAGCAGGACGTTGGCCTCGGAGCGACGCGGCTCAGCCATGCCCGCCTCCAAGGTAGAGTTCCTGAACCTCGGGATCCGCCTCGATTTCCTGCGGCGAGCCTTCCTTGAAGATCCGCCCATTGTGCATCATCGTCACGCGCTCAACCACGCGAAGCGCCACGTCCATGTCGTGCTCGATGATGATGTAGCCGATATGCGAGGGGAGCGAGGAGAGGATGTCGACGAGTTCGGCCCGTTCCGTCGGCGAAAGCCCGGCCGCGGGCTCGTCGAACAGGATGAAGCGCGGGGCGCCCGCGAGCGCCAGCGCAATCTCGAGCTGACGCTGCTGACCGTAGGCCAATTCCGACACAAACCGGTCCTTGATCGGGGTCAGATGGACCGCCTGGATGAGGGACTCGGCCGCGTTGACGAGCGTGTCATTGCGGCGCGGCCGAATGAACGAGTAACGGCCGCGCGAGACCCCGCGAACGGCCAGATACACGTTGTCGAGCACGGTGAGGCCCGGGAAAAGCGCCGATATCTGATAGGTTCGACGCAGCCCGCGGCGAATGCGCTCGTAGGGTGGAAAGAAGGTCACGTCTTCGCCGAAGAAGCGAATTGTTCCCGAGGACGGCGGAAAGTCGCCGGTGATGCAGTTGAACAGCGTCGTCTTGCCGGCGCCGTTCGAACCGAGGACTGCGCGGCGCTCGCCGGGCCGAACTGTGAGCGAGATGTCGACCAAAGCGGCGAGAGCGCCGAACAGCCGCGTCACGCCGCGCAGCTCGAGCGCGTTGGCCGAGCCGACCGTGGAGAGACGCTGCGCGACGCTATCCATGGCCGCCGCCGGTCGATTGTGCGCGTGGCGAGCCGGGCCGCGCGCGATTGCGCCAGCGGGCCCATAAACCAATGATCCCATCTGGCGAGAAAAAGACAATCGCCAGGAACCCGAGGCCGATCAAGAGCCGAAACCGGTTGCCGTCGAGGCCGAACGCGACCAGGACGTCGAGGGCAAAGGTCTTCAGCACCGCATAGATCAGGGCGCCGATGAAGGCGCCAATTGGATTGCCGATCCCGCCAACGACGGCGATGACCAGGATGTCGATCGCGGCGGAGACGCTGACCGTCCCAGGCGCGATTTCGCCGTAGCTCCAGACCAGGAGAATGCCGCCGAGCGCCGCGATGACCGCCGCGAACACATAGGCCGCGATGCGGTGGGCGTTCACGTTGAAGCCGAGCGCGGCCATTCGCCGGGGGTTGTCGCGAATGCCCTGGAGCGCGAGCCCGAAGGGCGCTCGGGCGACATAGGAGACCGCGAGCCAGCACAGGAACGCGACGCCGAGCTCGAGATAGTAGGAGGGTATCGCGGCGCGCCAGTCGACGCCCAGAAACACCGGCGTCGGAATGGCGTTGATGCCGGTGTGGCCGTTGAAGATCGCGTAATTCTGGTTGGTGAAATAAAAGAACGCCGCCGCGATCGCGAGCGTGATCATGATGGTGTAGATGCCCGCGGTGCGCACCGCGAGCGCGCCAATGACGGCGCCGACAATCATGGAGAGGATGAGAGCCGCCGGAACAGCGAGCCACCAGGGCCAACCGATTCCGCCCGGCACCCCGTTCACGCCTAAGATTGCGACGACGTAGCCGGCGAAACCTGCGATCGTCATCTGCGCAAGACTGACCATGCCGCCATAGCCCGCAAGGAACATCAGGCTTAGCGCGATCGTGCCGAGCATGTACGACCAGCCAAAGATCTGAGTGAGCACGAAGCTGCTGGCGATCAGCGGCATGATGAGGACAACGACGCCGACGAGGACTGCCGCGGGGTTGATGTTCTGCAGCCACGTGGGCTGCGAGGCGGCCCTGGACGCGCCGCTCGCGCGGCTCTCGGCGAGCGCCATGGCCTAGCGCCCCACCAGAAGGCCCTGCGGCCGCACGGCCAGCACGAGCACCATGATCAGGAAGGTCAGAACGATCGCGTAGGTCGGGAAATAAGCAAGGCCGATCTGCTCGGCGAGGCCGATGATGACCGCGCCGAGCGCCGCTCCCGGAATCGAACCCATGCCGCCGACAATGACCACGATCAACGAAGCAAGCAGGAAGCGCGTGTCTTCGCCCGGAGACAGCGATTGGAAAGTTCCCCCGACCACGCCGGCCATCCCGGCAAGCCCGGCGCCGAACGCGAATACGGTGACGAAGACAAGCTGTATGGGCACGCCCATCGCGGACAGCATATCGCGGTCGTCGACGCCGGCGCGAACGATCATGCCAATCCGGGTGCGGTTCAGAACGAGCCACATCCCGAGGCCAATCACCACCGAGGCCAAGAAGATGACCAAACGAACAATCGGATAGGACAGATAGACCGCCTCGCCCGAGGACTTGACCGCCGTGATCAGCGGGAGATCCATCGGCCCGCGAAGCCAGGTCGGGGTTTGAATCTGCCACGAATTTCCCCCGAACCCCCATAGCATGAGGTCGGCGAGGACGATCGAAATCCCGATCGTCACGAGCGTCTGGCGAAGATCCTGCCCCTCCATCCGGCGGAAGACGGCGACTTGAAGGATGACGCCAAGGAGAGCCGCGACGACGAAAGCGACGACAAAGCCGAACAGCCACCAACCGGTGGCGTCGACAGCCAGATAACCAAAGTAACCGCCGAGAAGGTAGATCGAGCCGTGCGCCAGATTGACGTTTCGCATGAGGCCGAAAATCAGGGTGAAGCCGCTGGCGACGAGGAAATAGAGGCCGCCTAGCGTGATCCCGTTGAGCACGGCGTTGAGGAAGAGCTTCTTTCTGCCGAAGATCGCCTCGAAGCCCGAGGACCAGGGCGCGAACACGAGCCAGATCGCCGCAATCACCAGAACCGCGATGATCAGGGACCAGATCGGACGGCGCGCGACGAACTGATTCATCGACGGCCCTTCGAGCGGGACCGACAGATTGTCGAGGACGTCGCGGCGCCGCTCAGCTCTAGCCGCGTTGTCGTGAACTCCCCGGTCACAGCGAAGCAAAACCTCCCATAATTGCGTTCAGGCAGCCTATCCGCTTTTGGCCGCGCGCGCTTGATCGACAGTATGATTTCATGTCCTGTCGACGCGCCGCTAGAGGACATGGGCGACCCGGCGGTATTGCGTCGGCGCCATGCCCACATTGGCGGCGAAGAAGCGCGTGAAGCCGCTTTGCGAAGAGAAACCCAGGTCGTAGCCGATATCGGCGACGGAAATCTCGCTGCCCACAAGTTTATCGATCGCCTGCTCCATGAGCAGGGTGTTGACATAGAGGTTTGGCGTGAGCCCGGTCTGCGTCCGAAACAGTTTGTAGAAATGCGGACGCGACAAGCCCGCGCCGCGCGCCACCGCGTCGAGCTCGATGTCGGCGCCGAGCGACTCCTCCATCAACCGCATCGACTTGCGCACGCGAAAATCGATGGCCTGACCCGATAGACAGCGGCCCTCGCCCAGATCCATTTGACGCCAAGTCTCCTTGTAGCAGGCCTGAATCAGGCTGCGTAGCTCGCAATCGAGGGTCGTGACGCGCTGGCCCGCGTAGACGAGAGCCGAAACGCACCGAATTTGCGCGTCAAGCGCCGGTGTCCGAGCGAATTCAGAGCGGCCGAACCGAAGCGGGGTCTCGCTGACGCCGGAGGCGAACCAATCGGGGTTTACGTAAAGGACGAAGAAGGTCGAGCCGTCGTGGAGATCCCCCGGGACGAAGTTATGGGGCTCCCATGGGCTGACGGCGACGGCGGACTCGTTGGTCGTTCGGCAGGGAGTTCCTGAAACAAGCACGCCCCCGTCGCCGCCCGACAAATGAAAGATGAGGTGCCCTTCGCGGTGCGCATGGATGTTGAAGGGGCGGTTCAGATTGTAGATCACCGCGCGGCCGAATTGGCCGTGGACGGCCGCGACGGCCCGGCTCATCTCTGCTCCTCCTCCCCGATTTGTCGCGTAATTCACGACAAAGTTCAACAGTTGGAGCGGATACGCAAGAGCAAGCTGAGCGACCTCTGTCGCCCAGCCGCCTGATGATTCAGTACTTCTTGCACTCTGGAGTTGTTCGGCTCGGAGGCCCGATCTTGATGAACGTATCCCTCGGATAGCCCAGCGTCTGGTGGACGTCGGGGACGATCTTGACAACCTTGCTGACGAGACCACCCTGCCCGTCTTCGGCCACTTCGGTCACGAAGTTCGTGCCAATCGCCTGGCGGTCCTCATCGAGGCTGATCTTGCCGTTTGGCGCGTCGATCGTGAGCCCAGCAAGCGCAGTCTTGAGCTTCGACTGATTGTCGCTGAGATCGCCGTTGGCCTTGTCGAGCGCCGCGTATAGCGCCATCGTCGACCCATAATAGTTGGTCGCCAGCAATCCTGGGCTCGGCAGGCGCTTATCGGCAGGGGTCGCCTCCTGATAGAGCGTCACAAACGCCTTCCAGCTTGGATTGTCCCAAGTGTCGGCCATGCCGCTCGACGCGATCGTGCCGAGCATCGCCTTCTTCGCGTCGCCCTTGGCCGAAAGGACGGTCTGATCGACCATAATCGATCCGCCCATGAGATGGGCCTTGCCGCCGGCTTGCTCATACTGGTTTAAGAAGTTGACCGCGTCAGCGCCGCCGAGGCCGAGGTAGATTGCATCGACGTCATCGGGCAGCGCCGCGATCGTCGAGGCAAAGTCCTTCGTGCCGAGCGGCACCCACTGGCGGTTCGTCACCTGTCCGCCTGCGGCGCAAAATTCCAGAACAAGGCCAAACACCTGCGTGTAGACAAAGGAATAGTCTTCGCCAACTGTTGCGATCTTCTTGTAGCCCTTGGTGTTGTAGGCATAGTCTCCGAGGCCAGCGGACCATTGCGCGCCGTCCATGTTCCAGCGGAAGAAATTTGGCGACGGGTCGGGGAAGGTTGTTTCCTGCGCGCCCGAGGCGGCGTTGATGAACGTCAGCTCGGGATGAGTCTTGGAGAAGTTCTTGACCGCAATGCCTTCATCGCCGGACAGCGGCGAAATAAGAATTTGCACATGGTCCTGTTCGATGAGCTTCTTGACCGCGCGCACCGCCGAGTCCGGCGTCGCGTCTGTCGAGGCGACGACAAATTCAAGCTCCTTGCCGCCCGCCTTGGGGCCGTATTTCTTCACCGCAGCGTTGAAACCGGCCATGCCGTCCACGCCCAGGATCGTATAGGTGCCTTCGAGCGTCGCGGTAACGCCGACCTTGATCTTCTCCTGCGCCCACGCCGCGCTCGACAGCAAAATGCTGGTGAGCGCCACGGCGCCGATTCCACCCTTCAACATCATTCTTTTCCTCCCAGTTTAACAATGTGGCGTCCAGGCGCGCCACGACGCGCTCTTGGACGACTTCGTCGCCGTTCGCAGCGAAGTCTCCCAGCCGGCACGACAACATCAGCGGCAAGGAATGCCGCATCAGTGAAGCGGAATATGTTGGACTTTACAAGCTGTGAATTTGTGTGCGCCGCAGCGCATTCACCAATTCAACCCCAACGCCGACGACCGAAATATCTTATTGAATATAACGATCTCTCGCCAATGGTCCTTCGCGGTCATCGGATACCACTGGTCCACAAAGCCTGCGCGAAGACCTGTTAGCAGCCCGGTGACGAAGTCGCTTTTTGATCAGGCCGCATCATGGGCGATGATGATGACGAGCATTGGCGTTTCGCCGTCGATGGCCGAGATGACGGCGATCGCCAGCGCAGA
>Ga0210406_10002031_pt1 | contig 23650 bp, 13 predicted proteins | sample IncBWC30MmetaG_FD_155454 | JGI IMG/M metagenome (GOLD analysis project Ga0210406, IMG submission 155454) | Forest soil microbial communities from Barre Woods Harvard Forest LTER site, Petersham, Massachusetts, United States - Inc-BW-C-30-M | ecosystem: Environmental > Terrestrial > Soil >...
TACCAATCTGCGGCCGACTTGCGCGGAGACTTGAAACGGCTGAAGCGTGACACGGAATCCGGGCGCAAGGCTGCGCAAGCGGGTTCGGGGAGCGCAGCGGCGGTCTCCGTCGCTGCATCGTCCGGCAGTGTGACTAGCGGGATTTCCTCGGCAAAGCGCACGCCCGGGAGTTCTCGCGTGGTCTCCGATGCCCGCCAAAACCAAAAGAAGATCGGCACCGCTCTGAATGCGGGCATTGCGGTTGTGCTGGTGATAGCTGCGGCCTGTGGAGTCTACGCCTTCCTCGCCCGCAGCCAGCCGGCGCCGTTCCAGGACATTTCTGTCACCAAGGTTACCGACACCGGCGACGCGGTGCATGTCGCCATCTCGCCCGACGGTAAGTACATCCTGAGCGTAACGCGAAACAATGGGCGGGCCAGCCTGTGGTTGCGAAATGTGCCCACCAACAGCAACGCCCAGGTAGAGCCGGCGGCCGATCTGTACTACAACGGTCTGCGGTTCTCCCCGGACGGAAACTATTTTTACTTTGTTCGCAGCGATCCCGGGAACCCGGAGCTGAAGTTCCTGTACCGGGCTCCGCTACTCGGAGGCACACCGCAAAAACTGGCAGCCGATGTCGATTCGAACGTTACTTTTTCTCCGGACGGAAAGAGATTCGCCTTCATGCGCTACGACAATCCGGAGCCGGGGAAATACCGGCTCATCGTTCGGCCAGCGGATGGTGCCGAGGCCGAAGAAACCGTGCTGGCGAGCGGTTCGAAAAGCCAGGCTCTGTTCGCTCCGACTTGGTCTCAAGATGGAAAGACGATCGTGTGCGACGAGATCAATGGGGGAAATGCCTTGGAGAGCCTGCTGGCGGTGGACGTCACAACCGGCCGGCAGAAACTGTTCTTCGGCAGCAACCAACAGTTCTTCGAATCTCCCGAGTGGATGCCGAATGGGAAGGGATTGCTAGGGCTGATGCGCGGGCAAAGTTCCAACTTCAATCAAGCCCAGATTGCCTTCGTCTCCTACCCGGATGGAAAACTGTCTCCCATCACGCGCGACACGAACACTTATGCCGATCTGAGCATTGCGGCGAATGGACGCGCTTTGGCAACGATTCTGAGCGAGGGCCGTTGGAGCCTGTTCCTGATGCCGGGATCTGGCGCCAGCGCACAGGCCCATTCCATCACCTCGGCGGCGGCGAACACCAATTTCACATGGACGCCAGATGGCCAGTTGGTCAGCGATCAGGCCAACGCCCTCAATCGGATCGATCCCGCGACAGGCAGCAAGACTGTGATCACCACCGAGGAGGGGAAACCGAACGGCAATCCCTCGGCTTGCGCCGACGCCCGCCATCTCGTGTTTGAGTTGGTGCTTCACGGAAGCACGGGCGACGATAATATCTGGCGTATCGATTCTTCGGGTGGCAATTTGAAGCAGCTTACAACCGGAAAGCGCGACCATCTGGCCGAATGCTCACCCGACAGCCGCTGGGTGTACTACATCGAAGAGAAAGATGAAGGAAAGCTGGCCCGAGTTTCGATCGACGGCGGCGCATCGCAAATCCTCTCGGATCTGCCCGTTTCCGGCATCTTTGACCTCTCTCCCGATGGCCAGATCGCCGCGTTCCCCACACTGCAACATTCCGGCGAGCACAGGGAAATGCTGGCTCTGCTGGATATGTCGGGTGGCAAGGCCGCAAAGCTGATGGAGTTTGAGCGTCCACGATTCGGGCTATTGCGGTTCGCGCGCGACGGGAAGGCGGTCGTTTATCCCGTACGCGACAATGGTCTGGACAACCTGTGGCTGCAACCTTTAGACGGCTCCAAGGGCAGGCAGATTACTGATTTCACTGCCGAACACATTTACGATTTCCACTGGTCGTTTGATGGAAAGCAGTTGGCGATGGTTCGCGGCCATACAGACGCGGATGTGGTTCTCATCCGGGACACTCGGCAGTAAAGCCCATCGGCTCTCTCCATCTGGAAATAAAAAAGGCGGCCATCGCTGGCCGCCCTTTTTCCTTCTTCGGATTGTTTAGCTGCGAAGTGGTTTATGCACCCTTCACGTTCTCGGCCTGCCAACCCTTGGGGCCTTTGACCACGTCAAACTGCACTTGCTGACCTTCCTGAAGGCTGCGGAAGCCGCTCGCTTGAATGGCGGAGAAGTGTACAAATACGTCCTCTCCGTTCTGGCGGCTGATGAAACCGTAACCCTTGGCGTCGTTAAACCACTTCACTGTTCCTGTTTCCATGGTGTTGCAATGTTCCTTTTTCTTTGATGTAGCGTTGAAACTTTGGAAGGCTTCTTCGGCAGGCAGGTCACGCGCCGGTTGGCGGAGAAACTGGGTACTGCGAAAGAACTCTAAAGATCAAACGCAACTAAATTGTAAGTGAACTGCCCCAAGAATGCTACAATATTTTCCTGCATTGGCACCTAAATATCTATGCATCAGCCACTTACGGGCCAATGCAAGTACTGGCTCAAGCAGTCGGAATTTGCCAGCCCAAGGGCAAAAGATACATGATCAGTGTATACATGGCCAGGAATATGCGTTTCGGCAAGCTTCTGATTTTGATTGCGCTCGTGAGTCCCGCGTGGGCGGGGATTGTGGAAGACGTCCGGGCGGCTTTGGCCCAAAGTAGTTTCTCCACAGCCGATGCAGAACTCACATCTTACCGCACCAGGAACGGCGTCACACCCGAATATCTGGAAGCCTACTCGTGGATGGGTCGCACTGCTCTCGACGCTCACGAGTATGATCAGGCAACTGCGTACGCCAAACAAACCAGCGCCCTTGCTCTCGAGCAACTCAAGCAGCGGCCGCTCGACGCCGAACCGCACCTGCCAATCGCCCTGGGCGCCGCCATCGAGGTACAATCGCAGACGCTCGCGGCCCGTGGCCAGCGCACCCAGGCCATCGCAGTTCTGCAGACCGCCCTGCACACCTATGGCACCACTTCGATCCGCGCCCGTCTGCAAAAGAACCTGAACCTGCTCTCCTTCGACGGAAAACAGGCACCCGCACTCCGGGCGGAGCAGTTTCTCGGATCGAAGCCTCCCGTGCTTGCCCAGCTCAAAGGCTCGCCCGTGCTACTGTTTTTCTGGGCCCACTGGTGTGGCGACTGCAAGGCCGAAGCACCCATCATCACCCAACTGCGGACGGAGTTCGCTCCCAAGGGATTGACCGTCCTCGGTCCCACCCGCCTCTACGGCTATACCGCGCAAGTCGAGAACGCTGCGCCCCGCGATGAGCTAGCCTACATCGACGCCGTGCGCCACCGCTTCTATGCCGGACTGCTCGATATGCCGGTCCCCATCAGCAAGTACAACTTCGACATGTACGGTGCTTCGACCACGCCCACGTTGGTGCTGCTCGACCGCGCGGGCAAAGTTGCGATGTACCATCCGGGAGCGCTGCCCTACGACCAACTGAAGACGGAGATTGAGAAGGTGGTGGAGCAGTAAGCAGATTTCTGATGAGATAGTTGATTCCATGTTGCCTTCCCCACCCAAGAAGCTTGAGGACTTTCCCCACTTCCTAGTGACCGGCGTCAAGGAGGAGGGGGAATGCGGACCAGATGGTTACACATCTCTTGAACTCTGTGGTGAGTTCGATCAACTGGAGGGCGTCCGCGAGGGCCGATGCTGGCTCCTGCTGCCTAGCAGGCAAAGTCTCATTGGCGATCTCAGCTGTCTCGATTCAAATGCCAGGACTGCCCTGTACCAAGCCTTAGGGAAGGCCGTGCCGCCTCTTGTGGGCCGTAGGCTCCCCTACCTGGACGGATACTGGCAGGCTTACCACGTCTGGATGGTCACGGAGGCGGACCGATCCTGGCAGGAGCTGATCTTTCAGCCTTCCGACGCGGTTTCTTTTAGCTGCGAAGGTGGGGACGGCCGTACGCTGAGGGGATTGAGAAAGGCCAAGCCGGAGGACTCAACGAATCCCGAATCGCAAATTGTGCAGAACGGCTGGGATCACGAGCATTGTGAGTTGTGCAATGCGCATATCGACCCGGGCGACCGCTGTTACCACGATGCGGAAGGGGCATGGGTGTGTCAGCAGTGCTATCAGCAATACATCCGATCCCATGATCTGTCATTCGTAGACAAGCTCTGATGTCAGAGCGAGGGGAGTGTCCTCGACAGATCAATCGATTCCCGTCACACCTCGGTTAATTTCCCAGTCTTCACATCGTAGACAAACCCTCGCACCGGAATGTGTTTCGGAATCCACGGATGCGCCCTCACCCGCTGCACCTGCTGCCGGACGTTCTCTTCCAGGTCGTCAAAAGCATGGAAATGGGCCGGGGCGCCAGCCGCCGTCCCCATCTTCTCTGCCAGCTTGCGCTTAAGTTCGTCTTCCCGCACTCTGAGCAGCCCGCAGTCGGTGTGGTTGATGATGATGAACTCCTGCGTGTCCAGCAGGTGATGCGAAACGATCAGCGAACGCATGGCGTCTTCGGTGGCAATCCCGCCGGCGTTGCGGATCATGTGCGCGTCTCCCGGATGCAGTCCCAGGCAGCGCTCGAACAGGATGCGGGAATCCATGCAGGCCAGCACAGCCAAGTGCCGCCGCGGACGCACCGCGAGATCTCCCAAATTGAAGTTTCTTACAAATTGCTCGTTGGCCTGCAGTAGTTCGTCGGCGACTGACAAGATCTTGCCCCTTCCTTCACTAGTCCGGGCCGCAACGAGTCTGTTGCCTCAGTTTCCGGCCGCTTGGTCGTCCTCCAGTGTAACCGCTACAATCGGCGCGTGAATCTCGACGATACCATCGTCGCCATCGCCACGCCGCCAGGGCGCGGAGGCATTGGAGTTGTGCGCATAGCCGGGCCGCGGGCGCGTGAAATAGCCAAACCGATGTTGCGTCTCAAACATGATCTGGAGCCGGCGCGAGCAATCTTCGGAGAACTCATCGAACCGTCTCGAAACTCCTCCCGCATCGACGAAGTCGTGGTCACCTACTTCGCCAAGCCGCACTCCTACACTACCGACGACATCGTCGAGATTGCCGCACACGGCTCTCCGGTCGTACTCCGGCACATCGTTGAGTTGTGCGTCGCCGCTGGAGCACGCCTCGCCGAGCCCGGAGAGTTCACCATGCGTGCCTTCCTCAACGGCCGCATCGATCTTACCCAGGCCGAAGCCGTCCGCGATCTCATCGACTCCCAGACGCTCTACCAGGCGAAGATCGCCGCCCAGCAACTCGAAGGCGCTGTTTCCCGCCGCTTGCAGCCGGTCAAACAGAAGCTTGTCGAGCTCATCGCAGTTCTCGAAGCGGGTATCGATTTTGCTGAAGACGACGTCTCCGTCCTGCCCAACCCAGCCATCCTCGAGCGCATCGCCGCCGTCCGCCAGCCGCTCGAACGGCTTGCCGCGACCTTCGCCTACGGCAAGATCGTGCACCAGGGACTGACGCTGGCTATCGTCGGCCGCCCGAACGTTGGCAAATCAAGCTTGTTCAACCGTCTGGTCGAACGCGAACGCGCCATCGTTACTGCGACTCCCGGCACCACTCGTGACCTGGTCACCGAAACGGTAGCCATCGGCGGCATTCCTATCCAGCTTGTAGACACAGCCGGAATCCGGCACGCCCTCGACGAAGCGGAGTCCATCGGCATCCGCAAATCCATCGAAGCCCTGGCGGACGCCGACTTGGTGTTGGTCGTGCTCGACGTGTCACAGCCGCCGACGTTGGAAGACAATGAGCTGTTGCGCCAGGCAGAGGGCCGCCCGACCATCGTGGTTGGAAACAAGTGCGACCTGGCGACCAGTGGACGGGGGTCTGTGGCCAGCGGCCAGTCTTCAATGGTTCGCGCCTCTGCCCTGACCGGCGAGGGCGTCTCAGAACTGCGCGTCGAGATCCTCCGCCATATCGGCGGAGAAACCGGAGCGCAGACCGAAGCCGGATTTCTCACCAACATCCGTCATCAGGGCTTGGTGCGAGACTCACTCGCCGCGCTGGATGACGCCGCCGGCGCCGTGGCGGCCGCGGTTCCCCACGAAATGCTGCTGCTCGATCTCTACAACGCTCTGCGGCCGCTCGACGCCGTCACCGGCGCCACCACGACCGACGACATCCTCAACCTGATCTTCAGCACGTTCTGCATTGGAAAGTAGAGTTGAATCCAGTACCATCCTGCGAAATGTAGAGACCGCGTCTATTCTATTGTTCCGTTCTGGTGTCACTCAACTTTGCGAGGTCGAGACTAGCGAATGCGAAATCGCATAAGTAGAAAGCGCGACCCGGTTCCGAACGCCTACCTTGCGCATTAATTTTGCAACGTGCGCCTTGACCGTCCGAACTGCTATACCGAGGGGCTCCGCAATTTGTCTGTTCGGCCTGCCGTCCACCAGCATTTCCAATACCTCCTGTTCGCGAGGCGTAAAAGCTGGGCTGCCATCAGAGGAAGGGCTTCTCACCACACCGCTGGCGCGTTCAACAAAAATCGATAGCAACTTGCGGGAAACCCACACCGAGCCTCGGCTCACGGCAAACACGGCGCTAATGAACTCTTCCGGAGAAGCGGCCTCATCCACAAAGCCTTTAGCGCCACACGCAAGAGCTCCAAGAATCGTCTCATCGTGCATTCCAGAGCCTATCGCAATGATCTGCGCGTCCGGATGAAACGCCTTGAGCTTGACGATATCATCAAACAACTTCTGGCCTGGCTGGTTTCCCAGCAGGATGATGTCAATGCGGTCATGGCGATTAAGATCGGAAAAGGAAGCATAGGTTAGCTCGAAATTTGGCTCTGACTCCAGTAGTGTGCGGAAACCGACAAGCCTCAAAGGGTCGCTGTCGATTACGACAAGATGAATTGCTGGTTGTGAGGATTGCTTGCTTGGATTCATAGAGTCCTTTCATCGTAAGTGTTTGTTAGATGTGGCTGGCTATGAGTCTGATTGCGACAGACAGTTGCGAAGGCAACTTCACTCACAAGCGGGTATGGGTATCGGTCGGTATGTAGTCGCCCAGGCGGAGAATTGACCTGCCCCAACTTCCTTCTGGTCAACCAGGAAGTCGCACCACTGACCATCATCGCTGAGTTCCGGACGCCATACGCGCCGGTAAGTGAGATCGAAGAGAACTTCCGAGCGAGATCCGCAGGGCGACTGGGTGCGCCGGATTGTGTAATACGTTTCAGGTGTCATACCGCACTACCTTTCATTGCTTATTCTCGTGACACTGTGCGTTTAGTGGGCGCGCCCACATCTGCATGTCACGTGGTGAATTGGCCAACCGATACCGATGTGCAGACGCAGCGTGTTCGTTCATTACCTTAGCCGCTTGGGTGCGGCAACTGCCGTTCTGGCTGCTGAATTCACGTGTAGTGACCGAGTATCTACACAGTGGGCACTTGAACGCGCTAAAACCCTTCATCAGTGTGATGGCGTAATGTCTCATAGCGTCAAGTGCAAGTCGCTTATCCTGCTGTATGATTACGACCTACCTCTTCATCCTTCTCCTCACTTCAGAGGAATTTGAATGCTTCGTTCGAGCGGGCAGGCTTGTGATAAGAAGCAGCAGCGCGATTACCGTTCCGTTGTAGCGCGCTCAGTTCTTTTCAGGGCAACAAACAGACAGTCAACACCGTAGGCGTAACTCGTGAGCATTCTGCCCGCTGGAAGTTAGTCGGTTGATTGTGTCATCGCGGGTTCTCGGTGAAATGTGATCGAGATCCCTCTTCCAGGACGCCTAACAAGAGCTTTGGCGTGCCGAAGGCCAATCAATGAGTAGCACGCGGCATTCCAAAGAACGCCTAATCTTGGCTATGCGAGAAGGAAATGCCTTTTGGCACTCATTGCAAACAAGATGACCCTTGGTAACGTGATGAAATATGATCTACGACCGCGACCCCACCGGGCAACCGGTGTCCGGTTCCCGGACTGGTATCCGCGACTTGGACACTTGCCCGGTTCAATCCTGGCGCGGAGTGTAGCCGAATTTTCTCGGAGTATTGAGGTATAGCCTGACATAAGTCGAAAAATTCAATGATGTGAGGTGGGCATTTCGCGCGGCGGCGACAGTCCAGGAAGATACACAGGCGGGATCTTGCCGGCTCCACCTTCCTTCCGCTCACAGGTCGTATCACTGACTTTTCGCTTGGTTCGGGGTGGCGAAATGCCTGTCTAGTGCGCGTGCCACATCGGGAGATTAAGCGGGAAGATGGCTGTGGGGCGGCCATGCGCAGCGGAGGCATGCTCGTTCATTGCCCTGGCTGCCTGGGTCCGACAGCTTCCGTTCTGGCTGCTGAATTCCTGTGTGGTGACGGAGTGTTTACAAAGGGGGCACTTGAAAGTGGTGAATCCGCCCATCGTCTTGATGGTGTAATGTCTCATAGCTTTATTGTAGTCGCTTATTCTGGGATGGCTCCGAACTAAAGTTATCCCCAACGTAGCGGACTCACCAACCTAGGCTGAGGCGGAAACGTGCTGATCGTCGGACAGGACTTGCCGCACAGTTTGGGCCAGTGTTGAAAGACTGAATGGCTTCTCGATGAAGGTTATGGTTTTACAGGAGTCTGGTACCTGAGTGATGCGGTCGCTATAGCCAGACATGCAGATCGTACGGAGATTTGGTTGCCGCTTTACCGTAAGCGTGGCCAACCCGGGCCCGCCAAGCCCTGGCATGATGTAGTCCGTCAATAGCAGATCGATGCGCCCTTGATAGTTTCCGCACAGTTGCAAAGCGTCCATGCTATTCGAGGCTTCAAGCACTTTGTAACCGGTTGACCGCAAGAATTCACGAACCGCGGTGCGCAGCCCTTGCTCATCGGCAACCAGCAACACGGTTTCCGAGCCAGTGGGAATCGTCTCTGCCGGCAATTGAGCCGCTCTCAGCCCGGTGGACTCTTCGACGATGGGTAAATAAATTTTGAAAGAACTGCCCTTCCCTGGGACACTGTAAACCCATATGCTGCCTCCACTCCGTTTCACAATTCCAGAAACAATGGATAGCCCCAAGCCGGTCCCGTGGCCGCGCTCTTTCGTGGTGAAGAATGGCTCGAAAAGTCGCGCCTTCGTCGCTTGGTTCATTCCGACGCCTGTATCACTCACTGTGATCCGTGTGTATGGACCTGGGATCAAGCGGACACTCTGCTCCACGTATGTCTCGTCCACAACAACGTGCGCGGTTTCAATCGTGAGATTGCCGCCTTCAGGCATGGCATCACGTGCATTCACCACCAGGTTGAGAAGCATTTGCTCAATCTCGCCCCGGTCTACACTGACACTTCCGAGTGCCGGCCCACGCCTGATAATGCAACGAATCTTCTCTCCGACAAGACGCGGTATGATGTTCTCCAGCTCACCCAGCAGAGCATTCACGTCGACGACTCCCACTTCCTTGGGCTGCGTGCGGCTAAAGGCCAGGAGTTGTTTGGTGACCATGGCAGCCTTTCTTGCCGCTTCTGTTATGTGCCCGACACGCTCACTCACCGCACTTTTCTCGAAATCGCCCGATTGTATTAGCTCGGCGTAGCCGGAAATAATCATCAACAAGTTATTGAAATCGTGAGCGACACCCCCTGCCATCTGCCCAACCGCCTCCATCCTTTGTGTTTGTTGCACCTGGAGCTCCATTTTCCGCTGGGCGGTCACGTTTTCGACAGAGACTTCGTACCAGATCAGCTTCCCATCCTGACCGAACTTGGGCCATCCATTGAGTCTGACGCTAATGGGAGCGCCACCCTTTTGCTTCCATTTCACCTCGACGTTCAGCACAAGTTCCTGCCCTGCGTAGCGGTCGAGCAGTTGCTTCCGTTCATTCAGATCACAAAAGATCTGCTCCGTGGTGTGGAGCTCGACAACTTCTTGTTCAGAGTCGTATCCGAGCATTTCGGCCATCACCCGGTTGACGATCAACAGGTTTCCATCGGGATCCGCGCGATAGATGCCGTAGGGAGCGTTGTGAATACTCGATTTGTAATCCGTTTCAGCATTGTGCAGCGCGGACTCCGCCGTCCTGCGCAGCACGATCTCGGCCTGAACTTCGGCCAAACTCTCCCGGAGCTCGGCCGCACTTGCCAAATTCTGGTAGGCCACACCCGCCTGGGCAGCCACGGCACCAGCGATGAGTTCATCCCCTTCGTCGAAATCTGTTATTCCAATTTTTGTCGCTAAGACAAGGGCTCCCACCATCCCGAGGAGCGGTGTCAGCATGACTGCGCCGAGGTACGGCTTGGTACATCGTGGAAGAGCAGCCTGGAAGGCGCGGACCATCACCTGATCCTCGGCAGGCATTCGCGCGGTCCTCCTCGTTGCCTTCAGGTTCTCTCGCCAGAGACTGCAAACCCGCTCCAGGTCCTCGTGCGGTATTGCTGCGGAAGTACCGCTCAGGTGTGTGAAACTAATTTGGCCGGAATGGGAATCGATCGTGAAAGCGAAAGCAGCTCTTGCCCCAAGCAGGTACCGTGCTCCTTCGCAGAGTTGTTTGAGCAAAAGCGGCACACTGCTTTGGTTGGCCATCGCCCTTCCCAGTTCGGTCAAAGCGGAGAGACGATTCCTCGCGGTTTGCAGATCAACCGTTTTCTGTGTGGCTGTGTGCTGGGCAAACCTCACATCCTCTGGAATGACTTCCTGGTCCAAGGTTCGTGCAGACAATCTGGGATCCTCGCCCAGACATTCCGCAACCAGCCAGCAGATTTCATCGGGCAGTGCCGACTTGTTCGCAATGTGAAGCACGCCACATTCTTGAGCGAGTCCCAAAGCCTCCCGCTTAAGGTAGGCGGCGGTCCAAAAAATTACGGGAAGAGACGATTGCCCGGGCTGGCTGCGCAGAGCACTTACAAACTCGTAGCCATCCATGGTGGGCATCAAAATGTCGATGAATACGACCGCGGGAAGGGTTAGACGCGCTGCCTCCAGACCTTCCGCGGCATCTCGGGCTTCGGTGACTTGGCGGCCTGAGCCTTCGAGAACGGATCGTAGGTATTCCCGGCTTGAAGAATGGCTTTCAACAACTAGAATCCGAACCATCACGGGTCACGCATTTCACTGAAAACCTTCATTTGGCGTGCCTCCTTCTTCAGCGAGTAGTCCAAATCACCCCGGCCTTGCTCAGCGCTTTCCGCAGCTCACGGCAAGCGGAGCAACTGACAGGCCAAATGCTGGAAGGCTGCTCTGGGGTAGCTTTCGGCTGGGCGAGGCTTGCACGCACCTCCCCACCCCGTGCAGACTTCTTCTTGCTTTTACGAAAACCGGACAAGATGCCGATATATCGGCAACTGCCGTTGCTTCGGCACTTTCCATCGCCGCAAATAGTTGAAAACACTACAGCAGTTTTTTGCCTGATCCGTCGGCCGTGCCTGGACTCCGGACAAACTAACGTGCATTTTTTTGAGAAACGTAACGCCGGAGACTCCGCCGTGCAAAGCAGCCTCTGGGGGAGGGCTGGGAACGGCTATTGCTGACTTTCGGACTGAAACCCTGCGTGCTTATCCTGACCGCGATTTCGGCTGCACAGGTCAGCGATGATTAAGTACTGGATGCGCCGACGAAGCCGCGTATCCGGCCCTTTCGTAACACAAAATCGCTGGATCATCGGAAATGCACAGAATGAGTCGTTTCGAGGTGGGATAAGTCGAACTCATTGGTCCTCCAGCTAACTTCAGGCCCAACTGCGAGTACCTATCTAACGCACAACTTTCAACTCTGACGGGACGCGCCCCTGTAACTCAGCGCAACCCACCAGATACTAAGTTAGTCCCAATCAAGGTGCCTGATTTACACAGCTCTGTCTGTGCGAAAGTGAACACTTCTGTGAATTTAACTCTCGACCTAGGCGTGCCACCATGAAGAAATGCGATATTTGCGCGGCAACACTCCTGCCATCCGCCTGCGCGGAACCGGCGAGCGCCGATTGACTCGGGCCCTCGCTCACGCCCAGGTAAAACGGGTCAGCGCGGCAGGCCTTCCTCCAGCCGGTCGGCAATCCACGACTGAAGTCGTTCCACCACTGTCGCGGGAACCTGGACGAATAGCAGCCCTGCGCGCCCCTCATTGTCAGTCCAGCAAACCTCACCGCCTATGGTTGCCGTCCTCTCCGTTCCCGGCAGTGTCAGCTTCAGATTGACTCTTTCTCCGACCTGCAGCGGAACCGGGCTGGTCAGAGCCATGCCGCTCTCGCTGACATTCACTGACTTGGCCACAAACTCAGCGCGGGAGTTACTGGACAGGTGAACGGGGATCTGTAGAGGATAGCGATAGTAACGCCTTCTCTCCCGTACCATCAGCGGATAAGCCGCGCTGAGAGTGCGCTTGAGGATGGCCGCAAGCAAGGGTCTCACCAGCGTAAAGTTGGCTCCGGCCCGGAAGGCGTCGGGCATTTCGTTATTGCTGTTCAAGATCGCCAAGACCACCGCCCCCTTGTGCGATGTCATCCCACGCGCTTTTTTGATCAGTTCCAGGGCGTCGGCCGGGTCCTTGAAGTCCACGACCATGGCCTCGAACTTGCCGTGGCAGAGTTTTCGGGTAGCCGCGCCGATGTCCGAGCAGACCTCGAGATGGATTGACATCTGCTCCAGGAAGTGGAAAAGAGTGTCGATGGTCTGGATGTCGCCGCTGACGAGCAGCACTCTGACGCCGATCGCTTTGGCTGGCACAGTGTCGGCTTCTAGATCGTTTCCGGGGCGGGTATTCACACCGGCGCTCATATCGCAAGAGCCTCGGGTATTTCCATTTGTCCGAGGTCGAAAGCCTCTACGAATGCATCCACTACACTGGGGTCGAAGCTCGCTCCTGAGCCCGATCGAATCATCTCCCTGGCTTCAAACGGGGTGACGGCCCGGCGATAGGGCCGGTCGCTGGTCAAAGTGTCATAGGCATCGGCAACGGCCAACACTCGGGCTTCAATGGGTATCTCATTCCCTTTGGCAGGCCCGTATCCGGATCCGTCGAACTTGTCGTGATGCGCGAGAATAATGGGAAGCACTCGGCGTAACGATCCTCCCACAGGTTCCAACAAGGCGACTCCCTTTTGGACATGTTTGCGCATTTCGGTCATTTCTTCCGGGGTCAGGCTGGCGGCTTTGTGGAGGAGTTCCCGGCTGGTTTCGAGCTTGCCGACGTCATGCAGCAGCGCCGCGGCGCGCACATCGTCGATATGCTCCTGGTCAAATCCCATGCGCGTGGCTAGCGCTGAGGCGTACAACGCCACTCGGTAAGAGTGATTGTGAGTGTATTTGTCGTTGGAGATGAACTGCTGCAGAATCGTCAAGAGACCGAAATAAGTCTGGCGTAGCTCTCCCAGATGGCGCTCTTTCCGCTCATACAACGTTCCCATCGCGTAAGCCGTCACCAGAAGCAGCCCTGCCCAGGTAATCAACTCGGTCCATTGATCGTAAGGGGAAACCACGTGCGTTGATCCGCTGGCCAGATTCTTATTCGTCAGTACCAGCACAACTACCATGAAGATGCTCGCGGAAGCCGTGAGCACTGCGTGCCTTCGGCCGTAGACGTAAGCGGAGAAGAGCGTGGGCAGCGTGTAGAAACCGACGATCAGCCGGTGCGACGCAACCAGCCAGTTGATCAGACCCGCGATCACGAAGAGCGAGAGCACCAGCCATAATTCCTGGTTAACCTGAGGAAGGCTGAGTTTCAATTTGGATCCACCCGCAGCATCCTCTCGTCTGCCGAATGCGCGTTCGTACATCACCGATGATTTCACTATGTCCTCCACGGGCTGTCAGATTGCTTTAGTGCGAACCAGCATTAGTTGCTGTCCTTCAAGATGACTTTCACTGAACGTTTAGCATCAAAGGGAGCGAGTGCTGCAAGGCTCCCGCAGTTCCTGTAAGGGTGAGGGTGTAGGTCCCGGGCGTGGTTCCGGAGTGGGGCGGTGGCGCAATGCCCGTTCCTCCGGCGCATGCCACCATGAACATCGTCGCGGCAAAGATCATCGCCAGCAGAACCATCCCACGGAATTTTCTTGCCCGGCTCCGCGAGCCCGCCAGCATCACCCCAAATATTCCCAACCCCTGTAACTGGATCCAGGCCGCATACATCGGATGGCTCAACGGCTGGTTCGGCTGCACGGCCATTGCCGACGTTGCCGTCGTGGTGATGGTCACCGTGGCAGTTGCCGGCGTTCCAACTGGAGTTACGCTGCCCGGCGACACGCTGCAAGTCGCATGCGCCGGCGCACCGCTACAGCTCAACTGCACCGCGCCGGTAAACGATCCGCCCACCGAAGCAACGGTGAGCGTGTAGCTCGCCGTAGCACCGGCTTTAATAGTGTCGCTGCTGGAAGTACTGGCCACGCTGAAATCAGAGCCCGTCCCGCTCAGACTCAGAGTTTGTGGACTGCCGGTAAAGCTGCCATTGACAGATAGCGTTCCGCTGCGCATCCCGGAAGCCGTCGGAGAAAATTTGACGCTGACGCTGCAGGTGCCGCCATTGCCCGCGACCGTGCCGCAGTTGTTGGTTTGTCCAAAATCGCCGGACACGCTTGCGCCCGAGATCGTGATGGAACTCGTACCAGTATTGGTGACCGTCACGACTTGAGCCGCGCTGGATGTTTTCAGCGCCTGACTCGCGAAGGTCAAACTCGCAGGCGCCATCGTCACTGTGTTGACGTAGCCGTTTCCGGTGAAGCTCACAGTCTGAGGACTACCGGAGACACTGTCTGTTAAAGTGAGTGTCCCGGTGCGCATGCCCGTGGCAGTAGGAGCAAATGTGATGTTGAAGGTGCAAATGGAACCGGCAGCCAGTGTAGAGGGACAGTTGTTGGTCTGCGAATACTCGCCCGGGGCTTGAATGTTGCTGATGCTCAAGCCCGCGTTGCCGGTGTTGGCCAGGGTCACGGTTTGTGCCGCGCTGGAGCTTCCCACAAGCGTGGCGGGAAACGCCTGGCTCGCGGGCGTGAGTGAAACAACGGCGACCCCGCCGTCGCCGTTCAGAGTGATCAAGTGGGGCGATCCCGCAGCGTCATCCTGAATCAGGATGGACCCGCTGCGCGTCCCTGCCGCAGTGGGGCTAAAGGTCGCGGAGACCGCGCAGTTCCCCGCGGCTGGCAAGCTGCCTCCGCAACTGTTCGTCTCCGCAAAATCTCCGCTGGTCGTGATCGACGTAATCGTCAGCGCCGTGCTGCTCATGTTTCGGAGCAGAACGGTCTGCGCTGCACTGGTCGAACCCACAGCCTGCAGAGTGTACTGCAGCAAGCTCGGACTCAAGCTCACGGCTGGGGTCGAACTCGGTTCGATCTTGAGCACGAAGGCGTCGGTTCCCCCTCCCAGAGCCTCCTGGAAAGCTCCCTGCGTGACCGGAAAGTCGGGTGAATTGGTCGAGCCGCCAACGTAAACGTTGGCGCTCCCATCGACCGCGATCCCGGAGGGCTGGTCCTCGCCGCTTGCCCCCAAGTACGTGGCGAACAGCTCCGTACCTGCTAAAGGATCAATTTCCACCAGCAGCAAATCGCTCCCACTCGTGTAGGACTCGATGCCGTTGGACATGGCAAACGAATTGCTTGATGTCGAGGCCAGCACGTAAGCATCGTTGTTCGCGTCGAGCGCAATACCCACCGGACTGGCATAGTTATTGGGGCCTAGAAAAGTCGAGTACAGCAACGTCGTCCCTGCCGCATCGAACTTCGTAACGAAAGCATAGCTGCACGCCCACGTATAGACGCCGGGGTCACAGATGCTGGTGGAAGTGAGAGGAAATGTGCCATCGCTGAGAGCGCTGCCCGTAATGTATGCCGATCCGAGGCCATCGGCAGTGATCGCATTGATGTTTGTTAAGATGCCGCCGGACGCATAGAAATAGGTTGAGTAGTCTAGGTTTCCGGAACCGTCGAATTTGCTCACAAATCCGACTCCGCGATTTTGCTGGGTCGAGTCTGCCGTCATGTACGCTCCCCGCGTGGTTGGGAAGTTGTACGTGTTTGTGTTGCCGGCAACATAGGCATTGCCATTGCCGTCGATCGCAACTCCGGCGATTGCACTGTAAGGGGAAGGCCAGCAGGGAGTGCCCCCACAATTCAAAGCCACATTCGAGTTGCCGCCGAGATATGTGGAGTAGGCCAGCGACGATCCATCCGGGCTGAATTTACTCAGGAAACCATAATTCCCCAACACGCCGCCCTGGTTAGGACTTACGGTGGCCTGGTAAGCAGCGACCATGGGAAAGTTAGTCGATGTAGTATTGCCGGCAACGAGGACGCTTCCCAAACTGTCGATCACGATTCCCGCCGGCAGATCCGAACCGTTACCTCCAAGGTAGGTCGAATACAAGAGAGAAGAACCGTCGACAGAAAGTTTGCTGAGAAACCCATTGAAAGATCCGGGATAGGTACCCTGAAAGGGATTTACAAGTGGAAAATCGCTCGATGCCGTGCTGCCCGTCACATAAACCTCGTGGGCACGGTCCAGCACCAGCGCATAGCCATAATCCTGGCTATTGCCGCCGATGTAATCGGCATACACCAGGCTGGATCCGGTGGGATCGAGTTTGGCGACGAAGACATGGTTCGCGCCGGCTGAAAGTGAGCCCAGCTCAGCCAGGGGAAAGTCGGTTGAGTCGGTGTAGCCCGCCAGGTAGACGCTGCCCGCAGTGTCCACGGCAATGCCCGAAAGTTGGTCGTCGCCAGTTCCACCGAGGTAAGTGGAATACACCAGCACCGGGTCGATCACCAGCGGCTTGCTGGGATCATACCGGGCGACCTGGAACGCGATGTGCGTCGCATCGTTCACCACATAGCTGCCCGCCACCGCCACGCGATTCCCCTGGGATTCCTGATAGATCACGGGACTCTGGAAATGGAGTTCTCCGATACCGGTCTGCAGAACCAGGTTGCCTTCCGCGTCCAATTCGATCTGATTGGCGCCCGTGATTTCGAATCGGATCTGGCGCGGGTCCGCTTCCGGCGCGATGGCGAAGTCGTACTCCAATTGCCGGTGGTTCCCGTAATACACCAGATCAATGCCCGGGTACACATTGCGGTAGCGAACCCTGGCATAGGTCGGTACGTTCGTGTGCCACTTCGCCGGATCTCTCCCGATGAAGTAATTCACCCGGCCAGGCAGCGGATCTTCTCCGATGACGGCTGGATTCTGGGCAACTCCCACCAGTTTGAATTGGACCGTGGCGCCCACAGGCGGCTGCGACTTGTTCGTAATAGCCGCGTCGCTCATCGGTTGCATTGGAACTGCCTGGCTCGGGCGCAATGCGAGCACGATCCCACCCGCGGTCAGAAAAGCTGTGTAGCCCTTGCTGCGGGATAGAAACTTGACTTCAGAACTTGTCTGACCCTGGTTGGCCTCGAAGGTTAAAGGCAGATTGCCGTAGCTGGCCTGCACGCGGCCGCTCTGTAGGCGGCTGGTCTGCGGCAGCATCGGCAATGCCGTAGGTTGCTGAGCCGAAGACGCTGTCGCTCCCATAGTCGCGGCTAGGGCTGCCCATACTAGAATATTTAGTTGCATCGTAGGTTCCCTCGCATAAATGGGTTTGCAGCCTAGAAGAATTTTCTTCACAGCTTAGGGTCGAACAGCTTGGTGTTGACGCTCGCCCTATCACCAAGCTGTCGACCTTGGGGGAGGTTACCGATAGGGCTTGTACACGAAGAGGTGCACGGCTGGTGCCGAATGGGTCAGGTTTGGCAGCGCTTCTCGCAAGCCTCTGTTTAGGTGTGACTTATAAGCCGTCTCCAAGAAACGGTCGTGGCCGGCGGCGACGCGTTTTCGTCGCCTTTCTGGACTGCTGTCTTAGGGCTGGACTTCGCTGAGACGTCACTACTGGAAGCGTGGCAACATCAAGGGCATTTGCGATATTATGAATTAGTTAACGGCCGAACCCCAAAGTAGAACCATTAGACGTGGAACTCAATCTTCCACGGAGCGCAACCCCGGCGATCGCAAGCAGTCACCTGCCTGTGTCGTAGCAAGGAGTAGCAGGCATGCCTCAAGACGTGATTCTGATTGTCGAGGATGACATGCGGCAACGCGCGCTCCTCGGCGAATTCCTGTCAGCCAATGACATGAAAGTCTTGAGCGCCGGAAACGGCCTCGAGGCGGAGCATGTCTGCCGGACTCAGCGCCCTGACGCAGCTATTCTCGACTACGGGTTGCCGGACGGAAATGCCCTCGAGCTGATGGCCCGCCTCCGGACCATCGATCCGTTGCTGCCCATCATAATCCTTACGGGGCAAGGCACAATCGAACGCGCGGTCGAAGCCGTCAAGTTGGGAGCCGATCAGTTCTTGACCAAGCCCGCTGACCTCGCCACCCTCCTCGTGCTTCTGCAACGCAGCCTGGCCAACCATCAGATTCGCCAGTCGCAACTCGCCGACAAGATTCGGGTTCGTCAAATTCCAGATCCTTTTGTCGGCAGGAGCGCGAGCATACAGAAGCTCGCCGAAGTTGTGCACAAGGTCCTGAACACAAACAGCCCGGTACTAATTCAAGGCGCAACGGGGAGTGGCAAGGGTGTCCTGGCGCGCTGGTTGCACCAGAAAGGCCCGCGGTCAGAGCGGCCATTCGTGGATTTGAACTGTGCCGGCCTTTCCAAGGAACTCGTGGAAACAGAACTCTTCGGCCACGAAAAAGGCGCCTTCACCGGGGCGGTTCAGAACAAAATGGGCCTGCTCGAGCTCGGGCACAAGGGGACCATTTTCCTGGACGAAATTGGAGACCTGGATCTGCAAGTCCAGCCAAAACTCCTGAAGGTTCTCGAAGAGAAGACCTTCCGCCGGCTCGGGGATGTGCGCGAGCGGCTGGTGGATGTGCGGCTGATTGCCGCCACGAACCGGAATTTGCGGGAAATCGTGAGTCAAAAAACATTTCGGGATGACCTTTATTTCCGTATCAGCGCCATCTCTCTCTATGTGCCTTCGTTGCACGAGAGGGTCGAGGACATTCCGGTCCTGGCCCGGCAACTCCTGGATCGTTTGGCAGTCGATTTAGGATTGCGCCACGCGGAAATCTCCGACGAGGCCATGCGCTATCTGCAATCCTATACATGGCCGGGAAACGTTCGAGAATTGCGAAATATCCTCGAGCGCGCACTGCTGCTGGGCGATCAACAACTGCTGACCGCAAAAGATCTTCACTTCGAAGTGCAGGCAGACAATGACCACTCCGATGAGGGAACCATCACGACGCTGGAAGAAGTCGAACGGAAATACATCGCCCGGGCGCTCAGGATGCTGGGAGGAACGGTGCCGGAAGTTGCAAAGAGGTTGGGGATCCCCAGGAGTTCGCTTTACAACAAGATAAGACAGTATCGAATAGACCACGACGCCAAGACCGAACTAGGTGGTGAATCAGGTCCACGGGCTGATGACGAACTCCCGAAACCGTTTGCCGGCAAGAGTTCGTAAAACTGGGTGGCTGAACGTGGCTTGTCGTCCGGGGTGTGGCCGCGAATCCAGACGATGGATTCATGGCGGGATTAGCGAAGAAAACACGATTGCTCGCGGGTGCCTCTCAAGCGCTCTAAATCCCTCTACTGTAACGACTTCAGCCTTTCGATACCTTTGCCCGCTCCGACCGCAATGTTTGGCAGCTTTCGTGCCGTCATAGGAGAGTGGCGGCTTCGTGAAATTGTGTCATGCGGCCTCATTCGGCCGCCACCCTCCCCCCGACGAGCCCGGTTTGGGACCTAAGCTATGAGCCGATTCCATAAATCGCATTTGCTGGCGTCTGCTTTTCAGCCGTCGGCGCCCGCCGGCCGGGAATCCGCCGCCCGAGTTGGCACCGCGCTCACGCTTAACAAACGCGTAATCATCCGCCACGCGCTGGTCTCGCTTGCTTTTACGCTACTTTTCCTTCTGCTCAACCATCCCGAAGTCATAGTCTTGTCCCGCCTGGGTTCTGCCGCGTGGTACCCCGCGACGGGTCTCGCCCTGGCGCTGCTGTTGGGCATAAGCCCCCGCTACGGGTTTCTGGTCTGTTTTTCTACCGCACTCGCCGGAATACTGATCTACCAGCAGCCGCTGATGTCTCTTAGCGGGACCGTGGGGGCCTTTGGTTGCAGCGCGTTTTATGTTGCGGCGGCTTACGTCCTGCGCGGCTCGTTGCGAATCGATCTTGGTCTGCGCGAGCGACGGGATGTGGTCCGTTACGTGGCGGTGACCACGACGGCTGCTTTGGGATCTACTGCGATTGGTGTAGCGTGCCTGGCTGCGGACCATGCGATTCTCTGGACCGACTACTGGCGCTCAGCGTCGATTTGGTTCCTCGGTGACGAGATCGGATTGCTCGGTGTGGCGCCGTTTCTTCTCATCCACGTATTGCCGTGGATCTGCAGGCAGTTGTCGCCGGAGCACGTTGACTCCCCGCGCGGGGAGAATCTCCACAAAGGGATTAACAGTGGGGGCCTTATAGAAGCGGGGGCCCAAGCCTGCACCTTGATCGCTGTGCTCTGGGTGATGTTTGGACCGAAGTTGGGTCATTTCGATCTGTTTTACCTGACCTTCATCCCGATCATCTGGATCGCGATGCGCCACGGAATCCGGAGGGTGGTCACGGGATTGCTCGCACTGAATTTTGGCATTGTGGTCGCGATGCATTTCTATCCTCCATCCTATGCGCCCACCGCTGTAGCTCTGCTCATGTTCGTAGTCTCGGCGGCGGGACTCATCGTGGGCTCCGCGGTAAGCGAGCGATTCCGCATTGCCGGCCAACTTCAGAAAGGCGCCGCCGAATTGGTTAGCGTCAACTCCCGGCTGGTGACTGCCAAAGATGCCGCCGAGGCCGCGAGCTATGCCAAGAGCCAGTTTCTGGCCAACATGAGTCATGAAATCCGCACTCCCCTGAACGGGATTATTGGCTTGACCGAACTTACCCTCGACACAGAATTGACCCCGGGACAGCGCGAGTATTTGCTGATGTTGAAGTCCTCGGGAGATTCTTTGCTCGGCATCGTCAATGACATCCTCGATTTCTCCAAAATCGAGGCGGGCAAGCTCGCCCTGGATCCCATCGACTTCAACCTGCAGGATTGCGTGGGCGAGACTATGCGAGCGCTGGCCTTGCGCGCCGATCAGAAGGGGTTGGAGCTGATTTACCAGGTTAGCTCAGACATACCGGTTTACGTAACCGGAGATCCCGGGCGAATGCGCCAGATTCTCATCAACCTGGTCGGAAACGCAATCAAGTTCACGCAGCAAGGGGAAGTTGTCGTGCGGGCACAATGCGCCTCCCGAAGTGATCACGAACTCGAACTCTACTTCACCGTCGCGGATACCGGTATTGGGATCCCTGCCGACAAGCATTCGCTTATCTTTGAAGCTTTCGCTCAGGCCGATGGCAGCGCCACTCGTAGCTTTGGTGGAACCGGTCTTGGCCTTGCCATCTCCTCCCAACTCGCCGGATTGATGGGCGGCCGCATCTGGGTGGAAAGCACGATGGGGAAAGGCAGTACGTTCCACTTCACAATCCGGGTTGCGGTCGCTGCCGATCAGCACGCCTCCGGCATTCAGGCAGTGCACGCCGAACTATTGCACCTTCCCGTGTTGCTGGTGGACGACCACGCCACCAACCGTAGAGTGCTGCTGGAAATGACGCGGGGCTGGGGGATGCAACCGACTGCAGTGGACAGCGGAGTAGCTGCCCTGGAAACCATGAGCCGGTCGAAAAGAGCGGGCCGGGGATTCCATCTCGCGATCATTGATGGCTACATGCCCGGCATGGATGGCTTCGAACTGGCGGAGCGAATCAAGGCCGATCCCCAACTTTCAAGCACCATGATCCTGATGTTAACTTCTGCCGGACAGAGCGGTGACGCCGCGCGCTGCCGCAGGCTGGGCATCGTCGCATATCTCATAAAACCCATTCGCAAGTCAGAATTGCTCTCCGCGATTCTGGCCTCGCTGGGTCAAAGGTCCGCCGACTCAGTTCCTGATCTGGTCACCAGAAACAGCCTCCGACAGGCAACCGGGAAGCTCCGGATTCTCGTGGCGGAAGACAATCCGGTAAATCAAAAGGTTGTCCTCCGCATGTTGGAAAAAATGGGACATGCGACAACCATCGCTGCCAATGGACAAGAGGCCCTGGCAGCTGTGGCGGGTCATTCCTTTGATCTGGTGTTCATGGACTTGCAGATGCCCGAGATGGATGGACTGACGGCTACGAAGTGCATCCGTGAGCGAGAGCAACAGACGGGGCTGCATCTTCCGATTGTTGCGATGACCGCCCACGCCATGAAGGGTGACGAGGATCTCTGTCTGGCAGCAGGTATGGACGGATATATCGCCAAGCCCGTCGGCAGCCGGCAAATCAAAGAAACCATCGCCAGAATCCTCATCCCGAAGCCGGAGGCACGGCCCCTCCCGATAGTAAAGGGTGTGCCCAATTCGCTTGTCCTCTGGGACTCCGCCAAGGCGCTCGAGAGGCTTGATGGCGATGAACAGCTGCTGCACGAGATCGTCCAGATTTTCCTCGAAGAGAGTCCCGGCCAATTGGCGGACCTGAAGCGTGCTCTGACCGAAGCCAATGCTGAACTTCTGGAGAAAACCGCGCATCGCTTGAAGGGAGAATTGAGTTATCTGGGTATGCCAACGGTCTCACTGAAGGCCAACCAGCTGGAACAAATGGGGCGCGAGCGCGACTTGGACCACGCGGCCGAAGTATTTACCGAATTCGAAACTGAAGTGTCCGCGGTGGCTGACAACATGTGCCGCATGTTAGGAGTGAAACATGAAACTGTTAATCGCTGAAGACGATATTTTCTTTCGTAAACTGTTGCAACAAACCCTCGGGGCCGACTATGACGTGATCCTGGCGGAAGACGGCAACGAAGCTTGGGCCACATTACAACGGGAGGATGCCCCGCAACTAGCCATCCTGGACTGGGTCATGCCTGGCCTGAGCGGCCCGCAGGTCTGCCGCAGAGTCCGGGAATGCTCTCACTTGGATTCGATGTACCTCATCATCCTCACAGCCAGGAACTCTGCCGCCGACGTAGTCTCTGGCCTGCGCGCGGGAGCCGATGATTACGTGACCAAGCCGTTCAGCCCTGAAGAACTTCGGGCACGAGTCAAAATCGGTGAACGCATCCTGAACTTGAAGAACTCCCTCGCCGGGTGCTCGGTGGAGGCCAATGAATCGTCGGCACGAGAAACGCTGCTTCAGCAACTCCTGCTCAATCTTCCTTGCCGCCATGGATCGGACACTAACCAAAACAAATGGCCCGGAGCCGAGGCTTACATCAGACAAGGTTCCGAAGCGCAGGATGTCTCTTGCCTGGGTTGTTCCCTGCTTCCGGACCGCCCCAAGATGCCAGTGACTAACAGCAGCCTTTGGACGATTCAGCATGAATGACGACCAGCAAGCTGGAATTCTTGTTTCCGAATGCAAACTCGACAAGAGCGCCTCGAATACTGTCCTGATCGCTGAAGACGACCCTATCGGCCGCAGGATGCTTCAGAATCGATTGGCGAAGTGGGGCTATCAAGTGATCACCACTGAGAACGGACTAGAGGCTTGGGAGATTCTCCAGCAAGGCAATGCTCCAGATCTCCTGATTCTGGATTGGATGATGCCCGGTATCGATGGTCCCGAACTCTGTCGCAGAATCCGTGAAAAGCAACTTCCCATTTATCCGTACATTCTGCTGGTTACCGGAAAAGATGACACTCAGGATGTCGTGCGTGGGCTGGGAGCGGGAGCCGATGATTATGTGTCGAAACCGTTCGATCCCACCGAGTTACGGGCACGGCTGC
>Ga0210406_10002032_pt1 | contig 23648 bp, 19 predicted proteins | sample IncBWC30MmetaG_FD_155454 | JGI IMG/M metagenome (GOLD analysis project Ga0210406, IMG submission 155454) | Forest soil microbial communities from Barre Woods Harvard Forest LTER site, Petersham, Massachusetts, United States - Inc-BW-C-30-M | ecosystem: Environmental > Terrestrial > Soil >...
TCATGGTGGAGGTGGTTCCCAGCATTTGTTTCAATTCTTCCAAGGTGGCAATCTGTTTGTGTCGCAAGAAGGAGCGAAGGACTTCTGAGGTGAAGGCCATGTGGTATAGTTCCTCCTGATAATAAACTACAAGGCTTAACTATACCACAGCTAACGTTGCGATCTTCGTGCGAATGGGGCGTCCAATAACATTTCTTGCGCTGCAGCCATATTATGGGACTATTTGGACTGGGATAGTTTTACCAAAGAATGTTTAGTTATTCTTGCGCAAGACCCAAGGGTCAAGGCCGACCCCCGGCCTTCACATACTCGATCTTGGAACTACTCTCCACCCAATTTCCATTCGGACCTTGCTCTAGCAGCGCAGAGGTGGCCAACTGATCTGCCACGAATCACCAGTGAAAGAGTTTGGCATCAGCTGTGAAGCTCTCGCGATTCTGCTCATCGGCCATCAGATAGCCCTGAAACGGCGCGGCTTCGGCCGAGGAATCCTTTCTTCGTTGAATGACAACGAAATCGGAGGCAGTTCTTTTTAAGCGTTGTCTCGGAAGGCTCGATCATTGCTATTGCTATTGCTATTGCTACTGCTGGCGATCGATCACGGCGAAAATTTCGCGCCAATCGAACTCACTTAGCGTGCCGACGAGCGCAAGCGCCTAGAACAGCCGCAGTTGCCAAAATGGCCTTCTTAACGTTGGACACTATTCTCTGGCTTTGCGAATCGCAATTCCCAACTCCCGCAATTGCCGCTCGCTGACTGGCGTCGGCGCGTCCACCATCAAATCCACCGCCCGCGCAGTCTTGGGGAAGGGAATTACCTCCCGCAGGCTTTCGGCTCCCGCCAGAATCATCACGATTCGATCCAGCCCCAGCGCGATCCCTCCATGCGGAGGCGTGCCATATTCCAGCGCCTCCAGGAAAAATCCGAAGCGCGATTTCGCCTCTTCGTCGGTCATTCCCAGCGCGCGAAAAATCTTACTCTGAATATCCTGCCGGTGAATACGAATCGATCCCGACCCCAACTCAGTGCCATTGAGCACCACGTCATAAGCCAGCGCGCGCACCGCACTCAACGTCGACTGCGGATCGTTCACCGACTCCACGCCCGCCTCGAGCAAACTCATGTCCTCGTCATGCGGCGAGGTAAACGGATGATGTGCCGCCATCCACTGCTTTTCGCCTTCGTCCCACTCGAACATCGGGAAATTCGTGACCCACAAAAAACGAAAGTCTTTTGCCGCCTCGCCACTCTTTTTGAAAATACCGTGACGCTCGGCATACTTCTGCGCCAGCGCCAGCCGCAGCAATCCCCCCGATGCATAAATCGCCAACTCCGCGGGCGTGACCTTGCGGTGAGCGGGCAAGGCGGTCTGTGGTCCAGCCTGCTCCGACCCAGCCACCAGCACGATCAGATCGCCGTCCTCCATCCCCACGTTTTTCGCGATCGCGGCCGCCGCCTGGGGAAACTTATTGCCGATTCGCTTGAAGTCTTCGAAAATCTTCGCTCCGCCCTTGGCATGGAATATCGGCTTGATGTCGTCGCGTTCCTTACGCGAAAGCTCGCCGACCTTGGGCGTGCGAATCGCGATTACCGGCAAATTCGCATTGATTGCCAGTTCCTGCAGATTTTCCGCCGTAAAGCAATCTCGCACTTCGGCAAATGCTGGCAGCCGCAAATCTGGTTTGTCGATCCCATACCGCCGAATCGCCTCGTCATAGTCCATGCGGGGAAATGGCGAATTGATGGAGCTGCCCGCGGCCCGGAAGGCCGCGGTTAGAAAGCCCTCGACCACCTCCCAGACCCGCTCCGGCTGCGGATACGACATCTCCAGATCGATCTGGGTGAACTCCGGCTGCCGATCAGCGCGCAGGTCTTCATCCCGGAAGCAGCGCACAATCTGAAAATATTTATCGAATCCCGAGATCATCAAAATCTGTTTGAACAGTTGCGGCGATTGCGGCAGCGCGTAAAACGTGCCCGGCTGCACCCGGCTCGGCACCAGATAGTCACGCGCCCCTTCCGGCGTGGACCGCGTCATGAACGGCGTCTCAATCTCGAAAAATCCCTGCGCCGAAAGATAATCGCGGATGGCCTTTGCCACCTTGTGCCGCAGTTCAATGTTGCCCTGCATCACCTCGCGCCGCAAATCGATATAGCGATACTTCAGACGCGTCTCTTCATTGGTCAGCGCCGTGTCCGAGGGCAAAAACGGCGGCAGCTTCGACTCGTTCAAAATACGAATCTCGTCTGCAACCAGTTCCACTTCGCCCGTAGGAATATTTTTGTTCACCGTATCCGCGTCGCGCCCTTTCACCGTCCCAATCACGGCGATCACATACTCGTTGCGCACGGTGTTCGCCTTATCGTGCGCCGCCGCGTCCAGTTCGCGATTCAGCACAACCTGGGTGACGCCGGTGCGATCGCGCAGATCGATAAAGATGAGGTTGCCCAGGTCGCGCCGGCGGTTCACCCATCCCATGAGCACGGCCTTTTTGCCGGCGTCGGACGCGCGCAGCGTTCCGCACATATGAGTCCGTCGAAGATCTCCTAAGAAATCGAGCAAAGTATTTCCTTAATAGTGAAAATGCGGCAGAGTTGCCGAAACACAGGATTATAAACGCTCTCGGTTGTGAGCACTCGGGCCGGAGCCGAACGGAGCGCGCGTATTTAACCTGCGGCCGGATGACCTGGTGAGTATCCCAACTCCTTTTCCCGCATCTACTATAAATAGATGTCCGCAGCCCGCTTTCTCGGCAAAATCCCGCAGCCCGTGACCGTTCCGCGGCTGCTCATCGAACTGCCGTCCAGGCCGCGCATCTTCTTCGAGAATCTGCGCGACCTCATTCTCCCCACCCGTTTGCCGCCGCTCGAACTCCGTTCTACTCCGGCACATTTCTGGCCTGACGTAATGGTCCAGCGCGGCCTTCCTTGGCGAAGCTTCCTGCAGTCCGTTGCCTACCACTTGACGGCGTTCGCGCTGCTGATTGCATGCACTCGATTCTTCGCGCTGCAGCCGCAGGTTGTGGCGAAGCCTGCCTTCGATCACTCGCAGGTGGTCTACTACCAGGCCTCGGAATTCCTTCCGCCACTCGACTCGCGCAGCCTGCAGAGGTCTCAGCCCGCCAAGGCCGATCCAGAGTTCTCCCGGCAACCTATCATTTCTGTCCCTCGCGAAGCGGACAACCGCTCCCAGACCATCGTCACACCACCTAATATCAAATTGCAGCGCGACATCGCACTGCCCGACATCGTGGCCTGGTCAGAAAAAACGTCTGAGCAGATGCCGAGGCCGCGCCTGGAGATCCCTCCCGCCCCACTGACACCCGCCGCCGACCTCAACCGCATCGTGCCCCGATTGGATAACTCCGTCGCGGCCCCACCTCCCGACGCCGCGCATCTCATGAATCGACGGAGCACGCCCGTCGTGCGCACCTCCGTCATCGCGCCTCCATCGAGCGTCGAGGTCGCGTCCATTCGGCCAATCGGTGATCTGAATATCAGTCAGAGTTCCATCATTGCCCCTGCGCCCCAACTTCCGCTCGCTGAACAACGCGCCCTCCCCGGACCTCAATCCGCCGCTATCGGCGCTCCCCAACTTGTTCCTCCGCCCCCGTCGGTTTCTGCCTCCGCAGCCGCCAGTGACTTTGAAAGCCGCGGCCACCTCATGGCGCTGAGCCTGCATCCCTCCGTGGGCGCGCCGCCCGACCCGCCAGCGGGAAACCGTCGCGGCGCCTTCTCGGCTACGCCCGAAGGACACTCCGGAGCTACCGGCTCGCCCGGTGTTAACTCCGGAAATAACACTTCCGGAGCAGCTGGCAACAGGGGCAGAGAAACGGGAATTGGCTCCGATCGGAAGGGGGGAAGCGATGATGTTCCCGCCGGTCTTTATGTGGGTAGCCCAGTGGCGAAATCCTCACCCGTGGCGGGTGGCGAGCCCTCAACCAATTCCGTCTCGACCAAGTCGGTCAACCCCGACCTGCTGGCCAGCGTGCGGCCGCCGCGGGTGACCAGCGCGCCGTCCCGGCCGGAAAGCGCTGTCAAACTTTCCGAGGTCGAACGCGCCGTGTTCGGCAATCGGAAATTCTATTCGCTTACACTCAGCATGCCGAATCTGAATTCCGCCGGCGGCAGTTGGTTCGTCCGTTTCGCCGAACTCGATCATGACCCAAATAACCGCGACTCAAATAATTCCAACTCAAACAATCACGACGCGCGCGCCCCTTCCGCAGAACTCTCTCAGCCCGCCGCCACGCGAAAAGTCGATCCAGCTTACCCTCTCGAACTCATGCACGAAAACGTCGGTGGCACGGTAATTCTGTACGCCATCATCCACGCCGATGGCACTGTCGGCAACGTGCGCGTTCTGCGCAGCGTCGACGACCGCCTCGACCGATTCGCCAGCCAGGCGATCGCGCAGTGGAAATTCCAGCCGGCCATGAAAAACGGCTCTCCAGTCGAGGTCGAAGCGACGTTCCAAATACCCTTCCGTCCAGCGCGTACGAACTTTTAGCGGTAGAGCCTGAGCTGGTTAGGTCTTGGTCGACCGAACCGAGACCGCAAATCTGGCCAGAACGAGGGTGTGTGGGAAGAGACGTTGCCAGCGACGGCTCGCCGAAGGGATTTGCCAATGCGCGCCTACTTGAAAGCGGGGAAGTAAGCTCTCGACTGCGAGCGGCGGTGGAAGAGGTTGCGGAAAAACTCTTCCGCCAGGTTGATACTACGCAACCGCTAGAGCGGTCATTCCTTGTGCACGACTTAGGGCGCGGCTAGAAGCCGCGCCCCTTCAAAACCAACCACAAAGCCGGACTTTTTCCGCAACCTCGGAAGCCCGTGCCCTTCAAAAATATTTACGGAATATCTTCTAACCGCGAGCCGCCGGCCGCTAGCTCTTCCCCGCGCCCTTCTTCTTCTCGAGCGCTGCATATATGGCCCGATCGGTGCAGATTTCGTAATAGGACCGGTCCGTCCATCCGGTTACTGAAAAATCCGCAGGATCAATCCGCGGAATCCGGCTCTCCCGCACCACGATTTTTCGGAAAATATCGCGATCTACCGGCACGGTGGCGCTGAACAGCTTGTAATCCGCTTTATGCGACGAAACCAAAGCCGGCGGCAGCCGCACGTTCAGCGGCTCCAGCGTAATCTCCTGCTGCAACTTGCGGAAAGCCGTTTCATTCATCCGAATTCCGCCCAGGTTAAAGCTGAGAATCACATCTTCCGGATTGCCGTTCTCGTCCAGTTCCGCCGCCTGGAACGCATACACATGGAACGGGCCCGCCTGCGGCTCCATTACCTTGCGCGCCTTCTTATTGCACGAAGACAGCCGGTCGCTTTCGTTCAGCGCCTCCGAAATCATGATCTGATGTTCGCCATCCATCAGGTACAACGGCGCCGACTCCTGCAGAGTGATGCCCACGCCCAACTCCAGCTGCGGCATACCCGAGCGCTGCATCAGTTCGTTATACCCGCGCACGATTTCAATGATCTCCCGCGCCAGCACGCACATGCGGCTTACCGCCAGCCCAGGCTCCCCCTCGCGCTCCAGAATCGCCAGAATGATGGCGTCGCCTTCCAGAAATACTTTCTGCGCACCATACTTCTCCAGCAACTTGTTCACCGGATCGTAAAAATTCAAACTGAAGTATGACGCCGGATTCAGCCCTTTCTCCATCATCGTTCGGGTGAGCTTTGTTGAGTCGCGCACGTCGGCCTTGAGCACGACATGGCGCAGCACTCGTTTCGAGTTGGTCTGGACCTGTTCTTCGGGAAGCAGAAATTCATAGAGTGTCCCGTTGACCCGCGACAGTTCCTGCAACCGTTCGTTTCCCGCCAAGTTCACGGAATCCAAAGCTGCGGTCAAAACCTCCAGCCGCCGCAAATCGCGATGGTACTGAAGTAAATCTCCCAGAAACCGCGCCGCCACCTTCGCCCGCTCCGCTCCGCGGCAACTTGCAACCTTCGCCACGGCGGCATACAAGCTGTTGGGCGAGAGTTTGCCGTGCTCTTGAATCATGCGCTCCACCCGGTCGCATTCGGTCCGGTCGATGAGCGCATTTTTCAGCTGCTGGGCATTGATCCGGGGCGCATACTCGTTCAGCAGCGGCACCACGTGATAGGAGGCAATCACATTTTCCATCACCCCCTCGTCTTCGAGCAGCCGCACCCACGCCGTCAGCCGCTCCTGTTGCGCCAGCCCTTCGTCGGAATCTTCCGGAGTTCCCGTCCCCACCAACTCCCGTGCGTTCTCCGGCACATTCATCCACCCATCGATCGTCTCGGCATTGACCTCTTCGCCATATAACGAACGCAGAAAACTCGAGGCGATTTCGCGCATCCGGCCATAGCGGTCCGGGTCGCGGTCCCAATTTCCCAGCATCACGTAGTGCTCGGCGCACAAGTAGTCATCCCGCCCATCTTCGGAGAACAGCAGGCGGTTCAAAAACAGCGGATAAGTAAAAGACGCTCCACGCAGCGTGTCTTCGCCAAACAGCGAACGCCGCGTGCGCGCCAGAGTGCCTTTCTCGACCTCGCGCAAAGTCTCAAAAATTTCCTGGCCGGTCTTGCGCAAGATGATTTTCTTCCTCACCTGGAACGCCGCCAGCCGTTCGCGATACTCATGCGCCTTTTGCTGCCGCATGTTGTCATAGCCCTTCAGCAGTACCTTGCAGCGCTCCAGCACCAGCAGAAACTGCTGGTGCATTTCGGTGCGCACAAATTTCGTCACCGCCAGCCGTGCCAGCAGGTCGACCGATAGACGCGATTCTTTCTTGGCCCGGTTGAGCGAGTTGACCAGCAGTTCGGTCAGGGTCGACCTCCAGACTCCCGGATCATGCCTCGGGCGAGCCGCCGTACCCACTTGGTTACTCATCCACGACGGGCCCGGCGTCGAGCGCGGAGCCTCTGCCGAGAGCAAGCCTTCCAGTTCGCCGTGCCGTGCGATCGCCCGCGCAATCTGGGCCCTCCCTAACTCGGAAAACTTGGGACTCAGCACCACATCGTGGCGGAGATTATCAACCCCCACGCTGAGTCCCTCCAGCGAAACCGACGGAGTCGACGCGGCCAATTCCGGCAGAGCCGGTTTATCCGGCGCTCCACCTAGTCGAAAAATAGGAATTCTCGGCATTCCAGGTCAGAATCTTTTGGAAGTTGCTGATTTCAAACGGACAACTCGAGGTTAGCATGCACCAGAGCGCAGCTAAAGTTACCTAGGTTACGCCCTCAGACTCTATTTCGGATGGGGGCACTTTGAGGCTCCTGTGAGGAGAGCCACCCCCGGCAGTTAAGCCGGCCAAGGCCGGGTGTTGTTGGCGCAATTTTGCTTACTGACTCTTCGCCCGCGCCGCCTCAAACTCATCCCCCTTTTGCCATCCAATGAGATTGGGCAAACTGGCGGCTTCCCAGCCCAACGCAAATCCGAATCGGGCCATCGCGGAATCCCCCACAAAGTCCATCTCAGGATGGTATTCATCACTGGGCTGGTGATAGTGCTTTTCCACGTAGTCGCGCTCCTGCTCCAGTCCCCAGGCCTCGGCGTGTCCCTTGTACTTCATCCCCTCGTTAATCGAGAAGGCGGGGATGCCCGCCCGTGCCAGGCTGAAATGATCGGAGCGATAATAATGTCCCGCCTCGGGCAGCGCATCGGGACGAATCGCCAGGCGGAATTGCTTCGCGGTCGTCTCGACCGCCGGATAAAATGTCGTCCGCTCGGCTCCTGAGACTTGCACTTCCTCCGGCGCTCCCAGCGGCATTACGCCGTCATAATTCAAGTCCAAGGTAATTTTTCCCGCCGCGATTGGCGGATGCTTCCCCAAATACTCCGATCCCAGCAGCCCCTGCTCCTCTGCCGTGACCGCGGCAAACAGAATCGACCGCCGAGGTCTCTGCGCAGCCGTGCCGTAAGTCCGAGCCAGCTCCAGTAGAATCCCGCATCCCGTGGCGTTGTCGTCAGCGCCATTGAATATGTTATCCCCGGACATATCCGGACGAATGCCGAAATGATCGTAGTGCGCCGTATACATCACCGCTTCAGCGGCCAGCTTGCGATCCGCCCCGGGCAGCATCGCGACCACATTATTCGACTCGAAACTCCGAACCTTGCTCACCATATGCGCCCGCAGCCGCGCCCGCAGATTCACTGGATGAAAGTTCCGCGATTGCGCATCCTGCATCATCTTGTCCAGATCCATCCCCGAGGCCAACGCCAGCCGCTTCGCTACATCCAACTGCACCCAAGACGCCACCGTCAACGCCGGCCCTTCCCGTTTCAGAAATGACTTCTCTCCCGAATTGGAATTTCTCACCACTTCCCACGGATAGCTCGCCATTTGTGTCTGGTGAACCAGAATTACTCCCACCGCGCCCTTGCGCGCCGCCTCTTCGTACTTGTAAGTCCAGCGCCCGTAGTAGGTGAGCGCCTTGCCCTTGAAGAATTTAGAATCATCCGAGGGCGGTTCGTTCACCAGCATCAGCAGAACTTTCCCGTGAACGTCAAGCCCTTTGTAGTCGTCCCAGTTGTACTCCGGTGCTTCAATGCCATATCCCACAAAAACGATGTCCGCATCCACGTCCGACTGCGCCTGCTGGGTATGGTCGTAAGCGACGTATTCGTCGAGAGGCTTCAAATTCATCGCTTCCCCTTGCTGGGGAACCAGAGAAAACTGAGTCTCGGCCAGCGTCGCGATCCCCACCAGGGGCACCTTCTGCATATAAGTACCGCGGTCGCCCGCAGGCTTCAGCCCGTATTCGGCAAACTGTGTCGCCATATATTCCGCAGCGATGTCGCCGCCGCGCTGCCCCGTCCCGCGCCCCTCCAGCAGATCGTGCGATAAATAGCGCACGTGCCAGCGAATGTGCTCCGGTGTGATCGTCTCTAACGCCACAAACGCCGCCCCCGGTAGCTTCACCGAAGGCACAATCTTTGCCGCCTTCGAACCGTCGGCTGCGCCCTCCGCCCACCCCGGCAGGCTCGCGCACACTACCAGACAAGCCGCAGCAATGCTCAGCATTCCTCGCATAAACAGGTCTCTCCCCCAACAAAGCGGCGCGCCAGCAGCGAAGCCTTTTCTGTGTAACTCTAAATTTATCTTGGGAGCGGCGTAAAACTTCGCCCTCCAGGGTGGAGATATAAGCCGTGTTTTGCTACAATATTCTTGGGTCAAGGTTTCCTCTTGACGTACTAAGTAGGCTCGGTGCGAGCCTACAGGCGTTAACGTAGTGCGCTTTCAAGCACAAGCGTAGCCTGAGAATCTTCGCCCCTTCAGGGCGGAGAGGTTCAAAGGTCTAAAGGAATTGTAAAGGACGGCGCTGCTGCGGCCGTTACCGAAGTGGCTGAATCCGTGGCACGAGAGTCCACCACCAACGGATTCTCTCACCAGACGGACCTGTCCCAATGCCGGCTTTACCCAGTGACCTCTGGGGCCACCGTTGTTCCCCCTTGATTGTGGGGACAGGGCCTCGCCGGGAAAGGAATCTCGAGTGGAAAAGGGGTTGTGGGAATGGGTCTCGTCGCCGAGAATGAGCCAGGTGCTTTTGATCCCGCCGACCGGCGGCTAATTTTTCGACCCTCAACCAGCCCGGAAATCCCGCACATCTTCGCCCGGCTTGAACATCGTCTGCGGCGCAGTCTGGCCCGATTCCGCCAGCCGCCGATTCATCTCTTCAAAATCGGCCTTCACCCATCCCACGCTGGAAACCTCAATCTCTCCATCCTGGGCGATCCAGAAGATTGTAGGAACATTGGTTAACCCGTAAGCATTCGAGACAGGGTACGACCGGGTATCATCGAGCAGTACCGGAAACGTGAGTCCAAACTCCTTGACGAACGCGGCGGTCTCCCTGGCATCGTTCTGCGAAACTCCTGCCAGCCTGATCCCCTTAGAACCGTAGGCCTTATGCAGTCGCTCGAAAAACGGAAGCGCATACTGGCAAGTTGGACACGACGCTTTGAAGAACGCCAGCACGACTGGCCCATGCACCAGTTCGTCGCCCAGCGAAAACCGCTTCCCATCCAAACTCTTCAATTCGAATTCAGGTGCTTTCGTCCCGCTCGTCAATGCCGCCATGGAATGTTCTCCGCTTCGCCCCGCCCATAAGTTTCGCAGCCAGCCCATACACCCTCGCAACTGGAACGGCTCCCCTCTTAGATGACGCAGCGCGCTTGCCGGATGGGGAAAGACGCAAGAGTTTAGACCTGCCTGTCGGTAAAAATCTCCGCCTTCCGCAGAATCTTCCGCGCCAGCCCGGTGAGTGCAATCCGCGGCAACCGCTCCACGCCCACCCACTCCCCGCAAACTCCCGAAGGTACAGTCATCCGCCACACCCCGACCGTGTAATCCGTCACCGTGATCGAATGCCGCACCTGGAATAAAAACTGCTCAGCCTGGTCAGACCTGCCATTTATTTTGTTATTCCTTACCAAGCGAGGAACCTGGGTTGTGCCCGCATCTTTGATGGATCTCGCCACCTCAGGCAACTCCCACATCCCGGCCATCAACCGCGTGTCCGGACCACGCTGCACCAGAAACACAGCGTCCGCGTAATAACCCAACGCATAATGAATTTCCCGCTGCTTCTGCCGCACCGCCTTCGCCGCGCCTGCTAGCTCCCCCCGCGTGACGCACAACTCGACCAGCGGACAGGTCAAACACGCAGGTGCCCGCGGCGTACACACCGTCGCTCCCAATTCCATCATCGCCTGATTAAAATCACCCGGCCGCTCGCGATCCAGCTTCCCCTGAGCCGCTTGCCAAAACTCTTCCCCGGCCAGTTGCCGCCCCGAGAACCGTTGCAGCACCCGCTCCACATTCCCGTCCACTGCGGCCACGGGATCACCGAATGCAATGCTGGCGATCGCCGCCGCCGTATACCGTCCTACACCCGGCAGATCGCGCAACCCCTCTGCCGTCTCGGGAAACTTTCCGCCCCGTTCCCGCACCACCGCTTTGGCCGTTGCATGCATCCTGCGCGCGCGCCGGTAATATCCGAGCCCGCTCCACGCCGCCAGCACTGAAGACTCCCGCGAGCGGGCCAATTTTTCCAGGGTCGGAAAGCGGCGCAGAAATTCGTGAAAATGCGCAATCACAGCCGCCACCCGCGTCTGCTGCAGCATGATCTCCGACACCCACACTCGATAGGGATCGCAGCTCTCCCGCCACGGCAAATTGCGCGCATGCCGGTCATACCATTGCAGAAGGAGTTCGTGAAAGCTTCCCTGCGATGACTGCAAAATGGATTCTCGTGTCCGCTTCTTAGCTATGCCAAACCCAGTTTCACAAAGGGATTTCGTATCCTCACGGTGTCGTACATGCGTTCATGCTCAAAGTCCTCGGAGACAATCTCAGGGATCGCATAATGCTCCGCGTAAGCCCAGAGATGGGCATCGCACCATGAAAGCCGATACGCCGCCATGCCTCGTAACGCAGTGCGGAAAACGCGCTGGTTCGGTCGAGCACCGGGCACTCCGCCATAAAGAGTTCCGCCTGGCGCGTGGCATCTGCGCACGTCATCAACGGCGATTCCGTTCCATGCGATCGGATCACGGAGTTCACAAACTCTACGAGTGATTGGTGGGCAATGCGCAGGTCCCCGGCGGCTTCACCCCAACGCAGTACTGCGCGAGCGCCCTCGCCCTGGGCTGGATCTCGCGGGTCGCAGCGGTGAACCAGAATGTTAGTGTCGACCAGGGAAACCACGATCTTGGTAAAGCTCCTCGCGCGTCCAGCCACGATTCTCGCGGGTAATACGCGCGCCTGTCGCGTTCGCTTCTTTCAGCTGCTCCGCCTGCAGTTCGTCCAGCCATTTCGTGTTGGCATCGAATAAGGCTAGCCGTTCCTCGACGGTTAAGGATTGTCCAGATTTCGCTTTGCGGCGCATCAACTGGACACGAATGCTCTCGCCCGCAGGAATCCACTCCAATTCGCCCCCCGGCCGAATGCCGTATTGGTCAGCGATTGCCTGGGCACGGTCAACTGAAGTTTGGAAGTAACCTCCGCCACATCCTTACTGTATCAAGGATAAAATCCTTGCTGCAAACTCCCGCTGTGTCGGCAGGACCATTGTGGAGACGACCGCCCCGGCTGTCCGGTCGAGCGCAGCTCGACGATTTTAACCTTGATCTGTCATCCATTCTGTCATCTCTCCTCGCTCCTCCATTGACCCCGCCCTCAGCTCACGAAATAATAGTCGAGCCTGGCATCCGCAGCGTGGACCCATTCACGCCGAGTCATTCCGAGGAGCACTATGACCGACTTCAACCGCAAAATGGAAGACGCGTCAGTACGCGTCAGCCAAACCATCGGCAATGCTGCCGAACGTCTGGAAAAAGAGATTCCGGAATTCATCAAGTATCTCAACGACGAAGTTGTCCCCGCGGTCCGCACCCACTCCACCAAGGCCCTGCGCGTGGCCTCAAAGAAACTTATGGAGTTCGCCGACTACATGGAGCAGCATCAGCACCCGCCCAAGTGATGCCGTCAAGCACTCCCACGTTGCCGGGTCGCGTTCCCTTTTTCGGCATCATTATGCTTCTATTCGTCCTCATCGCAATCCTTTTCCTGAGCGCTTGCGGCCAACCCAAAACCGCGCACGTGAACGTCCCCCCCCCCCCACCCCCCCCCCCTGAAGCTGAATCTCAACCGCCCGCAACCGTCCCGAGCTCCAAGGCCAACGCCAGTCCTAAAACGGTGGAGGAATCCGATCTAGCCGAGCCCACTCTGCCCGCCAACGCCCGTTCCCTCGCCATCGAAACCGGACTCGCCAGCTGGTACGGTCCTCCCTATCACAACCGGCGCGGATCAAACGGGGAAATCTACAACATGCACGCCATGACTGCCGCTCATCGTACCTATCCCCTGGGGTCCATCGTGCGCGTCACCAACGTAAAGACCGGACACAGCGCACTGGTCCGCATCACCGACCGTGGGCCCTTCATTCCCGGCCGCATCCTCGATCTCTCCCTTGCCGCCGCCCGCAAACTCGATGTCTATGGGCCCGGCATCGCCGAAGTGAAAGTAGAGTTGATGCAGTCCGGCGCATCTGCAGCTTCGCCCGGAAAATGGGCTGTGCAAATCGGCGGATTCCCCCACGAACCCGCCGCCACCAAACTGGCCGACCATCTCAAGCGCCGCTATCACACGGCGAAAGTCCAGTGTTTCCCCAGCCCCGCCGGCGACTGGTGGATTCGTATCCGCGTGCTCGGCGACGACCACGAGCGCGCCAAAATACTAGCCGCCGAAACCCAAACCCCCGAAGGCGCCGTTTTCCTGGTCCGCCTGGACTAAATCATGCGGGAGGGATACTCCGGTCCCTCCGACTTCGGTCAGGCCATCACGAACCGGGAAGGGCGCGACTTCAATCGCGCCATAAGAGAAGGCAAATCATTCGCGGCTTCGGCCGCTTGGCCTTCCCCTGCCAGCTGACAATCCCGCCGCCGCAATGCTATCGTTTCTCCCAGCGAGCCACCAGGTGAACGGAAAATGACTGATCCCAATTGTCTGTTCTGCCGCATCGTCGCCGGCGAAATTCCCGCCAAGAAAATCCACGAAGACGAGCACGTCTTCGCCTTTGAAGATATCAACCCACAAGCTCCCACCCACGTCCTCATCGTTCCCAAAAAGCATTTTGCCGGACTAAAAGAGGCTCAGGCTGCCGACGCCGAAATCATTGGCCGCTGTCACCTTGCCGCCGCCCACATCGCCCGCCAACGCAAGATCGAGCAGGGATACCGCACCGTCCTCAACGTGGGCCCCGGCGCCGGACAATCCGTCTTCCACCTCCACGTCCACCTAATCGGCGGCCGCCCGCTTGCCTGGCCTCCGGGATGAGCGATCCCCGTTGAGTACACTACTCACACGACCGAGCGTACTGCGGCAGTTCACTTGCAGAATGGGGTCAAACATCATCGACTGCGGATTTTAGCGACAATTCGTAATCGGAAGGTGATCGGTTCGAGTTCTGTAAGCGTCCACACAAACCCAGGTCGATTGAGCATGGTCGCTCGGCTACTTGCGAGGTTCCGTCTCGTGGCGGGCGAGGACGGTTTGGTTAGTGGTGTGCTTGATCCGAGTGCTATGCGAATCGAGCTTGGGAACATGTATGCCGAGAAGGTTCGAAAGTTCGCGGCGTTGATTCGAGGAGAGCGAGCGTTGCACGGGGGACTTGGCTACATAGGTGGAGTACGGCACTGGTGGGGGCTCGAGGACTGACGTGAGATCGATGACTGCGATTCCGCCTCCCGTTTGGCCCGTGATCGCGATCAGTACGTTGTCTTGGCCGTCGGACACGAGCGCGTCATAATTTGGCGACAAGGTGGATGCAGGAGTGTTCTGGATGCCTTCTTGCCCTCTTGTTTCTCTTGGGCCGCATGACATTGATTGCGGCTGCGTCGAGCGAGGTCTTGATGTGCGCCGCGTAGTATTTTTCGATCATTTCGACACTGGTGCGGCAGTTCTTGGCGACTGGGTAGATCTCGGCGCCCCCCCCAGCAGGCGGAGGCAGATGGTTTTGAAAAGTTCGTGCTGCCACTTCGGAAGAATAAGATCCGTCGGTCCGGGCGTGCGCCAGTGTTCGCTAAGGACAGCAGAGATCACGGACATTTTCGCGGGCGTGTTCACGCCATAAACGCGCGCCGGGCGGAGCCGGCTTCGAAGTCGCTCAAAGGGCCTCACTCCACCGGGCATACTTTTGCAAGATCCGCCGCGCTTTCCGCGCACTTCCTCCACGTCCACCTAATCGGCGGCCGCCCGCTAGCCGGGCCTCCGCGATGAGTGATCCCCGTTGTGTACACTACTCACACGACCGAACGTACTGCGGCAGTTCACTCCTCGCGCAGCAATATCATAGGATCCACCGACAGCGCGCGTCGCGCGGGAATCCATGTGGCCATCAGCCCCAGCAATGCCATGGCTAGAACAACACCAGCCAGGACCAGCGGATCGCGCGGGGTGGCCTGATCCACAATGAAAGCCAAGACCGGCGTTGCTAAAATTCCGAGAAACAATCCTGCCGCCGAACCGAAAGCCAGCAATTGCAAAGCCCGTCCCAACGCGGCCTGTAACACTTCCTTCCGCTGCCCGCCGAGCGCGACACGAATTCCCAACTCCCGCAGCCGCTTGCTCACCGAGTAGGCAGCCATTCCGAAGATGCCGGTAATCGCCAGCATTGCGCCCATCACGCCCATCACACCTAGCGCCAACGTCGCCATGCGCGGTCCAAACAGCATTACGTCCAATTCCTTGTAGCGCGTTTCGACGTAAACCGGCAGCCCGGCATCCAGTTGCCGCAGCGTACTCCGGATGGCTGCTCCCAGTTGCTGCGGATCGCGGTTCGAGTGCACCACCAGATAGGTCGAACTGGAGGGCGCTTGCAGAATGGGGACAAACATCACCGACTGCGGATCTTCGGTGAGGCCCGTATATTTTCCGTCTTCGGCAACACCCACCACCTGTAAACGCGTTCCATCCCGCATCTTGTAATAGCTACCCAGAGCCTTGGGTACGGAACCAAAGAGTTTGCGCGCAAAGTTGGGATTTACGATCGCCACCCGCGGCGAGTTTTTATCGTCATGCAAGGTGAAGGTTCTGCCAGACAACAAGGCCGTACGCGCCGCGTGAAAATATTCGGGAGAGATGTTGAAGATGAGGGCATCGGCGGCGGAGTTCGATGGCCTCAGATCTGACGTGCCGTCGGCGAACACCAGCGAGTCGGGTGCGGAATCACCCAAGGGTATGGTATCGGCCAAACCCACAGACTCTACGCCAGGAATCGATTCCACCGCGTCGACCATGCGCTTTTGCATCGCTGCTGCTCGATCGCCGCTGTAACCGCCCATGCTCAGGTCAGTCTCCGCCAGCATTGTGTTCTGCACGTCGAAACCGAAATTATCGTGCAGCGAGCGCGCCAGCCCTCGCACCGCAACCATGGAAGAAGTGACTAGCACTGCGCAGATGGCAATTTGCACAACCAGCAACAGGTCTCGGGCAGTAATACGCCGCCCAACTCTGCGGTTTGATCCCGCCTTGACGATCTCATACGGATTCGTCAAGAGCACTTGCCTCACGGGCACCGCGCCAAAGAGAAACCCACTGGCTAGAGCCAGCAGCAGAGCGACTCCATAAACATTCGCATCCGGGGCCACAGACAAATGGATCGGCCATCGGGGGAATGGATTCCACGAGCTCAGCCCCTGCAAGAGCACGACGCTGCCCAATAGTCCGACTGCGCCCCCGAGCAGCGAAATCAGCACGGCTTCGGTAAACAGCCCGCGCAGAATACGGTTGCGGCTCGATCCGAGTGCGAGCCGCAAAGCAACTTCTCGGGAACGGTCCGCTGCGCGCGCCGCAAACAGACTGCCCAGGTTGGCGCATGCGGCCAGTAGAATTAACCCCGCGAGCACCGTCAATGCGGTCAGAAATTCCCGTACCGGACGGCCCAGATAATCGCCATACAGGCTGGGACGAGCCAAGGTGAAGGTCATTTTGCCATCGTCTTTGGGATAGTTCCTTTCCAGCTCCGCGCCAATCGAGTCGAGATCCGCAATCGCCTGTGCCGGAGTCACACCCGCCTTCAGATGTCCCATTACCATAAAAACCCAACGGTCCCCGCGCGCCTTCAGGTCGTTCGCTCCGAGCTGTTCGTGGTTCACGATGGGCGAGAAGAAATCGGGATTGAAAAATAAGAGGGTTCCGTGGAACTCCGGCGGAGCTACACCGACGATCGTAAAAGGACGCTTGTTCACCTGTACCACACGGCCCACTACGCCACGATCATCCTGGAAATGGGTGTGCCAAAACGTGTAAGTGAGCACGATATAAGGAGCGCTGTTCGGGCCGTGCTCATCGGAGGCGTGAAAGAACTGGCCAAGATACGGCTGCAGGCCCAATGCGTCGAAGTAGTTCCCGCTCGTTTCCTCGACCCAGTCGCGGGATGTATTTTCGCCCGTATCCAGCCCGGCCAGAGTGATGTTATAAGCCACCAGACCTTCAAAGCTGCGGTTGCGGTCCCGCAGATCGAGATAGTCGGGATACGACTCCGCCATACCGTCGTTCGAGCGCCAGAGTCCGTAGAGGCTCTGCGCGTGGGGCACATTCAGCGGGCGCAACAGGAACGCATTCATAATGCTGAACACCACGGCGTTCGCTCCTATCGCCAACGCCAGCGTCAAAATCGCGGCTAGGGTGAAGCCGGGAGACTTGCGCAACCTGCGCAAGCTGAAGCGCACATCCTGGATAACCGTCTCGATGAAATTGCCGCCCAAAGCTTCGTGGCATCCCTCTTTGTACTTCTCCCGGCCCCCGAACTCGATGCGCGCGCGGCGTTCTGCCTCGGCGCGGCCGAGCCCGGAACGTTCCAGATCATCGGCGCAATGCTGGATGTGGGAGCGAAGCTCCTCCTCGATCTCGGCGTCTACCTCGGAACCCTGAAAGAGAGTGGCGATGCGGAAGCGAAGCCAATCCAGAAGTTTCATACTTCCTCCGGTTGTTGAGAGAGTGCGGAAGCGATGGCGGTTGCGAGCCGGTTCCAGTTGTCGGTCTCTTCCCGCAGACGTTTGCGGCCGGTGGCGGTGAGTTCGTAAAACTTGGCGCGGCGATTGTTGTCCGACGTGCCCCAGTTGGCTTTGAGCAGTCCCTGACGGACCAGGCGAAACAGACCGGGATACAGCGCGCCCTGTTCGATCAGCAGTGCATTGTCTGAGATCTGTCCAATGCGCAGAAGAATGCCGTAGCCATGGAGTGGGCCCAATGAAACTGCCCGTAAAATGAGGAGATCGAGCGTGCCAGGAAGAAGTTGAGCTTGGTCGGTCACCAGCCCTCCTAAGTTGATTAGGAGACTAGCGCCACTCTCCTAAGCTGTCAAGGGGAAAGGCGAGGTCGGTCAAAGAGCCCTCCTGGCCGCGTGGGATTGCGGCTAGAGCCTGCCCTGCGTGAGGTCGCAGGGCGACGATTTTCCGAAGGCGACGGAGGGAAGCTCCTACTGCACCGTCGGTTCCAGATCCTCCGGCGCTCCATGCCGGCGTAACAACTGTGGCAGATTCTGCGAAAATGCCGACCGCGGCAGCACCATGTCGCAGCCCACTTCGTGCGCCTTCTGCTTCAGATCTCCCTGCACGTGCGACAAAAACCCGATGATCGACGTCCCCTTCTTCAGCTTGCTCTTCAATTTCGGAATCAGAGTGAGCGGTTTCACGCTGGCCAGGTTCAGGTCGAAAATAATCAGCGACGGTTTCTCTTCGCCGTTCTGCTTCATTCGCTCCATCAGCTCCTTGTCCGTCTTCACGAACTCAACTTTCACGTTGAGCTTGCGCGCCGTTTCCTGAATCTTCGCCATGAAGAAGAGATCTTCAATAAAGGCAAAGATGCGAGAGTTCGCATCTCCATTCGCCGGCAAAGGCTCCGGCTCGGGTTGCGCATATTGCGCGGCAAACCCCGGCCTCTGTCGCCCGCCCTTGTGTCCGTTGTTGCTGTTACCCCCAGCCAGGGCCGCCCGATAGCTGTGGTCCATCGGCGCCGTGTAGATGCCGTCTTTGTTTTCCCGGCTTAATCCGGGCCCGGGCTTTTGTCCGCGCTGATTGTGGGGACGGCGACCGCGCCGCCTTCTTCTGCCTCCTCCACCACTCCCGGAGGGTCTTCCTGGTCCTGCGTTCATAATCCTCTCAAGCTGTTGCGCATTGGTTGCAGAATTTTCACAGAATTCTCAGACTACACCGGTCACGCGACTCCCGCACTGCCGGGGAGGCTCCGCTGAACACATACATGCGGACCTTCGCAGTTGCGGGTGGCGACTCGACACACTTTGAAACGAACCCCAATTGGAACGAACCCCAACTCCTGAAACGAACTACTTTCGTGAATGAAAACCTTACTAATTCCTATCGATTTCGTTTATCGGATCCGTTAAGGCGCCGCCTCGAATCGGCTGGCGCGGAAGGCCTGCGCGGGAACGAGGCCTAAATGAGAACATCTTTATCGTACTCGTCCTTGCGAAACCGCGCAAGGCCCATCCCACCCGTCTTTTGCACAGGAGGACATGACTAGCCGGCTTCTGATCGCGCCGGAACCCGAAAGCCAAAAGCAGGAAGCCGCCCACTTCACTCTCCCTCCGAAACCTGGCGAGACCGAAAAGGTTTGATCCGCCCACGATTCAGGGTTGGGGGATTTTCTCAAACCCTCTGCACCCCGCCCAACTCAGCCAGCGCCGCCACGATCTTCCCCGACCACTCGGCCACCTCATCCTCGCGCAGCGTCCGATCCGCGGACTGAAACCGGGCCCGCAACAATACAGAATATTTGCCTTCCGCATTTCCCCCGGCGCGGAGTATTTCTACCGGACGAAACTCTTCTAACTCCGCCAAACCCAAGCCCGCGATCCGCTGGCGCATCTGCTCAAACGAAATCTCATCGGCAAAAACAAACGAAAAATCCCTTTCCACCGCCGGATATTTGCCCAGAGGAGCAAACCGCACCGGCCGCAGACCATTCCTGTACAACTGCTCTAGATCAAACTCCGCCAGAAAAACATCCTGCCGCAACTTGCGCTCGGCCGCTACTTCGGGGTGAACCTGCCCAAACTGCGCCACGACCGCGCCATTCACCCGCGCCCGCGCCGAGCGTCCGGGATGAAAATACTCCGCCGTCTCCCGGTCGTAACTCACCTCTCCGGCAAACGCCACCAGCAGATTCTCCACATCCCCCTTTAAACCCCGAAAGCTTTCCACCTCCGCCGCCTGCTCGCCTTTGCTGACCTCCAGGGCGCCACCCGCGGGCAAGGACGCGCGCACCGCCGCAACTGTCGCGCCTAAACAGGCACGCCGCGGTTCCACCAGCGCTTCCTCTGACGAGCCGCCCGATAATTCATATAATCCATACACACTGCCCACTTCAAACAGCCGCGCCTCCGCCACATCGCGATTCAAATTCCAGCCCAGCATGTCCAGCATCCCGGGCGCCAGCGAAGTTCGCATCACCGACGCTTCCTCGCTCAGCGGATTCTCCAACTCCAGCACCTTCGCCCTCGCGGAAGAAGATGAAAACCTTTCCGCATCCGCATGCGAAATAAATGTCAACGACACCGCCTCGTTATAGCCCAACGCCCGCGCCCGCTCGCGAAAGGCCGCATCCGCAGCCGCGCGCGGCGACTCCACCACCGCGCCGCTGTAGGCCGGAAGCGTGTTCTCAAACTTGTCATACCCGTGCAGCCGCGCGATCTCCTCGATCACATCGATCTCGCGCTCCACGTCCAGTCGCCAGCTCGGAATATGCACACCAAACTGAGCCTCATCCTGCCCCTCGGGAATCAAGGTGAAGCCCAAACGCTTCAGCAGCCGGAAAATTGTCCCCGAGTCGAGCCCCGCGCCCAGAATCCGCCGCACCTCGCTCACCCGCAGCACCACCGGCGCCTGATCCATGGGCCGCGACACCACATCCACCAGGTCGCCCGCCAACTCGCCGCCGCCCGACTCCAGAATCATCTGCGCCACCAGATGGCAGGACAGCACAGTCGATTCAAAATCCGCTCCGCGCTCGAACCGGTGCGAAGCATCCGTATGCACGCCATGCCGCCGCGCCATCTTCCGCACAATCCCCGGATCCCACCACGCCGACTCGATCACGATGTTCCGCGTCTTGTCGGTAATCATTGTGTCAAACCCGCCCATCACCCCGGAGAGCCCGACCGGTTTTCGAGCGTCGCAGACGACAAGATCTTCAGAAGTCAACTTGCGCTCGATGCCATCCAGAGTCCGAAGCGTTTCGCCCGCGCGCGCCTTGCGTACAACAATCTCCCCGCCTTCCAGCAGGTCCATGTCGAACACATGCGTCGGCTTCCCCATCTCCCACAGAACATAATTGGTAGCGTCCACGGCATTCGAAATCGGCCGCTGACCGAGCAATTGCAGCCGATGCGCAATTTTCTGAGGAGACGCGTGAATGCGCGTGCCCTGAATCACCCGCGCGCTGAAGCGAGGGCAAAGCTCCGGCTCCTCGACCGTGACGGAGAACGACGCGACCTGGGAGGGCACGACTTCGGTGGCACCGCCGGGTGCCCCCTTGCGCGCGTCCTTTGCAAGATGTGGGGCTTTCTCGCCGGACGCGGACAGCGCCTTCAGCGGCACCTCATAAATCGCCGCCGCCTCCCGCGCCACTCCGTAATGATTCATCGCATCCGGCCGATTCGTCCCAATCTCCATCTCAAACACCGTATCGGCCCCGGTGCCGCTGATCCCTTCGACCGAAATCCCCACATTCGTCAAATCCTCAGCCAGCCGCCGGTCGTCGACGCTGAGATCAACAAAATCACGAATCCAGTATGCAGAAAGTTTCATGAAATCGGCGCTGGGCTCTAAGCCACGAGCTTTAGCAGGTTCGATTAGCTGGTTCGATGCGTTGCCGCCGTCGGTCCATACGATAGCGGCACTTCGGGCGCTCCGTTCGGCAGTGTGTTTTCCAATTCTTCTAAAGTCATTCCGCCCATTGGGGGTCGAGCCAAGCGCCAAGAGCTTAAGGGCTTGTTTATCCAAACTGTTGCAAGAACCGTACATCCCCCTGAAAAAATAACTGAATATCATCCACCCCATATTTCAGCAGCGCCAGGCGGTCCACACCCATCCCAAACGCAAACCCAGATACCTTCCGCGGGTCATAGCCCTTGTCCTTCACAAACTCGAACACATTGGGATCCACCATGCCGCACCCCAGCACTTCGATCCACCCTGTCTGCTTGCAAGGCCGGCAAGGCTCCGCCCCTCGCTTCCCGCTTCCACCGCAAATAAAGCAAGTGACGTAAAGTTCCGCGCTGGGCTCGGTAAAAGGAAAAAACGACGGCCGAAAATGAGTCTTCACCGAAGACCCAAACAGCGCCTTCATGGCGTGATCGAGCGTCCCCTTCAAATCTCCAAAGGTAATGTTGGTATCGACCGCGAGCCCTTCGATCTGATGAAACATCGGGGAATGGCTCGCATCTGGAGGATCGTTACGATGCACCGCCCCCGGAATCACAATGCGGAGCGGCGGCCGCATCGTCTCCATCGTTCGAATCTGCACCGGAGAAGTATGAGTGCGCAGCAACAACCGCTCCCGCTGCGGCTTCGCCTGCTGTCCCGCGATAAACAAAGTATCTTGCGTGTCCCGCGCCGGATGGTTCGGCGGAAAATTCAGCGCCTCAAAGTTGTAATAATCCGTCTCCACCACCGGTCCTTCGGCCACGGAGTATCCCAGCTTCTGAAACACCGAAACAATCTCCCGCCAGGTGCGCATCACCGGATGCTCCGCCCCAATCGGCCGGCGCATCCCAGGCAGACTAATGTCCACCTGCTCCGACCGAAGTGAGGCCGCGCCAGAAGCTGCAACGTTCGGACTCTCCACCAGTTCCTGAATCCGCGCCTTCAATGCATTGACGCGAATGCCGGCCTCGCGCTTCGCCTCCTTCGGGGCACCTTTCAGCCACAAATCGTTGATCTGTGTCAGGATCCCGCTCTTCCGCGCCATCCAGCGGTCGCGGAATGTTTTCCACTCGGCATCGGTCCGAAGCTCGGCTGCTTCCGACCTACACGCAGCCAGGCATTCAGCGGCAGCTGCTTCAAGCGCTGTCGCAGAATAGTCCGTGAGTTTGGGAACGGTATAGGCCACGATGACTGGCAATATTCGTTGTCATCCTGAGCGCAGATTTTGCGCGCAGGACCAATGCAACTCTCCGGCGGAATTGGACCGGCTCCGCTCAGAATGACAACCGAACGATGACGAATTAGAAAAACCGGGTGCCCCGTTCTCGTCTCTCCCTTCTTTGGAGAGACCAGGGCGAGGATCTTGAACTCACGCGTAAACGAATCGGAAACGTGTGCAGCCGGAACCCGCAGCCGCTCCTACGCCGCCTCGCCAATCGCGCCCTTAGCCTGTGTGGCCAGATTCGAAAATCCCGCCGGATCCTTTACCGCCAGGTCCGCCAAAATCTTGCGGTCCAGTTCAATCCCGGCAACCTTCAGCCCATGAATGAACTGGTTGTAGCTCATCCCGTTCAGCTTGGCGGCCGCGCCGATGCGTACGATCCACAGCGAACGGTACTGCCGCTTGCGCTGCTTACGTCCGGAGTAGGCGAACTTCAGCCCGCGTTCTACAGCTTCTTTTGCCGAACGGTAAAGCTTAGATTTAGTGAGGAAGTATCCGCTTGCGCGGTCAAGTATCTTTTTGCGTTTGGCGCGGCGTTTGGTCCCGCGTTTTACACGAGGCATTGGTGTTCTCCTTTTTTACTTCAACCTGCTGGCGGCTGGAGGTAAGGATGATTCGCCGTGGCGGCAATCTCTGACCTCTTCACACACCCGAAGCAGTGGTTGATCTTTGATTGCCTTCAATCAGCAATCAGCCATCGCTCCTACTGGTACGGAATCATGCGCTTCACTTTGCGCTTATCGCCGTCGCTCACCAGCGCCGGAGATCCCAGATTCCGTTTCCGTTTCTTGCTCTTCGACGTCAGAATGTGCCGCAGATGCGACCGCCCGCGCTTCACCTTCCCCGTCCCGGTTAACTTGAAGCGCTTGGCAGCGCCCTTGTGCGTTTTCAATTTCGGCATTACGTCCTCAGAAACTGCCGTCAGCATTCAGCCATCGGCTCTCAGTTTAGATTTGTTCTCGCAGGATTTATTTGGCTCCGCGAGAATTGTCGTT
>Ga0210406_10002033_pt1 | contig 23648 bp, 16 predicted proteins | sample IncBWC30MmetaG_FD_155454 | JGI IMG/M metagenome (GOLD analysis project Ga0210406, IMG submission 155454) | Forest soil microbial communities from Barre Woods Harvard Forest LTER site, Petersham, Massachusetts, United States - Inc-BW-C-30-M | ecosystem: Environmental > Terrestrial > Soil >...
GCGGATGAATCTCTTCCGCTGGCTTCAAACACGTAGCTGCCATTCAGGGCGGCATTGCCGAACTGAGTCGCAATCGTGACGGCGGTGTGCGCGGTTTTCAACGGTACCGCGGTGGAAGCGGCAATGATGTGCACTGTGCCCGCAGAGGCAGGCGCCGTGTAAGAAGTCGCAACGCCGCTGGCGGTGTGGGTCGGAGTGAACGACCCGCAACTGCCAACCGGATTGCAACTCCAGTCCACACCCGCGTTCGTTGAGTCGTTAGAAACGACCGCTGTGACGGGTGAGACCGCATTGATAAACAAGAAAGGCGATGGCTGTGGATCAAAAGAAACTGTCACTGGTGATCCGAGGGAAATTGTAATTACAGCCGAGGCAAACTTTGTCGGGTCAGCGGTCGAAGTCGCTTGGACCGTCACCGTACCACCCGTGGGCACGGCAGACGGCGCGGTGTATGTTGTCGGAACGCTACTGGCAGTGTGAGTGGGATTGAACGATCCACAAGCCCCCGTGCTGCCACACGTGACTGTCCAATCCACGCCCGCGTTCGTCGAGTCGAACGAGACAACTGCAGTTATCGGGCTGGTCGTACTAACTTGCATCGACGTTGGCGGGGGCGGATTAAAGACAACAGTGATCGGCGGAGGAGTAATGGTGATGTTCGCGGAGACAAACTTCGTCTTGTCCGCCGTCGAGGTGGCAGTGACCGTTACAATATTGCCGTTGGGCACGGCCGCCGGCGCCGTATACGTCGTCGGAACCCCACTGGCGGTGTGGGTTGGATTAAATGATCCGCAAGCGCCAGTGCTGCCACACGTGACCGACCAATCCACGCCTGCGTTCTTTGAGTCATTCGAGACCACTGCGGTTATTGGACTGGTAGCGTTTACCTCCATCGACGTTGGTGGCGGCGGATTGAAGGAAACTTTAATTTGATGCGCCGTTAGTGCCCACACCGTTCCAACGCCATTGGTACCACCTTTCAGCGCGGTGCCGTAAAAGTTGCCCGTCGCATCCTGAATCAAACCGCCGTAGGGCGACACACCGTCCGATACGGTAAAGGTGTGCAGCAGGGTCAGTGTGCCGGACTTACTCAGTTCGTATATCGTTCCGAGGTTGGCAGCGTTGCCGCCCCGCGCGGTATCGCCATAGATGTTGCCTTTCGCGTCGACAATTACACCTGCGAAAGGGGAGGCGCCGTCGGACGACCCGCCAGCGAAGCTGTGCAGGACGGTCTCGACCCCAGTCGGGCCCACGCTGAAGACTACTCCCTTATTGTGCTTGCCTCCGTAGTAGGTAGAGCCATAGAGACTGCCAGCTACGCCCTGCGATAAACCTGCGTACGGACTTGCGCCATCTGTCGTCCCTCCGGTGAAGCTGTGGAGCACGGTCTCGACCCCGGTTTTACTGACCTTGAAAACCGTTCCGATGCCCGCAGAGCCGCCAAACAAAGTGGTGCCGTAAAGATCGCCCTGCGCATCCATAAGCAAACTTGCGTACGGGTTTGCTCCGTCTGCCGTTCCTCCCAGGAAGGTGTGCAGCACGGTTAAGGTCCCAGTCTTGCTCAGCTTGAAAACAACTCCGCATCCCGAGCCGCTGCATCCTGTTCCGCCCGACGAAGTGGTGCCATAGAGATTCCCCGCCGCGTCCTGGACCAAACCTGCGAGGGGGTGTCCCCCGTCTGATGATCCTCCACTGAAACTGTGCAGGACGGTTTCGTTGCCCGTCTGGTTCACCTTGAAAACCGTTCCCTTTTTGTGCCTGCCGCCCGAGGCGGTTGTGCCGTAGAGATTGCCCGCAGCATCCCGGACCAGACCTCCTCGGGGACTCGCCCCGTCCGCCGCTCCCCCGTTGAAGCTGTGCAGCATGGTTTCGGTTCCACCGGTATCAACCATGAACACGGTTCCGAAACCAAGAGAGCCGCCCGCTTCAGTCGTGCCATATAAATTGCCCGCCGCATCTCGCACCAAACCTGCGTAGGGATTCGCCCCATCCCCAAAGCCTGCTCCCAGAAAGCTGTGAAGTACCGTGAAGCTCATCCCTGGCTTGAAAAACGCATTCCGGTGGCGGCTGTCCTTGCCTGCTGGCTGGTGACCCCATGTCACGGAAACGAAGCATACGGACAGAATCAAGACCACAATGAGCATGGGTTTCATGAGTAAGCTCCAGAAACTAAAGTTGTCGAACGGCCTATGCTTCAGGCCATTCGCGTCGGGGGAGTGTTGCCGTCTCAGGGGTATGCTCTTCGGCGGGCGCAATAATACTACACAACGAGCGCGTCCCATGCATGAAAATTAGTTGCATCTTGACGGGCGGTGAAAGCTACGAGGTTAGACCGTAGAATAGTTGTGCTCTGCGATTACCAGTCATCCCCGCCGCTCCTCGGGACATCTCCCAAGAGAAATCCGGCGAGAGACGGGACGTTTCCTAGGCGCGAAGGCTCACCAGATCCAGCACAAAGCATTCCCTGGCTTTTTCTTACGACTGTGCGGTTTCGACTGTGAGCTTCAGGCCCACTGCCTTGGTCACGGCGACCAGAGTGGACAGACGCGGATTTCCGCGGACCGATAAGGCGCGGTACAGGCTTTCGCGTTCAATGCCGGCAGCCTTGGCTACCTTGGCAATGCCGCCCCGGGCTTCCGCGACGCGACGAAGCGCGATCAGCAGGACGCTCGGCTCGTCGTTATCTTCCAATGCGGCTCGGAGGTATTCCGCGGCGAACTCCGGATTCTTGCGCAGTTCACGAATTGTGGCTTCGTCGTGGGATACGCTTGCTTTGCGTTTCATGGTGTCCTTTCGCGGTAATCTTTGAGGTATTCCAGGGCGCGTTTGATGTCGGATGCTTGTTTGCGTTTGTCGCCGCCGCAAAGCAGCAAGACGCAAGCTTTGCCCGCGAGCGCGTAATAGACTCGGTAGCCCGGACCCAGTCGATCCGCAATTCGAATAAGCCGTTGCCCAAAGCTTTGCAATCGCCAAAGTTTCCCAGAGAAAGGCGATCGATCCGGGTCACTATCTTGGCCTTGGTCCGACCGTCCCGCAGCCCCGACATCCAGGCGCCGAAAACATCCTTGCCCGATATGGTCAGATAGCGGCGGATTTCCAACACCCAATGAGTGTAACTTATAAATTACATAGGTGCAAGGGCGGGCAGTAGGGCATTTCTCGAGCGTCACTTTGCCGCTCCTTGGGACATCTCCCAAAGTAATCTCGTCCCTGCACCTCCGTGTTTCTACACTTGAAGTCTCCCCGGAAGTTTCCGATCTCTTAAATTGAAGATCTGGTTGCAGGCCGATCATTAAAAAACTCAGCCCTTCCAGTGGTAGGCGTTGGGTTGGGGCAGGCCGATATGGGCCAGCACGCGGTTAACGAACTCGCGGGCCATGGCATCCAAGCTTAAGGGGCGATTGTAGAAGGTGGGGATTAGGGGGAAAACAGTAGCTCCGGCGTCGGCGGCACGGTACATGTTGCGGATGTGGATTTTGTTGAGCGGAGTCTCGCGCACGCACAAGACCAGGGGACGCTTCTCTTTGAGGCAGACGTCGGCGGCGCGCTCGATGAGATGCGAGGCGATGCCGTTGGCGATGCGGGCGAGTGTGCCCACGCTGCATGGGATCACGACCATGGCGTCGGCGGGATAGGAGCCGCTGGCGATGTTGGCTCCGATGTCGGTGTTGGACTGAGGATGAATTTTGCGGGAAGTTTTGCCGAGAATTTGACGGACCAGGTTGCTGCGTCCGCGGATAGCGAGTTCCTCGGCCATGACGCGGAGGGCGCTGTCGGAGGCGATGAAGTTCACGGTATGGATGCGCGGATCGCGTTCGACTGTGGCCAAAAGTTGTTTTAGAAATAATGCCCCGCTGGCTCCGGTCGTAGCAACAGTCAGGTTCTCGGGCGGAAGGTTGGGCAATGGCTCCTCGAATCTTCGTAGTAGAGACGTAGCGAGCTGCGTCTCTACAGCGTCGAGCATAGGGAGCAGGCAATGGACAAGTCAAGGAGCAGGCATTGGTTGACCGGCTGTTGCCAATGACCAACGACTAACGGCCAACGACGATTTCATGGCGACTTCGACTAATCTGGGATCCCGCCGCAACGCCGCGCAGATGCATGCGCTGCAATGCGTTGAACGCGAGGTTCGGGCTAACGATTCCAGCGGCCGCCGCAAGTATCTGCGGGACTTCAGCAATGCTTTTCTGGCTTACCAGTCGGTCCTCAATCCTCAGGAATTAACCGACATGGTGAGAGCCGCCGACATCATCCTGATTGGCGACTATCACGCGCTACCCTCGGCGCAACGTTTCGCCGCGAGCCTGCTTGAGCAGCGCGCACAACCTGGAGACCGGCCGGTTGTGCTGGGAATCGAAACGATTTTTTCGCGCCATCAACCGATCCTCGACGAATGGTGGCGTCGTGAGATCGACGAAGAAGAGTTTCGCCAACGCATCCGTTTCGACCTCGACTGGGGTTATGAGTGGCCCCCCTTTTACGAACTGCTGGTAACCGCCCGCGAACATTCCGACGCAGTTTATGGTTTAGATTGCATGCCGCGGGAAGACCTGCGAAAGATTGGTGCCCGCGATCGACATGCTGGCGAGAAGATTGCGGAGATTCGGCAGCGGCATCCGAATGCGGTCATTCTGGTGCTTTTTGGGGAATCGCATTTGGCGCCGGAACATCTTCCTCGGGTGGTGCGGGAGCGATTGCCGGCGCAACGAGTACTTACGGTTCTGCAGAATGTGGATGCTTTGTACTGGCAGGCTACTGAGGTACAGCAGGAGCCCGTCGATGCGGTGCGGGTGAGCGATGACGTGGTCTGCGTCTTCAATGCTACGCCTCTGGAGAAATACGAAAGCTATCGCCTCTGCCTTTCGCGATGGAACCAGGACGGCGCACAGCAGGCTGATATCGCGCCTACTATCTATAATCTTATTGACAGCCTGGTGTGCTTTCTGGACGTGAATCGCTATGCGTCGCATAACGGAACGCAGCCGAAGTTTCTGGTGGATTTGCTGCCCGAGGTGCACAGCGGGGCTTCCGATGCACGCTTGCGGCGACTGCTTTCCCGAGTGACCGGAGAAGCTGAGCGGATTGAAGCCATGCTTCGTAAGGTTGAATTGCGAGGGACGGTTTACTTGCCCGCGATCAATGCTTTTTATGTTCGTGAATTTCAAATGATTTGCGCAGCTGAAGAGGTGTCCCGCTTTTTGCATCATGCCTGCCGTGGCTTGCCGTTGCGCCGTAATGGCGACGCCGTGAATACCGGCGAACCCGTGGACCGGTTCTACGCCCGGACGCTTGAACATGCGTTGGCCTACTTTGGCTCGCGCGTATTGTATCCCGCTCGTCCTGCTATTAATGATCAGGAGGCATGCGAATTCTCTCGCGCGGCCTGCGAAAAGCTGATGCACGACGCTGTGCGCGGCGATCGAAACAGGTTCGATTCGATCGCGCAGAAGCTGGGCTACACTCTTGGCAGCCAGCTCTACGATGCTTATCTGCGGGGATGCGTAAGCCGGAGTGTGTTGCGGCATTTGTTTCTGGCGCGCATCGAGGAGCCGGGGAGAGCGCGCAAAACCTGCTGGGAAGTTGTGCGGCGGGTACGTGCCAGCGGCAAGAAGCCGTGCGCTTCGGCCTTCTGAGCAACGTCAGCCTTTTCGCTTCTTCAAAGCTGTACTGGTCCCGCGCGTTTCAGGACGCGTCAATGGCTTGATGGATCGGCGATCTTTCGAACATGCAATCAGCGTCTCCAGCCGCTTTCGTCTGGTTTCTTCCTTCTTCGCGCTCATCACCCAAAAAATAGAAGTGCGCTGGTACCAGGGCGGTTGTGCCCGAAAAAACTCGTAAGCCTTCTTGCTGGCTCGCAGTTTCTTTTCATACGGCGGATCAAGTTTTGCTTTTCGCTTCTGCTCATAAGAATAAATTCCGGATTTTTCTTTCACCCGTGCCTGAAATGCATCGAATCCTGCCGCATGCATGAGACCCAGTCTGGTCAGGTTTTGTACTTTCTTGATATTGATTGCGCTCCAGGCGCTGCGCGATTTTCGCGGGGTTAACCTGATGGCGTAGCTTACCTCGTCAATGCTTCTCCTGAGCCCGTCAATCCAACCGAAACAGAGCGCCGCGTCCACCGCTTGCGGCCATGTAATGCTTGCCTTGTTTGAATGTTTCTTGTAAAAACCGACCCACAACTCCTTGCTGGCGTCATGGTGCTGGGCAAGCCAGGCATGCAATTCCGACGGGGTGGCGAAAAATTCCGGTGTCATAGTCAGTTTGATTGTAGCAATCCGAATGTGAGATCGCGCCGCCTGTGGCGGGAACTTCGACAGCCGGTGTTACTCTAGGGAGACTTTGGGACGCAATGCACGGGCGAGGACGCCCGCGCCTACATGAACTCTGAATCCATTCGCAAACTGTTTGAGCAGGTGCGCGCGGGAAAGCTTGCCCCGGACGACGCCGTGGTGCGGTTGCGGCATATGCCGTTTGAAGACCTGGGATTTGCGAAAGTGGACCACCATCGCATGCTGCGCGTGGGCATGCCTGAGGTAATTTTTGGACCGGGAAAGACGCCCACGCAGATGGGGCAAATTTTCTCGCGGCTGGCGCAGCACAAGGGCAACGTTCTGGCGACTCGGGCGAGCAAAGAGCAGTTTGCCGCAGTCAAAAAGAAAGTGCGAATGGCGAAGTATCAGGAGCTGTCGCGGGCAATTGTTTTGCAGCGCGATAAGAAGAAATATGGAAAGGGAATTATCGCCGTGGTCTCGGCGGGCACCAGCGACATTCCGGTGGCGGAAGAAGCCGTCGTCACCGCCGAGACTATGGGCAATGAGGTTGAGCGTCTGTATGACGTCGGAGTGGCGGGGATTCATCGCTTGCTGGCGAATCGCGGGACGTTGACGCGGGCACGTGTAGTCATCGTTTGCGCGGGGATGGAAGGCGCGCTGCCCAGCGTGGTCGGCGGACTCGTCGGCGTTCCAGTGATTGCGGTTCCTACCAGCGTGGGCTATGGAGCGGCCTTTAAGGGGGTGGCGGCGCTGTTGGGGATGATGAATTCCTGTGCTTCGAATGTCAGCGTGGTGAACATCGACAACGGATTTGGCGCGGGGTACGTTGCGTCGCTGATCAATCGGTTGTGAGAGGTTGCCTCGCTGGTGGGCCTAAAACTGTCACTTGTCTGCGTTTTGTCCAAAATCGAGAACCCTGAATCGATGCAAGCAAAGACGGTTGTCCCGTGAGATCGAAATTTATTGACAAGCAATAATTTCGGCCTTTGGCACCGTCTACAAACTTACGGCAGCAGAAGGCGGGGGATGGAAAGAAACAATCCTCCACGATTTCAGCGGCAGGGACGGGCAATGGCCGGGGGATGGAGCGCTGTTCATGGATGGCGCCGGCGCCCTCTACGGCACCACGACTAACGGCGGCTGCTGCGGGGGGGTGTGTACAAGCTCACGCACAAGGCCAACGGGAATTGGAAGGAGACCGTGCTTTATGACTTTAAGCAAGGCGCCGGCGGGTGGATTCCGGGTGGGGGCGTAGTCATGGACAAGAACGGCAGCCTCTACGGCACCACGACCGGCGGCGGCAGCCCGCAGTGCGGATGTGGCGTGGTGTACAAGCTCTCGCCGAAGAAGAATGGCAAGTGGAAATACACCGTTCTGCACACCTTCCTGGGCTCTGACGGAGCCCAGCCCGACGCAAACCTCATCCTCGACGACAAGGGCAATCTGTACGGCACCGCCGCCACCGCCGGCCCCTACGGAGCTGGCGTCGTCTTCGAGGTCACGCCGTAGCTCAGCCGTTCTTAGGTATGGCGATCTGAGCAAGCATCCCAAGAGGCTGACAGCGACCTTGTCTCAGGCTTTGAGCTCAGCTTTCCCCAAGAGACCTGAAACCGGTTGCAATTTCACACGCGGGCATAAACCTCGCCGTTCAGAACACCACGGGTACGGTGGCTTATGCAGCTTGTCAGTTGGCGTAACATCCCGATTGCATTCAGTGACCCGGAACGGCCAATTCTCAACGACTATGCAGCGGTTGACTCCTTGACCATCGCAGAGGGATAATTTGTGTGCTGCCAGTTGGGGAATCGTGCCACGCACGCCTGGGAACCCTGCCCAGTCTTATAGGTCACTCCATCAACGGCTCGTCAAGAACGCATGTCAAATCACATCAAAGGAAGTCAAATGACTCGATTGTTGCCCAGGTTTTGCCAAGGAAGTCGCAATCTCGTGTTGCCGTTGTTTCTTGTCACCAGCCTCCTGATTCTGGCGTCGTCAGCCCCGGCGCAGACTTCGTTGGAACAAATCTCCACGCCCGCTCAGAAGGGGTTTACAGGAATATTTGGTGGAGGCCCGTTTTATAAGACTGCGAATTTCAATGTCCCGAAGAACATCGCTGAAATTGAACACTCTGGTTTCTCCGAAGCCATCGTCTGGAGCGTTGAGGTCAACGCCCAAGGCGACTTGAACTTCAACGGCGAGTTTCCCTTGACTGCGAACGGTGTCTATGTGGGCAATCAGACGTATCCGAACTTTGCCGCGGATATGGCCACGTTAAAGAAAGCGGGAACGGTCAAAAGAGTGACCTTCAGCATCGGCTCCTCAAACTTCGGAGACTGGGAAAACATCACTGCTTTGGTGAAGGCGCAAGGCGTCGGCCCGAAGAGCATTCTGTACAAGGATTTCAAGGCCCTGAAAAAAGCGATCCCGGCTTTGGATGCCCTCGATTTCGATGACGAAAATAGCTACGATCTCGGCACTACGGTTAAGTTCGGGGTCATGGTGGGGAAACTCGGCTATCACGTCGTGCCGGATCCTTATGTCAACGCCAGCTATTGGCAGAGTGTGGTTTCAGAAATCAACCAGAAACGCCCGGGCACGGTAGACGGAGTGCATCTTCAGGCCTATGCGGGCGGTCAAGGAAACAATCCATGCTCGGGTTGGAGTTTTGGAAAGGTGCCTGTTTTCCCGGGCGTATGGGACATAAACTACACGCCAAGCCAAGTGCAGACGCTGATGAGGGGCTGGCACAATCAATGCGGGATCGTCGGCGGGTTCATGTGGATATACGACGACTTTGTGGGCAATGGCCTAGCCAAAAAGTACGCCACCGCGATCAACAAGGGAGTCAAATAGAACGGTCGGACCTGCACAGTGGTGGTGCGAGAATTAATTACTTGATGCACGTCAAAGCTATCCCAGTCCAGGCTACTGTTCGCTGTAGTGCGACAACCGGCTGGGATAGCTAAACGACTGTTACGACCTTGATGCCCGTGGGGTAATCAGGTTAGTTCGGACAGCAATATCACGCGAATATTTTACTGCAGGCGCTGTTCATCTGGCGACTGATCGCAAGCCATGCTCCCGAAATTCAAATCTGGTAATCAATGTCTTCCATGATTCTCTGCAGGGAGGCGGAGAGCGGTTCCGAGGGGGTTTGCGAGCCTTCGAGTTTTTGCAGGCGCTCGCGCAACTTGCTCACTTCGGTTGCGACCGCTGCCAGCGCCTCGGAGAGCGGGTCGTTGATTTGCTTCGGATCGGTGATTACCACTCGTTCGCCGTTGCGAAAGATGATGTGGCCGGGGACACCAACGACGGTGGAATTCTCCGGGACACTTCGGAGCACGACCGAACCGGCGCCGATGCGGCAGTTCCGGCCTACGGTGATATTGCCAAGCACTTTCGCTCCGCCGCCGATTACGACGTTGTCTTCGATCGTGGGATGGCGCTTGCCCTGCTCCTTGCCGGTTCCGCCGAGAGTGACGCCCTGATACAAGGTCACGTCGTCGCCGACGATTGCGGTTTCGCCGATGACAACGCCTACACCGTGATCAATGAAGAGCCTTCTGGCGATCGTAGCTCCGGGATGAATTTCGATTCCGGTAAGGAAGCGGGCCACTTGCGAAAGCCATCGTGCCAGGAGGAGCAATCCGTGGTTCCACAGCCAGTGGTTGATGCGGTAGAACCATACCGCGTGCAGCCCCGAGTAGCAGAGCAAAACTTCCAGGCGCGACTTGGCTGCGGGGTCGCGTTCCAGCACTGTAGCGACGTCTTCGCGAATTAGGGGTACAAGGTGAGCCATGAATCAGGCTGCAATCGCAGCCGTTGGAATTTGCAGCGCCTGGTTGCGGAGCGAATCAAACAGAACACTAGTCAGGTAGCGTTCGCCGAAATCCGGTAGAACCACCACAATCAGTTTGCCCGCGTTTTCCTTGCGGTTTGCAACTTTCAAAGCGGCGACTACGGCGGCTCCGGACGAGATACCGACCAACACACCTTCCTCTTTGGCGAGGCGGCGGGCCATGTTGACCGCTTCGTCGTTGGTGACCGTGATTACTTCGTCGATGTAGTCGCGGCGCAGAATGCTGGGGACAAATCCGGCTCCGATGCCTTGGATCTTGTGCGGCGAAGGTTTGCCGCCTGAAAGCACTGGGCTATCCGTCGGTTCGACGGCCACGGCTTTAAAGGAAGGCTTTTTCGGCTTGATGTATTGGCAGACGCCAGTGATGGTTCCGCCGGTGCCGACGCCGGAGATCAGGATGTCGGCGCGCCCGTCGGTGTCATTCCAAATCTCGGGTCCGGTGGTTTCGAAGTGAATTCTGGGATTGGCCGGGTTATCAAACTGCTGCGGCATAAAACCGTTTGGAGTATTGGCAAGAATCTCCTCGGCTTTGGCAATTGCGCCCTTCATTCCGTTGGGACCGGGAGTGAGAACGATTTCCGCGCCAAACGCAAGCAGCAGTACGCGCCGCTCCAGGCTCATGGTTTCCGGCATCGTCAGAATGAGTTTGTAGCCTCTGGCGGCAGCGACGAAAGCCAGGCCTATGCCGGTATTGCCGCTGGTCGGTTCAATCAGCACAGTTTTGCCGGGATGAATTTTCCCCGCCCGTTCGGCTTCGGTGATCATGCTGACGCCAATGCGATCCTTTACGCTGGCGCAAGGATTTTGGCTCTCCAGTTTCGCCACCACCTCGGCGGCGCAGCCTTCTGTCACTTTGTTTAGCCGCACCAGCGGCGTGTTGCCAATAAGTTCCGTGACATCATTTGCGATCTTCATAGTCAGCGTCCCTCTTCAAAGATTGAAAGCAGCCCGAATCGTACTTAAACCTACTAGTTTATAGTCTGTCACACAAATTACGATGACTAGGCTTGGAGCGCCCAAAGCGCATCGCAGGTTCAATTGAATCGTTTTATTACCCTGTTTTCCACAAAGACCCATGGCTAATTCTTAATGATGCTTTAACACAAGTGTGTTATAAAAATCGGTTTCCCCTTGAAGGAGGCTTGTTTCATGAACTCTCGACGCTGGTCGATTGCCCTTTGTCCCTCTACGCTTTTTGCTCTGGTGTTCGCCACAGGGCTGACTCTCGCGTTCTTGTCGCAACAAGCAAGCGGGCAGCAGACGCTCGGCTCGCTGAACGGTACGGTAACTGACGTCAGCGGAGCTGTAGTGCAGAATGCCACGGTCAAGATTCGCAATGTGGCCACCAACCTCGAAGTGACGGCGGAGTCAAAAAACGACGGCTCGTTCAGCTTCGCTGATCTGCCCATCGGTACCTATGAGATTACTTTTACGAAGGATGGATTCAAGACCGCCGTCTATAACCAAATTCTGGTGCAGGGCAGTCGGACCGCCACGGTCAACGCCAAACTTCAGCCTGGCGCAGTGGCCACGACGGTTACCGTCCAAGCCACACCGCTGCTCAATGAGACCGACACAGCCAACGGCTATACGATGGGCACAAACCAGATTGAATCCGTTCCCCTGGGCACGGGAAGTTTTACGCAGCTTGCCATTCAGGCGCCCGGCGTTAGCGCGGATTTCCTCTCGGGTTCGGGATCGAACGAAGGTTTGGGCAATCAGGGAATCGTCGCCAACGGCCAACGGGATACCAGCAACTTGTTCACTTTTAACGGAGTGAACGCGAACAACATATTTAACGGAAATTCAACCAGTAATATTTCTGACAGCCGGTTTACTTTGAATACGGGAGAGATTTTCGGCGTCGGTGGGCAGGTGCAAACGAACAGCTCAGTCTTTGACGCTATCGGCCAGGCTTTGCCCACACCCCCTGTCGAAACCATCGAAGAGGTTCACGTCACAACTTCCATGTACGACGCATCGATGGGCCAGGCCAGCGGGGCGCACATCGAAACTACGACGAAGTCCGGGACGAACAGCTTGCACGGTCAGGTTTACGAATACTTCCAGAATAATGCTTTCGATGCTGCCCCTACCTTTCTCGCGGTGAACCCGTTTTTTACCGGCGCTCCTCCACTTCATCGCAACGTGTTTGGCGGGACGCTGGGAGGGCCGATCAAGAAAAACAAACTGTTTTTCTTTGGTTCGTATCAGGGGCAGCGAATCAGCGACGCCCTTAGCGGCTCTTTCAACGGCGTTCCCACCCTTCAGGGCCTGACGGACACAAATCGCGATGCAGGAAGTCTGGCAAACCTGGTGAACCTTTCGAATAGCTCTGGCGGTTCCCCATGCGGTCAAAATGGCAACCCGGCATGCATAAGCGCCGGCCAAGTGGATAGCGTGGCCCTGGCGATCCTCAATGCTAAGACAGCGAACGGTCAGTTCATTATCCCTTCATCGAATGCGCCTTCCCCAGAAAGCGGGAACCAGGCTTTCAATTCCTTCGTGAAAGGTCCGCCGAGCCAATTTAACGCAACCCAGGTTAACGGAAATATCGATTACATCTTTGGTCCGAAGGATCGTATTGCGGGAAAATACTATTTTCAAAACGATCCTACGAGCATTCCTTTTGCGGTGAGCCAGGTGCTTGGGTTCCCACAAACCATGCACGCCGGCAGCCAGCTGTTTTCCCTGGACAATACTACGATTTTCACGCCAAACACCACCTGGGAGAACCGGTATGGTTTTGTCCGCGAGGTGGCCAATGCCACAACCGACCAGTCTCTGACACCCAGCGCCGTGGGTCTTAATCTGCTTGGCAGTAAATTCTTTCCCGGCATCACCATTTCAAACGCGGATGTGGGAGCGTCTTTAGTCACGGGCGGGACGGTCGCGCCCTTTTCCGGGAACCAGATGAGCATCGGGCCCTCCACGAACTTCGCAAACGCGGGAATCTTTCAAAATGCACACGAAGGGTCGTCGGTTTACCACTGGGTTCATGGCCGTCATACGGTGAGTTTCGGGGGAATCTTTGATTACATACAACTCAATGTTAAAAATCGTGAAAACCAGGTCGCCAACTTCAGCTTTAATAGCTTCGGAGACTTTCTAACCGGGACCTTGGGCCAGGATCATAGCAGCGGCCAATTTCTCAACGGCGAGACTAACCGTCATTTCCGCTCGCGGTCGGCCGGGCTTTTTGTGCAAGACAACATCAAGGTGCGGCCGAATTTCACTTTAAACGTCGGTGTGCGCTGGGATTGGGATGGGCCTCTCTATGAAAAGGATGGACTGCTCACCAACTTTTACGCGTCGGATTACAAATACGATCTGGCCACCGATTCATTCGGAACTCTTTCCAATGGCGAGCCGGGGATTGGCCTGGTGGTGGCTGGGAACAACAAGGCATTTGGCTTCAAAGGCGTAAGCAACTCCACCCTCACGGGCCGTCAATGGATGTTTGCCCCCCGCATCGGCTTTGCGTGGAGCCCATCCTCTCTCAAGAACGTTGTGGTCCGCGCCGGTTTCGGAATCTATGCCGACCGCGGCGAATACTTTACCGAGCTCTCTGCCAGCGCCGGCCTGGGGATAAGCGGCCCGTTCAGCGTCACCACTCAACAGCCATTCACCGTTCCGATCAATAGCTCGTGCGTGGGTACCGGCTGCCTTGCCGGCAACCCCTTTGGCGCGACTCCGTTTGCGCCTCCTCCAAGCAACCTGTCCGGGGTAGCAGCGCTGGTTTTCAATCAATCTCAATTGAGTGGTTGCGCCGAACCGGTTACTCCTACTTGTGCGCCGACCGGCACCCCCCAACCCGACTTCCTGTTCGGGGGTTACGATCCCAAGAACAAGCTGCCGTATTCGGAGAACTGGAGCCTGGATTTGCAGTGGCAGCCAAGGAATGACTTGGTGCTGACACTGGGATATATCGGAAATCATGGCGTGGGCCAGCCGATACCGATTCCATTTAACCAACCGGGTGTGGCGACGCCGTCGCATCCGATTAACGGGCAGATTTACAGCTACGGCTTCCAGGCGCAGGATGCCAATTTTAATACGCTGCTGACGGAACAAGTGCAAACCACAATCGGCGCGTTCTCGGGCTCAGATGGAAACACGGCACTGCGCACGCCCTTCATCGGTTTTAATCCCAACGCAGATTTCTGGGAAGCCGAGGGCAATGCGACGTATAACGCATTACAGGTTCAGGCGACCAAGAGAATGTCCCATGGCCTGATGGTGAATGCTTCCTATACTTATTCGCATTCTCTCGACGAAGGCAGCGGGCTAGGCTCGGGCTTATTCTACAATGGAAACAATCCTCTGCAACCCAGCACGGCTTATGCTTCGTCCGATTTCGATCGCACGCACGTCTTTACCATCAGCTATGCGTATCAGTTTCCGACCATGCAGAATGCTTCGCGGTTGATCGGTGCTTTCGCGAATGGCTGGGGCGTCCAGGGCGTGACTGTAGCCCAAAGTGGCCAGCCGTTCAGCATCATCGATTTTTCAGGATCGGCCGCGAGCATTTTCTTTAGTGCTGACGACTTCATTACGAATCCGATTCTGCCGCTGGCGCCCGGAGTCACGTCGCAGCAGGCCACGCAGGGTGGAACCGACGGTGCCTTCAAATCCGGACCACTCGCCGGAGTCAGGGTTCCCTACGTCAACCCCAATGCCTTCGCTATCCCGTTCCTTAGCCCAGGCCAGAGCGGAGTTCCACCTTGCGGTCTTACTACTGCAGGGACAACCGCTTGCGACACCCTGGAAACTGGCTACGGTAGTAACGGCCGCAACATTTTCCGCGCTCCCTTCCAGACGCGTTTTGATTTCTCGGTCGTCAAGAACTTCAAGGTCACGGAGCGCGCCGCGCTAAAACTGCAAGCCGATGCCTTCAACATCTTCAACCACCCAAGTTTCGACACTCCCAACAACAATTTCGAGCTGAATGCGTGCTTCAACCCGTTTCCGTGTTTCAATTCTCAGCCGTTGACAGCGTCCTCGCCTAATCCAAAGAATTTTGGAGTCATCAGGCAGACAGTCGGCAGCAACCGGTTCCTGCAGTTGGCGATGCACCTGACGTTCTAGCGGAGTACATACCAAGGTCGTCGAAGCGGAGATGATGAGCACTCAAGTTGGCACGAAGTTGATCAGTCTAGCTCTCCTGGCGCTCACGCTGATGGAGACGCCGGGAGCCTTCGGTTGGGGCAACGAAGGACACGAATGGGTCAATCGGGTGGCCGCCGAGAGAATCCCCGCTGAGATGCCTCGATTCTTGCGGCATGCGGTTGCGGAGCTTACCTACCTTGGCCCCGAGCCCGACCGCTGGAGAAGTCCCTCCGAGTATGCGCTCAAGAATGCTCAGGAACCGGACCACTATATTGACCTCGACCGGGTCGCGTGGCTTGATCCACTTCCGCCGGGGCGGTATGAGTTTTACCGCAAGCTTTATGAGAAGCGGGCGGCAACCGTAGACCATCCTGACGATTACCTGCCCGAACGCGTGGGACTTCAGCCCTATATCACGATGGAGGTTTTCGGGCGGCTGAAGGCGGCTTTCAGGGAATACCGGCAGCGGCGCGGACGCCATCAGCCCACAGCTCCCACCGAACATGCCATAGTTTTTTATGCGGGCTGGCTTGGACACTACGTGGCGGATGGCTCACAGCCGCTGCACACCACGATCCACTACAACGGGTGGGTTGGGCCCAATCCGAAAGGCTACACCACTGAGCATGGAATTCACGCCAAGTTCGAGAGCACTTATGTAGCCCAGAACATAACAGCCAAAGACTTTGCCAAATTCGTGCATGCTCCCGAGCGTCTTGCCGACCCGTTTTCGGGTTACGTCGATTACCTCAAGGAGTCGAATCGGCAGGTTGAGAAAGTCTATGCCATCGAGAAAGCGGGTGGCTTCACTGGTAAAGGTTCCCCCGAGGCGTTCGAATTCACGACTCACAGGCTGGCTGCAGGATCACAGATGCTCTTGAATCTGTGGTACACGGCATGGCTCGACAGCGCGGTCAGCCCGGACGTTGCGCCGGGTGCATCCGTGGTCGCGCCGGCGAAGTAGAGTTCACTTACATAGTCCTAAGCACTGGGCTGATTTGAAGACTCGAGAGCGGCATGCGGCGGCCGAATGGTATTGACGCAAAGCTTGAAATGTGCAAATCGCAAAGGTTGCATGAAATCCCCAGTTAACTCGGAATATACCCTTTCCGACATCTGGGAAGCTCGGTAACATCAAATAATAGAATAGTTTATGGGTACGCTGGCGGCTGAGCTGAAACCGATGCCGCCATTCCATTCAGCAGTCACAAATCTTGACAGACACGGTTCCACAGCCTTTCCACAGACTCCGCGGCGTCGGATTGTGACCGGTGAACACGCTAATCCGGCGGTGCCATTCCGTCCGCGAGCATTGATTCGAAGCGGGTCGAATTCTTCAGGAATGCCAGGTTTACCCTGCCCGTCGGGCCGTTGCGCTGCTTGGCGATGATCAGTTCAGCTTTCCCCTGCAGATCGGGATCGTCCTGCTTGTAAACTTCTTCGCGGAAGATGAAGGCGACCACGTCGGCGTCCTGCTCGATCGATCCCGATTCGCGCAGGTCGGAAAGCTGTGGACGATGGTCACCGCCTCGGCTTTCCGGAGCGCGGCTCAACTGGGAGAGCGCAACTACCGGGACCGATAACTCCTTCGCCAGAGCTTTCAGGCCGCGCGAGATAGCAGAAACTTCCTGGGTGCGGTTTTCATACCGCCGGCCTCCGCCGGACATGAGTTGCAGGTAGTCCACGATCAACAAATCAAGCTTGCCTTGTGATTGTTGCAAGCGTCGCGCCTTGGCTCGCATCTCACTCAGCGCAATGCCGGGCGTGTCGTCGATGAAAATCGGGGCGTGGGCCAGTTGCTCCATGGCATGGACAACTTTGGTCATGTCGTCGCGCCAGAGCGAGCCGGTGCGCATTTTGTGCGAGTCTACTCGCGCTCTTGAACATAACAGTCTCAACAGTAGAGCTTCGCGTGACATTTCCAGCGAGAACATGCCAACCACTTTCTGATCCTCAATCGACGCATTCTCGGCGATGTTCATGGCGAAAGCGGTCTTTCCCATCGAAGGGCGGGCGGCGATGATAATTAGATCCGAGCGCTGGAATCCGCTGGTCATCTCGTCCAAGTCGGTGTAATGCGTGGCCAGGCCGGTAATGCGCTGGCCGCGTTGCAGCAGCGCATCCACCGACCCGAAAGATTCCTTGACGATTTCCTGCACGCCCATAAACCCACGGCCAATCCGCTTTTCGGAAAGCTGGAAGATGGCGGCTTCGGCGTCATTCAGAATTTCTTCCGCGGGATCGCTTTGATCGGAGGCGCGTGCGATGGCAGCATTGGCGGCGTGAATCAGTCCGCGCAGCAGCGCCTTGTCGCGGACGATCTTAATGTAGTGCTCAATGCTCGGTCGGTCCGGGACTCCGTCGACCAGTCCGGAAATGTAGCCGACATCGCCAATCGCCTCCAGTTCCTTGCGGCGATCAAGCTCTTCCACGAGGGTAATCATGTCGATCGGCCGCGAGGACTCGGCCAGATCGACCATGCGGGTGAAAATACGGCGATGCGAGTCGAGCGAGAAGTCCTCCGGCTTCAGATGCTCGGCGGCTTCGTTGTAGGCAAGATTGTCCAGCAGAATTGCGCCCAGGATGGAGCGTTCGGCTTCAACGTTCGCCGGCAGCGTGTGCGCGAGACTGTAATCAGTGGTTGCCAAGGTCGTTTGTATTACCAGGAGAAATTGTCTTGTCTAAGAAGGCGGAAGCGATACTCTCACGACCTGGTTGTGAATGCGAAGTGAAGCCTTCGGAAAACGACGCATAAACCGAAATAATTTTGGTTGCCCAGTTGCCCGTCGAGATTGTCCAACACCCTCCCATCGAGTCGAAGTATAGGTGAAACAAAAGCGAAGATCAATCGCGAGCCACTGCCGGACACATACACTTCGAATATTCAACCCAAGCCCTGAGTCCGTGTAGTCGGTGGCGAAAGATTTTCGGCCGCAAAAATAAATGCGGTCCAGGCCAGCCACCCGGACCGCATTGTTTGTGGATGTCCGTCTCGCACTCTCACCGCGCAATGCAGCGAGGCACCCTTGGAAACCACGCTTGCGGAACGCTGGTTTCCCGGCGCGCTCTTCAAGTCACAGATCCGCGGACCTGAGCCCGCATCCCCTTGACTCGCAGCAATTGCTCAAGCTGACGGCTCAGTCCTTCCCATGCGGAGGACTCTTCGAGGAGGCCGCAACGCCAAGGTATCCCCGACGCGCCATGACGCATCTTGAGGAAACCCTCCGGCGGTTCACCCTCGAGCACCGCCGGAAACGTCAGCTCTACAGCAACCCGTAGCGCTCAAGACATCTCACGTTTGCACTGGCGATACTTTGCTCCAAGAAGAAAACCTGCGCAACCGAAAATCGACCCCCGGTTGTGCACAAACTGTGCAGGACGGAACTTCTTTGTGGAAAGCGCAGGAAAAACGGACAAGAATTCTCTGCGTTCTAATCTACGTGCTCTCCAATTTCGAATCCTTCTTCTGCCATGGGCAGGACGTCACGCTCTCGCGCCACCCACACATACAGCGTCGGCAGCAGAAAGACGCTCATGATGAGGGCTGCGATCAGGCCTCCGACGATCACGATTGCAAATGGGCGCTGAGAATCGGAACCAATGGCGTGAGAGAGCGCGGCTGGCAGCAGTCCCAGAGTCGCCACGAGCATCGTCATCATGATGGGCCGGAGTCTCAATACGGCCCCTTCGACTGCAGCGTCCTCTACGGAGAACCGCCGCGCTCGAAGCTGATTGATGTACTCGAGCATGATGACGCCGGTTTGCACGGAGACGCCGAACAGCGCCAGGAAGCCCACGCCCGAGGAGACACTGAAGTTGGTGCCGGTGATCAGAAGAGCAAGCAAGCCGCCAATGGGTGCGATGGCGATATTAGCCATAATCAATAGCGCCCACTTGAAAGACTTGAACATTGTGTAGAGGAGGATGAAGATGATGAGGATCGTAATCGGCAGTACGATGAGCAGGCGCTCATTGGCTCTCTTCTGGCTGGCATATTCCCCTTCCCAATCGAGGGTGTATCCGCTGGGCAACTTGACCTGCTGGTTGACCTTTTTGATGGCCTCTTCCACAGTGCTGCCGAGGTCGCGGCCGCGGACGCTGTATTTGATGGCAACATAGCGCCGGTTGCCCTCGCGATAGACTTCTGAAGCGCCGTCGGTCACGCTGATCTTGCAGAGTTGCGCCAGCGATACGCGTTCTCCAGTCGGCGACAGCAGGCGAATCCTCTCGATGGCTTCTTTTGAGTTCCGGTATTGCGGAAGATAGCGCATTACCAAATCGTAGCGGGCCTCGCCTTTGAGCACCTGGGTGAGCGCGTTCCCCCCAACCGCGGTCTGAATCGCGTCTTGCACATCGGAGACGTTGATTTGGTAACGAGCGGCTTGCTCGCGGTCCACAGCAATGTTTAGATTGGGCTGGCCCAGGACACGGAAGACTCCCAGATCCTCGACACCTTTTATTCGGCGCATGATCGCGACGATCTCATCGGCTTTCTCTTCCAGAAGTCTTAGGTCATCGCCATAGATCTTCGTGGCCAGCGCGCCTTTCACTCCGCTGACCGCCTCTTCCATATTGTCTTCAATCGGCTGCGAAAAACCCCACAGGACACCGGGTATTTTATCCAGCTCGCGATTCATAGCGGCGATTAATTCGTCTTTATCCTGATGAAACACCGGCCGCCATTCTTCTTTCGGTTTCAAATCTACAAAGTACTCGGTATTAAAGAATCCAGTGTTATCAGTTCCGTCATCTGGACGACCCACCTGGCTGGTGCAATTCGGTACTTCCGGAAAAGAGCAAAGTACGATTCGCGCCTGGTTGGCGACTCGGATACCTTCATCAGGTCCCGTGCTGGGGGCAAGCGTACCGCGAACCCACAGTGCGCCCTCATCCAAATGGGGCAGAAATTCGGAACCGATGGCGCCGCCGAATGCGAGGTAACACCCAACGGCCATCATTAATGCGCATACTCCGACCGTGATCGCGCGACGGCGAATTGCCCAGCGCAGGGCCTCGCGATATCGTTTACTGACGTAGGTCATGACTGGGTTGCGCCATTCGCGAGTTCCTTTGGCGAAGGCGAAACTTGCCAGCACGGGTGCGACAAGAATCGAAAAGAGCAACGCCCCCAGCAACGCGAAAGCCACCGTCCAGGCCATGGGATGAAACAGCCTGCCTTCTACACGCTGCAGAGTAAAAATCGGCAAGAAAGCAGTGATAGTGATAACGATGGCATAGAACACAGGTCGCTGGACCTCATGCGACGCAAAGCTGATGGTCTCATTTGCGCTTTTACTTCCGTCGGAATGACTTAACTGGCGAACAATGTTTTCGATCAACACAATGGCACCTTCCACGACCACCCCGAAGTCCAACGCCCCCAGCGACAGCAAGTTTGCCGGAATGTGACTCAGGTCCAGACAAATGGCGGCGAAGAGAAGGGCAAACGGAATGGTTATGGCGACGATGAGGGCGCCCCGAATGTTCCCCAGGAAGAGAAGCAGAACGATCGACACCAGAATCATTCCCTCGGTGAGATTGTGCAGCACCGTGTGACTGGTGAAGTGAACGAGATCACTACGATCGATGAATGGAACTATCTTCACGCCGGGCGGCAGAATATGGTTGTTCAGTTCCTCGACTTTCTTATGGACGGCTTGCAAGGGCGTATCTGCCGCTGCGCCTTTGCGCAATAGCACAATGCCCGCGACTACATCGTCGTTATCGATGATCTTTCCATCTTCGCGATGGACGGCTTTAGCGAACTGGCCCAGCCGAGTCTTGGGACCTTGCGAAACAACCGCAATATCTTTCACTCGCAGCGGCGTGGCGTTCTTGGCCACGATGACCGTCTCGGCGATATCTTGGGAGCGGTCGACGAGTCCGACGGAGCGCACATTGATCTGCTGCAGGCCCTCTTGTATGAAGCTGCCTCCGGCGTTCTGATTGTTGTTGGTGAGTTGTTGCTCGACTTGCGCCAGGCTCAGGCCGTAGGCGACCAACTTGTTGGGGTCAACCCGAACCTGGTATTCGCGTGTCGGCCCGCCGAAGCTGGCCACGTCGACGATGTCAGGCACGGCTTTGAAATTCTTTTCGATGACCCAATCTTCAAGAGACTTCAGTTCCATCGGGTCATACGCCGGATTGGTGCTGCGCAGGGTGAAGAAATAGATCTGGCCGACCGGGCTCCAGTCCGTGCCCATTTGAGGAACCACGCCTGGCGGCAGAGTAACCTGGCTCAGGCGTTCCAGAACCCGCTCACGGTTCCAGTCATTGTCGGATTCGTCGTCGAAGATCAGCTTCAGGTCGGACAGCCCGAAGAGCGAGAACGAACGTAGATGCACGACATGCGGGATACCGTTCATCACGATTTCGAGCGGAATCGTGACCTGCTGCTCGATTTGTTCTGCTGAAATTCCCGGCCATTGAGTAATGACCTCGACGTAGTTGTCGGCGACGTCGGGATAAGCCTCGATGGGAAGATGACGGAATGCGACGATGCCCCCGGCAAAAAGCAGCAGGGCGAAGCCCAGGACCAGCAGGCGATTACTGAGAGCAAAGTCGACGACTCGGCGAATCATTTATTGCTCCACGGTATTTTGCAGAACCAGAGCATTCGAAACCACTTGATCTCCCGGTTTAATTCCTGAAATAATTTCTTGCATGTTGTTGGGAAGCATTTTCCCTGCGACGACTTCCAAACGTTTGAAATGCCCTGCGCCTATTTGTGTGTAAACCCAGTCACGATCATGCAAATGCAGAATCGCAGTCGCCGGAACTGCGGCCCGTGTTTCGGCTTGCTTCCCGTAGAAGGTTGCGGTCACGAACATCCCGACCCGCATCATCCCAGGGTTGGGGACTTCGAGCCGAACCTTTGCCGTGCGGATGTTAGGATCGAGAATCGGTAGAATGTTATCGATCCGGCCCTTCAAAACCGTGTTGGGGTGGGCGTTCAGGCGAATGTCCGCGGTTTCGCCGACATGCACGGCGTCGAGATCATTTTCGTAAACGTCGCAGATGATCCAGACGTAAGAAAGATCAGAAATGGTGAAGGGATTTGGACCAGAAAGACCTTGGACTCCCGATGCTCCGGTGACCTGCTGGTCCGTGATTACGCCCGAAATCGGAGCCCTGACCTCGACAACGCCCGATGGATGGTCCTTGTCTATGCCGAGAAGATGCAACTGCTCGGTGGCGGCGTCCAGATCGGCTTTGGCGTTTTGTGCGACGTCTTCAGCCTGCTCGAGGGCGCTTTTGGCGACAGCACCTTTGTCGTAGAGGGTCTGGGCCCTCTCAAGCTGCAGCCGTGCCAACAGTTCATCGTTCACGGCCTTTCGGTATCCCTGATAAGCTCCGGAAACGTCGTTGCTCTGAACTCTCAGTAACAACTGACCTTTCTTCACTTCATCGCCAAGCTTGGCCTTGACTTCCACTACCCGCCCTGCGGCTAGCGAGATCACGGGTACGGCGCGAGCTATATCGGGCTGTACTACGCCTGTTACGTTCAGAGTGGGCGGCGCTTTGTACTGGATTGCCGTCACTAACGGAAACTGCTCGGGGCGGTCAACCTTGAAGTTGTTGGCATCCAGGTCGGACTCGACCGTGGCGGAGGGCGGAGCCTCTGCCTTCGGGTCTCCCTTTTTTTCGTTGCACCCAGTGACCAGCAAACTCAAGGGCAGGCAAAGGATGGTCCCTAGAGTCAGGCCAAGACTTTTGGTTTTCATTGGATCACCTCCCGGCCCACGGCCTGATTCAATTGGGCTGCAGCCGTCAAGTAGGAGCCGACTAAATTCAAGTAGTTCAATTGCACAGTGCGGTACTCCGCCTCGGCATTCAGGAAGTCGAGCAATGCCGCGCCGCCGTGTTGATAAGCAAAGAAAATCGTGTCCCGCACCCGCACCGACTGCCGCAGGTACTTAGCCTTGTAGGGCCGCAACAGAATCAGGGTGCTGTCCACGGTGGCGTAACTGGAGTCGACGTCGCTCAACACCACTGCTTCGGCAGCGTCGCGCAATCTCTGGTTGCGCGTGATATCGAGTTGCGTGCGCAACTTCTCTCCCTGGTTGTGGTCGAAAATGCGCAATGGGATGCCGACACTGACGCCGAGCGTGTTTATGCCAAACGGATTATTGTTGGACGAGTTGTGCGTATACCAGACGCTCCAGGTGGGATCGGTTGAGCCGTTCGCCACCGCCAGCTTGTGGTCGGTCTGCGCCTTGTCCACGGCTTCGACGGCAGCCTTCAAGTCCGGCCGCGTATCCAGAGCAATCTTGCGGAATTCATCGCGCGGCATCAGTTGGTCGTTGAAATCGAACGGCCCGGTCACGTCAAACTGATCTATGGGAGTCCGCGAATTCAGCAGCGTGAGCAGTTGGATCTTTGCGGTTTCGAGGTTCTCGGTGGCA
>Ga0210406_10002034_pt1 | contig 23631 bp, 18 predicted proteins | sample IncBWC30MmetaG_FD_155454 | JGI IMG/M metagenome (GOLD analysis project Ga0210406, IMG submission 155454) | Forest soil microbial communities from Barre Woods Harvard Forest LTER site, Petersham, Massachusetts, United States - Inc-BW-C-30-M | ecosystem: Environmental > Terrestrial > Soil >...
TTGACGGCGGTCGCGGTGATCCTCACCCGCATCATGGGCGCGATCATCGTAACGCCGTTGATGAACCGCGTCGGAATCACCGATTTCCGGGCGCGCGGCTTTGCGGCCGGGCTTGCCGCGCATGGGATCGGCACGGCGCGCGCTTTTCAGGTCGATCCTGTGGCGGGCGTGTTCTCCGGTATCGCCTTGGGCCTGAACGCGTTGGTGACATCGCTGTTGGTGCCTCTGGCCGTGACGCTCTTGCTGAAATAATCGCTGTTGCAGTGCGGTTCTGCGCTGCCGTCATGGCGTTTCGTAGAAAATTCTTCTAGGGTCGCGATGTGCAACCGAGTTTCCCATCTTGATCATCTCCGCGACCCAAGGCGCGCTGGGCCTGGCATCCGGCGCGCTGGTCGGATTTTCGCTCGGCCTTGTCGGCGGCGGCGGATCGATCCTCGCGGTGCCGCTGATGGTCTATGTGGTCGGCGTGCCCGATGCCCATGTCGCGATCGGCACCAGCGCGATCGCGGTCGCCACCAATGCTGCCATCAATCTCTCGAACCATGCACGCGGCGGCACGGTGGTCTGGTCCTGCGCGCTGGTGTTCGCGGCGGCGGGAATAGCTGGCGCCTTCTGCGGGTCGCTGCTTGGCAAGATGCTCGACGGCCAGAAGCTGCTCGCTCTGTTTGCGCTGGTCATGTTGATCATCGCCGCGCTGATGCTGAAGACACGCGCGCGGATCGGCTCCTCCGATGTGAAGATCGATGTCTCCAATCTGCCGGCGCTCGTCGGTCTTGGCCTTGCCACCGGCACGCTGTCCGGTTTCTTCGGCATCGGCGGCGGCTTCCTGATCGTGCCGGCGCTGATGCTGGCAACCGGCATGTCGATCATCAACGCGGTCAGTTCCTCGCTGGTCGCGGTGACCGCGTTCGGGCTCACCACGGCGTTGAGCTATGCCTGGTCCGACCTGGTCTCCTGGGGGCTCGCCGGCCTGTTCGTGGGGGGCGGTATTGCCGGGGGGCTGATGGGCACGCGCCTGGCGAGGCATTTGTCGGAGCGGCGCGGGGCACTGAATATCGTGTTCGCCGCCGTGATCGTCGTGGTGGCGATTTATATGCTAGCGCGTAACTTGGCGGTATTCTGACCGTAGATGATATCGGACCAATGCAGGACGTAACATGCTTGAATTGATTGACCGGACGGGTTTGCGAGGGAGCCGGCGCCAGATGTTGGGTTGGCTCGGCGGTGCGGCGATGCTTAGCGCGGCGCCGCGCATAGCCTTGGCGCAGGGCAGGGGCGAGCCGAACGAGGCCGCCGTGCTGCGCGATCCGGAGGTTCCGGTGGCCGGCAATCCCGATGGCGACATCGCGATCGTCGAGTGGTTCGACTATCAATGCCCCTATTGCCGCAAGCTTGAGCCGGAACTCGCGCAAGTCGTGCAGGACGACCGCAAGGTCCGCTGGCTCCGGAAGGACTGGCCGATCCTCGGGCCCGTCTCGGTGGTTGCGGCGCGCATGGCGCTGGCCTGCAAATATCAGGACAAATACGACAAGGCCCATGATGCGATGATCGGCGTCAATTCGAAACTGACGGAATCGCGCATCGACGAGCTGCTGGCCGGGGCGGGTATCGATGTCGACCGCGCCAAGCGCGACCTCTCGGCCAACGCCAAAGCGATCGATGGCATTCTCAAGCGCAACAACGAGCAAGCCGAGGGCCTGGGCTTTCAGGGGACGCCCGCCTTCATCGTCGGCAAATTCCGCGTGCCCGGCATTCTGACCATGCCGCAATTCGAGCAGGTGATTGCCGACGCCCGCAAGGCGAAGGCGAGCAAGTAGAGCGTTTTCGGGCGAAAGCCTTCCCCGCACTGAATGCGGGGTGGGAACCGGTTCGCGTGAAGGAACGCGTCAAGACAAAAAGCTTTGGACCAGAGCGATGCGCACGGGGATGGATCGTCATCAGTGCCCCTGCTGCCTTTTTTGAATTAGAAAAATTAAGGACATGTCGTCGATGCGACGTGTCGATCGTGTGCACGCGACTGCGAGCGAGCCGGATTGAAATGGCTCTAAGCAATAACGCGACGAAAATTCTCGCTTGTTTACGACAAGGCGTTTATTGCCGCCTGCATCACAGCCGCTGCCGAGCAGGCGCGGGGGCGACATTTTCCCGGAGGAATCGGGCAAACTTCCCATCTGTCAGAACAATTGAGCCGTGTGATAATGCTCTTGGAGCATGACCGGAAAAGCCTGCCCTCGGGCTGGGTGCATAGCGGTTTTCCGTCGCGACAAACGCGGATCGCGTTTGCGCGGAGATCATGCTCCAAACAGAGCATGATCCGGAAAAGTGTGTAGCGGTTTTCCGAAGAATCATGCCGCAAACAAAGAGCCAGGGCGCGGTGGCGATTCAACCCAATCTCACCGCACTCCGAACTGGTTGCAGTCCGTCGGTGTCAGGAGCCTACATGCCTCGTGCTAAGCCTGGAGTGACAGTATCCGCGATTGAGCAAGCACCTTTTGTTTATTTTGATGGTGTGTCGTGCTTCGGCCAACATGGCGGAACTATTCAGATTGAATTGGCGGCTCACGTGCTGACGCCGGAGGGCGGTGGCGTGAAGATTCAGGTCACCCAGACTGCTCATGTCCGCTGCAGTCCTGCTGCCGCACGCGCTTTACGGGATGTCCTCGATAAAGCGCTTGCCATGGTCCAGAAAGGGCAGAGCGGGGCCCAGCCAATTCCAACCTTAAAAAACTGAAAAGGGACGATGGGCGGCACCAGTGTGATCGAAGATGCCGCGGCCGCAGGCGTCAGCGGAGGAGGAGGCCGCATTGGGCATGGGCCTCATGCGACCGGCGCTCGCGCAATTATTTCGACGAGATTTTAACCCAGTCGTCGTGCGCGCGCGCTTTCAACGCATGCCAATCGCTCTTTGCGACGTCCCAGTTCACGATGGTGCGGGTGCTCTGCGATCCGTCGCCGTTTGCAACCGTCGACGTCAGCATCGAGTCGTGAATGTAGACGCCAAATCCCAAAAGCAGCGCTCCCAGGATCATTCCAAGAAAAGTCTGCATGTCGAACCCTCCAGTGACGCCCTTCAACGCGGGGCCGCGCGGGTTGGTTCCCGTATCTAAAGCCGCGCCTTCGTCGGGAAGGGCTGTTCCGTCACCAGCGCAAGTGATTTCAGTTCGTCCGGCTTGAACACGAATAATTTGTCGTGCGGCGTCTCCATGGCGTGCACCCAGACCTGAAGGTTGACGCCCATATCGCCGAGATAGCGCTGACAGCGCGCTGAGATGTTCTGGGCGACGCTCATCTCGTCGCGCGGCGGCCTGTTGCCGGCCGCCTTGATTGCCATCGCCGCTACCTGATGCACGCCGATCACGGCGCGTTCGCCGGCGCGGCGCTCGATGCCGCCGGCAAGCACCAGCGGGCACGACGAGGCGCAATATTTCCCGGCCTCCACTTCCGTCGCAAATTTATGTTCGCGGATCAGTCGCCCCATGGCCAGTGCATCGGCGACCGAGCCGCCTGGAGAATCGAGCACCACGGTCTTGATGTAGTCGCCGCGGCGTTCGATCTCCGAAGCGAGGGCCTTGGAAGTGCCGGGCGTGATCGTGCCGGTCGCCAGCAGCTTGCCGCCGCCGACCAGTTCGAAGGTCATCGATTGCGCCAACCGGCCATCCGGCTGACGCAGAGGGAGCAGCCGTTTGTCGCCGCCCGGCAGCAGTGGCGCAAGAATTGACGGCGCGATGCCCGGAGAGTCTTCCAGCAGCAGATCCTGCCTGATCTCGGCCGGCGCCGCCGCCTCCTCCGGGTCGGTCATCCATCCGTTGGTGTTGACGAGATCGGCCGCGAGCACGGCGGTCGTCCCCGCGAGGATGCAGCGGAAGATCCAGCGCAGGGCTGTCTCATCAGGATTGCCGGGAAGCCAGGCGCGGACACGCTGCCGCAGGAATGAGAATGACGACATGGCCATCACTTGGTGTGTCGTGCTGACGATAGCGAGGTGACGTTTTCGTCGGCGGTGGTGGATGGGGGCTTGGCATCATCCGCGACGGCAGGCTGAGCCTCGTCGGCGGGTCTCTTCTCGCTCTGCACCGTCCGCCGCGCATCCTCAACCTCGCGTGCAATCTGCAAGACGGCCAGCATCTCGCCTGCGGTGACGGTCGATGCGTTGACCGCGGGAAATCCTTCGCGCCTGATCGTCGCATGCACGACGCACAGGATCAGGACCAGCACCGCCGGCATCAGATCGATCGAGATCGCGCCGGCCCAGCTCGGAATGAAGTCGCCGGCATAACGCAGCACGGCCTCGGCCGGCGACAGGGTTTGAAATCGGGCGGGCTCGACCCGTGGCATCGCCAGGATCTTGTCCGCGGCCTCGGCAAGTGAGCCCGCCTGTGTTGCGATCGAACTTTCGACTTTGCCGACCACGGCGTTCTGGCGATCGGCAAGGTCCGCGGTGCGGCCGCCGGCGGCGGGAGCAATGAAGCCGGCCGACAGCGAGGTCGCGGCGCGCTTCACGGCAGGCGCGACCGAGGTCTGTTGCAGATTGGCGATCACGCCCATCAGCGCCAGCGACTCGGTCGCGAAAGCGTCGCTGCGTTGGGCAATCGGTCCGCGATCGGAAATCAACTCCCGCATCTTGGCAAGGTTCTTGCCGCCTTGCTCATAGAGCGCCGAGACGCGCTTGGCGGAATCCTGGACTTGCTGGCTGAGGCTGTCGAGCTGTCCCGACATCTGGGTCAGAAGCTGCACCACCGTGCCCGACCCGGACGTGCCCGTCAGCGAGCCGGCACGCTCCGCTTCGGCCAGGCGCGCGAAGCGGGAGGAGGCGAGCTGAATGTCGGGCAGCAGGCCCTGAGCTGCGATCGCGTTGGTGTTGGCGGCGTCGAGATCGTGCGTATAGTTCTGCACGGTGGTGGCCAGATGTTGCTGAATCGCGGCAGCGCCGGCCAGCGCCGAGGCGTTGAGCCATGATGACATCGCCACGATCATCAGCGAGCCGAGCAGCATGCAGCCCAGCATCAAGCCGCGACCGCTGGCGCTGACGATATGGGGCATGAACTGCATCATGAACACCCAGAAGGCGTAGATGCCGACCGACACCGCCACCGAATAGATCACGGCGGCGAAGAACACGATGGTTACGCTGCCATTGAGCAGTTCGCGAACGCCGAGAAAGGTGTAGACGCCGGCCGCCAGCGCGAGGATCGCCGTGGTGAGCTTGAGCGTGACCGCGAGACGGCTGACGCCGTTGGCCAGCAGCGCTGACGTCGAGGATTGCGCAGTAAGCGGCTGCGCTGCGGGATTTAAGGGCATGGCTCGTCCTCTCGCGGCCATCACGCCGCTTCGACCAACGCCCCCGCAGTTTGCTGAACTTTTTTGCTCTCTAAGGCGACAATCCGACAAGATTGTGTCGGGCGGCAAACCAAGCTATTGCGCAAATGAACGCGGGTTGAAAACGTCTTCGCATTAAACGTCATCGCATGATCGGCGTTTGATTGAGGATGGTCTTCGCGCAAACGCGGTTCCGCGTTTGTCGCAAGGGAAAACAGCTCCAGGTTTTTCCGGATCAGTTCCTGTCCGATCAGGTGCCGTTCAGCCATCGCAGCATTTGCGCATTGATCTCGCGCGGATAGCAATGGCTGAGATCGTCGATCTCGTGATAGGTGACATTCGCGCCTGCCGCCGACAACGCCTCGCGCGTGTGGCGCGCGACTTGCACCGGGAACATCCAGTCGAGCCGGCCATGCACGAGAAAGATCGGCAGGCCGCGCAATCTTTCCGCGTCGGCCATTTCCGCCATCAACGGATGAAAAGTGGCCGAGACTGGCGCCAGATGCGTGAAGGGTGAGGCAGCATCGAGCCCGGTGACGTAGCAGAAGGTGCCGCCATCGCTCATGCCGGTCAGGAGCAGGCGCCGGGCATCGATGTTCCAACGGTCTCGGACCTGATCGAGAATGCGAAGCAGATTCGGCGTGTCAGCGTCGTCGCCCATCAGCGCCCAGGTCGGACCCGTCGCGGTCGGCGCAACCAGGATCGCGCCAAGGCTTCGCGCGTCGCGCAACCAGCTCCATAGGAAATTGCGGCCGTTGCCACTCCCGCCATGCAGCGCCATCACCAGCGGCCAGGCGCGATCGGGCGTGTAGTATTCCGGCACGTAGAGCGAGAAGCCACCGCGGTTGCCTGTTCCATCATACGCGTGGATGATACCGCTGCTCTCGGATCGCGGTGCGGCCAGGCGGGCCTTCAGCGCGTCGTCGTCTTGCAGCGCCGGATCGATGAAGAAGTCGCTCACCGGCGGGAAATTTTCTGCGAGCGGATAGAGCGCTTCCTGTGCGCGAGGGGCGTAGCGCAGCGCGCGAAACACCGCGACGAGATCGCCATGGCCATGTTGGACCGTGCGCAGGCCGGCGAAGGCCGCAAGCGCCGCATCGCTTGCCGTCACGAGCGCGGCGCGGACCTCGGCGAATTGCTCCGGCCATTCGCCGAGCCTGGCACGCACGGCCTGCAATTCCGCTTCCGGCGCCCCGACCGTTTCCATGACGCGATCGAAATCCGGCGGGTTCAGTTGGCGCGCCACGAAGGCGAGTGCCTCGAGCGATTGCAGCAGCGGCGGCAGCACGGCCACGATGTCGTCCACCACGGCCTCGCTCATGACGCACTCCCGTCCCGGATCGGCACAGCCTTTCGCGGGACCGCACCAAAGTCAGTTCAATGATAATCCAATGCAGTCTCTGATGCAGGCTCGCTAGTTGAGTCTCGCTAGTGGAGACTTACTAGTTGAGACTCACTAGTGGAGTCTTGGACCTTTGAGCAGCTTGGCGCGGTCGGTCGAGGCCAGCACCACGTCGAAGGTGACGCCTTCGTGGTGGACGGTGAGCGGGATATCGACGCCGGCCGGCCCCAGCGACCAGAGCTTGCGGTAGAAAGCGCTCTGGCTCGTCACCCGTTCGCCCTTGACGGCGAGGATCACATCGCCGGCTTTCAACTCGGCGCGCGCCGCCGGCCCGTTGCTGGAAATGCCAATCACAACGACGCGATTGTCGATCTCGGTCGAGTACATGCCAAGCCAGGGGCGCGGCGGTCGGTTGACGCGGCCGAATTTGCATAAATCTTCGAAAACCGGCTTGAGCAGGTCGATCGGCACGATCATGTTGACATGTTCGGCCTTGCCGGCGCGTTCCCGTTCGAGTTGAAGCGAGCCGATGCCGATGAGTTCCCCGTTGCTGGAGATCAGGCCGGTCCCGCCCCAGTTCGGGTGCGCGGGATAGGTGAAGATCGCCTCGTCCAGGAGATATTCCCAGTAGCCGGCAAACTCCTGAATGGCGGCAATATGGCTCGCCACCGAGCGCGTGCGTCCGCCCGCGCCACCGACGACGACGGTGTCGCCGATCCGCGCGGCAGCCGAAGAGCCGAGCGGCAGCGGGGTGATATTCATGTGGCCGAGCGCTTGCACGAGTCCAAAGCCGGTGACGGCGTCGAAACCGAGCGCGTGACCCTCCATGACGCGGCCGTCGCTGAGATGCAGCCAGACTGTCTCGGCCTCGGTGATCAGATAGCCGATGGTGAGCACCAGTCCGTCGTCGATCACAACGCCATTGCCGGCACGTTCGGTGCCAAGCGTTTCCGCAGTGAAGGCATCGGCCGGAATGATGGAATGCAGGCCGACCACCGAGGCCAGTGCGCGATCAAGATCGAAGGCATAATCGGTGGGGCGAGGTTGAAAGGCGGGCGGCACTTTCCACTCGGTCACAGAGGGCATCGCGGCTCTCCTGTTCAATCGGCGCGGATCCATGGCGGGTTTCCGGTGCCAAGGTTCACAGCGGCCGGAGCGAGCATCTGGAATACCAATCTATCACCTTTGGCCGGATGCGCACCAGTTCCGTTGCGGCGAGTCACATCTGTGTTTTTGCAACTGTCGCAGCGCAACCTTTGCGTCAGTGGAGCTCCGCCAGCAAGGCGCGGGCATCGCGGACGTCGCGGGCGGTCTCGCCGCCCTCGATCATGGCGAGGGCCGGTTCGATCAGGGCACGAAGATCGTCGTTTGCGCGGTGGCCGCGCCAGAGTCGGACAAGGTCGGCCGTCGCGCGCAATTCGAGCAGGCGCCCCTGCTGTTTCCTCGCGACCTCGACGGCCTTGAGGAAGCAGGCTTCGGCGCGCGAGCGATCCGGCGGCTGCCGGCTCAGTGCGACGTGCCCGCTGAGCCGGTGCAGGTCGGCGAGCCAATACTGCTCGCCCGATTCCGCGACAAAGGCAAAGCCGTCTTGCAGGGCGGCGTCTGCGCCGGTCACGTCGTTTGCGCGCAACAATGCTTCCGCGAGATTGGACAGCATGATCGAATTGCCAGTCTTTCCGCCGGATTTGCGCAGCGCGACGAGAGTCTCGCGAAGCTCGGCGATGTTGGCCTCGACCGGCTCGCGCATCGCGCGCGCATAAGCGCAATGAATGCTGGTCAGCAGGCGGATTTGCTCGACCTTCTTTTCGGCACAATAAGCCGTGAGTGCGGCGCTGTCCTGGGCGAGGCCATCGAGGTCCGCCAGCACAAGTTCGGGCCAGGTCTTCGCGCAGAAGGTTCCCGATGCGATCGTCATGGCATGTCCGTGACTGGACAGCTCGCTCATGACCTGCTTGCTGACGCGCGCGGCGCTGTCGAGCAGGCCGAGCGACAGCCGCACCAGAACTTCGAATGCAAAGATCGCGACGCCCTGATCCCAACTGAATCGGTAGCTGAGCGCCTTCTGACGGCGCGCGTCACGATAGGTTTGGCCCTTCTGCAGGTTTTCCAGCGCGTCGCGAAAATTGCCCGCGTAGAACTGCAGCGTTCCAAGCTGACGGTAACCGACCAGCTCATAGGTGGGGTCGTTCTGCCGTTGCGCGACGTCGATGATCTGATGCGCGAAATCAAGTGCCTGTTTCAGGCGCGCGTTGAGAGTGGATGAAGAGCAAAGTCCGTACAGGACGGAGACGCGCTGCAGGTCGGTGCCGATGCCCTGGTCGAGGAGCTGCTTTGCAGCCGTCAAGGCTGCGAATGTCTCCGGTGCCGAGATGCTTTTCAGCGGCACCAGCGCGTTGGCGCGGGCGACGCTGAGCGAAAGCTCGAGCGCGTCGCGTCCGGCTTCCGCGTCGATGCTCGCGACCAGCGCAAGGCCCGTATTGGCATGACGCTCGGCCTCCACCGGCGCCGACTGCGACAATGCCAGCTCCGCTGCCGCAAGCCAGCTCCTGGCCGCCTGCTCGGCAAGACCCGCTTCGGTGTAGTGATGCGCAATTGTCGCAGGCAGATATTCCTCGTCGGTGAGCCGTTGCTTGAGAGCCCAGGCGATATGGGCGTGAATGCGTTGGCGGCGGCTGCGCAACAGCGAGCCATAGGCCGTATCCTGAACCAGCGCATGCTTGAACACATAGTTCGCCTTCGGCGGCGTGCCGCGCATGTGGATCAGCTCGGCCTCTATCAACTGGCGCAGCGCGTCCTGCAGCGCCGATCCTTTGATCGGCGATATCGCTTCCAGCAGCGCATGGGAGAATTCCCGTCCGATCGCAGCCCCGATCTGAGCCGTCTCCTTGATCGGCGACAGCCGGTCCAGCCGCGCGGCGAGCGAATCGTGCAGGGTCGAGGGGATCGCAAGCGGCGTCAGCGTGGAGGCGAGCACATAGGCGCCGTTCTCTTCGCGGACAAGCCCGGATTCGAGAACACTCTTGGTCAGCTCTTCCATGAACAGCGGAACGCCGTCGGTCTTGGCGAGGATCTGTTCGAGCACCTCGGACGGCAGTTTCCTGCCGTCGGTCATGCGATCGACCATCGTTCCGGCCTCATGCCGCTCGAGCCGGCTGAGCGGCACCGCCGTGACATGATCGCCGCTCCAGGGCGGCGAGAATTCCGGGCGGAACGTCATCACCATCATGATCGGCAAATCGCGCATTCGCTCGATCATCCGGGTGGTCAGGTCGAGCGAGGTCGGATCGATCCAATGGGCATCTTCGACGATCATCAGAAGCGGGATCTGCCTGGCCGAACCGACGGTCATGGCGAGCAGCGCCGCCATCATGCGCTCCTTCAATTCGTTTGGCGGCAGGTCGAGCGCGGGGTAGCGCTCACCGGTCGGCAGGCTCAGGAGCGAGGCGAGGTAGGGAGCGATGTCCGCGCATGCGAGGCCGGTGCTCTCGATCATCTTCTCCAGCTTGTCGAGGCGGCTGCCGGCCGCCTCGCCGCTGACGAAATTGGCGGCGTACCAGATCTGACCGATCACCGGATGGAACGCGTCGTTCACATGGTGCGGCGAGCACTGATAGCGCAGCACCAGATAGCTTTGGTTGCCGATGCGCTCGCGCAGGGCCGCCAGAACACGCGACTTGCCGATGCCGGCCTCTCCCGAGAGCAGCGCGAGCTGGCCTTCCCCCTTGACGGCGTGTTGCCAGCGCTCGACCAGCAGCGCGATCTCCTGCTCGCGGCCGACAAAGGGCGTCAGCGTTTCCGAACGGGAGGCTTCGAACCGGCTCACATTCTTCCGCTCGCGCACGATCAGCCAGGCCGCGACCGGCATCTCGAAGCCCTTGAGCGTCTGCGGCCCGAGCGGCTTCAGCTCGAAGGCTTTGCCGAGCAGCCGGCGCGTCGATTCCGAGACAACTATCGTGTCCGGCTCGGCGAGGGCCTGCAGCCGCATGGCAAGATCAGGCGTGTCTCCGACGAGGCCCCTCAGGCGCGCTTCGCCCTCGCCGATCAGCTCGCCCACCACGACCAACCCGGTTGCGATGCCGATACGGACTTCGAGTGTCGCGCGCCGCGCGCGCCGCAGTTCGGCGACCGCCTCGATCAATGCAATGCCGGCGCGCGTCGCACGCTCGGCATCGTCCTCATGCGCGCGGGGATAGCCGAAATAGACCATCGCGGCATCGCCCATCCACTTGGCGACCTGTCCCTCGAAGCGCGCGACCGCAGCCGAGACCGCGCCCTGAAAGGCGCGGATCAGGTCGGCCATGTCCTCGAGGTCCAGTTGTGCCGTCAATGCGGTCGAGCCGACGAGGTCGCAGAACATCACCGTCAACTGCCGCCGTTCGGGATTCTCTTGCGGCCGCGGATCGGAAGCCGGCTGCGCTTCGCTGCCAAGCTCCCGGATCGCGCGCAACATCCTCATCCGGTGTCCAAGCGGTACACCGATGTCCTTGAGGTGCTGATCGGTCAGCTCGGGCAATATGTCCGCTTCGATCGCGTGTTCTCGAAACAGGTCTTCGTATTGATCGAGGCCGAGACTGCCGAGCCAGGTCCCGACATCCATTGTGTCCGTCCTTGTGACCCGGAGATCACAGTACAGCATGATCTGGAAAAGTGCGTAGCGGTTTTCCCTCGCGACAAACGCGGACCGCGTTTGCGCGGAGATCATGTTCAAGCATCGGGCTGAGAACGCGCCGCGTCAGGCGGCCGCAGCCCTTGCCGATGACGGGCCAAACGAACCAGGCCCCGAAGCGTAGAGGCTGCGGACAGTCGGGGTCCGGCTTTTGCCGCCACGTAGAATTTTCCGGCGTTGAGCGGATAGCCTTCGGAGCTGACCACCGCCGATATCGTCCTGTCTGGTGTGCCCAATACGTACCGCCGGCGTAGGACTGCATCGCGGCCGGCTCGGTCTTTACCTGAAGCTCTTTACCCGACCTGCGCGCGTGACGGAACGATCTTGAATATGCGGTTTTCCTTCAGCCAACTTGCGCGCTCGTCGCGCAGCAAGGTGCGGCGCACCTTGCCCGAGTCGTCCCGTGGACCGGCACTGATACGCTCGAAACTCTCCGGATGCTTGTAGCGGCTGAGCCGCTGGCTGAGGAAATCACCCATATTGTCCGCGATCGCCTGCGCATCGATGTCATCGTCGAGCTCGAGGATGGCATGCACGCGCTGGCCGAACTCCGGATCAGGCAGGCCGACGACGACGCAGGAGCGCACGTCGGGATGCTCGCTCACCGCGGCTTCCACCTCGGCCGGATAGATGTTGGCGCCACCGCGCAGGATCATGTCGGCGAGCCGGTCACCGAGATAGAGATAGCCGTCGGCATCGAGCCGGCCGATATCGCCGAGCGATTCCCAGCCGTCCGGACTGCGCTTCGGCTCGGCGCCGAGATAGTGATAGGTGCTGCCGGGACCGTCGTTCGGCAGAAAATAGATCTCGCCTGTCTCGCCCGGCGCCACGTCATTGCCGTCCGCGCCGATGATGCGCAGCCGGCAGGTGTCGCCGATCCTGCCGACCGATCCTCTATGCGCGAGCCATTCGACGCCTGAGATGACACAGGCGCCATGCCGCTCGGTGCCGCCATAGAGCTCGTAGATGCGCTCCGGTCCGAGCCATTCGATCCACTTCTCCTTCAGCCAGGGTGGCATCGGCGCGGCCATGTGAAACACGACCAGAAGGTTCGACAGATCGAACGCGCTGCGCACCTCGTCCGGAAGCGACCAGATGCGATGCATCATGGTCGGCACGAAATTGACCCATTGCACGCGGTTCGCTTCGATCAGGCGCAATGTTTCCCGCGCGTCGAATTTCACCATGCCGGTCAGCCGGCCGCCCGTGAACAGGCAGTAATGCGACAGGATGAACGGCGCGTTGTGGTAGAGCGGACCGGGATTGAGCAGCGAACCGTTTTTCGGGATGCCGAGCAGAGGCTCGGCTGCGGTATCGATGACTGCAGGCTGATGATCGAGGATCACCTTGGGCCGGCCTGTCGAGCCGCCGCTGGTCATCGCTTTCCAATGGCGCGCGACCGGGCCCGCCAGCGGCGCGTCGGAAAAGCCTTCGATTGTGAAATCGGCGGGCAGCGCGTTGGGCGCATTCCAGTCAGCCTCGCCGCCGACCACGAGCGCCGGCCTGAGAATGTCGAGCACGGCGGCGGCTTCGCCGCGCGGTAGCCGCCAGGACAGCGAGGTCGGCGTTGCGCCGAGCTTCCATACCGCAAAACTGGTCTCGAAGAACGCATTGCTGTTCGGCAGACCGATCGCGACGAAATCGCCCGCCTTGACCCCCTTCGCGGCAAAGGCGCGGGCGCGCCGGTTGGCGCCGCGCTCGAGTTGCTCCCATGTCAGCGTATCAGCGCCATGGCTGATCGCGATCGTGTCCTTCGGCTTGCGCTCGGCATACCAGCGCGGCACGTCGCCCATCGGGATCAGCATATGTTCCTCCGCTCTCCGGCTGTTGGTTGCCGTGTTGTGTCGCGGCAGGTCGGAAGCCTACGCGACGATCGCGGGGGATTTTGGCGCAGGACCAGCGTGGCGTCCACAGGGAGGCAACGAGACACCACTGCGCGAGAGATCAACGCGCAGTGGCCGCGAACGCGATATCGGAGCCCTCAAAGAGAGTTCAGGAACTCAAGTAAGTGCTGAAAATAGAAGGCTTGGTCGTCCCACATGCAAAGATGGCTGCCGGTCGGGCAGATGACCGAACGGGCGTTCGGCATCAGCTTGGCCATCTTTTTCATGTCTTCCGGGTCCATCTCGTCCCATTTTGCGCCGATCGTAAGCGCCTTGGTCCGGATCTGATTGAGCACGCCCCATCTGTCCCAGCCCTGCTGGTTGCCGGTGATGACAAACTCATTCGGGCCGAACATCTGCGTATAGATGGCGAAATTCGCGCGCTTGAGCGTGCGCGTGAAGGGCTCGGGCCAGGGATTCGTGCGGCAGAGCATCTTCGTATAGAGCAGGTTCAGGATCCGCTGGTATTCGGGATCATTGTAGTTTCCAGCGGCCTCGAGGCTCAGCATTTTTGACAGATCAGCAGGTGCCAAAAGCTCGCGCCGCAGTGCCGCGGTTCGCATCTCGAAGGCGCGCATGCTGGCGCTCATGTTCGAGATGACCAGGCCGCGCAGGTGTTGCTGGTACTTCAGGGCGTAGTCGATCGCCATCATGCCGCCCCACGAGTGCCCGTAGAGCACGAAATTCTCAAGACCCAGGCCGCGGCGGACTTCCTCTACTTCCTCGACGTAGCGGGGCAGCGTCCACAGGGTCGTGTCGTCCGGCTGATCCGAGTTATTGCATCCGAGCTGATCGTAGTAGTGCATCTCGATGCCGGCCTGCGGCAGAAATGACTCCATCGCTTCGAGATATTGGTGGCCAAAGCCGGAGCCGCCGTGCAGCAGAAGCACCTTGATCGGGCCGTGCCCGATGCGCTTGGTCCAGACCTTGTACTTGCCGCCGACGACCGGCACCATGCGGATGCCGGCAGTGCGAATATTCGGCGGATTCAAGCCGTCCGGGACGGTGATTTCGACGTCTTCATCTTGACCGCACGTGGTTGGCGCGGTTTCGGATGATGCGCCGTTGGCGGCGGCGAGGAGATTGCTGTTGGCCGCGCCGAGGATCGTCGATGCGGCGCCAATGCTGAGGAGGTTCCGGCGGTTCATCATTTTCGTAGTGCTCACCTGATGATTAGAGCGTTTTCAAGCGAAGTGGGTACCGGTTCGCGTGAAGAAAACGCGTCAAAACAAGAGACTAGAGCCTCCGTTCCGGTTCAATCGGAACGGAAAGGCTCCAGCGAACTTCGCGGCGACATGCAGCGAGTTCGTCGCACTGAGGATGCCAGTGTTTCATAAAGCAGGCATGACGCTTCCCGTCGCGATCTTGGCGTGGCAGACCGATCGTCTCGTCGACACAACCGGGGCCGCGCCATGGCAGCGTGGCGGCGTCAAGTTGGTGTTCATCGTGAAGCGGACGCATGGCACGCCGCGAGAATGCGGACGCGCATCTCCTTCGCTGCTTGACAACTTACGAGGCTACAGCCTCGTCGTTTGCGAGGAGCGCAGGCAGCAAAGCAAATTATCATTTGAAGACGTCGGAAGCGGCGACGAGATACCGCTCGCATTGCGGCATGCGCACCATGACAACGACAGCTTCTACGGATCCAGTTCGGTGTCCCAATAGAGATAGTCGAGCCAGCTATCGTGCAGGTAGTTCGGCGGGAACAGCCGGCCGTTGCGGTGCAACTGATGGACGGTCGGCGCGAAAGGCGCCTGCTTGGGAAACATCTTCGCCTGCTGCGGCGTCATGTTTCCTTTTTTCAGATTGCAGGGCGAGCAGGCCGCGACGACATTTTCCCAGGTGGTATGGCCGCCCTTGCTGCGCGGGATGATGTGATCGAAAGTCAGATCGTCGCCCGATGAGCAGTATTGGCAGATGAAGCGGTCGCGCAGGAAGACGTTGAAGCGGGTGAAGGCGGGGTGAGTGCTCGGCTTGACGAAGGATTTCAATGATACGACGCTTGGGAGCTGCATCTCGAAGGAAGGACTTCGCACCGCCCTGTCGTAGTGCTCGACAATGTTGACGCGATCGAGAAACACCGCCTTGATCGCGTCTTGCCACGACCAAAGCGACAGCGGGTAATAACTCAGCGGCCGGAAATCCGCATTCAGCACCAGCACCGGCCAACCGCCTTGCGAGACATGTGCGTTCAAATAACGCTCCTGACTCCCATATCGGCTGCGAAGCAGCATGTATTGACATACTACATGCAGCGTGACGGGATTGTGAAGAGCTTAGAACGGCTTATCCCGGGAGCATCGTCTGCGCCCGACGCGCATCCGGCGCCTGCCCGGGGCATCAAATTTTAGGGAGCGGGCGCATGCGCCGATGGTTGGGGCTTCTGATTGCGGCGTTTCTCGCTCTCGAATGGAGCTTGCCCGGCGCCGCGCAGGACTATCCGGCGCGGCCGATCACGATGATCGTGCCTTTTCCGGCCGGTGGCGCCACCGACACTGTGGCGCGGTTCCTCGGCGAGAAAATGCGGGCGATTTTGGGGCAACCCGTCGTCATCGAGAATGTCGGCGGCGCCGCCGGCAGCCTTGGCGTCGCCCGCGCTGTCCGCTCGGCGGGCGATGGCTATACGCTCAGCATCGGAACATCCACGACTCATATGCTGACGGGTGGCCTCTATGCTCTGCAATTCAATCTCCTGAAGGATCTGGAGCCGGTCGTTCAAATCGGCAGCGAGCCGCTGCTGATCGTCGGCAGGAAAAGCCTGCCGGCGGATGATTTGAAGGGGCTGATCGCCTGGCTGAAGGCCAATCCGGACAAGGCGTCCGTTGGTATTGCCGGTGTCGGCGCCACCGGCCATCTCACCGGAATTTCATTTCAGAAAGAGACCGGAACCAAGTTCCAGTTCGTGCCCTATCGGGGCAACGGGCCGGCGATGCAGGATCTCCTGGCCGAGCAGATCGATTTCATGATCGAGCCGTCGTCGAACTTCAAGGCGCTGATCGCGGCCGGCAGCGTCAAGCCATTCGCGATCACGGGCAGGACGCGGCTGCCGTCGTCGCCGAATATTCCAACCGCCGACGAGGCCGGACTGCCCGGCTTTTTCGCCTCGCTCTGGTATGGTCTCTGGGTGCCGAAGGGCACGCCGAAGGAGATCATCGCCAAGCTCAATGCAGCGATGAGTCAGATCTTGGCCGATCCGAAGGTCAAGCAGCGCTTCGACGAGTTGGGCATCCAGATCACGCCGCTCAATCAGCAATCGCCCGAGGCGCTGCGCGCTTTGCAGAAAGCGGAAGCCGATCGCTGGTGGCCGATCATCAAGGCGTCCAACATCAAGGCGGAGTAGGGCGAATCTAGGCGCTTACTTTTTGCAACTTCTGCAGGCAGCGGCGTTGGCGCACCTCGGCAGGCATCGGCGTCTGCGGAAAGCTCGTGGTCCAGTTGGTGACGCCGACTTCGCCGACATAGATGTCGCCTCTGGAATCCAGCGCGAGCCCGTGCGGTGCCAGGAATTTTCCGGTCTCGATGCCTGGGCCATTTTCGCCGCCAAGCCGCGCAATGCGTTTGCCCTTGGCATCGACGATGGTCAGGCGCGGGCCGAGATTGGGCACTTTGAGATTGACGGGCATGCCGGGACCGAGCTCGCCAACAATGAAGTTGGGATGCTTGCCGCCGCAACAATGCAGTGCGCAGGGCCGGTGCAGATTGTTCCATTGCGTCTCGTACTTGCCCTCGCCGTCGAACACCTGGACGCGGTGGTTCTCTCGATCCGCGACATAGACCCAGCCATCCGCGTCGGTCGCGATATTGTGGACGATGTTGAACTGGCCGGGATCGGTGCCCGGCTCGCCCCAGCTTTTGATCAGCTTGCCGTCGGGCGTATATTTGTGGACGCAGGCATTGCCATAGCCGTCGGAGACATAGATCTCGCCCTTGGGCGACAGTGCAGTGTGGGTGCAGCGGTGAAACGGCTCGCCGCTCATGAAGGGCGCGGGCTTGTGCGGGATGCCGATCGTGAGGAGAACCTTGCCGTCGGTCGTGCATTTGCGCACGGTGTGGTCGCCATCATCCGTGCAGTAGAGATTGTCATCGGCGTCGATATGCAGGCCATGCGCGCGGGTGAACAGGCCCTCGCCCCAGCTCTTGATGAAATTGCCTTCGCGGTCGAGCACGACAAGCGGGTGAGCGCCGCGATTGAAGACATAGACGCGGTCCTTGCTGTCGACCGCGACGGAAGCGACGTCGGAAAGCTCCCATCCATCCGGCAGCTTCGCCCAGTTCTCCACCGCGCGGTAGCGATGCTCGCCTGTGCCGAGAATGGTGGACATGTCGTTCCTCCCCTTGCACCGTCATTCCGGGTTCGATGCCCGACCTCGGGTCTACCCGAGGTCGGCAAATTTGTTTGTCCAAGTCGGCAACAGCCGACTTGGACGCGCATCGCCCCGGAATGACGAAGTTGTTCATGCGAAAGCCGCTTGTGGCCCGACGCCGCGCGGCAGCAATCCTTCCTCGATTGCCTTGATCTGCAACGCCAAATACTTCGAATTGATGCGGCACTGCGCAAGGCTGCCGGCGATGAACCACAGGCCCGGCTGCGGCGTGCGCGTATACATGTTGCGCAGCTCCTGGCCGTCGCCAAAGCCCCAGATCGGGCCGACGCGCGCGGCGACCCCATCGCCGAACAATTTGCTCACCAGATATTCCTGCCGCTTGTAGCCGGTCGCCAGCACGATCAGGTCGGCGGCGATCGTCTCGCCATTCTTCAGCCGCGCGCCATCGGCGACGAAGACGCCGATATCGGAAAACTGCAAGAGCTTGATCGTACCGCTGGCGACGAGGTCGGCGCAGCCGACGTTGAAATAATAGCCGCCGCCCCGCGTCAGATATTTGAACTGCCAGCCGGTGCCGTTCTCGCCAAAATCCAGCTTGAAGCCGACGCGTTCCAGCCCGTCGAGCAATTCCTTGTCGAATGTCTTCGATTGCTCGGTCAGCAGCACATGGCTTCGCCTTGCCAGCACCAGCGGCATCGAGGTGGCGATGAGGTCGTTGTCCTCCAGCGTGCCTTCGTTGTAGGCCGCATAGGCAAGCTGCGCCGAGGGTTCGAGGTTGGTGACGAGCGTGGAAGAGCGCTGCACCAGCGTGACCTCCGCGCCGCTCGAATGAAGATCCTGCGCGATGTCGTGGCCCGAATTGCCGGTGCCGATCACGAGCGTGCGCTTGCCCTTCCAGTTCTCGCCGTCGTCATACTGGCTGGAATGCAAGATCTTGCCTGCGAAATCTCTCAGGCTCGCAATCTCGGGCACGCTCGGAATGCCGCTGACGCCGGTCGCCATCACGACATGGCGTGGACGCATCGTGAACGTGGAGCCGTCGGCGCGGCGCAGCGTCACGCTCCAGCGTCCCTCTGTGTCGTCGTAGTGACCGCTTTCGAACTCGGTGCCGGTCCAGTAGTTCAGCTCCATCGCATCGACATAGGCTTCGAACCAGTTGGCCAGCTTGTCCTTGGGAATATAGGTCGGCCAGTTTGGCGGGAACGGCATATACGGCAGGTGATTGACCTGCACCTGGTTATGCAGCGTCAGCGCGTGATAGCGCTTGCGCCAATTGTCGCCGATCCGTGCCTCGCGATCGACGATGAGCGTGTCGATCTTCAATTGTTTCAATCGCGCGGCGATCGAAAGTCCCGCCTGTCCGCCACCGACCACCAGCACGGCCGGATCGTGTTGGGCATAGGCAGCCGAGGCCTTGCGCTGGTCGAGCCAGTTCGGCCCGCGAAAATCGCGCGAATAGGCTTGCCCGCGCGGCCGCTTGTTTCCAAGCTGCTCCTCGAAGCCCTTCAGCTCTTCCAACGCGGTGAGCAGGGTCCAGGCCTTCAGCTTGCCGCCGTCGTCGGCGTCCGGGATCAGCCGGACGATGCCATAGCCGCGGCCCTCCGCGGTTTCGAACTTGAAGATCGCTTCGATCGCATGGGTGCCCGCGCGCATGACGCGTCGCGGAGCTGCGCGCTCAGGATCGACGGCGAAGCCATGCGGCGCCGCGCGACGTGCGCGAAGAGGCAGCTCGCCCAGGATCGCGTCCGCGCCATTGAGAGTCTGGATGTTCCAGCTCAGCGCCAGCACGTCGCGCCAGTAGCTGTCGGAGTGAAACAGGAGTTTCAGCGCTTCGGCATCGTTGCCGGCGAGCGCGGCTTCGAATTGCGCCAGCCAGCCTTCCGCTGCGATGGCAACATCCGTCGTTTTGTCGAGCATTGGCGTTTCCCGGCGTTGGTTGCCTGAAACCTATACCCTTCGGCGTCGCGCAGAAAGCGAACTATTCAATGCGCGAGAGCATATGGCCCTGCTCAGGCGGAATGCGCCCACCAGGGTCGTTCGCTTTCAGTTCGTCGCGCCGATAACGCCTTCGCGTTTCTTGAGCGCGCGGTAATAGCTCCACCACAGATGGGCCGCCGCGCCGCGCAGCGGGCGCCACGGCTCGGCGAGCGGCGCCATCTGTTTCGCGGTCGGCCGCATCTTCAGGCCAAGGCCGATCTTGACGGCCTCCTGGACGGCGAGGTCGCCGGCCGGCCAAGCATCGCCGTGGCCAAGGCAGAACAGGAGATAGACATCGGCCGTCCATGGACCGATGCCGTGCAGCGCGGTCAGCGTATTGTGGGCGGCATCGGCGTCCTCGTTGGCCAGCACGTCGAGGTTCAGCCGTTCGGAGGAGATGTCCCGCGCGAGCGCTTTCAGCGTCTTGATCTTCGCCGCCGACAGCCCGAGCCGGCCGAGGCGATCAGTGCGTGCACGGCGCAGCGCGTCGTGGTCGAAGGGGTCGAATGCTGCGGTGAGACGGGCCCAGATCGCAGCGGCGCTCGCGGTGGACAATTGCTGTCCGCATACAATGTGCGCGAGGCCCACAAAGCCCGCCTCGCGCCGCCGCAACGCCGGCATGCCGGTCAATGCGAAGATCGGCCGTAGCCGCGGGTCCTGCTTGAGCAGCGCGTGGATCGCCTCTTCGAGGTCGGTCTGGGTGTCGAGGTGGACGGTCATGATGTAAATTTTCGCGAAGCCCGTTCTTCGTCTTGGTCGGTCTTGCCCGGCCAGCCACCTCTTGTTTTTCGACTCGACTTTCTCGACTCGACTTTCGACTCGACTTGGGTCTTCGCGATATGAAACATCGGGAAGCACCGGCGTCAGCTCATAAATCCAGGGCTGCATGCCTGCCGCGCTACAGTGTGGCAGGACGTGGGTGCCCAGGACAAGCCAGGACAAGCCCGGGCATGACGACTTACCTATGACGCCACCACCCGTTTTCCGCTTTGCGCCAAGCCCGAACGGCTACCTTCATCTCGGCCATGCTTATTCGGCGCTCTTGAATTTCGATTTGGCCCGGCAGTCCGGCGGCCGCTTTCTGCTTCTGATCGAGGACATCGATCCGGCGCGCTGCAGGCCGGAATTCGAGGCTGCCATCTATGAGGATCTTTCCTGGCTCGGCATCGCCTGGGAGCGGCCGGTCCGCCGCCAATCCGCGCATTTGTCCGATTATAGGACGGCGCTGAACAAGCTTTCCGGCCAGGGGCTCGTCTTCCCAAGCTTCGAGAGTCGGGCTGAGATCGCGCGGCTGGTCGCTGAGCGCGAGGCGACCGGCGTCTGGCCGCGCGATCCCGATGGGGCACCGCTCTATCCTGGCCCAGCCAAATCCCTGTCACCGGGCGAGCGCGCGCGGCTGCTCGATTCGGGTGCGCCCTATGCGCTGCGCCTCGATATGGCGGCGGCGGTTGCGCGCGCCGGCGGCCACCTGGCCTGGATCGAACGTGGCGAGGGACCTCGAGGTGGCACCGGCCAGTCCGTCGCGGCCGACCCGAAGGCTTGGGGCGACGTCGTCCTGGCGCGCAAGGAAACGCCGACCAGCTACCATCTCTCGGTTGTGATCGACGACGCGCTGCAAGGGATTACCGATGTGGTGCGTGGCCAGGATCTGTTCTATGCCACCAGCGTGCATCGGTTGCTGCAATGGTTGCTTGGCCTGCCCGTGCCGATCTACCGCCATCATCGGCTGATCCTCGACGACGCCGGCCATAAGCTTTCCAAATCCACCCGTTCGACCGGCCTGCGTGAGTTGCGTGCGGCGGGAGCTGCACCGGCGGATATTCGCCGCCTGGTCGGATTGCCGTAGAATTTCCCGTGCGTGGACAAAACGGTACGGTGACTCGGAGCGTCCGGCCATGCCATGGTTGAGCACGCGCGGGGCAGTAGGGGTCATGGCGGAAAAATCGCGCTTGAAACGTCGCAAGAAGAAGCCGACAAAAAAGCGCCCACGGGTGGCAAAGGCGCGCAAGCACGCGGCCCAGTCCGGCGTGGTCGAGGCGGCACTCGCCGCATTCGCCCACGAGGTTCGCACGCCGCTCACAGGCATCCTCGCGATCAGCGGCCTGCTTGCGACATCGGATCTTGGCGAACGCGAACGGCGCTGGGTCGATACGATCAAGGCGGGCGCCGAGCATCTGGCGAGTCTCGCCACGCTGTTCGTCGACGCCGCCAAGGACCGCACAAAGGACCGCAGGGCCGGAGCTGGTCTCCGCGAGGATCTGTTTGATCTGCGCGCGCTGGCGCGCAGCTGCGGGGATTCATTGGCGGGTCGCGCGGCGGCGAAGGGCTTGGAGTCGGAGGTCGAGATTTCCGCGGCGTTGCCCGCGCTCGTGGTCGGCGATCCCGTCCGGTTGCGGGCTGCACTGGAAAATCTGATCGACAATGCGGTGAAATTCACCGAGCACGGCCGGGTCGCGCTCGCGGTCACGCCCGCTTCGGTCACGAAGGGCAAGATCGGCGTCGCGTTTGCGGTTTCCGATAGCGGAATCGGCCTGACGTTGAAGGAGATCAAGCGGCTGTTCCGCCCGTTCTCGCAAGCCAATGTCTCGATTGCGTCGCGCTTCGGCGGCGCGGGATTAGGGCTTTCCTCGGTCAAGCAGCTCGCGCGCTCGATGGGCGGCGATATCAAGGTGACGCCGCGCGATGGCGGCGGAACGACCTTCACCCTGACGGTCGCCCTGACCAGCGCGGAAGCGAAGGCGGCGACGCCCGAAGACGGCGAGGAGCCGTCACCGCAGCCGGTGCCGCCGTTGCGCGTCCTCAGCGTCGAGGATAACCCGTTCGGCCGCGTCGTGCTCAACACGATCCTATGCGAGCTCGGCCATCAGGCGGAGTTCGTCAGCCGGGGCGAAGCGGCGAGCGAGCGGATCGCGCAAGGCTCCTTCGACGCGGTGTTGATGGACATGGTGCTGCCGGGCATCGACGGTATCGAAGCCATCAGGCGGATTCGGGCGCTTGGCCCGCCGCTTGGCCGCATCGCGATCATCGGCGTGTCGGGACGCGGCGAGGACGAGGCGGCGTCGCGCGCGGCCGGCGCCGATGCGTTCCTGCTCAAGCCCGTGTCTCCACGGGCTTTAGCGACTGCGCTGCTTGAAGCGACACACCGTGCGGCAGCCGCGACTTGATGATCGCCGCGTTCAATTCGCCGCCATAGACGAAGATCGCGGCGATGAAGTAAAGAAACACCAGCGCGATGATGACCGAGGCGAGCCCCGCATACATCGTCACATAGTTGTTGGCGAAGCGGGCGAGATATTGTCCGAACACGATACCCGACACCAGCGAGGCGATGAAGGTGAAGACGATCCCGGGCAGGATCTGAAAAAATCCCCGGCGTCCCGCCGGCAGCCAGGCATGCAGAATGAACAACGCGATGACCAGCGCGGTGATGGTGATGCCGTAGCGGACGAAGTTGAGAAGTTGCTCGTTGTTCTCGACGACCAGCGGGACATGGCTCCGCACCGCCTCGATGATCAGGGGACCCAGCACGATCAGGAATGCCATCGCGAGCGCCGTAAAGGCGGCGACGAGCGTGTAGCCGATCGATTCCAGCCTCAGCCAGTACCAGCGCCGCGGTTCGACCACCGCATAGGCGCGGTTGAGCGCAACCCGCAGCGCCTCGACGCCGTTCGAGGCAAAATAGAGCGAAAGCACCGCGCCGATCGTCAGCACGCCGGTGCGCGTGGTCGTCAGCACGTCGTGGACCTCTCCGGACAGCGCGTCGGCGACCTGCTTCGGCCAGGTCTGCAGCAACAGCCCCGCCGCCTGGTCGGCGAGGTCCTTCGAGCCGAAAAAGCCGGCGAGCGAGGTCAGCACGATCAGGAACGGAAACATCGCCATCAGGGTCGACAGCGCGATGTGGCTTGAGATCGCCCAGCCGTCATCGGCAAGGAAGGTGTAGAACGCATCCAGGCAGACGTGGAAGACGTAGCGGAGCTGCCTCACATGTCACCTTGAGCGGCGGGCTGCGTTCCGATCGGGGTTACCATCAGATGGTACTGGATAAAAGAGTGGAAGGCTGCATCAAACCGCGCGCTATCCAGAGATGGCGAAGCGCATGGCGCGATGTTATGTAGCAGGGAT
>Ga0210406_10002035_pt1 | contig 23629 bp, 23 predicted proteins | sample IncBWC30MmetaG_FD_155454 | JGI IMG/M metagenome (GOLD analysis project Ga0210406, IMG submission 155454) | Forest soil microbial communities from Barre Woods Harvard Forest LTER site, Petersham, Massachusetts, United States - Inc-BW-C-30-M | ecosystem: Environmental > Terrestrial > Soil >...
TTACCGCGCCCTTTCGAGCGCGGATCTGCAGCGCGAAATCGAAGCGGTGATGACTCCCAGCATGGATCTCGACGGCGGGCGCTCGATGGAGTGGTTTTTCGATGACTGGGTGCGCGGAACCGGCATTCCCCATTATCGCGTGGAATTTTCGGTGCACCACTCTGAGAAGGGGGTCCTGGTGCGCGGAAAGCTTTTTCAGAGCGGCGTGCCGCGTTCGTTTATCGCGCCGGTGCCGCTGTACGCGAACGCTGGCGGACATTCCACACAATTGGGCGTAGTGCTCGCCGCCGGCCCCGAAACCAGTTTTCAGTTCACCACCCAGGCTGCGCCCAACAAAATCACCATCGATCCTCGTATGACTCTTCTCTGCGTGAACCAATGAGGGCGTCGCTTTAGGGCTTTATTTTCGCCAGGTTTTCCTCTTTGTAGAGCGGGCTTGCTGGATTGATCTGCGCGTTGCCTTCCGTGTCGAACCAATACACGACGCCTACCGGGTCTACTGCCAAGCCCGGTATTAGGCCGGCATTTACCAGGTCCGCCACGTTGCCGGGAGGGCGTCCATTGCGTTTCTTGTATTCTGCGGCGATCTTGTTTAGTTGCTCGCAATCGGCCCGTGCGTGAAGCAATTGCAAATGTATCTTAGCGTTTTCCTTGATGGAAGGTTCGCTCGTGGAGTTGTAAATCTCGCTCCACAGCATTGCCGAAGTCTCCAGCGACTCGCCCTTTTCGCTGATCCGAGCGGCGAACGCCTTCATCCAGATCATGGCTCCCGGCTTTTTGCTGCCCTCCAGGAAAGCATCTGCCGCCTTCGGATAATCCTTCAGCTCAAAGTAATAGATGAAACCCAGATCCTCGTAAAAGCGCCAGTATTCCGGATTCGCGCGGATTCCCCGCTGCAGCAACTCGATACCCAGCTCCGGTTTTCCCGCTCCACGCGGCACAGGTTCGCTCAGGAACATCGAGCCGAAACGATAGGCCACGATCAGGTTGGGATCGAGAGTCGTGGTCACATCCAGCAGCGGCCACAGCAGGTCGATGTTGGCGTCCTGGCGCACGTGCTTGTTGCCGTAGTACTGCACCACCCGTGTCCAATATAAATCGGCCATCAGCGGAGCATATTCCAGGCTCATGGCCTTCAGCAGCGGGCCGGAGCGCAACACCAGATCGTCTTGTTCCTGGTGCAGGTCCGCCAGCCGGGCGTCGATGCCATGCTGCAATTTCCAAACGCCGTAAAATCCGAAAAGCAGTGCGGCGCACAGCAGGACGTAGGATTTTCCGGCTTTCATTTCAGGTTTCGCCTGGTGAGAATGGCTGCTGCAGCGGACAACAAAACAGCGCAGTACAGCGCCGCGTACGCGGTATTCTGCGCGATCAACACTCCGGGAATTGCGCGCCCGTGTGCGGCCGAGGCCATCACGTCAAAATTCTCAAAGTTCGGCAGCAGATAGGAGAGCCCGCGCAGCAGCGTTTGTAGCGCCCGCGACATCGTTTGACTTTGAAAATTGCGCATGTCCGTGACGAACAAGCCCGCGATGTAGAGGCCGGCCGTATACAGAATCGAAAGCAGCGGCGTCGTAAAGCACGAAAACAATAGCGCCAGCGCTACCACCAGCGCGAGCTTCAACAGGATGAAATACACTGCAATCAGGACCGGACCCTCCAGAGGGTCGCCGCTTTGCTTCACTAATCTAAGGGCCAGAAACAGGCCGGCGGCCATGGCTACCGTATTCACCGTCAAGGTGAGCAACAGCCCGCCGAACTTTCCCAACAGAAATTCCCATCGTCGCACCGGCTTGGCTAAAATGGCATACAGCGTGCGCTTGTCCATTTCCTTGGACACCAGGCCGACGCCGATGAACACCGCCATCAACAGGCCGATCACCGATATCGCGCTCAAGCCCAGGCTGACGATGACCATCTCCTCGATGCCAATCGATACTTGGCCGACCAAAATCGAAGCGGCAATCATGGCCAGCGCGAAAAATACCAGGTTGTACAGCACCCGATCGCGCACTGCTTCGCGAAACGTATTCAGCGCCACTATCCCCGCGCGCCTCACTTTCCGCTCACCTCAACCGCCGGCGCCTGCGCGCGGTCTGCCTCCACCAGGTGCATGAAATATTCTTCCAGCGTGGACTTCACCTGCGTGACCGACAAGATCCTCGCTCCCGCGCCGCCCAATTCCTGCAGCGTCGCGTACAAAGCCGACTCGGGAACCTGCAAGTGGTAGCGTTTTCCGGTTTGCGTCGCCTTGCTCAGCAAGGGCTGCAGTCCGGCAGCCGCGCCCGCGTATTCGAACAGAACCTCCATGCCCTGAGCTTTCATCCCCACAATTTCGTCCGGTGCCCCCACCCCGCGTAGTTTTCCGCCGACAATCACTCCGACGCGGTCACAAAGCATTTCCGCGTCCGACAAAATGTGCGTGGAAAACAGCACCGTCTTCCCGGCCTGCTTCAGCTCCAGAATGATGTCGCGCACTTCGCGGCGCCCCACCGGATCGAGCCCGGACATCGGCTCGTCGAGGATCACGACTTTCGGATCGTGCACAATGGCCTGCGCTAACCCCACGCGCTGCAGCATGCCTTTCGAATATTTCCGCAACTGAATTTTTCGCGCCGTCTCCAGTCCCACTTTTTTCAGCATCAGGTCCACGCGCGTCTTGCGCACTTGGGCGGGCAAATTATGGAATCGCGCGAAATAATCGAGCAATTCCGCGGCCGTCAAGTAGTCGTAAAAATACGGCTGTTCCGGCAGATAGCCGATATCCGCGTGCATGGAAATGTCGCTGATGGATTTTCCGAGCACGCGTGCGGTGCCGGCGGTGGGAAAAATCAGGCCCACCAGCAATTTGATTGTCGTGGTCTTGCCGGCGCCGTTGGGGCCGAGGAAACCGAACACTTCCCCTTCCTCGACGCTCATGCTCAGCCCTTCGAGCGACATCTTCTTTTTCAGGTTCAGAAAACCGAAGGGATAATCCTTGGTCAGGTTTTCGATTTCAATCGCCGCGGTTGCCATGCTCACATTTTTTAGAAACCAGAGCGCCCCGTCAATTCCCTGACTGCGCTCGTGTGCGTGGAAAGGGACTATAGAGAGCCGGCCCGCCCCAACTTCTAGCTGTCGCTGCGCCCGGAGCCGATTTGCACCAATTGCGCGGGAACCGGCGGCCGAGCCATGGGCTTCGGTTTGCGGGTTTGCGGATCGCGCCAGTTGTCCAGGATTCCCACTTGTTGCACGCAGGAAACGGTGCAGCGCGCCGCGCAGAATTTCTCCGTGAAATATTCGTGGCGGCGCATCTCCGGCGTGTACTGCGTCAGCGGAATGCCCGGATACCCGCGCTGCTGCGAGCACCAGTGCACCAAGCCATCCTCGCAAATATAGAGATAGCGCGAGCCGGAGCGGCAGCGCCAGTTGTGTTCGCGGCCGCGCGCGACATTGTGCTGGAATTCGTTGAAGCGCGAAAACGAGCGCTTCCCCAGCGTCATAATCTCTTCGAAAATTTCCGTTTCGCGCGGCCCCAGCGGCTTGAGCTGCCCGTTGTGGTCGTGAATGATTCCCACCGTGCTGGTAAAACCGAGCTCCACGGCGCGGTGTGCGATTTTCAATGCATCTTCGGGGTTTTTCACGCCGCTGCCCAACACCGAATTGATATTCACCTGGAAAACGGCGAATTGCGCCAGCCATTCCAGCCGCGTGTCCAGCGTTTTCAAGCTCTTCAGAGAAACTTCATCGGGCACGGCGTTGTCGATGCTGATTTGCAAATGCTCCAGTCCCGCCGCGTTCAATTTTTCGATGGTGTTCTTGTCCAGCAAAAAACCATTGGTAATCATCCCCGCGATCATGCCGCGCTGCCGGATGTGCCGGATCACCTGGTCTATCTCTGGGTGCATCAGCGGCTCGCCGCCGCTGATGGTGATGATCGACGTGCCCATGCCGGCCAGGATGTCCAGCCGGTTTTTCATCTCTTCCAGGGCGACGGGCTTCGAAAAATCGTCAAATTCGTTGCAGTACGTGCAGGCCAGATTGCAACGCCGGTTGGGAATCACGTGCACCAGGATGGGGTGCCTGGTGGAAACCAGGGCCTTGCCGATCATGCGCAATTCGCGCAGACGGGTGCGCAGGAACCTCAGGCGCCTCCGGGCGCTTACGGCAGCCGATGGCTGCACTAATTTGTTATCCCCAGCCATTTAGAAGTGAGAAGTGCCCCTCATCCAATTATACCTTAGCCTGTTACACCGCAAGCACGCCTGTCCTTGCGTACTATTGTTGGTGGCGAATCAGGTACTTAGGCTCGAAATGGAGCTAGAACCTGATGAGCAGCCAGCCCACAGACCATTCACCCGCTAACGCGCCTGAACCCCGGGGAGCCAGGAGCTTGCTGATTGTTCTGAGCCTGGCTATTGCGCTGGTCTTCTTTGCAGCGGCGATTCCAGCGCCTATTCGGGCCGCCTGGAGTGAGTTTGCGCTCAAGATGCAGTTGCAAGATGCGCCGCAATCGGCTTTGCCTGCAAAGCTTTCCGACCACGACATCGAAGAAATTGCCAATCTGCCGGCGCAGCAGCAGGCGGAGCGGTTGCTGGAGCGGGCCGTCAATCACGATGACGGGGCGCTGGAGCTGATCGGCAAGTCTGTGGGTAACTGGTTTGGACAGTTGGAGTTACAAGGGCAGCTTTCCAGCCTGCTCACTACGGCGTTGAATTCCAAAGACTTGCACGTGCGTGAGGCGGCGCTCGAAATCGAGTTGGCCGGGTACAACCTGCCGAAGCGTCCGGAGAGCGCGGACAACCTGATGGAGCGAATCCGCAGGGAGCCTTCGGCGCGTCCTTGGGCGCTGTGGATGCTGGGTGTGCTGGGCAATCGCGGAGTCGAAACGCAAAAGGCATTCGTCACCCTGATGGCCCACCGGCATGACCCGGATGAACAGACGCGGTATTGGGCCATTGAGGGGCTGTCCATGCTCGGGACGGATGAAACTGTGGCTCCCCTGCTGGAGGCTTTCCGCAGCGATCCTTCGCCGCTGGTGCGCGAACGCGGCAGTTGCGGACTGGCGCAATCCGGGATGCTGACGCGGGAACAGCGCAGGCGTGCCGTACCGCAACTCCTTAAGATGAGCGACGATATGACCCTGGATGATGTTACGCGCGGCTGGGTCTTCCAGGCTTTGCGCGACATCACCGGCGCCTCCATAGGAGGCCAGCCCGATGCGTGGCGCGCCTGGTGGGCGCAGCATCGCGGCTAGCGCTTCCCTGATAGACTCGCGCCCCTCTGCTTGCCCTCGAACAGTGCTCAGAACTCTGTGCCCTCTGTGTTTAGGCTTTGTCCCCTCCCTTGGCTCCCTCTTTCCTGAACCTGCTAAACTCATAATGCCCAGACGGGGAGTCCTTCATGTCGGAAGCCACAAAACCGGCGCAAAACGCCGCCACGCGCACGGAAAGCGACAGCATGGGGAAGATGAAGGTGCCGGCGAACCGGTACTACGGGGCGCAGACGGCGCGGTCGCTGGTGCACTTTGCGATCGGCAAAGACACCATGCCGGCGGAGCTGATCCGCGCGTTTGGGATTTTGAAGAAGGCAGCGGCGCAGGTGAACCAGGATTTAGGGAAGCTGCCGGCGGAGAAGGCGCGGCTGATTGCGCATGCCGCGGACGAAGTGATTGCGGGGAAGCTCAACGACCATTTTCCGCTGCGCATCTGGCAGACGGGCAGCGGAACGCAGACGAACATGAACGTCAACGAGGTGATCTCGAACCGCGCGATCGAGATGGCCGGCGGCGTGATGGGCAGCAAGAAGCCCATTCATCCCAATGACGACGTGAACATGTCGCAGTCGTCGAACGACACGTTTCCGACGGCGATGTCCATCGCGGCGGCCACGGAGACCGCGCGGCGGCTGTTGCCCGCAGTGAAGAAATTGCGCGACGTGCTGCTGGCCAAATCCCTGGAATTTGCCGACATCGTGAAGATTGGTCGCACGCACTTGCAGGACGCCACGCCGCTGACCTTTGGGCAGGAATTCTCCGGCTGGGTGAACATGCTGGACCGCGACGGGGCGCGCATCGCGGTGGCGCTGGACGGGCTTTACGACCTGGCGATTGGCGGGACGGCGGTGGGGACGGGGCTGAACGCGCATCCGGAATTTGCGGAGCGCGCGGCGCGGAAGATTGCCGAGCTGACCGGGCTACCGTTCCGGTCGCATCCCAACAAGTTCAATGCGCTGGCGGCACACGATGAAATTGTGTTTGCCAGCGGGGCGCTGAAGACGCTGGCGGCTTCGCTGATGAAGATTGCGAATGACATTCGCTGGCTTGCTTCCGGGCCGCGCTGCGGGCTAGGCGAGCTGATTTTGCCGGAAAATGAGCCGGGGTCTTCGATCATGCCGGGCAAAGTGAATCCGACGCAGTGCGAAGCGGTGACCATGGTCGCCGTGCAGGTGATGGGCAACGACACGGCGATTGGGTTTGCGGGGTCGCAGGGAAATTTCGAGCTGAACGTGTTCAAGCCGGTGATCATTTTCAATTATCTGCATTCAGTGGAGCTGCTGGCGGACGTCTGCAACAGCTTTGTCGAGCACTGCGTGCAAGGAATTGAAGTAAACCGCGAGCAAGTCGACAAATACGTGAAGAATTCGCTGATGCTGGTCACCGCGCTAACGCCGAAGATTGGCTACGACAATGCCGCCAAGGTCGCCCACACGGCGCATCACGAGAACATCAGTTTGCGGGACGCCGCAGTCAAGCTGGGCTTCCTCACCGGCGAAGAATTCGACGCCCTTGTCCACCCCGAAGACATGACTCACCCGTAATTTGAGGTTGTTGGATGCGAGGCTGGTTAGAGCGGTGGGTACGACGTCAGAACGACCTGGAGAGAGGTGTCGATGCGGACCTTGTCGGTGCTGTTCGCCGCAAGTGGAAGCTGTTTCTGTGGCTGTTCGGATCCGCCGGCTTGATGCTCGGCTGTGATGCTCTGTTCACTCTTCACGGCTGGCTGCACAACAGCCTCATTTTCATCGCAGCTCTGTTTCTTATTGCCGGCACGGTCGTCGCAAGATTGGCTTGGGCAGAGGATGCATTCCTAAGCCGCCCTGAACCTGAAGAACCTCCAAGACTGTTCAAGCTGTAGACGCAATCCCTTGATTTTTCTTATTCAGCGGCGCACGATGCTGCACTCCCTTCCATGCGGAAGACGCGATCACTGATGACTCATTTTTTGCGCGATATTCTTCGTCAGCCAAACGAGTTGCAGCGGACGCTCGATCATTTGTCTGGAGCTGGCAGAGGCGCGCTCGATTCGGCGGTGCTGGCGGTGCGGGCGGCTCGGCATGTGTACTTAACCGGGATTGGGAGCAGTTGGCATGCGGGGCTGAATGTTTCGGTGTTGTTTCAGCTTGCGGCGCGGCCGGTGTACTTGGTGGATGCGGCGGAGCTGGTGCAGTTTGCGGCGATTCCGGCGGAGTCGGTGCTGATTGTGATTTCGCGGAGCGGGCGCAGCGTGGAGATTGTGCAGTTGTTGGCGAAGGCGCGGGAGAGCGGGGCGACGGTTATTGGGATCACGAATGTGGCGGAGGGGACGCTGGCGCGCGAGGCGGCGATTCCGCTGGTGATTCCTGTGGAGTTGGATCATGCCATTTCGGTGAATACCTACACTACTTTGGCCTTGGCGGCAGGAGTTTTGGCGGGATCGGTGACTGGGTCGGTCGATTTGACGGGGCGCACAGCCAGGATTAGCTGTGCCACTGCGGACTCGCTTTCGCGGGCTTTCGCGGCGGCTGGACACGCGATTCCGGGATGGCAGGCGCAAATCGAAAACTCGGCATGGCTGGCGCCTCGCAGCACGACCTATTTTCTGGCGCGGGGATCGAGCCTGGGGAGCGCGTATGAGGCGCGGCTGATGTGGGAAGAGGGCGTGAAGTCGCCGGCTACGGCGATGGGCACTGGCAGCTTCCGGCATGGCCCGCAGGAAATTGTCGGCAAGGATGTGCGCTTTGGGATGTGGATCGATGGGGCGAAGATGCGCGAGCAGGATTTGGCCGTGGCGCGTGACCTGCGGAAATTGGGCGCGCGTGTGATGCTGATTGGGCAGCGGCTGGCCACGGACGCGGGCGATCTCGTGTTCCAGCTTCCGGAAATTCCGAGCGAGTGGCAATACTTGATCGACATTATTCCGGCGCAGTTGGCGGCGGAGCGGCTGGCGCGGCTTTCGGGCAGCGACCCGGATACGTTTCGCCTTTGTTCGTTTGTGGTAGAGGATGAGGCGGGATTGTTGCCGAGGGAGAAGCGAAAAGGATAATGCAGAGACGCAGAAAACGCAGAGGTTCGCGGAGATCGGATGGGAACTTGTGATTGGCGCGGTGGACATTGGAGGGACGAAGATCGCCGTAGGGATGGTGGACGACCACGGCACCGTGCGGGCTAAGTTGGAATCGCCTACCGCGGGGGAGCGCGGGTACGCCGATGGACTGGCGCGGATTACGAGCATGCTGCGCGAAGCGGTGGGGAAGGCTGGCGCGGAAATTTCCGGGATTGGGATTGGGTCGACCGGCTGGGTTTTTCCCTTCACCGGGGAATTCGGGGACGTGGATTTTCTTCCGTTGTGGAAAGGCTGCAATCCGGTCACGGATTTGGCGCGCGCCTTTGGAGTGAGCGTGGCGCTGGAGAATGACGGCGACGCGTCGGCACTGGGCGAAGCGGGGTGGGGAGCGGGGCGCGGGAAGCGGCGGCTGATTTACGTCACGGTGGGGACGGGGATTGGCGGCGGGATCATCCTGGATGGGCAATTGTATCGCGGTGTGGACCGCTCGCATCCGGAGGTCGGGCACCACGTGATTGACGCTTCCGGGCCGGCGTGCACGTGCGGCTTTCGCGGATGCTGGGAGGCCCTGGCAACGGGGCCGGCGATGGCGGCGTGGTACAAGAGCAACGCGGACGAAGATGCCGCCGGCGGCAAGGAACTCGGAGCGAAGGAGATTTTTCACCTTGCGCGCGAAGGCGACGCTTTGGCGCGGCGCGCGGTGGAACGCGAGACGCATTATCTCGGGCTGGGATTGGCGAATTTGATTGGGTTGTTTGTGCCGGACATGATTGTGCTGGGCGGAAGCGTGATGAAGAGCCTGCGGCTCGAGGATTTGCGCGGTGTGATCGCGCAAGGATGCCGGTTTGTGCCGTGGGAAAAGACGGAATTGGCGCTGGCTTCGCTGGGCGAAGACGCAAACCTTATCGGCGCCGCCCGCGTCTGGCACCACCGTTATGCGCATCCCTAGCTCCCGCCTCCAGGTGGCCAGCTGCCGATCAACCACCCCCGCCGATTTTTTGAAAAAACCCTTGACAAACGATAACCATATGGTATGATACCCGCTGAAGTACTCCGCAAAGTCCGCTAACCCCTTTAGAATGCGCAGATCCAAAAATGGCCGCACTAAACCGTTTAGAATGTGCAGATCCATTTTCATTCCCCTCCAAGTCCTTTAGAATCCGCAGATCCGGAAACAGGGGGAGGGGGGGGCCTCCCCGCAACAAAAATCGACAGGAGCTTCCATGTCTCGTGGCCTCGCCCGTTTCGCTCTAGCCCTTCTACCGCTAGCCGATAGTCTCGGCGCTCAGCAGCCCGCCTCCAAGCCGGAGTACTCGCTGAAGGCGACGCCGAAGACGATTGCTTGGGGGTATTACGACGCAAGCACGCCGCCGGTGCTGCGCGTGAAGTCTGGGGACACCGTGGAGATTCAGACGCTGATTACGTCGAGCCCGAAGCGCCTGGAGGGCGCGGGCGTGCCGGCGGACCAGGTGGAGCAGCCGCTTCGCGATATCTACGACCAGGTGAAAGACAAAGGCCCGGGCGGACACATTCTTACCGGGCCGATCTACATCGAGGATGCGCAGCCCGGCGATGTGCTGGAGGTGCGCATCGTTTCCGTGCGGCTGGCGATTCCTTACGCTTACAACGGATTTGGGCCGGGGCGCGGATTCTTGCCGGAGGATTATCCGTATCCGAAGATGAAAATTATTCCGCTGGACGAGAAGCGCATGGTCGCGCGGTTCGCGCCGGGCATCGAGATTCCTCTGCATCCCTTCTTCGGCAGCATGGGCGTGGCGCCGCCGGAAACCACGGGGAAATTCAGCAGCAACCCGCCGTGGATTCACGCGGGCAATTTGGATAACAAGGACTTGGTCGCGGGAGCGACGTTGTACATTCCGGTGCATGCGCCGGGCGCGCTGTTCGAGGTGGGCGACGGCCACGCAGGGCAGGGCAACGGCGAGGTGGACATCACGGCGATGGAAACTTCGCTGGTCGGCACGTTTCAGTTTGTTGTTCGCAAAGACATGCACCTGCGCTGGCCGCGCGCGGAGACGCCGACCAGTTTTATTACCATGGGATTGCACGAAGATTTGAACGAGGCGACAAAATTAGCGGTGCGAGAGATGATTGATTTCCTGATGACGGAGAAACATCTTTCACGCGATGACGCGTATATGCTCTCCAGTGTGGCTGCGGACCTGAGCATCACCGAATTGGTCGACGGCAACAAAGGCGTGCACATGGCGATACCGAAATCCATCTTCGTTTCCGGGACGGCCAAGTGAGACCGGCGCTCGGGCTCGCGTCACTTTTGATTCTGGTGCAACTGAGTGCTTCGCCGAGGGGTCTCCTTGTCCTCCGTGCTCCGTCCTCCGTGCCCTCTGCGTCAAGTCTTTCCTTTGCTTCGCCTGAAATCCCCGAATGGTGCAAGGCGCTTCCCCGTCCTGAATACGCCAGCCTCGAACGCGTGCTGCCAAATGAACCCTGGTTTGAAGTCTACAAGGTCGCGTCCAACGTTTTCGCCGTCTACGAGCCGCATCAGTCCGAGGAGACCATCGGCTACCTCGTCGTCGGAACCAAGCAAGCGCTGCTGTTCGACACCGGAATGGGTATCGCCGATATTCACGCTGTGGTGCGGCGCCTCACCTCGCGCCCGATCGTGGTCCTCAACTCTCACACGCATGACGATCACGTCGGCGGCAACTGGCAATTCGATTTCATCTACGGCATGGACACCAACTTCACGCGCACCAGCGCTAAAGGCTCACGCGAAGATGCGCAAGCGGAAATCGCTCCCGGCGAAGTCTGCGGCGACCTGCCAAGGAATTTCAATCCCAAGACCTACGCCACGAAACCATGGCATGTTTCGCTGTTTGTCCATGACGGCTTCAAAATCAATCTCGGCGGGCGGACGCTGGAAATCATCGCCACTCCCGGCCATACTCCCGACGCCATCTGTTTGCTGGACCGCGCGAACGGGCTGCTCTTCACGGGGGACACATATTATCCGGCGCCGATCTGGCTGTTTCGGCCGGAGACCGATCTGGATGCTTACGTGGCGTCGGTGAAACGCATAGCGGCGCTGGCGCCGGGACTGAAGGTGGTACTGGGCGCGCACAACATTCCCGTGGCCTCGCCATCCGTGCTGCCACGGCTTGTGGAGGCGATCGAGGCAGTGCGCGCGGGACAAGGCGCGAGCAAACCCGGAGGTACGGGACGGGAGATTCGCAGCATCGACGGATTTTCGTTTCTTATGCGAGCGCAGTAGGCTTGGCTTCGAGGCTAAAATAAAGATTCCGGCTGTTGGCTGGAAATTCCTGATGCGCCTGCTGCTCCAAGCGACTCGCTGCGCCGCCGCTCTCCTGCTCATTCACGGCGCATTTGCGCTCGCGCTTGCGCGGGACAAGAGCGTTTGGAGTTACGAAGGCGGGCTGTTCGTAATCACCAACGGCTCGCTCCCCAACGGCCCTTGTTTCCGGTTGACCGGACACGTGACCTCCGGAGATTTCTTCGATCATCTCAAGCGCGTTGACAAAGAGAGCGGGACAATTTTTCGGCTGGGCGCGGAGACGGTGCAGAATTTTCCCGACCAGCTCACTCTGTCGTTTAACGTGCACGATCACTACGACCAGACCTGCCCTCCGCGCGAGGAAAATCCCGGCGCGCCGAAATATTTGACGCGCGCGATGATGAGCTCGCTGCACCTTTACCTGTATTGGAAGCGCGGGGTGGAGCTGCGGCCGGCGGGAAACGTGGAGAGGACATTTTTCGTGGTGCGCGAACTCATTCCGAAGGCGGCCGCCGAGGCGCACGGCCTTCCGGAAAAGCTGGAATGGACTTACGAATACACTGTGCCGAGCGCGGGCGTCCCGCTCACGGACAGCCTGGTGCTGATACTTCGGGATGCAGAGAATCGCATCGTAGCGCGCGTCGCCGCCCGCCTGTAGCCCATTTTTCTCTCCTTGACATTCTACATATCACGGCGTATAGACGTGTAGGGTGTCTAGGAGAAGCCCTTCATGGCCGTCGACCGATCCGATTTGCTGCAAGGCACGCTGGACATGCTGATCCTGAAAATCGTGGCCCTCGGTCCGGTGCATGGGTACGGGATTTCGCAGCGCATCCAGCAGGTTTCGCGCGAAGTCTTGCAGGTCCAGCAAGGCTCGCTTTATCCCGCATTGCATCGGCTGGAGAAGCGCGGCTGGCTCGCGGCCACGTGGGGCGAATCGGAAAGCGGGCGGCAAGCCAAGTTTTACCGCTTGTCGGCGAAGGGGCGCAAGCAGCTGCAGCTCGAGGAATCGCAGTGGAACCGCCTTGCGGAAGCGATCGCGCTCATCCTTCGCACTGCTTCCTAGGAGTTCACGATGACCTGGTGGTGGAAATCCCTCTTTCGCAAGCGCGCGCTCGACGCGCAACTGACTTCCGAAGTTCGCTTTCATATCGAAGAGCTGACCGACGCCAACATTGCGGCGGGGATGTCGCCGCAGGAAGCGCGCCGGAGAGCGGCGCTGGAGTTCGGCGGCGGCGAGCAAATCAAGGAAGAACTGCGCGACGTTCACCGCGTGCGCGTGATCGAAAGCGCTATCGCCAACCTGAAGTCGGCGTTCCGCTTCATTCGCAAATCGCCATCCTTCTCTGCCGTGATCATTGTGACGCTGGCGCTGGGCATCGGAGCCAACAGCGCTGTGTTCTCGGCCATCAACGCTATTTTGCTGCGCCCCTTGCCGTTTCCAAACGGCGATCAGTTGATGAAGCTCTCCCAGCACTACACAAAAGCGAACGGCGTACCCACGGTTGTCGCTCCGGTCAGGCTGGAAGACTGGAATCGGATGAACTCCACCTTTCAGGCGATGACCGGCTATTACACGGAGAACAGTTCGGAGACTTCAGGGACTCTGCCAGAGAAATTGAAGGAGGCGTTCGTCACACAGCGCTTTTTGCAAGTGTGGGGCGTTTCTCCGGCGCTGGGGCGCGACTTTAGCCCGGAGGAGGAACACTTCGGCGGGCCCAATGCGGTTTTAATCAGCGATCGATTCTGGAGAAGTCGCTTTGGGGCGAGCCCGGATGTTCTCGGCAAAAAGCTGCGAATCGGCGATCATTCTCTGCCAATCATCGGAGTGATGCCCGCCTCCTTTCTGTTTCCCGAGCGCGATGTCGATCTGTGGTCTGCGGTGCCCGTAGACGCGCCAATCGCGCAAAGCAGGCGATGGACCTGGTACGTAGCGATCGGGCGACTCAAACCGGATGTGACGCTGACGCAAGCGCAGGCCAATTTAGCGGCGGTTCAGGCACAACTCGGGCGGGCTTATCCGGAAACGGACAAAGATTTGGGCGTGGAGATCAAACCGCTCAAGGAAGTGACGGTTGGCGAGTCCCGCAGCTCCTTGTGGATGCTGTTTGCCTCGGTGACGCTGCTTCTGCTAATCGCGTGCACGAATATTGTCACATTGCTGCTGGCGCGGGCTACGAACCGCCAGCACGAAATAGCCGTGCGTTTTTCACTGGGAGCTTCGCGCTCGGCTATCGTGATGCAGTTGTTGACGGAAGTTTTTCTGCTGGCTTTTTTCGGTGCAACCCTGGGCTTATTCGTCGCGGCCGGTGCGTCGAAAGCGTTTCGTACACTTGCTGCCGACTTGCCCCGAGTGGAAGAGATTCGGTTGGATTGGAGAATCGCTCTGTACGCGCTGGCCTGTTCTATCGCGGCGACTCTTCTCTGCGGTTTGGTCCCGGCAATTCGCGGTAGTAGCAGGACGCTTTCCGCATCGCTGGCACAGGCCAGCAGGACGCAAGTAAGCGGACGCAATCGGCTGCAGTGGCTCCTCGTGGGGACACAAGTGGCGCTGGCCGTGATGCTGCTGGCCGGCGCGGGCTTGCTCCTCCGCAGCTTCCGAGCGCTCGGCCAAGTCTCGCCCGGTTTTGATGCGAGCCGGATTCTCACCTTCCGCATCAGCGGCTCGTACGGCGAAACGGCCGACTGGAGAACGTTATCGGAGCGGATCGAGCAAACCGTGGATACGTTGGGCAAATTGCCCGGTGTCGAAGCGGCGGCGACTACGGGCGACGACCTTCCCGGAGTGCCGCAGCACTATCCAACCGAACTAAAATTTGTCGAAGGGGAACAGGATCCGCAGCAGAAGATGGTCGCGGAAAGCCGATTTGTTTCACCCGGCTTTTTCGGCACCATGCAAATCCCGCTGCTCGCGGGGGAACTCTGCCGCGATCCGTTATTGCAACCCAAGAGCACACCCGAAGATCCCAGTGGCATGCACCACGTTGATGTCACCCGGATAGAGGTGCTCGTAAACCGCAGTTTTGCGGCGGCCTATGCTTCTGGAGCAACGGCGGTCGGCCGGCATCTGAGTGTGCTGGGCCTCGCGTTCCTGAAGCCGGACCAGGCAGGCGAGATTCGCGGAATCGTGGGTGACGCGCGCGAAGAAGGCATGAATCGTGAACCGAGCCCCACAGTCTATTGGTGCATGACCGCTTCGGGCCCGGATCCGTTTTACATTGTGCGCACGCACTCGGCGCAACCCCTGAATATGTCTGGAACGCTGCGGAAAAAAATTCGAGAGATTGAACCGCAGCGATCCGTGTTCGATATCACGCCACTGGAAGAACATATTGATGATGCGTTTGCGGAGAATCGCCTGCGCACTGTTTTGCTGACCTTCTTCGCGGCAACAGCCGTCGCGCTCGCTTGCATCGGCCTGTACGGAACATTGAGCTATAGCGTGAACGTTCGGCAGCGCGAAGTCGGATTGCGTCTCGCGCTGGGAGCGTTGCGTGGACAAATCGTAAAGCAATTCCTGCTGCAGGGCTTGAGCGTCGCCGTCATCGGATGCTTGGTGGGTTGGGGACTGGCCGTCGCCGGCGGCCGCCTGCTGTCCGGCATGCTCTACGGCGTTTCACCGTCGGACCTCACAACCTTAATGAGCGTCGTCCTGCTGGTGCTTTTTGTTGCCGCGATTGCTTCGCTAATTCCGGCAGTTCGCGCAGCCCGCCTTGATCCCATGTGCGTGCTTCGCGAGGAGTGACGCTGGCTTTGTAGCTCGTCGAATCATGCGTTGGAGCTGAATTTTAGCGGCTCGATCTTGTACAACACTCGCTGTTCGCCTGGCTGGCGATAGGGGTACTCATCTTTGCCGAGGTATTTTTTCGCCAGCTTGTTAATGTGCTCGTCGGCGCCCTTCTCCGTGATCTCGACCACCTTGCCACGAATTTCCACGTAGCGGTAGGGATTCTCCGGGTCCTGGATGGAGAGAGACACGCGCGGGTCGCGGCGAATGTTCTTGTCTTTCACGCGGCCGCGCGCGGAATTGATGCGCACGAACTTTCCGTCGTAGTCGACCCACACGGGCGTCACTTGCGGACTGCCGTCGGGGTTCAGCGTGCCCAGGTTGGCGAACGCTTTTTTCTGCAGCAGATCCGCGTATTTGTCAGGTAGTTGCTCAGCCATACGAACCTCCGGAGGATGATGTTCCTCGCTTTGTCTCTCTTCAAAACTTTGGCGCGGCCGCAAGGGCGGTGACGTCAGATATTTGCCGCCAGCTTCAATGTGTTGTCATCGCGCAAACGCGCCATCAGGCCGCTTCGCTCGAGCCATGCGCCGGTTTCCGTGCCGCGCAAATCCCAACGAACGAGCGCGCGCAGGTCGGCTTCGTCGTCAACGTCCATCTCCAGGCACGCATTGCGGCGAACCACTATCTGCGCGCCAGCGCGCTCGGCCTCGCCGCAATGCTTCGCAAAACTGCCGCTGCCGAAATGCGACGGAAACAGCGCAGGCGGCATGCGCCGGATGGCGTTCGTGCCGGTCCCGTCGCGGGATGGAACGATTACGACTGCCGGCGCGGCGCATTCCACCGCGAGCAATGCGTCGATGTCGCTCGCTTGCACGAGCGGCACGTCCAGCGGCAGGCGCAGCAACGAGGTGACTCCGCGCTCCGCACAATGCCGGGAAGCGGCATCCACGGAAACACTTTCTGAGATTTGCCGTTCCTCGCGCAGAAGCTCCCAGCCGTTCGCTTCCGCCGCCTGCATGGCCGGAATGTAATTCGTCACCACAAAGATTTTTTCGGCTCGCCGCACGCCGCGAACGGCGCGCATCGTGTCCGCGAGCATGGCCTGGGCAAGCGCGAAGCGCTCTTCGGCATTCAGGAGCGGAGCGAGGCGCTGCTTCGCTTGGCGCAAATCTTTTATGGGCAGGAGCAGTGCGCGCATGGCCTGGCCTCAGTACGCGCCTTCGGCGTAGGAAACGTGAGTCCCGTTTTGCAAGAGATTCAGGTGCGGCTGCGCGGGAGCGGCCGGCTCTTCGTGGCCGTCGTATAGATGGCGAATTTTGTAGGTGGTAGTGCGTTCCGCGGGCACGCGCGCGATGGAGCGAATCATACGGCGGAAGTCCTGCGGCGAAACGTACTCGCCGAACGTCGCGCCCGCCGCTTTTGAAATGTTCTCTTCCATCAATGTGCCGCTAAAATCGTTGGCGCCGGCATTCAGGCAAGCCAGCGAAGTCTCGAAACCGAGCTTCACCCAGGAAACCTGGATGTTCCGGATCGCGCGGTGCAGCAAAACGCGCGCCAAAGCGTGCACGCGCAGATGCTCTTCGAGGCGGGCGCCGGGCCGCGCGCCGCCGTGTTTGAAAAGCCGCGTATTTTCGTGGATGAAGCCGAGCGGCACAAATTCCGTGAATCCGCCGGTGCGCTTTTGAATGGAGCGCAGCAGCAGAATGTGGCGGACGCAATCGGCAGGGTCTTCCACGTGGCCGTACATCATCGTGGAAGTCGCGGGGAAGCCTAGCCCATGCGCGGTGGTGATGATTTCCACCCAGCGCGCGACAGGGAGTTTGTTGGGGCTCAGCTCGCGGCGGACGCGGTCGTCCAAAATTTCCGCGGCAGTGCCGGGAATGCTGCCGAGCCCTTCGTCTTTCATCATCTGGAGATAGTCGCGCAACGGCATTCCGGTTTTATCGACGCCGTAGGAAATCTCCATGGGCGAAAACGCGTGCACGTGCATGGCGGGAATGGCGCGCTTGATGGCGCGCAAGATGTCGCGGTAGAAGAAACCGTCGAGATCGCGCGGCAGGCCACCCTGGATGCACACTTCGGTGGCCCCGGTGTCCCAGGCTTCGCGCGCTTTGCGGACAACGTCGTCCACGGAAAGGGAGTAGGCATCGGCCGCGCCCGGGCCCTTGCCAAATCCGCAAAAGCTGCAGCCCACGAAGCAAACGTTCGTAAAATTGATGTTACGATTGACAACGTAAGTGATTGTATCGCCAACGGCTTCGCGTCGCAGGGTGTCCGCGAACGAAATCAGCGCCTCGAGATCAGCGCCGTCGGCCGTCGCCAGCAGCAGTCCTTGTTCAAAGCCGAGTTCGTGCCCCGCCCGGCTCGCTTCCAGGCACTCGCGCACGGCAACGGAGCACGGCGAGAGAGCGGCGTGCGATTTCGTTCCTTCGGAGTCGGCACTCATCGGCGGCATCCAGGCCTGAGCCATCCCAGGCCTCGGAAGGGTTGATCCATCCTGACGTCTGTATCCTATCAGAGATGAATTCACTCCATGTATTGAAATAGGTCGGGGCTCACGCGGCCCCCCCGCGCTGGCTTGCGCTGTTTTGGTTCGCTACTATGTGGAGCGATTATGAGCCGTGGGAATGCGATTCTGCTGGTTGCCGTCGTCGCTATCGCCTTGATAGCAGTTGCCGTGGCTTCCGTCTTGCACGATGGCGTGAGCTCGCGAGCGAAACCTACGGCGCTGGAAACCATGATGGCGCGCGAAGTCCGGCATATGGCCATTCCCGCAAGCGCGCGCGGCGCGCAGAATCCCATCGCGGAAACGCAGGAAAATCTTCGCGACGCTCGCTTGCATTTCGCGGATCATTGCGCCATCTGCCACGCCAACGACGGCGGCGGAGACACGCCGATAGGCCGCAATCTTTATCCGAAGCCGCCGGACCTGCGCCAGGAAGATACACAAAAGCTCGCGGACGGCGAACTTTTCTGGATCATCGAAAATGGAGTACGCTTCACCGGCATGCCGGCGTTTGGCGGCGCGCATGGGTCGGAGCAGGATAGCTGGAAGCTCGTGAGCTTCATCCGCCATCTGCCGCGGCTTACCGAGGAAGAGCGCGTGGAGATGGAACGCTACAATCCCAAAGGACCGGAAGATCTCGAAGAAGAACAGGAAGAGAATGACTTCCTGCGGGGCGCGCCAATACAACAGAAGCCGGAAGAGACGCATCATCATTGAGTGCAGATATTGAGTGCGAACGCGATTCTTGGTATTGCGGCGTCGGGAGAAAGCGATGACAACTTCGATCAAAACGAAACTGTGTGGCTTGTTGGCGATAGTGGCGCTCATGGCGAGCGTTGCCCTGGCGCACGGCGACAAAAAGCATGTGATAGGCACGCTGGAAAAAATCAATGCGGATTCCGTTGTGGTCAAAACCGAGGCTGGAAAGTCCATGGAAGTGAAGTTGGTGGCTACAACGATGTACGTCTCGCATGTCGGAAACGTAGACCAGCCCGCCAAACTTGCCGACTTGGCAGTCGGCGACCGCGTGGTGATTCACGCCACTCCAAAGGGCGAGACCCTGGAGGCCAACGAGGTCAAGTTTTCCGCATCCGCTGCAGCCGCTGCCGTCAAGTCAAAACCCTAACCTTCGACGAAGTGGCAGGAATGCGTCTTTAGCACCAGCCAGACCTTTTTTCCTGCGGCAAGTTCCAGCGTTCGCTCCGCGCCAGGCGTCACGTGAACGGTGAAAACCGCGCCGCAATCCACGCGGGCCACGACCAGCGCACCGCGCCGCTCCAGCGTAAGGATTTCTCCCTCCAGTACATTGCGAGCGCTCAATGCTTTTGGTGCTTCCGTGGCCAGCAAAATGTCGCCGGCGCGGATCGCTATGCGGACGCGGTCGCCGGGCGCGGCATGGCCGAGCGGCACTTCGATTTCGCAGGGGGAATCTGCAAGGCGAACGCGCATGACGCCGTCGGGCTCCCGCAAATCCATCACCGTGCCGCTTAGCAGATTCTCGAATCCGGCCGCTTGCGCCAGTCGGCGGCGGCGCGGCGCGTGCAGAACCTCGCGCGGCGTTCCCTCGCTAACAATTTTGCCGCGCTCCAGGGCAATGACGCGCTCCCCTAGTGCGTCCACTTCTTCGCGGCTGTGCGTGACGTAGAGGATCGGAATTTTGTGGGCCGCGTTCCACGCGCGCAGGTCGTCGATGATGGATGCTTTCAGCTCAGCGTCCAGGCCGGTTAGCGGTTCATCCAGCAGCAGCACGCGCGGCAAAGTCACCAGGGACCGCGCCAGTGCCAAGCGCTGCTTTTCGCCACCGGAGATTTCTCTCGGTTTTCGCTCGCGCAGTTGTTCCACGCGGAACATTTGCAGGATTTCGTCGACCCGCCCTCTCCCTTGCTGCGGCGCGTCCAGCAAACCGTAAGCAATGTTGGCTTCCACCGTCATGTGCGGAAACAGCGCGAGCGATTGAAACACGTAGGCAATCTGCCGATGCTGCGGGGCCACGTTCACTTTCTTTTCGGAATCGAACACGACTTCGCCGTCGATCGCGATTCGGCCGGCGTCGGGTTGCGTGAGCCCTGCTATGCAATCCAACAGCGTTGATTTTCCCGCGCCCGACGGGCCGAACAGAATCGTGATGCCCTGAGCCAATTCGACATCGAGATCCAGCAGAAACGATGGCGCGGGGTCGCCACGATGCATTTTCCGCAGGCGAGCCGCTAATACGGCGGGACTCAATTCGCGGCCCACGGTAGCCAGGCGCGGCGCCCGGCTCGCCGGTTGATTCCGTACACTGCGGAGAGTACGGTGAAGGAAATCACCAGCAGCAGCAACGCAGTGCGGTTGGCGCTCGCATAATCAAGGGACTGCACGCGATCGTAAATGTCAATCGAAACGGTGCGCGTAACTCCGGCCAGATTCCCGCCGACCATCAGAACGACACCGAATTCGCCTAGCGTATGCGCGAAGCTCAGCACCAGTGCGGTGATGATTCCGGGGACGGACAAGGGCAGAATCACGCGGCGAAATGTGCGCGCCCGGCCTGCACCCAATACCGCGGAAGCATCGAGCAGCTTGCGATCCACCGTTTCGAACGACGCGATCAGCGGCTGCACTGCAAACGGCAAGCTGTAGAGGACCGACGCGATCGCCAGGCCCGCGAATGTAAACGCCAGCCCGTGTCCAAATGCCGCGTGCCACAATTTTCCCAGCGGACCGCGCGGCCCCATGGCGAGCAACATGTAAAATCCCAGCACGGTTGGCGGCAGGACAAGCGGAAGCGCCACAACTGCTTCCAACAAAAATTTCCAGCGCCACCGCGAATAGGCCAGCCAATACGCCACCGGCATGCCCACGACAAAAAGAATGGCGGAGACACAGAGGGCCAAGCGAATGGACAGGAAGAGCGCTTCGATGCTCATTGGCTCGCGGCGCTCGCTCCTGCAGAAGCCGGCAGAGCGAATCCGTACGATTCCAGAATCTTCCGGCCCGCATCACTCTTCAGAAACGCCAGGAAGGCTCGCGCGCCTTCTTTGTCCTTGGCGCTTTTCAGGATGATGGCGCCTTGCTCAATCGGCGCATGCAGATTCGCCGGAATCTCCCAGCGCTTGCCGTCTCTCATCGCAGGAGAAGAAGCCAGCGATAAGGCGAGAATTCCCGCCTGCGCGCTGCCCGACGCCACGAATTGCGCGGCCTGCGCGATATTTTCGCCGTAAACGAGTCGTCTGCGAACTTGGTCGTAGATTCCGGCACTACGTAGCGCTGCAACCGCCGCCAGGCCATACGGCGCATGCTCTGGATTGGCGATGGCAATCCTCTCGACGCCGGGCTCCAGCAGCGCTTTCCATCCAAGCCTTACCAAGTCAGCGCGCGCATCGGCAGGCATCCAGATTACGATTCGCCCGACGGCATATTCATAAAGGGTTCCCGGCTCGCCCAGACCCGCCGCTTCCAGCCGCCGCGGATACTCGATGTCCGCCGACAATAAGAGGTCGAAGGGCGCGCCATTCTGTACTTGCGCGAAGAAGTTCCCGCTGGAGCCGTAGCTGACGTTAATTCTCCTTCCCGTTTGCTTCTCGAATTGCGTGCCTAGCTCATCCAGCGCAAATTTCAGATCGGCAGCCGCGGCGACGCGAATCTCCTGAGCATTGGCGTTACGGCAAGCCAGCAGACAGGAAATCAGCACCAGGCAGCGGAAAGAAGAGCTCACACAATTCATCAGCTTTTACGCTATCCGGTCGAGGCGGCGCTCATACGCGCAGTATCATCACTTCGGTGGACTTGATCAGCGCCGCGGCGCGCTCGCCGGTTTTCAGGCGCATTTCCTTGGCCGCATCCGCGGTGATGATCGCGGTGATTTGCTGTTCCCCGATTTTCAGGGTGACCTGCGCGAGCAGACCGCTGTATTTCAAGTCCAGCACCCGGCCAATCAATTGGTTGCGCCCGCTGATCTTCCGAAAATTTCCCCTCCGCGTCTCAATGTCTCCACGTTCGAGTTTTTTTGGAAACAGGCGGTCGATTTCACTCTCCGGAACGCGATGGTGTCCCCCGGGCGTCTTGGCAGTCTTTAACTTCCCGTGGTAAATCCACTGCTTCAGCGTTGGATAACTGATGCCCAGAATGTTGGCCGCTTCGCGCGGCGCTAGCAGCTTCTGCACGGAGCACCTTCCAGCCGATAGAGTAGCGCGCAGGAATCGCTATTTCAATACGTTTTTGTACGTTTTTTAGGTTTGCCGCCGGCGTTAATTTCGCAGGGGCTTGCCGGTTTTCAAGGTGTGCGCGATACGTTCCTGGGTTTTCTTTTCGCCGCACAGCGACACGAAAGCTTCACGCTCCAGATCCAGCAGATATTGCTCGCTGACCATCTGCGGCGCAGTCAGCGGTCCACCGGCCAGGATATTGGCTAGCTTGCGCGCAACGTGAGCATCGTATTCCGAAACATATCCGCCGCGCACCAGCATATGGATCCCCATCTTCGCGGTGGCAAGAAATTGTTCGCCCAGCACCTTGATCTGCGTGGTCTGTGCGCCTTCCTGCCAATTTGCCGCCAGCGGTTTGTATCCGCCATGGACCAGCGCCAGTGCGACTTCCTTCGCATCCGCCACCAGCCGGTCGCGGTTCATGGACACGCCGTCTTCGCGGCGCAAGAAACCCAACTCGCGCGATTCTTCCGCGCTGGTTCCCACTTTGGCCATGGCAATGGTTTCAAAGATCGGGCGCAGGGCGTGGAACAAATCCAAATCCTCTCCGCTGGCGGCGCGCTCGTTCGCGCGAATCAGCATTTCTTTGGAACCTCCGCCGCCCGGAATCAACCCGACGCCCGTTTCCACCAATCCGATGTACGCCTCCGCCGCGGCTTGAATGCGCGCCGCGTGCAAGCTGATTTCGCATCCGCCCCCCAGCGCCATCCCCTGCGGCGCGGCCACCACCGGCTTCGGCGCATATTTCAACGCCAAATTCACGTTCTGAAATTGCTTCACTGCCATGTGAACTTCATCCCACTCCTGCTCTTGCGCGGCCACCAGCACCAGCATCAAGTTGGCGCCCACGGAAAAATTCACCGCTTCGTTTGCGATCACCATGGCGTCAAAATCGGTGGTCAGCCGCTTCAGCCCCTTGTGCAGCATGGTGATCAAGTCCGCGCCGATGGCGTTCATCTTGGCGTGAAATTCGCAGCACACCACGCCATCGCCGAGGTCGATCAGGCTCGCCCCCGAATTGCGTTCGACTTCGCGCCCGGCATCCTTCAGCGATTTAAGAAGCAACACGCCACTCGGCGGTTCCACCGCTTGCGCCGCGCCGCTCGCAAGATCAAAGACGGTCGTCGCGCCCTTCGCTGATTCATAGAACGCGTCCCGACCGCTCGCCAGCAGCTTCTCAATCGCCGGCGGCAAGGCGCGTCCTTCCTTCTGCACCTGCTCCGCGAATGCCTTTACGCCAATGGCATCCAGCACCTCGAATGGACCCAGCTCCCAGCCGAAGCCCCAACGCATCGCGCGGTCCACGTCGACTACGTGGTCGGAAATCTCAGGCACACGGCGCGCCGCATAAAGAGACGTTTCCGAGATCGAGCCCCACAAAAATTGCTGCGCCTTATCCCCTTTCTGGCCCTCGAGGATCGGCCCCAGCAGCGCGCGCAAACGTTGCCGGGTGTCGTCAATCGTCTTCCCGCCTTCGATGGAAGCAAATCGCGCTTTCTGCCGCGCCCGGTATTCCATGGTGTGCACATCGAGGGTGAGGATTTCCGAGCCTGCGTCGCCCTTCGCGCGCTTGTAAAAGCCCTGTCCGGTCTTGTCCCCCAGCCAGCCGCGCCGCACCATCTCCTCCACGAG
>Ga0210406_10002036_pt1 | contig 23624 bp, 25 predicted proteins | sample IncBWC30MmetaG_FD_155454 | JGI IMG/M metagenome (GOLD analysis project Ga0210406, IMG submission 155454) | Forest soil microbial communities from Barre Woods Harvard Forest LTER site, Petersham, Massachusetts, United States - Inc-BW-C-30-M | ecosystem: Environmental > Terrestrial > Soil >...
TATTAGACCTTGGTCCCATGGGAGGATTCTGAGGAGCTGATTGAGACGTTCTCGATAAAATTCAACGCTTGTGAGGGCTTGTGCATCGTGGGATTTAATTCGGAATTCCATTTGGCCAGCCTCGAGCGCCACGCAAGGTGCTCAAACCCTGACTTTCTTTGCGTAGAAGGATTCAAGGTTCAGGTTCGCGAGCCCCGTCAACGATCCTCACCAGCTCCGCTACCGATCGCGCGGCCAGCTTCGCCATCGCTCGTCCTCGATGGGCCTTAACCGTCTTCTCTGCGATGCCTAGTTCCGCCGCGATCTGCTTGTTGAGCCGCCCCGCCGCCACAAACATGCAGATCTCGCGCTCACGTGGTGTCAATAAGTTGAGCTGCGCCCGGAGGACGTCGCGACTGGTGCGGGCAGCAGTCTCTTCAAGATCGCGTGCAAGAGCGCGATCAATGGCATCGAGCAGTTGGTGCTCGTCGAATGGTTTGATAAGAAAATCGATGGCACCGCCCTGCATCGCTTTTACGGTTGATTGGATGTCTGCGTGACCGCTCATAAAAATCACGGGCAAATGGTATCCAGCACGGACCATGGCTGCCTGCAGTTCTAGCCCGTCCATTTCTGGCATGCGAAGGTCGGCCACCAGGCAGCCCGCCTCGTCGGGGTGGGCTCGCTCGAAGAACTCGCGCGGTGATCCGAATGTTTCCACTTTGCGTCCGGCGGATCGGATCAACCGTCCCACAGCGGACAAGACCGACGGGTCATCGTCCACCAAGAAGACCGTGGAACTCATGCCGTGCTCACCGCCGCTCCCTGCTGCGCTACGGGCAACACACATCCGAAGATCGCACCGCCGCCGGCGCTGTTTTCAACCCACAGCCGGCCACCATGCGCCTGCACGATAGACCGGCTAATCGAAAGCCCCATGCCCAGACCCTCCTGTTTGGTGGTGAAGAACGGCTCGAATACCCGAGCCAGATCGCTTTCGGCGATTCCTTTGCCAGAGTCCTCTACGGTCAATTCAACGCAGCCACAACTCGACTCGGCGGTCCGCACCAGCAGCCAGCGGTCGCGGGGCGCCTGTTCTGTCACGGCTGCCAGACCGTTCACGATCAGGTTCAGCGCCACCTGATAAAGTTGGATGCGGTCCCCTAGTACTGGCGGGAGGCCCGCGAGTGGTTCAAACACCACCGAGGCCTTTCGGAGTAGCGCGTCGTGTCCTAGCAGCCGGATCACGTCCCGCACAACGTCGTTCAAATCCACGACGGATGCCTGAAACTCTCCCTTCTTAAGCAGTGCCCGTAGCCGTTTGATAACCTCTGCCGCTCGTTTATTGTCCGCGATGATGTCGGTCAGGCATTCACGGACTTCGGCGAGATCGGGTGTCTTGCCACTGAGAAACCGGCCGGCGGCTTGGGCATTGCTGAGAATCGCGGTCAAAGGCTGGTTGATCTCGTGCGCCACTGAGGCCGTTAGCTCGCCCATAGCGGCCACGCGATTCAAGTGCGCAATTTCATCGAGGTTTCGGCGTGCCTCTATTTCGGCCCGCTTACGGCTGCTGATGTCAAGGTGAGTGACAACGGCCCCTCCTTCCGGCCGGTCCAGACGCTGGACCCGGATCTCAAACCATCGGCCCTCTGGGACCGCCGGATCCTGGTACTCCAGAACGGCCGCCCGCTCGCGATCCTGCAGCACGCGTTTGATGGCTTCGACCATGGGACCCGCGTCGTTGTTCGCGTCACCGCCTGCGAGGCGCCAGAGTTTTAGGTAGTTTCGACCCACCACCGGCTTGTGAACGAGTGGGCCGCTTCCGTTGTCGGATACCTTCAAAGGCGGTATTGGACTTGTGCGGAGGATGACACCCTCGCGATCGAGGACCGTAACATATTCCTCGAGTGAGGCCAGTACGGCATTGTTCAGCTCTTCGTTCTGGCGCGCTGCGCTCTCCGACTCCTTGCGGGCCAGGGCATTTGCAAAGATTTCGGCTAGCGTCTGCAGCCGTTGGGCCAGTCCGGCTGGCCACGAAGACTCGCCGCGTGTCGTGACGAAAGTCAGCACACCGATTGTTTTTCGGCCGACCGCAAGTGGAGCTACCGCCAACGATCTCGTGCCAAACTGCCCAATGCCTTCGTGGTCCATTTTCGCTTTACCCGAAAATTCGTCAAGCCGTGAGACCACTACGGCTCCCCGGTGCAAGGCTTCGCGAATGGCGGGATAATTATCCGCGGAAATCGATAATGGCGGCGGATCCACACCTTCGGCCCGCCAGGAGGAAGTAGCTGTCCAGTCTCCTGTATCTGCTTTCGGCTGCCACAGATTACCGCGGTCCGCCTTCAGAAACCGCGCGATACGCTCCAAACAGTCGCGGATCTGCTGGTCAATGTCCCTGATCGGCAGATTGGAGAGTATGGCGGAGGTATCAGCCACCAAGGTCTCAAAGCGCAGACGCTCGTCGAGAGATCCTCTCGCACGCTTTCTCTGCCGCCGTTGATAAAAAAGTCCTGCGATGAACGAGGTTTGAATAATGCAGACTGTCATAATGCCGAAAATCAGCCACCTGTGCTGCTCGAATCCAGATACCTCCCGGTACCGCACGACCGCTCCGGGATCTAATCGGCTCTCATCAATGCCCCACTTTCGTAGCTGGTGCCAGTCAAACGCAGCCACGCTGGCGGCGCTTCTCTGAATGGGAATAGCAGAAGGAGATTCCCCCCGAAGGATGCGAAGCGCCAGTTGGGCTACCTGCCGTCCCATCTCCTGGTAGCTGGCCAGCCATCCCCCAACGATACCGTGTCCCAGAAACGGCTCATCCAGCCCAAAGATCGGACATTTCGACGCTGCGGCAAGCATCGAAAGCGCTTCTGATGGAAGGAACGCGTGTCCGGCCCCATCGACGTGCACTGCCGAGTAAAACACGATTGTGCGATCCGGTAGCGCAGCCACAGAGTTCTTTAGTGCATCCATCGGTAGGGCGGTAAAGTCGAGAAAGGCGAGACGCTTCCCGGATACTCCAACTTCCCGCCGGAAGACATCCTGCCAGAACCGATCTTCTGGCGTGGCGCCGCTAACAAGTGCTACTTGCTCAGTATCGGGCAAGAGCCGCAGGGCCTCTCCTAGAGATCGGTGGATGTCCCGATGGAATAGGATGCCTGTGACCTGCTCCGCAAGCCGTGCCCGGCTAAGGATCCGTTCATCTGCCGCCGAAAATACCACCGGCACATCCGGCCATAAGTCGCGCCGCGACTTGAGCAGAAAGTCCAGGGCAGCACTCCCACAGGCGACTACCACATCGGGCTTGTGCCCTCCGTATTTCTCCAGATACCAGCCGGGCAAGCCCTCAAGATAGTCGGGGCCGAATCGGTTCTGATCGAGATACTCGCTGTATATGGTCAAGGAAACCAAAGAGTCTGACTGCAGTGTTGACCGAATACCAGCCGCCGCTGCGTCGACTTCGGGAGTACCCATTTGGCCTGTAATCAACAAAAGGACTGACTTCGGCGCGGCAGGTGCGGCGCACACAGGTATGCGGAGCGGTCCGGTCGCCCACAGCAAAAGAAAAACCGGTACCCTGGATAATGAAGACCGGATGCGGACATGGCGAAGCCACGCTGCTTCACGTTTGCTGCCCACGTTCATCTATTCTAGTCTCGCCGAAGCGGCGGTCGGCCCGCCTATGGCCGCATCGATAGCTTGGAGCAGTATGGTTTCATCGAACGGCTTCCGCAAACAGGTTACGCCTCGCCGCTGAAGTTCTTCCCCCGACGTCGCCTCGTCGTTTGCGGTAATGAATACCACCGGAATGGTCTTGTTCTCCTGGGCTAGCTTTTCCAGGAGGTCGATTCCGCTCATGCCACGCAGGTGGATATCGAGTACGAGACAGCAGGGCTTGTCTCGTTGATACCACACGAGAAATTCCTCAGCTGACGCATAGCCGATTGCCCTGCGGCCCGACGAGTACAGCAGGCGCAAAAGGCTATGGCGAACCGATGCGTCATCTTCCACCACGGCCACCAGTCCCCGGTCGATGGTTGTCATGACAAATGGTGGGAGCGCCCGCTCGCTTGTGCTTCGCCTCGCCAAGTTAGTGTTGCGAACGTCTCAGACGTTGCACCAAAAGCCGGGGTGCCCCGACTCGTCGCCAGTGCTAAAGTTCCCAGTTCTTGAGGATGATAGTCTCAGTGAAAACAACACACCACTGCTCTATCTTCTTGATATTGTGCGTAAAAGCAGATGCGAAATGACACTAGCCATTGGTCTCAGACGACTTAGACCTTGGTCTAGTGATGTCAAACCGTTCCGCCATGCGAACCAACTCTGCCACAGAGTCTGCGTGCATCTTGGCCATCAGTTTACCGCGGTGAAACTTCACCGTGGCCTGCTGGATCCCAATCTCTGCGGCGATCTGTTTATTCGACATTCCGGCAACCACCAGGGCCATCACTTCTATCTCACGGGGCGTCAATGAGGTATATCGATCTCGGATACTTTCGTGCTCGGCTTGCCGCTTGCGGTAAATTCGGTCGCGTTTGATGGCGTGATGGATGGCTTCCAGTAGTTCCTGTTGGCGGAATGGCTTCGTCAAAAACTCGATCGCACCTGCCTTCATCGCACGGACCGACATTGCGACGTCCCCGTGGCCGGTGATGAATATGATCGGAATGTGCACTCCTTTCTGGATCAGGGCAGCCTGAAAATCGAGGCCACTGCCCTCCGGAAGACGAATATCGAGGACCAAGCAGGAGGGTGAATTCAGACGCGCAGCATTGAGGAACTCCTGTGGCGATGCGTAGGTCTCCACGGTCAGCGGAACGGACTCGAGGAGATTCCGAATCGCTTCACGCACGGAGGTGTCGTCGTCGATGACGTACACAACTGGATCACGCGTGTTCATAGTGTCCTTTGCACTCCCGATCCTAATTTGGTAGATCGTAAGTCCATTCTTTCTTCATAAGTCCCCCATACTGACGGCGCGCGTCACGCGGGCAAGTTCCTCCAGTGTCCTCATCAATGCTGACTCCGCCTCCATACGTTCTGAAATGTACATGGTAACGCCGCACATGCCGACGCGATGCCCCTTTTCGTCGTGGACCGCGGCAATGTGGGACTCTACCCAGACGCTCCCGCCGTCCTTCGTGAGAAACCGGAACTGATGAAAACCTGTCCCCCGTTGACTCTGGAAAATGTCAAAAGCCTAGCGCAGGAAACGCTCGCGGTCTTCCGGATGAACGATGGACAGACAGAAGCCATCGATATTCGCCGTCGGCGCGGAGCAGCCGGTACTCCATCGTGAATCGCAGACGCGCGGTGAATGCCGATCGGTACGTGTCCAGACAGCGTAGCAGATCGTCCGGGTGCACGCCTTCACTCCAACCGAAACCGAGTTCTTGCTCTAAACTTCGGCCTCGAAAATCCAGCCATGGCTTATTGAAATGGGTGCATCCTTCGTCTGGACCTGACGTCCAGATCAAAACCGGCGCATAATCCGCGAGTGTGCCAAATCGCACTTCACTCTCCCGGCAACTCTGCTCGGCACGTACGAGAGCTTCCTGGCGAGCTTCGAGTTCTATGCAAAGGCTCCTGAGTTTTGCTTCTGCCTGCAACTTTGCACCGCTAAATTTACTTGAAATAATGGCGGCCAGCCCGAACACGACGACATCGGAAACAATCCCATACCTTGGAAGCCACTGGGGAAATACAAATTCTGATGTCGCGGCAGCCAATGCGGCACCCAGGAGACTCGGGCCCAGACCGCGGCCCCATGCGCTGACTAGGAAGGCCAGGAGAAACAGCGGCCGCGGATATGCGTAGCTATGCACCAGCAGGCTCACTCCAAGCGTCGCGGCCACTGCCAACACCACCACGGCGTACTGTTGAACGGCTGGCACTTTCCGCGGTCGAGTCAATACGGCCAACACAGGCTTCACGGCTGGCGCCCTCAGGTCCGAATTAAGTGGGGGCCAAATGTTGCAACGACACGCTCCCAATTCTTCAGGAGTGCTTTGCTAGCAGGCGTAATATATTTGTTGCGCACTCATTTTATTAGTTGCAGTCGCCCGCACGGTAAGGTTGATAGTTTATGACCAGTTGGGGGGACCGGAGTGCCGGAAAATTTTGCCTGTTTGCTCCAGAATTCCACCCATGAACTCTCCGATAATCCTATATTAGTCAGAATTCGGAAGACTGGCCAGTCTTTCTTGAGTTGCCCTCTCAACAGAAATTCAAGTTATCGATCGCATCACGCCTTGATTACCTACCCCCCGTTTGCAATAGGGAAGTTGCGCTTAAGTAGGCCGGGAGCCCCACAAACGAAGGTGCCACGGCCGTAGTTGAAAGTTGAGCGGCGGTTCAGCCTGATTCTTTAATAAAGAATCGGGTCGCCAAACCTTTGAAAGGAAGGACCGCCGTGAAACGAAGCTATCTCAGGAATAACAAACAGCGAAAGGCCAACGAAAAGAAGCTAGCCGAGTTTCTCTCCGAGGGCGGGCAACTGCTCGCCAGCTTGATCGAAGGGCTGGAAGAGTGTTTCACGATCAACCGGCTGGATGTGCCAGCCTCACTGCATCGCTGTTTGTCCGCCACCAATCTCATCGAGAGTCCCCATATGCGGGTGTCCGTATGCGGACTCGGAGAGTCTGCCGCTGGCGTGATAGCGGCATGGTGAAACGCTGGATGGCGTCCGCCCTGCTGGCGACGGAGACGAACTTCCGAAAGATCATGAGTTATCGCGATCTCTGGACCTTGGATGCGATCCTCAATGGATCGAAGTCTGTCACCCGACGGGAGGTGGCGTAGTAAGATGGCCTCGACCGCCGCTACTAACTTTCAACGAGGCTCGGGTCACCTTCTGGATTTCCACAAACCCGAACCGAAACATAACGCAGTTTGGGAAAAATTAGCGATTGTTCCGGCCGCTGTATGTTGAATTGCAGCACCGGAACGCTGAGTCATGAGCCTCGCGGCGTACGAAATGCGCGAGTACGGGTGCTTCATAGGGCATTTTTTAAGTCACTGATCTGGTTGGTACTGCTAGCTTTGGGGCTCCCCTGTCCGCGCGGTTAATTAGGTGACCTCAACTTTAATTTAGCAGCGATTACCGTAAGCTGTGACACGATACTTTTGCAAGTCGACATCTTTAGCATACGATTTCGAATGCGACTGATACAAACCAACCTGGCTGCGGAGGTCGCGGCAGGTGGTGTCCGGTTGCCGAGATTTCTAAGCGCAAAGGGTTTGAGCGTGGTATTAAATAGTACCTTTCCGGCCTTAATGCTGACGCAGGATCGTTTGGTTTGAGGCAAGCCCCGGGCGTTACGAAGAGGAGAAGTGAAATGGGATTGACGAGAGTGCCTCAAGAAGCTAAACAGCGCAAATCGCCGCCATCTGCGATGCCAAAGGCTCTGACATTTTTTCATACGATTCGGGATCTGCGCAAGGCGGGTTGTCAGGTGCAGATCGCCCCTTCGCATAGAGCTGTCTCAGGATTTTTTTGCTGCGGTAGTACCGGCCGAAGCATCGTCGTAGGAGGAGCAGCGAGACTCCAGTCGACAAGCGCTATGCGGGGGGACACGACCAATCCGGAAAAGAACCCCCACGCGTCGCAGCCGCCCCGGGAGCAGCCTGCAGGCAGCGCCCAGCCAGATATTGAGACTCCCCTCGTCAACCAACTCACCCGTATTAACAGTGAGTTAGTCAACGGGCAGCGACAATTGGCGAAGAAGCACGCCGCACTCCAGAAGGTAAGTGCGGAAAAATCCCAGATTTTGGGCATGGTAGCGCATGACTTGCGAAATCCGCTCAGCGGGATTCTTAACGCCACCGAGTACGTGCTTGTGGATGCTGCGGGCTTGCTTGGAGAAAATGATTTGAAGTTGTTGCAAGGGATTGAATCCACGAGCCGTTTCATGCTTCGCTTGATCGACGACATGGTCGAGATTTCCGCGATTGAATCCGGTAGGCTGGTTCTGGATCGTAAGCCCACCGACATACTTTCGCTGATCGAGCGGATTCTGTCGCTCAATCGCCCAGTGGCGGAGCGTAAACAGATCAGGATCGAGGTTATCGCGCCCAGTGAGCTGCCCCCCATCAGCATCGATTCGACTAAGATGTATCGGGTCATCGACAACCTGCTGACGAATGCTGTCAAGTTTTCGAGCCCCGGCGACAAGGTCAAGGTCCGCGTACACACAGGCGATGGACTGATAAATATTTCCGTGCTGGATCATGGACCGGGAATCCCGGCCCATGAATTGAAAACGGTGTTCAAACTGTTTCAGAAGGGCCGATTGGCCAATATATCGAAAACGGCCGGCACGGGTTTGGGACTCGCAATCGCCAAGCGCATCGTGGAAGCACACGGCGGGGAACTCCTGCTGGAGAGCAAGGTAGGAAAAGGATCGAATCTTACAGTTTCGTTGCCAATCTCAGTACGCGCGTGCCAAGGTGACTTGCTCCGAGCGCGCCGGCCAGCACAGACCGGGTGAACCGTCGCATCATCCATGCCGTGGCCTTGGACCAAAGGACGTGGTGCCGGATCGCAATACGCGCGAAGTCATTCACCTAATTGACGCTTACGGGGATGCCTTGGCCGTGGAGATCAGTGAGGAATACTTCAGGCGGTACCCTGACGATTCCCGGGCTTGGGATTTAGCGACACACCGGGAGTACGTTCATGATACGATCCGCCACTTACATTTTCTTTCTGAGGCACTGGCGGTCGGCGAGGCGATCTTGTTTGTTCACCAAGTCGCCTGGGCACAGATCCTCATGCAGCAGCGAAATCAGAGCACGAACGCGCTGGAAGCTACTCTGCTGTGCATGGCAACCGTACTCGAGCGCCATATTCCCGTCACGGCTGGAAGCCTTTGTCGCTCGTATATCGAGGCGGGACTCGCGCGATTGCACCATCTGCCCGCAGTTGAACCGCCACCGGTGAACAGCGGCCGGCTCTCGCAGCTCACGAGAATGTATCTCGATGCCTTGCTTCGAGGGAAGCGCCGGCATGCAACCTCTATTGTCATGAGTGCCCTGGAGGCCGGCGCGGATGTTCGAGATATCTATCTGCGAGTATTTCAAACTGCTCAATATGAAGTCGGCCGGCTCTGGCACATCAATAGAATTAACATCGCTCAAGCGAACTACTACACCGCTGTCTCGCAGTCCATCATTTCGCGGCTTTATTCCCGCGTTTTCTCGGCTGAACGAAATGGCCGCCGGCTCGTGGCTACGTGCGTTTTCGCCGAACGGCACGAAATCGGCATCCGCATGGTGAGCGATTTCTTCGAGATCGACGGCTGGGACACGTACTATCTCGCGGCTGGAACTCCGTCAAAGAGCGTTGTGCGGCTGGTTGGCGACAAAAGGGCCGACCTGCTCCTCGTGTCCGTTACAATGGCGTTACACGTAACCAGAGCGAAGCAGCTAATCGAACTGGTGCGCAGTTCGGACGCCTACAGCGCCGTTAGAGTGCTCGTGGGTGGTTACATCTTCAATATCGTTCCCGGTCTCTGGAAGAAAATGGGTGCCGACGGCTATGCCCGAGACGCCGCCAAAGCGGTTATCGTCGCGCGGTCATTATTTGAAAGCAAATCGGCCGCAACGGGGGCTGCTAATCAGGCTCCGTAGCGGATGGAATGGTTACGGCTCGCCCGACGCATCCCACCCGTCATCTATCCTGAGGGTCGACCAGCATGGCCGTGCGCATTCGTAAGTTGGTGGCGTCGAGATGATTCGCCTTTTTGGTGCGGGGGACTAACTCTATCTCGCTCTTTACCTGTACCCAGCTCCCACCGGATGGGATACCAATGAGCCTATATATGTTTTCCGCTTCTGCATCGCTAATGCGCCTGTCTTCGCCGTTGCACCGCAAAATGACAGAGTCTATATGAATCAACTATATTCCTTGCTTGAGTGGCAACTACTTGCCCGCCGACCTGTTGCCTTCGGAAAATGCCCCGGTTAGTTCGCCGGTTGTCGGATCCCACGTGACCAGCGTAGCGCCTTTCTATTCGCTTCGCTCTTGTCGCCCGAACCGCCAGGCTTCTGCGTTGCGGTCGGCGAGCCTACAGCGGTCCTGCGGATAACCAGTGCCGATCACCAGAACCAAGACAATTAGCTTGCGGGCTGGCCCGCGGAGCATTGTTGCCAAACGGCTCAGTTTGCTCTTCTTGATGATGCTCGGTTTGATGATGCTCGGTCGTATTTTACTCAGTTCTTACTCACTCTGGTCCGATACGGTAAGCGATGCGTGTGAATCGGGTGCATCACAAATGTTGGCGAAATTTTAGCGCTGTGGTTGTTCGAGAGTTTCAAGCGAATTGCGGAACCCCTACCCAGGACCGCTCTTCCGCCGGTTGAGGCGGCCGCCTGTCCAGCAGTGACTGCAGCATCCGGTCGCCGCACGTATCACATTCAATCTTCCCGCAGGTACAGTCGTGTGGAGCGGGTTTAGGGTACCTAACTGCTACCGCGTTGAACTGGCAGCGCCTTCTCTCCATGTTTTGGCGGTTGTAGCACTTGCGGCACCGGCGACCCTGCGGTCTATCAATCGGGCTGCCGCATTGCTTGCACGGCCGTCCAATCTGGCTCATATACTCGACCCCATAGCCGAGTGGCATGTGTTCATTTCGCACCTCCGAGCCTTACGATGCGCTCGCGTCGCGCGTGTTGCAGGATGTTTGCCCTGATCCCGGCATCGCCAGCAAATCCCACTCCCGTACGGGTAACGGCAAGTTTGAAATCATGCCTAGAAAGGCTGCATCAGTGCTAGTGAGCACAGCAACGGCTGCGGTGTTGCGCGGTGCCCATTTGCCGCTCGACGATCTGGTCGTTTCTGCCGGGGCCGGAGAGGAGAAAAGAGGCGTGTGTCCGCATCTGCACGGACGCGGTCACTCTATGGCCCCGGGCATTACGGCGTTCATTCTTCTGCTGCTCATTGCGGGCTGGATGCTCGCAACGGACTTCTTCCAGCCGATATGCACGGTTTAAAGAGGTCCGAGAATGAAAGGGAACTTAATAAAACAGACTTTGCACTTTTACGCGGTAGCGCTGGCGGCCTCTGGCCTACTGGCGGCGCAAGGCGGTCTCGACACCCAGAATCTGCTGAAAGGAGTTCAGAACCCGGTGGCCAGCCACATGAGCGTGCCGTTCCAGAACAACACCAACTTTCCGATCGGCTCGCACAGCCGGGGCCAGGATGTATTGAATATTCAGCTGGTGATCCCGTTGGAACCGGGTGAGGATTGGAATCTGTTCTTAGACTCGCAGCTTGCAGCCTATTGTAACGTGATCCATCCGCAGGATCTTCCATCCGGCTAGCGGCAAGCGCGGCGGCTACAAGTGCCAATGCTCTTCCCGAAAAGCACGTTGGCAGACCAGGCTGCGACGATATCGCATCTGTTGCCTTGGCACTCCTGAAACGGCGGTCTGGCTTGCCGTGCAAGCGATGCGTGGAATATTGAAATGGGTAACCATCATCAACCTCAAAAGGCAACAGCACGCAGGCCTGGCGGTAGCGAGCGCAGGCGCTTTTTGCAGATAGCCAAACAGATTTCGGCCACCATTGGGACCGAATTCTTCGCTTCCCTGGTCAAGCGGTTGGCCGAAGCCCTGGATGCCGACTGCGTCTATGTCGGGGAGTTCGTGGGGGGTCAGGTGGAACGCGTCAAAACACTGGCCGCGTTTCTGGACCACGAGCACGAGCGCCGTTTCGAGTACCCACTGGCAGGCAGCGTTGCGGTTGAGATCGCTATTGGCAAACCGTCCATCCATCCAAGCGGGGTGCAGGAGCTGTTTCCGGCCGATCCCTTCGTGCGTGAAGTGGGTGCGCAGGCATTCGTTGGCATCCCTCTGAACGATTCCAAGCAGCAAACCCTGGGCCTGATCGCGGCCGTCTACAGGCGGGCCTTCGGCAACGTCCGGTTTGCGAAATCGATGCTCGAAGTCTTTGCACCGCGCGCGGCGGCGGAGTTGGACCGACAGCAATCGGAGGAGGCTGTTCGTGAGAGCGAACAGCGATATAAAGCTTTCATTGCGCGGAGCCCAGATGCCATGTGGCGCATCGAGTTCGAACTGCCCATTCCCCTCGCACTCCCGGCCGAAGAGCAAATCGATAAGATCTATCAGTACGGCTACCTCGCGGAATGTAACGACGCGATGGCTCAGCTCTACGGCGCTAAGACTGCTGAACAGTTGATCGGGACCAGGTTCGGCGACCTCGAGCCGCCCTCTGCGCCTCGTTTTCGAAATGACTTGCGGTCGGCGATTGCTTCGGGACATCAGTTCGCCACAGTCGAAACTAGCCCGCTCGACCTGACTGGGAATCAAAGACACCTGTTGCGAAGCCAATGGGGCATCGTGGAAGACGGAGTCTTGTTGCGTATATGGGGTACGGTTCGCGATATCACGGAGTTGAGGCACGCAGAACGGACACTCGCGGCTTCGGAGCAGCACCTTACCGAATTGCTGGAAAACGTGCACCTCATCGCTATAGTGCTGGACCGCAATGGACTAGTCTCTTTCTGCAATAATTATTTCCTGCGGTTGACGGGTTGGCAGGCAAAAGAGGTCACCGGTAGGAACTGGTTCGACCAGATAGTTCCTTCGGAGGAGCGGGAGAGCGTCCGAGCCGCATTTCGATCTGCGTGGGAAGGTTCGCAGCCGCCCCAACACTATGAGAGCACGGTTCTAGGGCCGGACAACCGCCGCTGGTTGATCGCTTGGGACAGTACAATATTGCGAGATTTCAAGGGCCAGGTGACAGGCGCAGCCGCGGTCGGCCGGGATATTACCGAATATAAGGCTATAGAAGCACAACTTCGCCAAGCTCAGAAACTGGAATCCATCGGGCGACTCACTGGCGGAGTCGCTCACGACTTTAACAATCTGTTGACACTAATTCTCGGCTACACCGGAATGCTCCTGGCACATAGGGATGTCATGGATCCTTTATACATCGCTCTTTCGGAGATTAAGAAGACGGCCGAAAAAGGCGCCGCTCTAACCCATCAGTTACTCGCGTTCAGCCGCCGGCAGAGACTGTACCCGAGGCTGCTGAATCTGAACTCACTCGTTACTGAGAACGAGAGGATGCTGAGGCGTATCATCCGCGAAGATATCGAGCTCACGATGGAGTTGGAACCTTCGCTGGGGTTTGCCCGCGTAGACGCCGCCCAGATGCACCAGGTGCTCTTGAACATGGCGTTGAATGCGCGAGATGCCATGCCGCGCGGCGGCACGTTGAGGATTGCCACATCGAACGTGCATTTTGGTGGAGGGGTTGTTCCCCCAGATCCGGGAATGGCTCCTGGGCCCTATATCCTGCTCATTATTTCTGACACAGGTGTAGGTATGAGCCCCGAAGTACGAGGCCATCTATTCGAACCGTTCTTTACGACGAAGGAGCAGTTAATGGGAACTGGCCTCGGCCTCTCGACCGTATACGGTATCATCCATCAGAGCAGCGGGTACATCTCCGTTGATACAGAAATCGGCAAAGGCACGACGTTCAAAATATTCTTGCCCGCGGTTGCCGCGCCTCACGAACCGGTTGGTATCAAAGAGATGGCCCCAACCCTAGTAGGTGGAACTGAAATCATCCTGGTGGTCGAAGACGACCCGGAGGTACGCGCGCTCGCAGGTAAGATCCTGCGCCAGCTCAGTTACACCGTTTTGGAAGCAGGCAATGCGGGTGAGGCCCTGCAAATGATCGAGCAGCACAAAGGCGCGATACACTTGATCCTCGCTGATGTCGTGATGCCGGGGATGGCAGGACCCGAGCTGTTGGAGCGAGTGCGATCCGCGCACTCCGAAATCAAACTTCTGTTAATGTCAGGGTACATCGACCCGCATCCTCCGGAACCGGGAACACCCCGCTTTGCCTGCATTCAAAAACCCTTCACGCTGGAATCTCTTGCAGTGAAATTACGCGAAATTCTCGATGAACGTTGACTCCGGGTGCAGGGCAGACGCCCACGACATCTTGGGATCGCCCAGGCCAACCTGGCAGTCAACTACCCCCTCGAGCGCGAGAAAGTCCCGCCTGCGCCACAATCCAAAAAAACGCCGGCGATTCCGAGAGTCCAGAATCGCCGGCCCATGCTAAGGGAAGAAGACCCGATCTGCACTCGGGTCTCCACTTGCGGCGATGACATCCTGGCGACAGAAGATTTAGTACTTTTGCAGTTGGCTGGGGCCGCTCAGTTGTGACGCAGCTAGCGCGTTGCGGCTCGCCGCCAAAAGCCATGGCGGCGGGACCGGTCATCACTATACGGCTTCGCTTTAGCTCACGGCTCGAGGCGACGCAGTCGCGGCTCCCTGATTAGTACGTATAAGCTGCGACGGCAAGTACTGGGCGCCGACTGCCACATTACGCGCGGCGAGCGTCCTCAATACTGGTAGCGGCATTGAAATGAATCGTCCGGGACCGGAGGTTGAGGACGGATCTTCCTTTCCGTCCTCAAGGGATCGAGCGACTCGGTGCGCTCAGGTGGGGAGGTTTCCAGGCAGGATAGCGGCTGGGCCCCGTGGGGGAAAACGGGGGCCTGATGCCGCGGCAGGACTCTTGTTACATAGCACCTCCGAAGGTGAAGTTGACGCCCGCTGAGTACCGGAGGTTATTTTGGTTGTTGTGGTCGTTCGTTACGGGGTTCCGGAGCCTTGTCAGCAAATACTCCAACTGGACAGGACGGAAGGAAACATGCTTACTGATCTTAACATCCAGGCCGCCACCAGCCGTCATTGCAAAGGCGGTTTGCTGCTTGACAGCACGCAGGAAGTCGCCTGTCGGTACTACCAGACCTTCCGGAGTCTCGACTGTAATGTTTACTGCCGTGCTCGTGGTCCCGTACACTCCACCAAACAACGTCTGGACGTAAGGCGTAAAACGCGACCACCGTCGGACGGCGAAGCGCGGACCTAACAGGAAGGTAGCCGCCGTGGAATCCAGGTGAATGTTGTGAATGTTGCCGTTGTGGACGGCTCCTAGGTCCAGCACTCCACTCAGCGAGTTATTGAAGTTGTACACAAACTGGCCGCTGCCGCCGTTCGCACTGAACGCCGGGATGTTCGTAGCCGAGTTGAACCGAGTGAAGGTGTAACCCAGAAATGTTTCCATTTGAGTTGCTTTTTCCTGGGCTGCCGCAGTAAAGGCGAATAGCAACGTCGCCCCGATTACTATAGTCTTCTTACCCATAACTTTATTGTCTCCTCGAAATTTGAGTCTGCGAGGCGCAGCGGCCTCATCGATCCTTGATTGGACCCAGTGCAAATCGAAAGGTCCCTCTTTGACCCCTTACGCTAAGATCTGATCCATTCGACCTCAGCCGGAATTAATTTTTTTAAGAGCCAGCATTTTGGGTGCGCGAGTCCTGACAGGCACTGGGCTACTGTGCTGGCGCGTAGTAGCCCAGTCTCCAATAGGCCCTAAGGGACGGCCAACCTTTGAGCCTCACAAGCTTCAAATGTATGTGATGATATTTGCCATCATTTCGGACAATGGAAGGCGCATACCCCAGCACATACTGGTTGCGCAGCGCGGCGCCGATCTTCGAAGCAATGTCGGGGAGTTGATTCAAGTTTCCCGCTTCAAAAAAACGGCCGCCCGTCTGCTCGGCGATACCATTAAGTAATTCCGGACCAGCCAGTTCTTCGGGGGTTCGCCCGCGGTCAAAGGCCAACTCCAGGATGCCGATGGCGTAGATCTGAACATCCGCCTCACGCACCCTGTTCTTGACTTCGCTGATGGTGTACCGGCTGGAATTGTCCCCGCCGTCCGAAATGATAACGAGCGCCTTCCTGGGATTGTGCGCCTTCCTCATCTCATTCATAGAGAGAATGATGGCGTCCAGCAAGGCAGTCTGTCCCTTGGATTGTGTGAAGACCAGCCGGTTTTGGATCTCTTCACTCTGTTTTGTAAGGCTGACCACGAGTTCGGCGCGGTTATTGAACTCCACGAGGAAGAACTCATCGTTGGGATTTGCCGTCTTCAACAACTGGGCAACGGCCTCACGAGATTTCTTGAGTTTGTCTCCCATGCTCCCGCTGCAGTCGAAGAGCAGACCCACTGAGATCGGAGTGTCCTCAGAAGCGAAGTGCGTGATGACCTGCTGGACTTTGTCCTCGTACAGTTTGAAATGGTCCTTCTCTAGTCCGGTGACAAGCCGGTTCATGCTGTCGATGACAGTAACCGGAATCAGCACAAGGTGTGAATTGACACGAATGTTCGCCGAGTTTCGGTCTGCAGCGCTTCGGTCGGCCGATCCCTGGACCTTGGATCGAGGTTCGATGGACACCCGTGTGTCCTGAGCAACTGCGGACTGGCTGAAAGTCGCCACGTTGATGCATGCGAATACGCAGAGGAACCAAGATCGCATCAGGTTTCGTAAATCCGAGGCGGCAGCGGCGGAGCACCTCACGTTTCACCTCCTCGTGGGAGAAGATGCGCCAGTAATAGTTCCGCGTGGATTTTTTTACCAAGCTGGAACGATGTTCACAGTAGTCCTGCTGCCCATATTCCGCCACGCCCGGATGATTAACGTGCGTCTATTTGTCGCAACTGGTAGTGAGGCAGTTAGTGCCGCTGGTCGAGCAACTTGCGAATGGTGAGCACCAGATTGCCTGGGGAGAAAGGCTTTTCGATAATCGGAAACGGCTCATCTTTGTGCACTGGAACACGCTCGCAGGAACCGGTAACGAATAGCACCGGCAGATTGGGATCCGTTTCCCGTAGCTCGCCAGCAAGCGTAGGGCCATCCATACCAGGCATCATCACGTCGCTGACGAGCATGTCGATCACACCCCGGTGTGACTCGGACACGTCCATGGCGTCGTATCCGTTCTGCGCGGTCAGCACGCGAAAGCCCTCTCTCTCGAGTACAAGCTGCATCAGTTTTCGGAGGGTGGGCTCGTCATCCACGACAAGCACCGTCGGCACCTTATGTATTTCGGCGGTCGGCACCTTTCGTTAGTTCTCCTGTATGTAGACTGCGATGCGACCACGCGCTGCGTGATTCAAAAAATGTTTGCGGAAATGCTCTACCGAAGCCGAGCTCGATACCCCGGCCGCGCTCGAACCGCGTATTTGTTTCTTGAAACGATTTCAACCTTGATGGTCCGAAAACCTTGGTTGGGATTAGGCGCAGGGTAATACGCGACGGCATAAGAACTGCCGATGTCCTCTCGGATTGCGAAGAATGCCTTGACCTCTTCTTGCCAGGTTTGGGCCCAATACAGCTTGCCGCCAGTGCGGGTCGTGATGCGCTGAAAGACGGCCGTCGAGATCGCGTCTTTGGCACTGTCGTCGGTGGAGATAACATAAATCGGAATGCCTTCATCCTCTGCAACCGCCCGGACGTCGTCTGGTGCAATCACACTGGCGTTGTCAGGACCATTTGAGAAGACGACTACCGCCTTTCGACCAGCTATCTTAGCGGCGTCTCTCAGAGTTAGTAGTAGTGTGTTATATAGCGCCGTGTCGTCACCTGCGACTGCGGTTCGCAACCCGAATATGGCCTGACTATGGTCTTGCGTCAAAGGAGCCGCGCGAAACAGATTGCGGCTGAAGGTATAGACCGCCACGGAGTCCGCGCGATCCAAGTGTCGGATAAATTCCGCGATGGCATCGGAAGCATAGGCAAAACCCTTGTACATGCAATTGCTGGTATCGAAGAGAACGAATACGCTGGTGCGGGCAAAGGTGTCCGACGGGTCTTCTGCAAGCCGAACGGATGTTTTGGTGCCCTCCGCAAACGTTGCAATCTTCTGGATGATTCCGTCCTCTGTAACGCGGATATCGCTCGGCTGCAAGCCTCTCACGTATCTTCCCTCGCCATCCGTGACGGTAAAAGTCAGCGCCACCAGATCGACGTTTACACGAAAATGGGTAGGTGCCTGTTCTTCGGACCGAAGCCATGCGGCGCTAGTTACACCGACGATCGCTAGTAGACCGATGGTCGCAGTAGTCTTCACAACGCGCTTCTTTCGCTCTGTAAGTCTGTCGTTTGTTCGGTAAATCGACATGGCGCGTGCAGATGGCGGCTCTTCACCTTCAGCAGCCAACTCACCCATGCATGATGACGATCTGGATTACGCTATACTCCCCCGGCGCGCCGGCGGCACTACACGATGCTGTACTGCGTCGAACTAATCAGATCCCCCAGATCCACGGCCCCCCGGATGTGGGATGGCGGTCGGCGACATTCCTTCTGTAGCAGGTCCCTACCTAGACGCAGAGATCGTAGGGGTGAGAGCAGCACAGGTTACGAACACTCGTCAAGCTCCGAAGTTGGTCAGTTCGGCGACCTGGAAGGTGCGAGCTCTCGAATGCGGTGCGCATTGTCGACCGGCTTCTTTTTTCGGTCCGCGGGCGACCGCTTCTCCTTAGGAACATGCGACATCCACTTGGGGGGGCGCCCCCGCCGTCTCCTACCGCCAACATGCCTTAGAACAGCGATCGCTTGGTCGATGCTCTGTCGCTCGGAGTGAAGTACCGCAATAATTTTGTCGATGTCCATAGCTGCCCTAGTAACAACACTCTCGGCGTTACACTACACCGCTTGACTTCGGCGCCCGCAAATTGTCGAGGCCGCACAACCAGCCTTTCTGCGCTGATCCTTTCATTCAAGAATTCAGAATCACCGACTCATTTGAGGCGGGTGAGAAAGTACCCGGGCTCACTGGCTCCTATTGAGTATCTGCAGAAGGATCCGCCGTCCGTTCGCAAACCGCACGGCGTCATGGTTCACATGCGACGCAATGCTCGTTTGAGCGAAAACTACCGTCTCTTCCGCGGCAACGTCCAACTCGTGCTTCTTGCTAATGAACATAATCCGAGCGCAGGCAGGAGTGCCCGACGGCATACCAACAGCCGGCGGTTGCTTGAGTAATCGCACATCCCCGGATATCCTGTGGCATGGCCCGTCATACTTAACGCCTGCAGGGCCTCGTTTGCTGTTTAGTAGAGAATTCAAAGGTTCGCCCGCAGCGGTCTTCACCTCCGGCAGAGCGATAATGCAATCATCTTTCTCCAGCAAGTACCCTGCGACGTGGTTTTTGTTCGGTATTTCTTGCAAGGCGACGGCCTTCTTAAACGTCTCATTGTCCTGCTGGCCTTCCACCCTAGGACCAGCCCAGGCGGGTTGAACGAACACAATCGATAGTGTCGTAGTGAGGAGGCGCAGCAACTTTCTTCCGGTAATGAGCCCAATGGTTCGACTGAGTATGGAGTGTGCCATCGGATTCATCTCAGGTGATGACGCTTTGGAACACCCTGCTCGAATAGCCCAAGGTCATGTCCATCGTCGTACTGGCAACATATTCGAGACGCTTTGCGTCTAGAAGCAAGCCACAAGCAATTGCCCCTCTGCCCATTGTTCCGGATGCCCGCGAGCACCCGCAGATTCAGATTTTGTGCGACGCACAATGAATCGTCACGGTGTCCAAATGCTTATGGGCCCACGGTTTCGCTTGGTGACTTTATGGTACGCAGCGTATTCCGCACGTTGGGTAGGGCCCGACAACTCATTGCCGATCGTCTCCCTGGCACGCGAATCATTGCGTTAGCGGTCAGAGGTCGTGTAGAGAACCGCAATATGTAGCACAGTGGCCGTCTGATGTCTTGCGTCAGTCGACTTGTCTTACAAGACCCAGTGTTTGCGGCGGACGCAGGCAGCTGGCACTTATTTATCGCTATTTTGCTCAATCTGATTCCGGTTCGGCCGACTCGACTTCCTAAAATATGTTTGGGATTGATTAGTCAGAGATATCTAATTCAAGTCGGTCTTTGACAAGCTTCAATTCCTGAGTCCTGCCTCCCACGTCCTGCGTCATTGTCGACGTAGGTGAGTCGATGAGGAATTCCGCCACCGGGTCGGCCTTAAGTTCACGCCTCCGTTGTCCAACAAGTGTTCGATGGTTTCTCAGTTTCTTGGTCGTAGCTTTAGAAGCTCAGTCTCAGATCAGCGACAATCCTGACTTGTTGCTACAGCGCATACGGAACAGGATGGCCGTCCACCTCTCGCAGTTATCTAACTACACCTGCCACGAAGTGATCGATCGGCTGGTGAGGCCTGGCAATTCGGGCCGCTTCGAACATTTGGACAGGCTGGAACTGGAAGTGGCATTCGTTGGAAACGAGGAACTCTTTTCACGGCCAGGGGAGGCGCGGTTCCAGGAGCAGGAAATCCGTAATATCGTCACGGCCGGTACCATCGGTAATGGCGCGTTCGGTTCCACCCTCGAGACGGTTTTGTCTGGGGATGAAGCCGCCTTGCTGTACATCGGACCATCCAAAACGGACGGTCACAAGACCTTCCGCTACGATTTCAACGTGCCGCAAGTGAAGAGTCACTTTCTGGTACGACACGACTCCGCCGAGGGAATCGTGGGCTACAAAGGGTCTTTCTGGGTAGATACCGAGACGCTCGATCTGGTGCGCGTAGAGCTAAAGACCGATGGTATCCCAACATACATCGGCGTTAACGCGGTCCAAGAATCGATGCATTACAAAGTCATGCCAATCGGAAAGTCCGAGTTCATACTGCCTCGCAATTCGCAACTGTCGACCGTCGATCAGTCGGGAAACTACAGTCTGAACATGATCAGTCTCGAACACTGTCGCGAGTTCAATGGCGAATCCGTAGTAACTTATGACGGGCCTGCGCAGGGAGCATCGGCGGACCGTAAAGCTCCGCAGAATTCAGAGAGCGACGCGCACCCCGAATCGCGCTGAATTTAGTACACGCATCGCGCCCATTATGGTCGGACCTAGTACACACCTCCCGAGTTGGTCGCGGCTCTAGCCCGGCAAAACAAGGCGATGTACGAGGAAGGGCCTCCGAAAAGAGTTCTATCGCTGATTTAAGGGTGCTGCGTTTCGCCCTGGGGGCTATGTCGTTATGCGGCTCGCACACCGGAGTGGACTATTTGCCCCCATGCTGGTTTTGGGCTTGCAGAGTGGTCTTCTTTTCGGTATGATCCGCTGCCACCGGTTTCCCAGTTCGGCCGCACATCCAACCGAAAAACGCAATTGTTGGGCTGGCAGCCCTGTTCGCGGCGGTTGTGCGGTCCCCGCTAACGGCATCATCTTGGCCACTGAGCTGACGGGCGGCTTCACGCTCCTCCTGCCGATGCTGGCAGCCTGTTTCGCGGCCATGCTGGTGCCGACAATGCTGCAAGATCCGCTGGTCTACGATTCACTGCGGTAAAGCTCTCGACTCGGTTCAGGCGAACAGCCACAGACGTCCATGAAAAAATCCTAAGCCTGGCGCAAGATTCAGCAATCCACACCTGTGTGGCTCTTGCTGAGTTTCGCCTGCTGTTCCGAGGCTCGGGCGTTTTCGTCCTAGCGTCGGTCGTAGGTCTGGCGTGCGCCCAGCGCCCTGAAGCATCACCCGCCACGCCGGCACAGTCGATTACCGGATCCGCCGCAGGCGCGCCGGCTTGCCCCCAGGACAAAATCGACAAGCGAGCGTTTGGCATCTTTCCCAATTACCGAAGCGCCGACGCATTTTCACCGTTCCAGCCGATCAGCAATCGAAAAAAAATGGCCATTGCGGGGAAAGACTCGTTTGACTGGCCGCTTTTTTTTGTTGCGGCCGGGTACGCCGGCTTGGGCCAGATCACGAACCAAAACCCCTCATTCGGTCAGGGAACCAAGGGATATGCGAACCGGTACGTGAGAGTCTACGCCGATCTGGCTATGGGTAATCTGCTGACGGAGGGTTTAATGCCTATCCTCCTTCACGAAGATCCTCGCTACTTCCGGCGCGGCACCGGGACGCTCTGGAAGCGTGCAGCATATGCAAGCTCCCGAATTTTTCTTACACGCACCAACGTCGGCGGGACACGTTTAAATTTTTCCGAAGTGGTCGGGAACTCCATGGTTGTCGGGATCTCCAATGCGTACTATCCCGACACGCGGACTGTGCGTGAGAACTTTGAGAAGCTCACAGTCCAGCTCGCCACGGACGCTGTTTCAAACGTTATGAAGGAATTCTGGCCTGACGTGAAGCGCCGACTCTCCAGACGGCATCAAGCCAACACGCCATCCACACAATTTCGTTCCCTCCACTACTGTGGCGGCAACTCGAATTCCCCGCCATGATTCAGCCTCGCTGACGTCTGGCGATCGACAAGATCGAGTGATACTTGGTTGTGATTCCCATGAGCCGCGATGTAGTGTAGCGTTCCGTTTTCAACCCAGTATTCCGAAGCCGTGTAGACCCAGCCATCCTTCAGTGCGATAAAGAACTTCGGCCGCTGAGGTTCAACGGGTTCAGGTTGCGGTGAAGCCGGTACCTGGTACACCGGCAGAGTCGAGTTCGCGGGAAGAGGAGCCGGGCTAGGATCTGGAACATATTGATTAATAACAACGGGCGGCGCACGCCGTTGAGGCGGCATCTCGGCCATGACTGTCGGAAGTTGCTGCTCATATAGATTGGGGAGGTCAGGATCATATCCGCCATTCGAGTACACAGGGTAGGGCACGACGTAAGGAATAATAGCTCCGCTCATGCCGTTAGATCTCCCGCACCTCCACCATTCAACTGGTGGCCGCATTCCCCGGGCCGAAATCGGCGGACGAACCGACATTGGCGGCACGTGACGGACAACCGGAGGAGTTATCGGCGAGAAGACACCGCGATGTTGGGAGTAGGCGCCCGAACAAGAAACGAGGAACAGGCCGATGCTGATTTGGAATCTCATATTCGACCCTCACGCACGATGATGATGGCGAGATGCTGTTGGCCCAAGACTATGGGTTGGTGCTGGGTTTTAGATCCTGAGGGGCTTCTGCATCTACGCTGGGGATTAGTGGCTATGGTGAAACTTGAGCGGTGCCCGCATGATGACCGCCAATTCCTGCATTTCCAGCGCTTTGATTTTTCTCTGTACAGCGCGCGAGACTGCAGATCAAAGACTTAGAAGAAATTCGCTTAAGCGCGTCTGCCCCTTTCCTGGATGACAATTTTTGAGCCCCCCGCGAGTTCCTCGCATCTGCAATGCCGTAGTGGATCTCGCCGCGTTGAATGTCGGATTCGCGACAATTGGAGACAATATGTGCGATTACTCATTGCTTTCATTTCCTAGTCGTCTGGCTACCGAGGGGGAACAACTAATCAGTTATCGATTTCGGTCACATTCGCTCGGATTAGCCTCGCCCGCCGATCTAAAAGCGGCAACCCGTTCTCAACGCGAGGGCGATTTTCGCTGTTCCTGGTGGGCGCAACTGAAAAACTGGCTGCTCTCACCCGAGCCATGCACCAAAGAAGTTCCCGCGGTCTGCGTTCCTCCGGGGGCTCGCCTGCGAGTAATGGGCATCAGGGAAAAGATACAACGGAAGTTCGGCGTCGGCCCGGTCGAAGATGTCATGTTCTTCGAGAGGAGTGCCTCCGCCTACGAATATCGCGATGCGATCCTGTTCACGAACGGCCGGCGCGCGCTTCTACAGGATCTTCATGAGGGGCTATGCTTCGAGGTACTCTCCTTGGGAATGACCGAATCTGAGTTGGAGCCTGACGCATTGCGAATGGGTGATCCCAGACAAATAAGGGCAGAGTCTGAGTGCTCGGCCGTCCCGGTCAGCAGAGACAAGTTCCTGCGGGGCTGGCAGAGGCCCCCGGACGAGTCCAAATCCATTG
>Ga0210406_10002037_pt1 | contig 23620 bp, 22 predicted proteins | sample IncBWC30MmetaG_FD_155454 | JGI IMG/M metagenome (GOLD analysis project Ga0210406, IMG submission 155454) | Forest soil microbial communities from Barre Woods Harvard Forest LTER site, Petersham, Massachusetts, United States - Inc-BW-C-30-M | ecosystem: Environmental > Terrestrial > Soil >...
AGAGATACTTGAAACCCAATGTCTCCACCCGGGTGATGAAGCCGCCGCGCGCGGGAATGAATTCCTGTACGAGCGCGACGCTGTCGTTCCCCAAGTCCAGCTGCCCGGCAGCCACCGCCGCGGCGAGTTCGCCCTTGGTGTTGAAGCGCGTAATACCCTTGCCGCTGCCGCCGGTGTTGGCCTTGACGATGATGGGGTAGCGCAAACCTTCGGCGGCGGCCACGGCCTGCTGAGGCGAGTGAATAATGCGCGAGGGTAGAAATCGAAGCGCCAGGGATTTTAACAGCGAGGCCTGGCCGGCCTTCGATATCTCATAGCGAAATGCCTTGGCGCCGTTGAGGACACGCACGCCTTGCAGCTGCAGGTGTTCGAGGTAGGCCAGGGTGTGAAAAATGCCGGAACCATGCTGGCGACTGTTCGCGGATGGGCTCATTCGATTGAACAACACCTTAAATCCCGGTTTTTGCGCGCCCACATCGTAAAAATGATCGGGAATGAAAATCCTGTCGAAGGGGACTTTGCGCCGCTCCAGCTCAGCGAAAATTGCCGCGAACCACTGTGGGTGTTCATATAGGAACGCCAGCGGCGCATGATCAAGCGCAACTTCGGAAAACGCCACGGCACCGCTCGATATCGACATGAACGACTCCTTACATTGGAACTCAACGCTGACAGCGAAAATCATGCGCCCGCACCACGGCGCTAAGCAATACGGTCGGGCGGCGTGGGATTTTGCCGCAATTTGGCCGACCTGGAGCTGTAAAACGCGTCCGCCAGGCGGGCGGATGAGCTTTTCAACGGCTGCCGGGTCGCGCCCGGGGCCCGCAAAGCACCCGCGTATGGGCAATTCATGCTCCATGTTGCTCCTTGTCGCCATCTTGGCGTCCGGGCAGGCCAACGCTTGGGGCGACCTTGGCCACAAGGTCACGGCGCTCATCGCGTATCGACACTTGACGCCCAGGGCACGGACCACGCTGGACGCCCTGCTGGCGAGCGATCCGGATCCGCTTACGCCGCCGGATTTTGCCGGCCGCGCGACGTGGGCCGACAAGTATCGCAGCACCCATCGCGAGACTGCAGCCTGGCATTTTATCGACATTGAAATCGACCGCCCCGATATCAGGGGCGCGTGCTTTGACTTTCCCGCAATTGGCGACGCAAAACTTGCCAGCCTGGGGCCGGCTCAGGATTGCGTGGTAAACAAGATTGATCAATTTGCCGCCGAGCTCGCGAGCGCCACAACGCCTCCCCCGGAACGCTTGCTGGCGCTCAAATTTCTGATTCACTTCATCGGTGATGTGCATCAGCCGCTGCACGCCGCCGATCACCATGACCGGGGCGGGAATTGCATCAGGCTGTCGTGGCCGCACGGCCAAGCGGCCAATCTGCATGCCTACTGGGATGTCGATGTCGTCGAGGCATTGGGGGATTCGCCCGGGCAGATTGCAGACAGGCTCGATCGCAACATCACCCGCGGCGAGAAAAGGAAGTGGGCCGAGGGTACGGCCGCGAGCTGGGCGATGGAATCATTCGACATCGGCCGACGCGATGCGTATGCGCTGGCCACTCTGCCGACCTGCCAACGCCATGGCTCGGTCACGCTATCCGCCAAATACAGGGCCCAAGCCCAAAAGGATGCCGCCACGCAATTGCTCAAGGCCGCCATTCGCATGGCGACCGTACTCAATGGAGCGCTGGGATCATAGCTCTCGCCCGAGGCCACGGAACAGTCGCAGAAACTCCTCGGCCGCTTTGTGCACGTTGCGCTGCCAATCACCGGCTGCGGACGTGTCCGCACCGTCGGTAACGTATTTTACGCAGGCAAACTTTGCATTTTCACGCCAGCACACTTTTGCCAGGGCGTACGCCTCCATATCGAGCACCTCGCAATCCGCCTCGACTTCCGTGGTGACGAACGAATCACCGCTGCCACAGATGGCAGCCGGCAAATGGAACACCGGATCAAAGCTCAAGCGGGAGGGCGCCTCATCGTAGGGAGTGACGCCCAGCGCGAAACCCAGGCCTCGCACGTCCATATCGCGCTGGATAAATTCGTGGCAGGCCACCAGCGTCCCCGCCGCATGGCTGCGGCTTCCCGCCGAACCAAAGTTCACGACCAAGGGCATATCCTGTCCGCCATGCGCGTAGCGCGACAGCGCCCTGGTGAGGGTAATCGCGGCGTTGACCTTGCCCACGCCGCAGTACAAGATCGGCACGCCGGCCGCCTCGAACACTCCCGCGGACTCCAGCGGCAATGCCATGACCACGACGGCGCGCGGCAAGTCACTCATGGGTTCTCCTGGGACTCGCAGGAGCCTAGTACTCGATGGAGGCGCGGAGCCGCAGGTTCCGCCAGGAATAGTCCGGCACGATTCTCAAGTCGATCAGCGTGAGCAGCGCCTTGAGTTGGTAGCCGGCTCGTTCGCATAAATCGGCGGCCGCGGTCATCGTTCCGCCGGTCGCCAGTACATCGTCGACCAGCACGAGGCGGCCGTTGCCCCTCTGCATTTCCAAGACCCCCGACCCGTATTCAAGATCGTAGGCCACGTCGACCACCGGCGGCGGCAACTTGCCCTGTTTGCGCACCAGCACAAATCCCTTGCGTCGACGGATCGCCAATGCCGCGCCGAGGATAAAGCCGCGCGACTCGATGCCGGCCAGCGCGTCGACCTCCTCCCACTCTTCATCGCTCAGCAGCGCATCCAAGGCCTGCAAGGTGCCCTCGAAGTGATCGCGCAGCAGCGGCGCGATGTCGCGAAACAATATTCCCGGGCGCGGAAAATCCGGCACATTTCTAATGGCATTCTTTAAATCAGACATAAGCGCTCGCTGCCTGGCATCGGTGCCCAGTTTAGCGGCTAATCCGCCAAGATTCCCGGTTACGATGCTATCCTTGAGGGCTCAGCGACGTGTTCGACGACACTTAGGACAACGAATTACTCATGATTTTGGTCATCGATGTCGGCAACACGCGCCTGAAATGGGCCTGGCTTACGAACACCGGGCTATCCGATCAGCAGGCAGTCGTGCATCGCGAAGCCAAGCCGGGTATCTGGACTTCAGCCCTGTTCGAATCCGGTCAAAAGCCGAGCAGGGTGCTGGTCTCGAATGTCGCCGGACCCGTCATGGCGAAAGCGCTCACACGCCTGACTAAAAAGAAATTTCACGTGAACGTCGAATTCATCACCGCGACCCGCGAGTATCACGGTCTCATCAGCGGTTATCTTGATCCGACCCTTCTGGGCGCCGATCGTTGGTTGGCGCTCATCGGTGCCTGGACCCGGGCACGAACGGCGCTTTGCGTGGTGGATGCGGGAACAGCGGTGAAAGTCGACAGCGTGGATTCCAACGGCCAGCATCTCGGTGGTCTGCTCGCCCCCGGCATTCACATGATGCGCGAGGCCTTGATGAGCAATACCAGCGATATCGCCCAGGCCGCTTTCAACAGCACTCCTTCCCTGGCGGGGGTTCTCGCGAATAACACCATTGCGGCCGTGTCTCGTGGTGCCGTGTTCGCGCTGGCCGGCATGGCGGATCGCGCCGCCGAGGTCATCGAACAAAGCACCGGCGCGGCGCCTAAATTATTCATTACCGGCGGCGACGCCAACATGATTGCCGGCACGATGCGCGCGCACGGCGAGATCGTGCCGGATCTGGTGTTGCAGGGACTTGCGGTCATTGCGGCACAACCGCGCTAGAAAGATCGTGTTTCGACCCGGACCAAAGAATCTCATCACCGATATCGCCGGACTCAAAGTCGGGCACGCAACCAGTGAACACGCGCGGTCCGGGGCGACGACGTTGCTGTGCGGCGCCGGCTGGGCGGCAGCCGTGGATGTGCGCGGGGGTGGACCCGGGACGCGCGAGACCGATGCGCTCGCGCCTGAAAATTTAGTCGGCCGCGCGCATGCCGTCGTGCTGGCGGGCGGCTCGGTCTTTGGACTGGCCGCCGCGGATGGCGTCGCTGCGCTGCTGTCCACGCAAGGAGTCGGTTTGCAATTGCGCTCGGGCTCACCCGCCATTCCCATTGTCCCTTGCGCGGTTTTGCACGATCTCGCCAACGGCGGCGACAAGAATTGGGGACTGTCTCCGCCCTATCGCGACTTGGGTTTGCGCGCCGCCGACGAGGCCGGTACGGAATTTGCCTTGGGATCGGTGGGCGCCGGGCGCGGCGCGATGGCGGGTTTGCGCAAAGGCGGCATCGGATCCGCGTCTCTGGATCTGCGCGGCGGCTTGATGGTCGGTGCGCTGGTGGCCCTCAACTCTGTCGGCTCGGCGCTCATGCCCGACGGCAAGACGTATTGGGCGTGGGGCCATGAAATCGAGGGTGAGTTCGGCGGCGGCGGGCCACCGCAACAACCCATGGACTTGAGCGATCCGGCGCCCGATGAATCGCGACTGCTGGCGATCGGCCGCTTGACGCGAGGCGTCAACACCACGCTGGCCGTCATTGCCTGCAGTGCCGATCTCAACACCGTGGAATGCAAACGGGTTGCCATGATGGCGCAGGATGGTATTGCGCGTGCGGTGCGCCCGGCTCACACTCCCTTCGATGGCGACACCATTTTCGCCTTGGCAAGCGGCGAGTTGCCGCTGGAAGAAAATTCATTGCGGGCCGCGCAGGTCGGGCGCATCGGGTCCGCGGCGGCGGACTGCCTTGCGCGCGCCATTGCCCGTGCGGTGCATTTCAGCTAGAACGATTCACTAATTCCAATGGCAGCGCAAACTGCGGCAATCGGCTTCTCCGCTCACTCGGGGTGGGCGGCGATGATTGTCCTCGGCGGCGCCCCAGCCAACCTGCGCGTCCTTGCGCGATCGCGTGTCGAGTTGATCGATGCTCACGACCGCGAATCCAAGCAGCCTTACCACGCCGTCGAGTTCTGTTGTGTCGAGGAAGCGGCCGGGCGCTTGAAAGGATACCTGGAAGTGGCCACGGCCATGGCCGACCGGGCCATCGAAACCCAGTGCGCGGCCGTGGCGGAACGCGGCTATCAGGTGACATCCGCCGGCATTCTCGAGTCGGCGGGCCGCAAGCCGGGCTCACTGGCCGCGATACTCGCGTCGCATGCATTGATCCATGCGGCGGACGGAGACCACTACCGGAATGCATTGTCCGCGGCAGCGGAGCGACACGGTCTTCGCGTCTCTCGAATTCAAACCCGGGTGTTGGAAGCCAGCGCCGTCAGTCAATTGCGCCTGCCCCTCAATGCTGTGCTCGACACCGTGAACGGTTTGGGTCGGCAGGTCGGACCTCCGTGGGGCGCGGACCAGAAGAAGGCTGCGCTCCTGGCGTGGACTCTGCTCACGGCAGGTGCGGCTTGGAGGCCAGGAGCCTAGGTCTCGCCAGTCGCCTCCGCAAGTCCTGCTTAGGTCTCGCCAATCGCCTCCGTAAGCGCAGCTTCGAAGTCGGCACCGCCGGCGCGCAATTGCTGTAACTCGCTCTTTGGCCATTCATGCTTGAGCTTGCCGTCGATCAAGACAGCCGCGCGGTCTGCGTAGTGCTCTACGATGTCCAAAGAATGCGTGGCCAAGAGCAGCGCCCCGCCTCGCCGCTCGATGCGCGCCCGCAGATGGCGCTTCAGCACCAATGCACTCGCCGGATCCAGCCCGTTGAACGCCTCGTCGAGGACGATCAGCAACGGGTCCCCCACGAGCGCCAACAGCACCGCAAGTTTCTGGCGCGTGCCGAGCGACAGCGTATCGACGAACGATTCCAGATAAGGCGTGAACCGCAACCGCTCGGCGAGCGCCAAAAGATCATCGCCTATCGCGGCCAGTCCCTTGGCGCCGGCATGCACTTCCAAACATTGACGCGACGTCAGCAGAGCCGGCAAGGCATCGGGCGCGCAGCCATATCCGAGCTGAAGTTTCGCTTCGTAGGAATTCTTTGCCAGCGAATGCCCGGCAATGCAGATATCTCCCCCTGAGGGCTTCAGGCGGCCCACGACGCAATCGAGCAGCGTGCTCTTGCCGCAACCATTGGGACCTAAGAGAACAAACCAATCTCCGGCCGCGAGCGACAGTGAAATATTCTCCAATACCGTGCGTGGCCCATAGCCTGCGCGCAGTCCGCGCATTTCCAGGACGGCACCGCTCACGCCACTGCTCACGGCACCTGCCTCGGCCAAGCGCCCCACAGTTGCACGCCACCCAGCGTCGCAAGGCAACCGACGAAAGCCGTAACGATGCCTGCGCCAGCGGACACGCGATAGGACACCCCGAGCGCCGGCAACAGCGCAGCCTCAACCGCGCCCGCACCGGCCATGACGCCGAATGTCGGCAGCAGCAAAGCGCGCATCACGGCGCCGGCGTGCACCGGCAATGGGGCCATCCATCTGCGAACCCAGCGGCTCGCTGAAACTGCCGCCATCCACAGCAGAATGAGCCCGCCGCTGACTGCGAACACAGCGATCACAACCATGGCCACATCAGCCGTTGTTCCCAATGGCATCATGACAAGAATCAGGATCGTCGCGCGGGCCACCATCTTCGGCTGTGCCCATGCGAACATCTGGCGTACCGGCCATGCGCCCAAGGCCGCGAGTGAGGGACGGATCTCAGCGGCTCGCTGCACCTTGCTGTGCGGGACATATCGGGAACCCGGCGGCAAATCAACCGGCTTTGGCGCCGGTATCGCGTAGCTGACGAGAGCGCCGATCGCGATTCCGGCGCTCGCGGCAGCCCAGACTGAGAAGAGAGCGCCGCTGCGTCCGGCATGGGCAAATGCCAGCACCACGCCGCAACTCGAGGCTAGCACGGTCATCGCGGCAAGGGCCGCCGTTGCCGGAAGCGTTTCGATGAGCAACGCCTCCCGGCGCGCCGTCGAGGAGCGGACCGGCACCGCCGCCAGCCAGGACCCGGCAAATTCCGCCCGCTTCAGTACGCGTCGCCTTGCGACTTGAATGGCGCTCGCCACCGCCGCAAGGCCGCCCCATAGAGGGCCGTGCAACCGCAGCCAATCAATTGCCTGCGCGACACCGGCGCGCTGTGCCCACACGATCGCAATGATCAGACCGAACGCCGCCGCTGCGGCAATACGCCTGCGCGCCTTGGCGCGCGTGTTTACATTGCGTCGAATCAGTCGGGCGGTCATGAGGCGAGGAGCGAACATTCAATTCGCCTGCAGCTTGGGGGCGGCAGCCATCAGCGCCCGGGTGTAGGCGTGGCGCGGCGAGGCAAATACGGCTTCTGTCAGCCCTTCCTCCACGATGCGTCCTTTTTGCATGACATAAACGCGGTCGGCGAGGGCTCTGATCACGTGCAGATCGTGCGACACGAACAGGTACGCAAGTTTGAGCCGTTCTGCCAGTTCCGCGAGGAGCTTTAGGATCTGCTCGCGCAATAATACATCGAGCGCCGAAACCGCTTCGTCGAATACGATGACGGCAGGCTCGGTGATCAGCGCGCGTGCGATCGCAATTCGTTGGCGCTCGCCGCCTGAGAATTCCTGCGGCAGACGCTGCGCGTCGGCGGCCGACAAGCCAACTTGCTCCAACACCACGGCCACCTTACGGCGGCGCTCGGCTTCCGAAGGCGGCGAACTCAACAGAAAGAATGGCTCGCCGATCAACCGCTCGACCGTCCACTTCGGATCGAAGCTCGCGTAAGGGTCTTGGAATACGGCCTGGACGGCGCGGCGCAGGCGGCGCAAGTTTGCGCCCTTTGCGCTCGAAAACTCTTCGCCCAGCAGGCGCACCTGACCGGACTGCGCTCGTTCCAGCGCGAGGATCACCCTCAGCAAGCTCGACTTGCCCGATCCGGACTCGCCAACCAAGCCCACCGTCTCGCCGGCATGAACGGACAAGGAAACGCCGTCGACCGCACGCAACGGCGGTGCAGCGCGCCACAGCGTCCTTCTCTTGCGGGGGTATTCGCGCGTGATGCCGCACGCCTGCAATACCGCAGCCGAACTTGGCGGCCGTGTCGCGCTTTTGGGTTTCAATTCGGCCGCCGCCACGAGCGTCGCGGTGTACGGCATGCGCGGCCGGCGCAACACCTCCGCCGTTGCGCCCTGCTCGACAATCTCGCCTTGCTGCATGATCGCGACGCGATCGGCGAGCTGCGCGATGACCGCAAGGTCATGCGTGACCAACACCAGGCCCATGTTGCGCGTGCGGACCAAATCGCGCAGAACCGAGAGCACTTGCGCTTGGGCGATGACATCCAAGGCGGTGGTTGGTTCGTCCGCGATGAGCAGCGGCGGCGCCATCACCGTCGCCATGGCAATTGCCACGCGCTGCCGCTGGCCGCCGGACAGCTCGTGGGGAAATCGATCGAGTGCGCCCTGCTCGCCGCTCAGCCCAACCAGATCCAATGCCTCGCGTGCCGAGCGCCGCCCCTCGAATGCGGATGCGGCGCGATGCAATCGCAGCGTTTCAGCCACTTGATCGCCAATGCGCATCAGGGGATTCAAAGCCGTCATGGGTTCTTGAAACACCATGCCGACGTCACGGCCGCGAACCTGCTGCATCTGGGCATCGCTCCTGTCGGTCAGGGTCTCGCCGCACAGTCGCACGGTGCCGGTGGCTGTCGCCGTCTGCGGCAGCAGCTGCATGACGGCGAGCGCCGTCATCGATTTCCCCGATCCGGAAGCCCCTGCCAGACCGAGAATTTCCCCGGCGCGGACTTCGAGCGACAGGTTTTTAATGATGCGCATTGTCCCGATGCCAACACTCAAATCGTCGATTTCCAGCAAGGGTGCCGTCATGAGGGCCGCTCCGCTCGCCGGCGCAGCCCTTCGCCGAGCAAATTCAATCCCAACACGAACAGCAGCACCGCAAAGCCCGGAAAGAGCGCGAGGAACGGCGCCAGTGCCGTCAAAGTCTGTGCCTCATTGAGCATGCGGCCCCAGCTGGGCGTCGGTGGTTGCGCGCTCAAGCCCACATATGACAGGCCGGCCTCAGCGATGACGCCCAAGGAAAACTGAATCGCGCCCTGTACGACGAGCAGCCCAAGCAAATTCGGCAAGATGTGCTCCCAGGAGATTCTCCAGGGTCCCTTGCCGGCGACACGAGCGGCCAATGCGTAATCGCGCGTCCACAACTGCAGTGCTCCGGCGCGGGTGACGCGCGCAAACACGGGTATGTTGAAAATGCCGATGGCAATGATGGCGTTGACCGCCCCGGGGCCGAAAACCGCGGTCATGAGGATGGCCAGCAGCAATGCCGGAAATGCGAAAATTAAATCATTCCCCCGCGTCACCAACTCATCGATCGTCCCTCGGCGTGCGGCGGCGAGCAAGCCCAGCGGCACGCCCAACATCCCAATGATGACCGACAGCGACGCCACGCCGACGGAAGTCCGGGCACCCACCATGATCATCGACAGAACGTCGCGACCCAGCTGATCGGTGCCGAACCAGTGATGCGCGTTGGGCGCCTGCAACTTGTCGACAATCGACAGCGCCCGGGGATCGAACGGTGTCCAATACAGCGAGACCAGCGCCATGGCAATGAAGAGTCCGGTAATGACGGCGCCCGCGGCGAAGCTCGAATTGCGCGATGCCGCGTTCATGCGCCGTGATCCGCCCGCAATCGAGGATCGACCAGCCCGTAGGCAATATCCACCAAAAAACTCACCATCACCACCGCAAATACCAGAATGAGCACCACGCTTTGAACCACGATCAGATCCCGCTGGACGATGGCTTGAAACACCAGTCGCCCCAAGCCCGGCAGAAAGAATACGTTCTCGATGATCACACCGCCCGCCAGGAGAAAGGAGAACTGCATGCCGAGGATGGTCAGCACCGGCACCAGCGCATTGGGCAGTGCATGTCGCCACAGCAGCTGTCGGTCGCCCGCCCCCTTTGCCCGCGCGGTACGGATGTAGTCCTCGCGCAGGGTATCGATGAGCGCGCCGCGCAGTACTCGCGCCAAAATCGCCGCCTGCGGCATACTCAGGGCTATGGCGGGCAGCGTCAGCGCCTTCACTGCCGTCCAGAATCCGGCCTCCCATCCGGGAAATCCGCCGGCGGATACCCAGTGAAGCTCGATCGCAAAAAACAGCACCAACAGCATTCCGAGCCAGAAATTGGGTACGGCCAGCCCGAGTTGGATGATGCCGCTCACGACATCGGCGCTGCGCCCCCGCCTTGCCACAGCGAACAGACCGACGCCAAAGGCGAGCGCCGTGGACAGCAGCAGCGCGTATAGCGCCAGCGGCAGAGAGACTTGCAGCCGCTCGGCCACCAAAGCGCCCACCGGAATCCGATAGGTGTAACTCAGTCCGAAATCAGCGTGCAGCAGTCCGCCGAGCCACGACAGGTAGCGATGCAAGGGAGCGGCATCCAAACCGAGCTGCCGACGCAGCGCCGCCACGGTGTCGGCATCCGCCTGCAGCCCCATCATGTAGCGCACCGGGTCACCGGGTATCACTTGAACGATGACGAATATGACCGCGGTCGCCGCCAGCAGCGTGGCGAGCAGCACCGCCAGGCGCGCCGCGAGATATGCGCTGCCGAAGCTGCGCGCCGCCAGCGTCAACAACACCAGAGATCCCGCCGCGAATACTGCGCCGGTAAATCGAAACAACGGCAGGGACTTCGCCCGTGCCGCGGCGAACTCTTCGTCATGCCCCGCGACTGCGCCGTCGGCGTAAGCACGGCTGACATCGACGACACCCAACACATTGTCAAACCCGATTCCGTGCAAATGAGCATTCCATATGTCCAGGCGTGGATATTGGAACAAGAATCCGTTCACGGCATCCAGGCTAAGCTTGCGCTGAATCTGCTGCAGCAGGTCCTTGCGCCTCGACGCTTCGACGCTGTCGTCCAACGCCGCGATCAGCGCTTTGAATTCGGGATTCGAATAGCCGAAATAATAGTCATCCCGCGCGTAAATGTCGTAATCCAACGGCTCGGCGTGCCCGACGATGCTCATGTCGAAGTCATGGCGGGCGTAAACCTGATCCAGCCACTGCGCCCATTCGAGATTTTCAATTCTGACCCTGATCCCGATCTGCGCCAGCTGCGCGGCAACGATCTCGCCGCTGCGGCGCGCATAGCTCGGCGGCGGCAGCTTCAGCGTCATCGAAACCCCATGCGGGTATCCGGCTGCAGCCATCAACTCCCTGGCCCTGGCCACGTCATGCGGGTACATGCCGGTCAGATCGAGATAAGCGGGATTGCGCGGCGGAAAATGGCTGCCGATGGGCGTGCCGTACCCGAACATGGCGCCGTCGATGATGGCATGGCGGTCCAAAGCGTAGGAAATCGCGCGGCGCACGCGCACATCGCTCAACGGCGCATTGCGCTCATTCAACCCGAGCACCGTCTCCATCTCGGTGGTTCCGGTGAGTACCGCGAATCGCGGATCGGCGGCGAACTGGGCGAAGCTTTCCGGTGCCGGATAGTTGGCAAATGCATCGACATCGCCTGCCATCAAGGCCGCGAAAGCCGCCGTCGGATCCGCGATGAACTTGAATGTAACCTGATCCATCACCGCCGGCACGCCATTGAAGTCAGGATTTCGCTCCAGTGTGACGGAATCGCCGCGTCGCCATCGCAGAAAGCGAAACGGCCCCGTGCCGATGGGTTGCACGGCGTCGTTCGCGGCGGATTGCGGCGACACCATCACCGCCGAGCCAAAGGCGAGCGATTGCAGCAGTCCACCTGAGCGCTGCGTGAGGAGCAGCTTTAAAGTCAGTGGATCGACGGCTTCGACCGCGCGGATCGCGCGCAAACGCGAGCGCTGCGGGTTCACAGAGCCTGGAGCAATCACCCGCTCCAGCGAGAACTTCGCGGCGGCCGCGTCAAAGGCACTGCCGTCGTGAAAACGCACGCCACCTTTCAAGTGAAAAACATACGTCAGGCCGTCGCTGGAAACATCCCAAGACAGGGCAAGGCTCGGGAGCACCGACCCGTCGGCCGCGAATTGCACCAACCCCTCATAGACATTCCCGTACAGCATTTCGGAAATGGCTGCGGCAGGATTCGCGGTTGGATCGAGTACCGGCGGTTCGAGCTGCGTGCCGATGATCACCCGTTGCCCGGGCACCGGCTGCGCGCCTCGAGCCGAAGGCATCGCGAGCAGAATGCCGGTCAGCAAGACGCTTGCGAAGAGCGCACGACGCTTCAGCGCTGCGCTCATGCCGGCACGCTCATGCCGCAACGCTCATGCAGCCAAGCACGCGCCGCCGCGCTCATACAGCCTCGCTCATGCCGCCAGATTCAAGCGGTGCCCAGCAGCAGAGAGCGGGCGGCCATCGCCATCACTTTCGCGGAATTCACCATGTCGTCGATCAGCACATATTCGTCCGGCTGGTGTGCGAGATCCAGAATCCCGGGACCGTAGGCAATGCAGTCCCGTAGTTTGCCGATGCGGTCAATGTGCTTCTGATCGTACGTACCGGGGGAACAGACGAACTCAGCCTCACGGCCCAGCACGCGGCCTATCGCCGCCGCAGTGCTGCGCGCCACCGGACCGTTACGGTCGGCCATCGTCGGCTGCACCTCGAAGACATCCCGAAGATCATAGGTAAAGCCCTCGCGATCCTTCACCAGCTGCTCGAGCAGTTCGCGTATCTCACCTTTCACGCTGTCCATATTCTCTTCGATGAGCAGACGGCGGTCGATCACGACGCGGCAGGAGTCAGGAACGCAGGGTGCCGGATAGCCTGCGGCTTCATTCTGACCCCCGTGGATGGAATTGATGTTGAGCGTCGAGTGCCGTGCGCCCGACGGCACCACCGGCATGTCCGTACGCCGCGCCGCGAGCTTGGGGTAAAGATCCCGCTCGAGTCGATCGATGAAGGCATTCATGTGGCGCACGGCGCAATCACCCAAGAAGGGCATCGAGCCATGGGCCATGCGCCCGTGCGTCTCGATCTCGGCCCACCAGACGCCGCGATGCCCGATGCACACCCGATCCACGTTGAGCGGTTCTGGAATGATCACATGATCGACGCGCGGCAGGGAGAACCATCCGCGCTCCGCCAGGTAGTGCACGCCGCCGTAACCGCCGGACTCCTCATCGACGGTTCCGGAAATTTCCAGCGTTCCGGGCAGGCGCGCACCGGAATCGATCAACGCTTCGACCGCGATGATGGATGCCGCGAGTCCACCCTTCATGTCGCACGCGCCTCGCCCATAGACTTTGCCGTCCTTGACGATGGCGGCGAACGGATCCACGGTCCAGCCGTCGCCTGTCTGCACCACGTCGATATGGCTGTTGAAGTGCACGCAAGGGCCGCGCGCATCGCCGTCGCGACGCGCAATGACATTGATGCGCGGGTGGCGCTCACTGTCCCCCGGCGTGCCGGCAGCATGCACATACTCGACCGCGAAGCCACGCGCGCTCAAACGGCGCCCGATGAATTCCGCGCAGGGCCGATACGCCTCACCGGGTGGATTGACGGTGGGAAAACGAATCAGCGCCTGCGCCAGCTCGACCAAGTCGCCGCGACGCTCATCGATCATCTCGAACAACTCTTGCTGTGGGTCGACGCTCATGTTCCCCTCCGAGGATGCCGAACGCGCGTGAATGCGGAGCGGCTGCGCGCCTGATCGGCCAACGTGGCCAGGCCCAGCTCGCCGTACACCGCCGCAAGCGCGTCGTTCACCGGCACGCCGTAGGGATCGGCGCCGCGCCGCAGCTCCAGCATGTGTTGCGCGACATTTAGTCTTCCGCTCTTGCGCGCGGCATCGAGCAAAATCTGCTCGAATAGATCGCGCTGTGCATGGCTGCCGCCGGCCTCCGCCATGCGCGGCACGGCTGCGCCGAGGCGATGCCACGCCAAGGCGTAGTCCCCGTGCGCGTAGGCATGCAGGCCTTCGCAACCGGGCAACGCCACTTCCCGCCACACCGCCCGGCTGAATTCGGGGGCCCGCCGGGCGTGCTCACGCACCGCTTCCAACAGAGTTTCGGCTTGCGAACGTCCGGCGCGCGCCAAGCCATAGAGGTATTGCAATGTCAGGAATGGCTGAACGGTATCATTGGCGCGCGCCTCGAGGTGATCGGCCACTTCCTGCCAACGCGCCCCCACATCGATTCCGGCGATCTCGAACCTTGCCAGCAGCGAGATGGCGCCTATTTGATCCTGCGAATAGTCCTTCGCTACCCCCCAGCAATGCCGGTCATAAACTTCGAGAGCCTCCGCATCGCGCCCCTGGCTCAGATAGAAAAGCGCCAAATGCCACCAGATGTGCGTCAGCATGAAGGAGTTCAGTCCGGACCAGGTATCCGAAACGTCTTCCAAGAACAGTGCGCCATCGTCCATGCGTCCGCGCGTCAACAGCACGTGCGCCAGTGCATGCTGCGCCCAGGGTTCCTTGCGCCGCATCGCCAGCGCTGTGCGCGCCGCGGTCTCCGCTTCATCGAGCAGGTGGCACTGTTCATAGCCGAATGCCGTCATTCCGTGCACATATGGCACGTCCATATTCATCGGACCGACCTTGAGTGCGACACGCAGCATTCCGGGCGCATTGCCGCGATTGAACTCGAAGTACTGATGCGTCTTGACGATGGCGAGATCGCGCGGAAACTCATCCGAAATTTGATCGCAGAGGCGGATGGCGGGGCCCAGATCATCATCGACCCAGGCGCGCAGCATGGCGACATTGAGCTGCTCGCGGCGGGTCGCGAGCGGCGCCGCAAGTTCCGCGGCGGCCAGATACTTCGCCGCTCGTGAGGCCGCCGACGGGGCCTCGAGCAGCATCCACAGCACTCCGGCATAGACGTTGGCCATACAGGATTCCGGATCCGCATCCGCGGCAGCCAAAATATGCTCGGCGCGCGTCTCATACGCCAAATACCCCTCGATGAAGTCATCGATGGCGTGCACTGTCGTGTCGTGCTGTCCGGTGACCGCGTTGCCCAGATAGTCTCGCCGCATACGCGGATGATACCTCTAGTATTTGTAGGTCAGTCGAATACCCACCGTCGTGGGTTCGCCGGCGGCGGCGACCTCGCTGGTCGGCAAGAAAAAATTGCGAGTGATGTCGTATGATTTGTCGAAAATGTTTCGACCCCACAGCGTCACGGTCCAGGGGCGGCCGGCTGCCGGCGAGAACGACAAGTTCGCATTCGCCAGCCAATACTTCGGGATGGTGAAATCGTTGCTGCCCAACAAGAAGAACTGACTGTAGGTATCGTGGAAACTGTAGTTGGACTCCACGGTCAGGCCATAGCCGCCGATATTCCAGGAATAACTGATATCGCCGCCGTAGCTCCACTTGGGAAAGCTTTCCGGTCTGCCGTTGTAGTCGACGGGCGGCTGGTTGGGATTTGAGGGAGCATTGAGCAGCCGGCCGGTGTAATAGCCCTCTACGAAGCCCGCGTACTGCGACAGCGCGAGTGCCGCAACCGGGTGCCATTGCAGATCCACTTCGCCGCCGTTGAGGCGAGAATTGGCATTGACGAAGCGGCCGATGAACGACTGCGAGACCTGGTCGAATACCTTGCCCAATATCTGCTGATCTCTGTATCGATAGTAAAACAGCGCCGTGTCCACGCGCAGCGTTCGTGTCAGGTCGGACTTCACTCCCACTTCGTACGCGGTGAGTCTCTCCGGCTCGAAGGGGTCCGCCGCCGGCGCGCTCAATGTATTGTGCGCGGTAAACCCCCCTGACTTGACGCCGCGGCTGATGCTGCCGTAAATCAACGTGTCCGATGCGGGCTGGTAGTCGAGCTCGAACTTGCCCGACGGCAGGTTCGAGGTGATCGAGCCGCCCAGTGCGCCTCCGGTGAAGGACGGCACACCCGGCAAGAAACTGGTGTTGAGTCCGATCAATTCGCGGGTCTCATGATCCTCACGCACCCCGAGCGTCGCCTTGAACGTATCGGTGATCCGGTAGCTGGCCTGGGCAAAGACGCCGACCGAATTCGCGACTTGCTCGTACCTGGTGAGCGCAATGCCGCCGAGCCGGTCGGTAAGGTCGGAATAGAAATTCTCATGTAGGTCTTCGTTGGAATAGAAAGCACCCGCCACCCATTGCAGCGCTGCGCTGCCGCTCGATGCCAGGCGCAGCTCCTGTGAGAATACGTTGAAGTCGCTGTTCAGATACTCGTCCGAGTCGTCGAACTGCGTCGCGTCCCAGTCGCCGTATTCGCGTCGGATCAGTTTGTTATACGCGGTAATGCTGGTGAGCTTGGTGCCGCCAAGGTCAATATTGGCGGTCAAATCGACGCCATTGTTGCTGTTATCGACCCCCGGCTTGGAATCGGCATTGATGCCGATGAGCTTGGCGAAGGTCGGGTTGAGCGCCCAACCAGTGGCGTATCGGGAGCTATCCGCCGGTATGGCCGGCGGCCCCCTGCCCGGTGTAAAGGGCTGCAGTAGGTAAAGGCCCTGCTCATCGGATTTGTCCTGTCCCCAATGAAGCCCCAGGCGAAAATTGAAGCCCTCGTCGGGTTCCCACTGCAATTGCCCGCGAACCGCAACCTTGTCCTTGTCGCCCAAGGATTGGCCGGTTACGCGATTGCGCTGCCATGCGCCCCCTTGTTCGGTGGCAACCGACAGTCTCCCCAACAGACCCTCTGCGATGGCGCCCGACACGAATCCGTCGGCGTTGATCTCGTTATGCGAACCGTACTCCAGCGAAAATCCCGCGTGCGTGTCGGCCGAGGGTCGATTGCTGATGAAATTGATCTCGCCGCCCGTGGTATTGCGGCCGTACAGCGTACCTTGGGGACCGCGCAGGACCTCGACGCGATCGATGTCGAACAACTGCCCCTGGGTTGGATCGGAAGCGCGAGAAGCCACGCCGTCCAGACTGACGCCGACCGGAGAGGTATTGTTCGAGGTGTAGTCGATGAATCCGACGCCGCGCAAACGAAACTGCGGTTGGCCGCTGCCGAACGCCGGCTCCACCTGAAGGCTGGGGACTGCATTCTGCAGATCGTTGATAACGGTAATGGCCTTGGCGGCCAAACTTTCTCCCGACAGCACCGACATGGCGATGCCGACACTTTGCGCCGGCTCCTCTCGGCGCTGGGCTGTCACCAGGATTTCTTCCAATCCGCCGGCATCGCTGAGCGCAGAAGGCGGGGGCGCGGCCAGGCTGCTGAAACCGATAAAAATGGCGCCCGCGCCCGCCGCAGAGGCCATCAACCTTGTAATCATCCCATTCTCCGGATTTCCGCATTCCACGCGCTGCGCATCATCGGCGACGCACGCCCTCGGTGTCGAGGGCCATGTAGAAATTACACTTGCGGTCGATTTCCTCTCGTGCAATCAATGCGTAAACTAGCCCACTCACCGGTTCTCAAGGCTCATGATGCTGCGGAATTTCTTCGTGCTCGCTGCGTGCGCATTGCCCATGGCAGCCGAGATCGCGCGCGCCGATACATCGCCCCTACCCGCGGCCGATTACAAGGTGTCGAAATCATGGACTCTGGGCGGTACCGCCGGGTGGGATTATCTGGCACTGGACGCGAGCGGGGCGCGCCTGTTCATCACCCGCGATGAACGTGTCGATGTGATCGAAACCGGCAGCGGGAAACTGGCGGGGAGCATTCCGCATACGGCGGGCGTTCGTGCCGTTGCGTTCGCCCCCGCGCTGAAACGCGGCTTCACCAGCAACGGCCGGAGCAACACAGTCTCGGTGTTTGAACTCGACACGCTGCACGTGATTCAGGAGGTGCCGGTCTCCGGAGTCTCCCCGGATGCCATTCTTTACGAGCCGCAGCAGAACCATATCTTTACGGCCAACCGTGAAAGCTCGAATCTCTCGGTGATCGATGCGGGCACTCTGCAGGTCGTGGCGACCGTGACGCTGCCGGGCCCCCCTGAATACATGGCCACGGACGACGCCGGGCATGTCTATGTGAACATCGATAGCGCCCCGGGACGGCTGGTCCTCATCGATGCCAAATCGCTCGCCGTGAAGGCCAAGTGGCCGCTGAAGGAATGCGCGAATCCTACCGGGCTCGCTTTTGACGTGGCCAATCATCGATTGTTCTCGATCTGCGCAAACCAAGTCATGGCCGTAACTGATTCGGTGTCGGGCAAATCCGTCGCCCAGGTCATCATCGGCAGAGGATCTGACGGAGCTGCGTACGACCCGGAACTCGGCATGGCATTCAGTTCCAATGGCATTGACGGCACGCTGACCGTGATCCATCAAGATTCCCCTGACGATTATCGGGTGATCGCCACCGTCACGACACAGGTCAGCGCCCGTACCCTGGCGCTCGATCCTGTCACGCACCGGATCTACATGGCGGCCGCACAATTCGGGCCGCCGCCCGCGGCGACCGACGAGCAGCCCAGGCCGCGCGCCACGGTGGTACCGGATAGCTTTTTGATTTTAATCGCTCAACCCAAATAGGTGGATTGCATGAGTGAGCGCACTCAAGTGGTATGCGGGCACTGCGACTCGGTCGTCGGTCTACCCAGCGATCGGCTCAAGGACGCGCCGCGCTGTCCGAAGTGCCACTTTCCGTTATTCGAAGGCAAGCCGGTGGAACTGACCGCCGCTAATTTCGACAAGCACGTCAATCGCAGCGATCTGCCCGTGGTCGTGGATTTTTGGGCGCCATGGTGCGGCCCCTGTATCGCCATGGCGCCGTTCTATGAAACGACGGCCCGTCAGTTGGAACCCAAACTGCGCTTCGCCAAACTGAATACCCAAGATGAGCCCGCGCCGGCGGGCCGCTTCAATATCCGCGCGATCCCCACCATGATCGTGTTTCGAGCGGGCAAGGAGGTCGCTCGTCACTCAGGGGCCATGGATTCCTCCACCATGTCGCGCTGGCTGACACAGGTCGTTTGAATCGACGCGCCTCAGGTCTTGCGAAGCACCAAGACGAAGCGGTCTGTCTTGCCGAGCGCCGGGCCCTTGTAGCTGATCAAATCCCGCGCATCGTCCGGTCTTCTCAGCAAATCGCTCTTTGTGACGACGCTAAACCCGTGCGCTGTGAAGTCCTTGACGGCAAAGGCCTCTTCAATGCGATGCAATTCGCCCGCATCGGTTTTCCCGTGTCCGGCCTTGGCCGAATGATCGATCAGCAATAAGGTGCCTCCCGGTTTCAGCGCCCGCGACAACTGATCGAGCACGCCGCCTACGTCAATTTTCGGCCAGGGGTTCTTTGGATTGGTATTGACCCAGTACAGGTCGTGATACACCTTGACCAACAGAACAGCATCCAGGCTCGCCGCCGGCAATTTCATGTCGTCGAGCTCGACCGTTTCGGCGGTCACATTGGAAAAGCGGTTGCCGGCCAGCCGATTTTTCAAATCCGGCTGGCTCCAATTGTCGAACGCGGCATTGTTGATCAGCCAAACGTGCCCGCTGGGGCCGACGATGTAACTCAGCAATTCACTGTAGTAGCCGTCGCCGGCCAGGACATCGGCGACCTTCATGCCTGGCTTGATGCCCGCGAGACGCAATATCTCGGCCGGATGATCGAGCGAATCGCGCGCCGAATCTGCTGCCGGGCGGCCGGCATGCTTGACCGCGGCATCGTACTCATCGGCGGCGGTTGCGGGCGCACCCATCAGTAAGAACGCGCTGCACAGCGAGACCGCAATTGTGAATTTATGTCGATTCATTCGTCTCACCTCGGATGAATAGGAGAGCAATGAGCGTAATGAAACCGGCCGTCGACAAATAATACCCGACAAACGCCAGTCCGTAATGCGATGCCAGCCACGTCGCAATCGGCGCTGCGATCGAGGCGCCCAATATGCCGGCGAAATTAAAGGTCAGCGAAGTGCCGGTGTAGCGCACCGGCGTCGGGAATAAAGTCGCCAGCGCACTCCCGAGCGGGCCATAGGAAAGTCCGCTCAGGCCAAAGCCGCAAGCCAAAAATACGAACACGGCGGCCGTCTGATGCGCGCCGAACAGGGGCTGAAAAGCGAATCCGAAGGCCATGATCAACAACGTGGCGGCGATCAACATCTCGCGTCCGCCAAGGCGATCGGCCAGGGATCCTGCCACCGGTATGGTCAGGCCGAAAAATACCGCCGCCAGCATCTGCATGATCAGAAATTGTTGGCGTGGGAAGCCGAGCGCGTTCGTGCCCCAGCCCAAGGCAAAGATATTGACCAGATAGAACACGACGAAGGTGGTCGTGGAACCCAGGGTGCCCAAGCACAGTTGCACCGGGTATTTTGCGAACACCACCGCGAAGGGTACGCGCACCCTTTCGCCCTGCGCGATGCTGCGCTTGAACGCCGGGGTTTCGACCAGCTGCAAGCGTATGTACAGACCCACCGCCACCAGGACGGTACTGGCCAAGAACGGCACTCGCCATCCCCAGCTGAACAGTTGCGCCTCGGACAGGTTATTGCTGATCAGGAGGAAGGCGCCGATGGAGAAAACCAACCCCAGAGGTGCGCCGAGCTGGGGAAACATCCCGTACCAGCCGTGCTTGCCTGGCGGCGCATTCTCAGTGGCGAGCAGGACGGCGCCACCCCATTCCCCGCCCAAACCGATACCCTGCCCCACGCGGCAGAGCGCCAACAGTACGGCCGCATACACCCCGATGGAGGCATAGGTCGGCAGCAATCCGATGCAAATCGTAGAAATTCCCATGGTCATCAGTGCCGTGACCAGAGTCGTTTTGCGTCCGACGCGATCCCCGAAGTGCCCGAAAATGGCGGAGCCTATGGGCCGCGCGACAAATGCCAGCGCGAAAGTTGCCAGCGATTGCAAGGTGGCGATGGCGGGGTCGCCCTTCGGGAAGAACAGCCTCGGAAATACCAGCACCGCGGCCGTGGCGTAAATATAGAAATCATAGAACTCAATCGTCGTGCCGATCATGCTGGCCAGCAGAATGCGGCGCGAGTGCCGCGCATCGGGCAAGGGGAGCGAGTCGAGCAAGGGTAACCCCGGCAAATCGTTGGAAATTCTGCCGATAGTACACTAGCGCTTTGAATTCAGTGCCCTCGAGACCGTCCGGGAATGGAGGGCGCCGAGCGACCACTCGGCGCGGGCCGGTAAGCCGGAGCGTGCCCGCCTCGCCCGCCATCGTCGCGGTGGCCACCGCCGTAATCGTCGTGACGGCCACCGCCGTGATCATCGTGTCGGCCACCGCCGTGATCATCGTGTCGGCCACCGCCGTGATCATCGTGTCGGCCACCGTCGTGATCATCGCGATAGTCGCAGCATCGCGAGGGGCCCACCCAGTAGGCCCCGCCCCAACCACCGTAGTCATATCCGTAAGGCTCGTAATAGCCCCCGGCATATCCGTAGTCCACGCTGCCGTCGACCCCCACTCCGGTAACGGCGCAGGCATACAACATCGCCAAGGTCAGTGCCCCCAGAGTTCCTGCCCACCAGCGACTGTGCATGGTTTTCATTTCGGCTCCGTCTTCGTGTCGCTTTCGGTCCATTCCATCAGTCCGAACGGCGCGCCGGCGGGATCTGCAACCACGGCCAGCATCCCGCCGTGGCGGTCCATCCTTGGCTCGACCAAGACACGGCCGCCCATGGCGACAACTTTGGCGGTGATGTCGGCGGTATGCTCGACGCGCACGAAATTCAGCCAGTGAGGATGCCGGCGTACGGAACCGCCCGGCAGGGAATTCGCACTCGCGCGAGCATAGTCATCGGTCGATAGAATGAGATGCTCCGCGCCACCTTCGCTCGGCATCTCAAACACGTCGTAACCAAACAGTTCCTGATAAAAGGCCGCCGCGGCACCGGCATCCTTGGCGTGCAACGAACTCCAGATCCACTCTCCGGAGACCGGAAGAAAATCCGGAGAATCCCCGCTGCTCGAGGCGAGAATGGCGAACACCGCACCCTCCGGATCCGACACCACGCACTGTCGGCCGCGCATCGGATAGTTCTTAGTATCAACCAGCACTTTGGCGCCGTGCGCCACGGCTACCCGTTTGACGGCGTCGACGTCGCCCGCCGCCATGAAGGTCAGCCAGGCCGACTGATGCCGTTCACCTGATGGGATCGGCTTCTCCACCAAGCCTGCGATGGGGCGCCCGTCCAGCATCGCCACCGCATACTCGGAACTGCCCGCGCGAATGCGGCGAAAGGTCCAGCCGAACAGTCGCCCATAGAATTTTTCCGCGGCCGCAAGATCCGGGGTCACCAGATCGGCCCAAACCATTTTGCCCGGATGATGTTCGGTACTGGGCGGGGTGTTGAGCGCAGGCAATTCGAATTCGGCGGCGCGCGCGATGGACAGGCTGGCGACGCAGACCAGCGCCGAGAAAGCGATCGCCGGCAGGGCAGGCCGAAGCCTAAGCATGCGCATCATGAGAATTCCTTGTTGTTTGCTCGCCGATACTGCACGCATCGACCTCGATATTCTAACTCAGCAGTGCCGAGTAGGAGCGCCGATGGGCGGCATAGCATCCGCACGCCGCCTCCTCCAGACCGCGCCGACTCAGCACGATGAGTTCGCCGCGCCGATATTCAATGAGCCCGGCGCTCTGCAAGAGGCCGGCGGCGGACGTAATCCCCACTCTGCGCACACCGAGCATGTATGCCAGGAACTCATGCGTCACATGGAAGTGATCGGCATGGGCTCGATCCTGCATCATGAGCAGCCAGCGCGCGAGCCTTGGACCGATGAGGTGAAACCTCAGGCACGCGGCAGACGCGCCGAACTGCGCCATGAGCACATAGAGGTATCGATCCAGACAGAGCCGCAGCGCCGGACTGGCCGCCAATTCGCGGCGAAACGCCCGGCTGGGAATGCGCCATGCCGCTCCGGCACCTTGGACCACGGCGTGCAAGGGTGCCGTCGGCACCCCCAAAACCAGTTCGGCGCCTACCATTCCCTCGCGGCCGACCATGCCCACCTCCAGGACCGGCTTGCCGTCGACGGTGGTGACCAGGGAAATGATGGAATTGACCGGAAAGTACGCGAAGCGCGTGGCTTCATCGGTGATGCACAGCCTCTCGGACAACACCAGATCCACAGGCTCGCAAAGTGCCAGCAAGGTCCGGCGTCCCGCGCGGGGCAGCAATTCGATCAGGTGATTTTGGACGCCCGCCATGGGGAGAGTATCCACGCATTTTCGCGCCGCAACTGTCTGGCAGCGTACATACTGAACGCGGTATTCGAGGCATACTACTGAACGTGCGAGGGCGGCAACAGCCGGTCGTATTCCTTCTTGACCACTCCATAGCATTCACAGGTGCGCTTTTCCAGCCCCGGTCGATTGAGCACCGTGATCCGGCCGCGCGCGTAGCGGATCAGGCCGTCCTGCTGCAGCTTCAGCGCGCCTTCGGTCACGCCTTCGCGGCGCACGCCCAGCATGTTGGCAATCAGCTCCTGCGTCATCACCAGCTCATTGGCCTGCAGCCGATCCAGGCTCAACAACAGCCAACGGCATAACTGTTGGTCCAGCGAATGGTGCCGATTGCATACCGCCGTCTGCGCCATTTGCGTGATGAGCGCTTGGGTGTAGCGCAGCAACAAGTGCAGCACCGGGCCGGCCCGATTGAATTCGTCCTTCATCATTTGAGCGCGCAACCGGAAACCTTCTCCCGCGCTTTGCACCACGGCACGACTGGGCGTGGACTCTCCGCCCATGAACAGCGAAATTCCCACGATGCCTTCGTAGCCGACCACGGCGATTTCCGCCGACGCGCCGTTCGACATGACGTACAACAGCGAAACGATGGAGTTCGTCGGAAAGTAGACATGACCCAACGTCGCACCGGGCTCGTATAGCACGTGGCCCAACGGCATGGTCACCTGCTCCC
>Ga0210406_10002038_pt1 | contig 23615 bp, 24 predicted proteins | sample IncBWC30MmetaG_FD_155454 | JGI IMG/M metagenome (GOLD analysis project Ga0210406, IMG submission 155454) | Forest soil microbial communities from Barre Woods Harvard Forest LTER site, Petersham, Massachusetts, United States - Inc-BW-C-30-M | ecosystem: Environmental > Terrestrial > Soil >...
CGGCAGGCACAGCCGCGAGCGTCTTGCCTTCGCCGGTCTGCATTTCCGCGATATGCCCGCGTTGCAGTGCGAGCGCGCCCTGGATCTGCGCGTCGAACATATGCAACCCCAGCACACGCTCTGCGATTACCGCCGTCAGCGCAAAGGTTTCAACAACGTCCCCTTCACTGGGCGTAACTCTCGCAGCAGACTTGAGTTGATGATCGGCTAACTCAAACAACCTCTGTCGCCGCTGATCGATTGTAAGCAGTTGATCTTCAAACTCGCGATCCCCGAAACCGAAAGAACGCAGTAAAGTCCTAAACACACTAGTCGCCTCCGTTTCGTGGGTAGTCACTACGAGAAGAGGGATGTTTGGGGAGGGGGTCGTTGGAACAGAATGGCGGCGTACGGCTCGGGCCTAATCCGCGACACGTAGGTAAGAACTGGTTGGGGAAGCGGCATGTCTGCCGGAATGCGCCGAGTTTCGAGAGCGATCTGCTCCACCTCGGAGCGGCAGACTATTTCGATGGTCGTTGCGACACGTACTGATGGCACAACTGCCTGGGTGAAGAGTAATGCAAGCAGCGCGGCGAATACGTACTGCAATGCCAATCGGGCCATCAAACTTGAGCCTATCACAACCTGCCCGGCATAAATATGCAAAGTCACCTGCGTCGCCTGGGTTTCCCGGCGAATCCGCTGATTGACGATGTCGAGCGGAACACGCTATGCGGAAGATATGCGAAGGCGGACACTGGATCGATGGGTGGTTTTCGGCCAGCGAGACGTGAGGCTGTCCAGAAGTCCTTCTAGGAGATGTGCCATTGGCCTCATCGAAACCCGTTTCTGGCCAACTTCCGGATTACCAACAATTGGGCAGTTATTATAATGTCGCCGTTGCACGCATCATGGTTCATTGAGCGAAGCCCGTTTGTTCTGCAATAGTGGATTCGCGTATTTTGGGTAATCAACACAACCTTTATTCTGTCGCAGGGTTCGTTTCCCAGAGAGGGTGTTCATGATCCGCCAAAAAACCCATGCCATAATCGCCTGTCTCATCACCGCAGCCGCGTCTGTTTCGGCCGAAACGCAAGTCATCGCCCAGCGGTGTACACCCAAGGTTACCGCCAACGTAGTCGTGGCCTCGCCAAAGCAGCGGTACGACGCCGGCCAAAGAGCAGAGCCGCCGCTCACCGATACGGGCACTGGCTTCGCCTGGCCGGACACACCGATGGGAGTAATCAAGACCGCTGATGGCTATGAGTTTTTTGCCAGCGATGGTGGGCAGCACTCCCGGCAGATGTGGCGTGGTCATTGGGTCGGTAACAACAAGTCCGGATCGGTCGTCACTACGATGGGCACGCTCGACAACCCGCTCGGCACGGGCGATCCCCAAAACGTCAGCCTCTCCTCAAGTCCCGATCCCGGCGTGAACCCCAACTATTCCAGTTATGGTTACATGGGCGGAGGCCCTGTCTACCAAGTTCCCGCGGGCATGACCGGGGCGGGAAACCTGCTCGCAACCTACCACGCCGAACTGCCTAATGACGCACTCTACGCGGCCCTCGGACTGGCCGCGTCCACCGACAACGGGCTGCACTGGACCGACCTCGGCGAGATCATTCGCCTGAATCAGGCCTACGCGGTCGGGCTCGACCTTTGGGAGATCGGCGACGGGCCGCTCGTGCTCTCGCCCGACGGCAAATATTTCTATTTGTATTTTCCCGACTGGATCGCCAACGGCACGCCTCACGCCAAAAGCACGACCAACGTCTCGGTGGCGCGCGCCCCGGTCGCCTCTGTACTGAACGCTGCTTTCGGATCAGCGCGCCCGCACACCGTCGCCTTCGAGAAGTTCTATGAGGGGAGTTGGCATCTTCAGCCGGGGATTGGCGGAGCATCCACCGACCTCAATCCAAGATCGGCGTATCGGGGATATCTCGATATCCACTACGACCGCGCACTGCAGCGCTATGTGCTGATCATCTCCGACGATACGGACTTCGCGTACTCAGAATCGATCGACGGTCTTACCTGGACAATTCCTACATTGCTCGGCACTTTCGGCCCGATCGCGGCTTATCCCACCGCCGTCGGATTCGGAGACGATCCACACGTCTTGGGAAAGAGTTTCTACGTTTACTTCACGCATCTTCCGACCGATGGCACGGGGTGGACGAACGGCGCGCTTCGGCGACTCACGCTCTCTTGCCAATGACCTGCGACTGCACTCACGCGATTGTTAGACTGGCGTCAGCTATCCCCGATGGCTTCAATTCCTACTCCGGGCTTGGAATCGGAATCGAGGATGTTGAATAGGCCGACGCCCCCGAGGCCGGGATTACTTGCGGTTGCTTTTTCATCGGTTCGTTTCTGAACGGTCGCCTGTGGCTCGCGTGGACGCGGCGAGGTAATGGAACCTACTCGGGCTGAGCGAGGACCGCTTCCAGCTGATCCACTAGCCGTTCCAAGCGTCGAATCATCGGCTGGTAAGAGGAGGCCGACGCGGGATCGAACCCCGCTCGTTTCAACAGAAGATAAGGATCTTCGGATCCTCCTGACTTGAGCAACTCGAAGTACCGTGCGCGCAATACGGTGTCATTCTTTTCCAAGCCTTCGACGAAGTAGGCAGCCGCGCTGGTCGCGGTCATGTACTTGTAGATATAGAAATCCAGGTACAGCGGGCCAACATTGGCCCAGAGGGAACAGGCGGAATCGTCAACCTTGAACAAATCGCCGTTTCCTCCGTAAAAGTGCTTGACCAAACCGCAATACATTTCACTGAACCGTCCACCCGTAAGCGGTTCTCCTCGATCGGAGGCTTCATGCGCCGCCAGTTCAAATTCCGCGTAGAGAGCCACATTGAAGTAGCTCCCTCGCAGGAGGTCGATGGCCTGGCTGAGCGCGACAATCTTTTCAGACCTGTTTTTTGCCTGGGCAATTCCGTAGTCACTCAGCAGCATTTCATTCGTCAGCGAAGGCGCATCGCCGATGAATGGCGAATAGTCGGAAGTCTCAAAGGGCTGCGAGGTCTGAGCCAGCCGGGAGTGCATCGCATGACCCCATTCGTGCGCGACCGCAGAGACACTGTCGAAACTGCCACTGAAAGTCGTCAAGACGTACGGCTGTACTCCATAGGCATCATCATTGGTATAGGCTCCGGGCGCCTTGCCGTTATGGGCGATGGCGTGCATGGAATGCCCGTGGAATCCGTCGGACAACGCCTGAACATACTGAGCGCCCAGAGGCGTAAGCGCTTTCAGGATCATGTCCTCGGCTTGCTCCAAATGATAACGGTGGGAGTCGGGCACGAGCGGAACATACAGGTCGTAGAGGTGCAGTTGGTCAACGTGCAACATCCGCCTGCGCACCTGAATATACCGGTGTATGGCCGGCAGGCCCTTGTCGGTTTCAGCCAATAGAGTGTGAAATGGTGATTCGGGCATCGCGTCGTCAGCAAGCAGTAGTGCTAGGGAACTCGGGTAGTGCCGAACCTTGGCCTCAAAGGTTGCGCCGCTCAAGTATGCCGCTAACACAGCACCGAGCGTGCGTTGATAAGAAGTAAGGGTGGAGGTGAAGGCCTCGAAGGCCTTTCGGCGGACCTCCCGATCCGGATTGGTTAGAGTGTCATAGTACGTTTCCGAATCAAGCCTGACTTGTTTGTTATCCGTCTGCACACTCGGCCACGGCATGTCCGCATACATGAAAGTATCGTGGATGCTGACGGGCTGTAAGCGCAGAGCTCTGCTCGCCGCCACCACCGATTCTGCTTCCGACGTCAGTGTGTGTGCTTGTTTTCTCAGGATTAGCTCAACCGGGCGCTGATGGCGTCGGAGTTCCGGGTTTGCCCTCTCGAACGATTCGATTCGCTCTCGACCCAAAGCCAGAATTTCCGGCCTTAAAAACGAGGTGGACTCGTCAAAACGAGCTTGCAGCCCGGTGATGAGCTGCACTCTCGCCTGGTTCTCCTCAACCGTTGTGTCCTCGTCGGCTTTGAGATGGGCATAAGCACCCAGCCTGCGCAGGCGTTGTCGAGTGTCAGAGATTCGCTCTAGTGCCGACTGCAGCGCTTTGGGGTCGGAGCCCAAGGTCCCCTTCAACGTCGCGAAGCCAGGTAGTGCGGCCTCGACCTGTTCACGTTCCCTGTCCCACGCGGTATTGTTCGGAAAAAGTGGACGCAGATCCCATATTGCACCTTGGGCAGGATCAACGTCATCGGATGCATATCGGGAAAACCCCAGCAAGAGGGGAAACAGAGTAAGGATGTATGCGAGTCTGAGCCAGCAAGGCATCGCGGAACTCCCCACAAAGTGGATGGTAAGACTACTCCCACGTCCGCCTACGTGAACCGCGCAATTGTATGCTCAAAACGTGGACCTACAAAAGGCCGATCTCTGCCATCCGCTGCCAGGTCAGCGGTTTTCCCCGACCGGTTTTTCGGCTGTGCTACGTTCCCGCAGACATTCGAGTTGACTCACGATTGTGTTTGGGCGAAGGTCTGCAGGGGAGGTTTTTTCAGGCCAGAAGTTTTAGTGCTGTATCTGAGGCGCCCCTCCCGATCACCTCGATTCCACTATCTGTCGTGAAATGGGCGCTTCAGATACAGCCAGATACAGCACTCAGACTTGTCGTTACTAATCCTTTCGATATACGCTCAGGTAATCACCTGCCACTGGATGGTAGCGCTTCGTTTCAATGTCCGATGAATGACGTCGCATGAACATGGCCAATGACGATCCCGAGCGCTTCCAGAGAGAGGCTGATAAGTACGCTGCCTACCTCGAAACTCCCGAAGGCCGGTTACGTCTCGACTTGCCCTTTGCTAACCTGCAGGAATCTCTGCCGCTGCCGTCGGCACAATCGTCTCTGCGCGCTCTGGACTTGGGATGCGGCACGGGAGCGAACGGGTTGCGGCTCGCGCGACTGGGCTTTCAGGTCACCTTGCTGGACTCCTCTCCGGCGATGCTGGATATCGCGAAACGTGCCGCTCAGGCAGCAGGGATTATTGAGAAGATCGAAACTAAACAGGGCGACGCCGACCAATTGCCGGACTTTTTCCACGAAAAAGTGTTCGATGTAATTCTTTGTCACAACATCCTGGAGTTTGTCGACGACCCAGGTGCTGTGTTGAGAGGTGCGGCATGCGCGTTGCGAGATTCATCGGCGATATTATCTGTTCTCGTGCGCAACCAGGCCGGCGAAGTATTAAAGGCAGCCATCCAGGCGGGCGATTTGGCAGGCGCCGAACATAACCTTACCGCGGAGTGGGGCACTGAGGCTCTGTATGGGGGCAGGGTACGGTTGTTTGCGCCAGCCACAACACGAGCGATGCTGAAATCGGCGTCGCTCGCAGTGATTGCGGAGCGCGGCGTGCGGATCATGTCAGATTACTTATCGCCCCGGGTTTCGCTCAGTTTGGAGTACGAACGAGTTTTTGCCCTGGAGCGCAAACTAGGAAGCCGGCCGGATTTCGCTGCAGTCGCCCGCTACACCCACTACCTGACACGTTGCGCAGGTCCAGGGATGAGGGATGGTGAATGAACAACGTCACACTCCATTCTTCATCGACCGCAAGCAGCGCGGTGACGCCTGAGGCCAGAATTTCGCTCGGGCTAGGGCTCACCAACGAGTGCAATCTCACCTGCGCTTTCTGCTACCGCGACCCAACTCGCGCGGATCGTCTCTGTCTGGACCAAGTGAAGGCAGTCATGGAGCGCCTGCCCATCCAATCGGTGAATCTCGGGACGGGCGAGAACGGCATGCATCCGGATTTCAAGGCGATATTGGCCTACTTGCAAACGACACCGGTGAAGCTCACCATTACTTCCAACGGTCATAGTGTTGCCGGTCTGGAAGACCATGAGTTGCGCGTGTTCCATGACATCGAGTTTTCTCTGGATTATCCAACCCAAGCGGAACAGGATGCACAGCGCGGGCCTGGCAATTGGGAACTCATCCATCAGCAGGCAGAACGGTGTCTGCGGCTGGATATTCCTGTAACCATCATCGCCGTCATGATGAAGTCGAATTATCTGCGTCTAGCGGATGTGGCGCGAGTAGCCAAACGGTTCGACGCGCCTTTGCGAGTGAATGTGTACCAAGCCGTACGATCGGACGTCTATTCCCTGAGCTACGAAGAATACTGGGAAGGGTTCCGGCACCTCTTTGACCAGACCGACGTTATCGCTATTGGCGAGCCGCTTGTTCGCGCAATCGCGGGGCTACCACCGCTCCGAGCGGGTTGTGGCGTTAGCAACGTGCGAGTGACACCACGGGCCACGACACAACCCTGTGTTTATTGGCCAGGATCGGGTGAGCCGCTTTCGGATTTGATCTCTGCAGGGCTCGACATTCTGAGCTCGACACCTTTCGAGCAGGCACGGACACTTCCTCAAACCTGCGAGCCCTGCGAGTTCCGCGATTCATGCCACGGCGGGTGTGCTGGACGGCGACGCTTGCAAGGCGCACTTTTACAGCCAGATTGCTATTGTCCGATTATTCGCGGGCAACACCCGATCCTGCCGATCCGCATGGCCGCTAACCGCGATCTCCCCAAGCTGAACAGTTCGTGTACTACCATCGTGATTGCGAGGCTGGCGGCTTCGTAGAGTCACGACTTCGATGGTCCGAATAAGCCCGTTTTCCGTTCATTCCGCTTTCATCCAGGTATCCGAACCCGTCACCTTGACAGCCACATCCGAAAAGAAAATACGCAGCGGATTGCCGTCCGCCGTCCCACGGTGGTCCGTCGCGAAAAGCAGAGGGCCAGCCTTCTTGTAGTCTGCCCACCTCGCGATGACGACACTCGGCTTCTTGGTCCCGCCGCGGTGGTAGACAAATTGCTCGACGCGGTTGTCTTTGCCGACGTAAAGTTGCCAGGTGTCGCCAGGCGTGTAACCGCCTGCCTCCGCGGGATATTTCACGGTTACTCTCCTAGCCGACCCGTTGCCCAGCGGCAGTTTTTGTATACCATCATCGGTCACGGTGGCGCTGCCGTCCCAGACAACGTGAAACGGGAACAGCGTCCAATACTGATCGTTTATGAAACCCGGTTCGATTTCGTCCTTCACATTGGCAGGCTGGCTGCTTAGCTGAGAGCTGTTGTATGTCACCTTCACTGGTTTGCCGTCCTTATCTTTTCCTTCATAGGAGACTTGCCCGGTCTTGGGCTCCCAAACCCACGAACGGGAGATATTTACTCCAGGGAACTGCGCATTCCAGGTATAGCGGATCGCCTCGACTTGACCCCACGAATCAAGGCCATAGGTCTTAGCAATCTGTTCGGCGATTGGCGGGCGCGTCTGCGCCGAGGAGGTTGCCGCAAGGCCCAGTACAGCGAAAACCAGAAGACGAATTATCGAAACACGACTTGATCTTGTCATGGAGGTTTCCTTTTGGTGGATTGAACGGCCGATGTGTTGGATGTCGGCCAAAGGCTTTCGGATACAAGAGTTCCAAGCGGGCGCAGTACGCCTTACGCGACAACTGATCTCGTGGAATCCGCCCAGCGGTAATCGCGATTCGCCAACCATGCCGCTTCTGTGGATAGTAAGCTACTCTTGCATCGCTAGAGGATAGCATTATGCCGTTCGCTTCAACTGCCCTGCGTGTGGTCGCGGTGCTCCTCGCGAGCATATCCTCATCAAGCATCACTTTCGGATCAGAATCACACTTTGTCGGACACTGGGAGGGTACGCTGGTTCGCGAGGGTATTCCGCTCAAGGTCAGCTTTGACTTTGCCGAACCGCACGGACAATCAAAGGGCACGTTCACTTCCGTGAGTCAAAAAGCCATGGACTATCCGCTCGACGTGTTTACCGTCGACGCTGATGCGGTTCATTTTGTTTTGGGCGGCGCGATGGTGTTTGATGGCAAATTGAACGGAGATAAAATCATCGGAACCTTTACCCAGGACAGCGCCAAGGGCGATTTCATTTTGCGCCGCACCTTGCCTGAGGTTCTGCCGTACGAAACTGTGGATGTCAGCTTTCGCAACGGCCCGGTCACCCTCTCAGGTACACTCTGCACCTAGCGCGTTCCCGGACCGCACGCTGCCGTTGTACTCCTGCAGGGCAGTGGTAGCGAAACTCGTTGGGGCACGAATCGCTTTATTGCGGATCGGTTCGCCCGTTCGGGTATTGCCGCGCTAGTTTATGACAAGCGGGGATCGGGCGCTTCTACAGGAGATTGGAAGACGTCCTCCTTCGATGACTTGGCGAATGACGCTATCGCCGGAATCGACCTGCTTGCTTCGAGATCCGACATCGATGCAAAACGTATTGGACTGCATGGACACAGCGAAGGAGGAATTATTGCACCGATGGCCGCCGTTCATGCTCCATCGAAAGTCGCATTCGTGGTTGCGGAAGACACCGTCGCCGGTCTCGTACGCGACCAGGACGTCTATCGCGTGAGTCATCAGATTCGACAGGCGGGGTTCACCGATGCTCAGGTGGAACACGCCTTAGATATGTATAAGCTGATGATCGAAGTGCTTCGGGGTGCGAAGCCCTACCACGATCTTGAGGCGGCAAGCCAGTCAGTCCGGAATGAAACCTGGTACCAATGGCTTGGGGTACCGCCCGAAGATTCTTACTTGAGGACTTGGTATCCCAAGGTCGGCAACCTCGACACTCTGGTCTTCTGGAAACAGGTTCATGTGCCCGTACTGCTGATCTATGGCGAGGACGACCAGCTTGTGGCCGTCGATGAGAGTCTGGCAAAACTTGAAGCTTCCCTCGATGCCGTGAAGACTCCGTACACTGCGGTGATCGTGCCCAACGCCCAACACAATCTCACCGTGCAGCCCGAACCTAATGCGGCATTCTTCTGGTGGAAGGCAGCTCCCGGCATCGTTGACCTCGTAGTCGCGTGGGTGCAGCAGCGGACAACCGAATCGTCGCGCTAATTTAGAAGCAGGAATGGCGTTGACCAGCATCCCCGAGCGGCCAGCCGGAATTCCGTGTTTCTAAGACCTTGACCTCATCTGATTGTCGACGCCATGTACACAGCTAGCGACCGTCGATGAATAGCTTCTACTCCCCGGAGCGTCGGAAGTATTCAGGCTCGTCTGATCCGGCGCAACCCCATTATCATCCCGGCGATCGCGACGCATCCGTATTCCAGCAGCATTACCCAACCAGGAAGCGCCCCCCACGGACGCCCAAGTGCGCGCAAGTGCCACATGACGTAAGTGGGGATAATGCTCACAGTCCAGAGGATGATCAGCAGCGTCGAGGCCGACATCAGAAATGGCAGCAGCCAGAGAAGATACCATGGGAATACGACGGGAGCGCATACAAGAGATGCTGCCATCGGCCAGGCAAATACGTCCGGAGACCATTTGCGCGCCGCGCTTCTTAGCCAGATTGCAGTTACTAATCCGACGAACACAGCCAGGGCAACTAGCAACTGCGGAGGCGCCACTTGATCGAGTGCCGCAAACACGAGACCATTAAAGCGGAAACTCTGCACATACCTACCAAGCGAGCCGGTCGGAATGCGGCCGTGATTAAGAAATGGCACGTACAAGAGTCCGACCACGACGGCCGCCAGCGCAGCGTCGCGAATGCGAACCCGTTTCCAGTAGAGGGGCAACAGTACAATCGGCAGGAATTTCACCGCAACAGCTAGCCCAAACGTCAGGGCTGCGATCGCACGCCAACGACGTGCGAGCGCGGCGACAGATATCACCAACAGCAGCGTGCCGACAATGTCGATGTGACCACTTCCTGCTACTTCCGTTGCCAGTAGTGGGTGCCACGCATACGCAAGAACCCAGTGCGCACCCCGTCCGCTAGTTTGCAAGAGATCAAGCAAAACAAGAGCAATCCCGAAATCGCACATCACAAATGCAATTTTAAGGGCCGAGACAGACTCATGAATTGCAGTTACTGCGCGGAAGAATAGCAGCGCTCCTGGTGGATATGGGCTCGGTAGATCCGGGTTGTTCAAGTTGCGGGTTTCCGAAGTATGCAGCCCTTTAACGGCAGGATCGCTGGGAACGACAAGATAGGGGTTGTAGCCAAGCCTCTGCAGGCGGCCATCCCAAACATATCGATGAATATCATCATCATCGTCTCCCGAGGGCACGCGAAGAAATTCAATGTGCCACGCAGCGGCCAGGACGAGCCCAATGACTACCACGCGTCGGCCAAATCTGGGCGTAGCAAAAAACTCACGGATCGCTAAGAGATACACCATGCCCGCAAGTGCCAAAGAGGCCATGAAGTACGGTCCGCCTCTATCGCCGAAGTTGCGTGAGCACTTCGTTAGCACCACGCACAACGTGGCGCCGAGCAGGTACACTCTCCACTCGGGAGTGAGCTTCACTGTCACACTTCTCCCGCGTCCGTCGGTAATTTTGCCGGCACAAGCTCCCACTGTTTGAGCCACGCCGCAGTGCGCGGCGCCCTTGCCGGAGCCAACCGCAACTCCGCTGCCAACCGAGTCAGGTCATCAACTACATCAATATCGTAAAAGGGAGCTGCGAAACCTGCGGAAAGGTCAAGAGTTTGTGCGCGCGATAGGAGTCTCTCCAGCGCACTCCTGGTGCCCATTCCGTCGCCTTCGAAAAGCGTAGGATGAAAAGCCTTTGCCCCGACCAGATAGTAGCCTCCGTCATACGTTGGTCCAACCACCAGATCATGTGCGGCCAGCGTTTCGAACGCGTCCTCGAGAACAGAACGCGGCAGGTGTGGGCTGTCGCTGTTGAAGGCAATGGTGCGCCGTTGATGACCTTCTGAGAAGTGCGCAAACACCGAAGTGAGAGCTGCTGCAAGACCTTCACCTTTCTGCGCAACTATGCTCGCCTCGTCGCCTGTCAACTGCGTCAGTTCGTTTACGTCCGAGTCCGGGCACATGATGGCAACTTCCACACCGCCCAGTGACCGCGCCAGCGCTAGCGTGTCGTCCAGAAGACAGCGATAGAAAGCAGCGACAGCCTTAGGAGAAAGGCTGGGACCCAGGCGGGTCTTCACCGCACCTGGCTTCGGCGCTTTCGCCATGATTACGAGCACGCGGTCACTCCCTGACGAACGCATTACCGCCTCGCTTGAAGATTTCATAGACTTTTTGACGCGAGCCTCTACACTGGCCGGGTTTTCCCGGCTCTTCGGTGTCGGAAATAATAGCGCACTATCAAGCTGAGAATGAACCAAGCGGCGCCGATCGTGCCCTTCAGCGTGCCGCTGATCTTCGATTTTCCGATACGCGGGTGGTAGCTGACCGGCACCTCGACGATCCGGCACCCTCGTAGCGCGCCTTTTAAGATCATTTCAACGGCCCAGCCATAGGTGGTCTCTTCGAGGGCGAGCGCTCGTAGTACTTCTGCGCGGCCAGCACGAAACGGTCCGAGATCAGTGATTTCTAGTCCATAGAGAAGCCTGATCAGGCTAGCGGCGAGACGATTACCCAACACCTGATGCCAAGGCAACGCGCCAGTAGAACGCTGCCCCTGCAGCCGGGAACCGAGCGTAATATCAGCGCGCCCCTCAATGATCGGAGCCAGTAGAATCGGCAGCTCGGAAGGGCGGTCGCTGTAGTCACCGTCGAGGAAAACGACTACATCGGGTGCATCGGCGCAGGCGAGCCCGGTGAGACACGCACGCCCGTATCCCCGGCGAGGTTCGTGAACAACGCAAGCTCCCATCTTCGCCGCGATCTCGGGCGTGCCGTCAGTTGAGTTGCTGTCGACAACCAGGACCTCGTTGACGAGATTGGCTGGGAGATCGGCGAGAACGCGGCTGATGGCCGACACTTCGTTGCGCGTAGGAATGATGACCGACACTCGCACTTGACCTTGGCTCAAATCACCACCAAGGAGAGGTCGGCCGCCGCTGCGCGAGCCATGCGTCTACGCCCCACGCTCTGCCCGCGCGTCCAACCGCGAGCGCCAGCGATGCGAGCACAGGAACCAGCAGTTCCCAAATCCACGAGGTGCCCCATTCCGAAACCCAAAGGCTTGCAAGGTACAGGAACGCCACGAAAGCGACCGGGCGCGCGAGCAGACCGATGACCAGCAGAATGCCGAGCGAGATTTCTGTCAGTGCTTGCATGGGAGCCGCCATCGCGGCGTGGCTCGCCACCAGACCCATGACCGCTTTCCACGCAGCCGGCGAATGACCCTGCTTGATGTAATAGTTGATGAGGCCCGCGTAGCCCGCGGGACTGTAGAGGCCTTTGCCTAAATTCTCGAAGAAAACCCACACTAACATAGCGCCGATCGTTATCCGCACGATTGCAAGACCGTTGGCTGCTTGCGGTTGATGGGCCACCGTGGTTACCTCATTTCTCACTGAGGATGCGTTGGTTGTCATGGTGAATCTCGTATCCGATGGATGCTATACCAGATTAAGAACATTGGACAGGCGTCAACTTTTATTTTTCAGCGAGGCTACAGAAACCGCCCACAGGCCTCGCATTCACCCGCAACTTTTGATCGCCGGACAGTTCCACCCCCCAATCGACCGCTCATCTACATACGGTGTCTCTATAAGGCTGCGAGTTCTCGCGCCGTTGCTGCTGGTCGTTTTCCAGCGTGCCTGTTGACTGCCCAAGCGAGCTCAAATGCGGAGAAGTTCAGCCCGCCAACCCGCACCTTCCGCTTCACCTACAACTTAGCCGTGAAGGATATTCCCGCCGAAGTGAAGCGAGGGCGCGTGTGGGTGCTGCGCCCGCAGACCGACCAGCATCAAACTGTGCGCGTTGTCGCCGAACAAGGCTCCCGCCAAAATGCAGATGACCCACGAACCCGACTATGGCAATTAGGATGATATACGCCGAGATGCTGAATTCCGCGCTGGGCAAAGCAGAGTTCACTCTCGAGCGCGAAGTCGCGCGCAGGGAATGCTTGCGCGGCAATTCGGCGTAACTCGAGCGCAAAGACCACAAGCCTAGCTTCGTGTGCGCCTCGATGAACCGGTTGGTCACGCCTGACAGTCTGATTCCTACAGACGGCAAGCTCAAGGCGCTGGCGATCGACATAACCGGGTCCCTGACCCGGTACGATCGCAAAAGCCAAGGCTGCCCATGACTACCTGTTCACGAATATGCGGCGCGAAAAGTCGGGCTCAGGCCGGCGACGGGGCGATGCGGTGTGAGCCTCGGACGCCGAGCGGTTTAGCCGAACTTCGTCGCCGAATGATCGAAAAATCACTTAACCCGTTCAGAATCAGTTTAGGCAACCACCGGGTCTACACTACATTTGCGATTGAGCTGAAAACGCTCAGGTAGCTCCAGGCCGAGTTGGTGCAGCAGGTATTTCTGTTCGGTCGTCGGTTCGGTGATCCGACGGAGCCGAATCTCGCGCCCATCCGTGGTGGGCAGTACGATGTCGGCGCTCTGCAGGGTGGACAGCAACGCCAGTGCCTTCATTGGGGAGAAAGGCTGAGCATTATCCACGCCGTCGGCCGAGGACTGTGGGCCGATAGCTGGCCGACGCTGCAGCAGATGCTTCAGTGTCACCCACAAGGCATAACCAAGAAAGGCTACCAGGACGTGGGCCTTCACTCGTTCCTCCTTCTGGTGAAACAAGGGTCGAATCGAAAGCTCACTTTTGAGCGCTCGAAACGACGCCTCCGCTTCGGTGAGTTGCATATACATGGACCACATCTGCTCGGCCGAATCTGCCTGTAAGTTGGTACGCAGCATGTAGGCACCTTCCCGCAAGTCTCGCCACGCCTCCTTGTCTTTTTTCATTTCCCACAGCAGACGCACGCCGGCGGGCGTCTCTCGCAAAGTGACTTCGAACAGATCGTTGACCTGGGGATGCCGCGCCTGAATCCGTCCCAGTCTGCGCTCCATCTTGTAGCGGTCCTTCAGTCGGCCGCTGGCAATGCTTTTCTCCAGAGCTTGCAGAGCCCTTTCCATGCTTAAGGAAAATCGCTTCCGGATCGCCTTCTCTTTCTCCTTGCGACCCGCCGTCCGGCACAAGATGTAGGTCTCTTCGCCCTGCGGAATCGCAATCTGCTTCACCTCCACATCCGCTCGCACCTGGGTCCAGTCGTCCTTCAGTAACTCGGCTTCAAACCGCTTCATCTGCCGGCGCGGCGTCCCTACCAGATACTGTCCCCCACGTTTGCGAATCGCTACCAGGTTCTCCTCGCTTACGATCCCACGATCCATCACCCAGATCCGCCGTGCCTTCCCGTACTTCCGTTCCACCATGCGCAGGATGCTCTCCATGGTCGACACGTCGGCTCGGTTGCCATCGAAGGTCTCATAGCTGAACGGAAATCCTTCCCGGTTTACAATCAATGCGATCACCATCTGTTCGCAGTCCGGGCGATGATCGCGCGAGTAGCCCCGGCTCATCATGGGGTTCTTTTCTGCCGCCCCTTCCACATACGTGCTGGTCAAGTCATACAACAGCACATCGAACTCGGCTCCGAATAACTCCCCGTAGCGCTGCTTCAGATGCTGTTCCAGTTTGCTCTTGTGCGGCAGAATCCGGTCCAGACAGCGATACAGGCGAGTGTCGTTGATCTTGCCTTCTTCGATTTCCAACAGATCGTCCAACGCAGTCGAGGGATACCAGCGTTCCTCGACCGCCAACTCGCTGCCCGGAGCGCACAGTCGGTTGATGGCCAGCACCGCCGCCACCCGGGACCAGGGCACCTCGACCGCTTCCTCATCCATCGCTTGTTCAAAAAAACCATCTAGTCCTAGACGCTTCCACAACTCCCATCCCAAAAAACAACCGCCGAACTGCCGGGTTCTCTCCAGGCGGACGCGATTGACTAGCACCCGCGCCACTTGCGGATCATCGTCTGGAACTTCGATATGCGAGGGAAACAGTTTTAGTTGCTCGACTTCGCCCTGCTCGTTGAACACCTCCACGCTTTTCAGCCACCGCGCCTGCGCCGATCCATTCAACTCCCCCAAGTAGCACAGCGTTCTCTGGCGAGGACCGTCCACGGTTCGCACCGTCTCCACCAACGACCAGTAGATGTGATCTTTACCATCTTTTGCCCGGTAGTTCGGTCGCAAGAACATCTCGCGCCGATCATGTCATTCCATCCATCCCTTTTCAAGATGGTTGGTCTACACTACATGCCGTTTTTCAAACGTCGGGATTGCAAAGACAATACTTCCTGCTCGGCTGGCCTCAAAAATTTGCCGGATTCAGCTCTCCCGCGACGAACTTCGGTTAACGCGCGCGTCCTGGCTGCGACGAACAAGAACCTGGAGGAGGCAATCAAGACGGGTGAGTTCAGGCAGGACTTGTATTACCGCCTGAATGTCGTTTCCGTAGCTATGCCTCCACTGCGGGAGCATCGCGAGGATATTCCGTTACTGGCTCTGTATTTCGCCAACAAATATGCGGAGAAGTGCCATCGTGGCTTCACAGGAATCGCTGCCGAAGCACGCGAGTTGTTGATGAAATACAGTTGGCCAGGGAACGTTCGCGAATTAGAAAACGCCATCGAACATGCGATCGTGCTGGGACTGACTTGACGAAATTCTCGCAGAAGACTTGCCAGACACGCTGCTCGAGGAGCAGTCCGTGGCTTTGACCGCGGCGAAATACCACAACACCTACGCCAGACGAAAAAACAGCTTGTTCTGACAGCGTTGGACGAAACCAACGGCAACCACGTCGAGGCCGCTCGCCTCCTCGGAATTCACCCCAAGTACTTGCACCGGCTGATCCGGAATCTGAATTTGAAATCCGCCGTAAAGAGACAGGGGTAAATTATAGGGCGGGTGCGCCGAGGTTTAGGCGTTGACCCCTCAGGTCAGTCGCTAGTGTCGTCGCTCTCTTTATCAATGTAACGATTGCCTCCCGAAACGCACTACTCAATATGAAGTGACGCCTGGCCGTTCCATCGCAGAACGAGAAAGCCAGAATAAAGAGGACAGGCGGTCGGGTGCGGCGAGGTAAAACGTTGCGGATAATCTGATTGCGGGCGGGGCGTAGCTATTTGCGGGATTACATAAATCGAGAGCCTGGACGCGGCCATGGTTCATGGCCGAATTTCTGAATCCACATTGTCCTGTGCCTCTCCGGCTGCGTTGACTTGCTTCCAGCGGCGGCCTACCATGCTCACCATCCAGGCCAGAATGAGCTGAAATGATCGGCCAAACCATCTCGCATTACAGCATCGTTGAGAAACTCGGCGGTGGTGGGATGGGTGTGGTTTACAAAGCAGAGGATGTGAAGCTCGCACGGTTTGTTGCCCTGAAGTTCCTTCCCGACGACGTAGCCAAAAACCCGCACGCTCTCAGCCGCTTTCAGCGCGAAGCGAAAGCAGCCTCTGCACTGAATCATCCGAACATCTGCACGATTTACGAAATTGGCGAAGAGGACGGCCAGTCCTTCATTGCCATGGAGTTTCTGGACGGCCTAACGCTGAAGCACCGCATTGCAGGGCGTCCGCTGGAGATTGAAATAGTGATGTCACTGGGCATTGAGATTGCCGAGGCGCTCGATGCTGCCCACTCCGCTGGCATTGTCCACCGCGACGTCAAGCCAGCAAACATTTTCCTTACCAAGCGCGGACACGCAAAGATGCTGGACTTCGGCTTGGCGAAAGTCACGCCCTCACTCAGCAAAGCCGAAGCAGTAGCAGCCACGGCGCAATCGACTGTGACGCTGGAAGAGCACCTGACCAGTCCTGGCACGGCGTTGGGAACGATTGCCTACATGTCTCCAGAGCAAGTGCGAGCCAAGGAACTGGACGCACGCACGGATTTGTTCTCTTTTGGCGCAGTGCTGTACGAGATGGCTACTGGCACGCTGCCCTTCCGCGGGGAAAGCACGGGGCTAATCTTCGAGTCCATCTTGAACCGCGCACCCGTGTCGCCAGTGCGATTAAATCCGGATCTGCCAGTCGATTTAGAACGGATCATCAAAAAGTGTCTGGAGAAAGATCGCAACCTCCGTTACCAACACGCTTCAGACATTCGTACGGATTTGCAACGTTTGAAGCGGGACTCCGAGAGCGGATATGTTTCTGCGGCAAGCTCTGGCACCATAACCGTGACCCAGGTCCCTGCAATTTGGCTTGCGCAGCCCTGGAAGATTTTGATTCCCGTTCTGTTGTCGGCTTTGCTGGTTGCGGGCGGGTTTTACTACCGTTCACGTCGAAACAAGCTCCTGTCTCATAAAGACACCATCGTCCTCTCCGACTTCGCCAACAGCACGGGCGATCCAGTTTTCGATGACACGTTGAAGACGGCTCTCAGGGTTTCCCTGCGGCAATCGCCTTTCCTGAATGTACTCACCGACAGCCAAGTCGCGAAGACTTTGCAGCAGATGACTCAGCCGGCCGGCACAAGGCTCACGCCCGAGTTGGCCCGGGAGCTTTGCCAGCGTGCGGGCAGCAAGGCCTATCTTGCTGGAGCTATCGGCCGTCTAGGCAGTGAGTATGTCGTGGGCTTGAAAGCGGTAAGTTGTAAGAACGGAAATACGCTCGCCGAAGAACAGGTAACGGCGGCATCCAAGGAGAAGGTGCTGGACAGTCTAGGCGGGGCCGCAGCCAAGCTGCGTGCCGAACTCGGCGAATCGCTGGCCACCGTGCAGAAGTTCGATGCTCCGCTCGAACAGGCCACCACGTTTTCCTTGGATGCGCTCAACGCTTATGGGTTGGCCCTGTCCACTTGGGACAAAAAGGGCGACCGCGACTCGCTGCCGATTTTCAAGAAAGCCATCGGACTGGATCCGAACTTTGCCATGGCTTATAGCGCGCTGGCAACAATCAACCACAATCTCGGAGACTCCGAACTTGCCCGTGAGAATGCCACCAAAGCCTACGAACTTCGGGATCGCGTGACTGAAGCCGAGCGGGAGGCGATTGAGGCGCGCTACTACTCGTATGTAACCGGCGATTTAGAGAAGGCCGCAGAAGTCTACGCTGTTGCAATTCAAAACTACCCAGAATCTGCGGGCGCCTACAACCACTTGGCCAACGACGAAGGCGAACTCGGCCGCTATGAGCAGTCGGTCCAAAACTTTCGCAAGGCTCTGCTGCTCGACCCGTCGAGAGCTTCGACATACTCAAATTTGGCAGTAGGCCTGCTCGCTTTGAACCAGGTCGAAGAAGCCTCCGCGGTTTTAGCCGAAGGCGACAAACGAGGCTTGCAGACCGATACTCTACTGCAAGCGCACTACTGGATAGCCTTTCTTCGTAACGACGAAAAAGAAATGGAGCGACTGGTTCAGCGGTCATCCGATCTGCCCGGAGCTCAGGCGATTCTTCTATCCGAGCAATCCAACACTGCGGCTTATCACGGACATTTCGAAAAGGCCCGAGAGTTTTCGCGAGCTGCCGAAAATTTGATGGAACGCGATGCAAATAAAGAATTGGCTGCCAGCTACCTGGTCCAGGCAGCCCTTCGCGAGAGCGAAGTCGGAGAGTTCGCGCGGGCTCAACAATATATTTCCCAGGCGCAGAAGCTCTCGCACGGGCAGGATGTCGCAACCCTTTCCGCTGTCGCTCTAGTTCAAATCGGAAGCGTCAATCAAGCCGAAGCCCTCTGCCACGAGCTAGACAAACAGTGGCCCGAGGACACAATTGTTCAGAAATACTGGCTGCCTGCGATTCGTGCTGAGATCGACCTGAGGCAAGCGCGACCTTCGAAAGCCATTGATGATCTGGGAGTCGCCACTCCTCTTGAGTTTGCCAATCCGGTCCCCCCTCTTTATCCAGCCTATGTTCGAGCACAAGCCTATTTGGCGATGGGCAACGATCCAAGAGCAGCGACGGAATTCAGAAAGTTGACTGACCGGCCGGGCCTTGTCTTGAATTACCCGCTCGGAGCGCTGGCTCATCTAGGACTGGCGCGCGCCTACAAGTCCACCGGAGACTTACAAAATTCTCGCCAAGCTTACCTGGATTTCCTCTCCCTTTGGAAAGATGCCGACCCCGACATCCCGATCCTGAAAGAAGCGAAAATCGAGTACGCGAAGCTGCCGTAGCTACCAGCAGTAGAACAGGCTTCCACATCTGTCATTGTTCACCGATGATTCAGACAAACAGCAATTCGACGAATAATTGACGACTATCCTGTTGGGGCGCTTCGGAGAAAGTGACGATCTTTAACAGAAGGGCTTTGAAGAGCTCTTTGAGAGACATCGCACGTCTGAAGACTGCTACACACCAATTCTCGGAGAGCATCCATCGATACGTAGAGTCCTTAAGTCTGACCGGGGCGAACCCGCACACATGAGCGAGGCTGCTCCAGTCAGATTAACGGTCAAGGTTGCGATGCGTGCGGGAAGGAATGGGAGTACGCAGAAAACATCGATAATGACTATGACTGGGCTTCTCCAACAGACATGGGTGCTCAATAACAGGAACAAAACCGATTCCCTAGCCTGTAGCTGGCGAATTGTTATTTCGCCCATAATTCGTAGGGATTTTCTGTCCTGCTACGATTCTGTGATGCGCGATCTGGTCGTCCTGTTCACCCATTTCATCGCTCGCCTGGCTCGTTTGCTCGGACCTCGGTGCCCGTTCCCTTGTTGCCGAGTCGCTTCTGCTTAAGCATCAACTCCTGATCCTGAATCGCTCCCGCTAACGAGCGCCGAATCTGTCCGCGTCGCCCGTTGAGACTAAAGAAAGAGTCAGCAGATCGTGCGCTTTCACCCCATACAGAAAATTCACCAGCAGAGGCGTGGCAACTAACTAACGAGCCCGCAAGGCCGATCACGGGCGGGAACGTAACTGCCAAGAAATGTAACCACTATGAGAACTTCAAAACACCTCCTCAATTTTTCCCACGGTTCCTGTTCGCACTCCGACTTGATCCTGTCGCGGTCTATGACGACTGCGCGACGGAGATTATCTATAGGTCGCCTGTGCGGATGAGAACAGAACCGTCCGGTTCGGTTTCGCCGTCGAGATATTTCTGCCGCGCTTTCAGTTCGATGGCCTGACGGTTGGCCGTGAATACTTCCAACTTGTCCTTGTCGTCCCCGTGGAAGTGATCGTCGATGGTCTCCCTGCTGATGGCGCATCGCACGCGGGCTTTGCCGTCTTGTCCCCAGAATGTGACGGCCATGCGGTCGAAATCATATCGCTCTTCCGGCTCCGGAAATCTCAGATCGTGTTGCTCAAGAGACCATCGCACCCGCTTTGCCACGAACGCGGCGAACGGATTGATGTCCAGCTCGATGCTGGCGCTGTCCAGTGCCTTCAGGTAAGTGTTGCGATCCCTGACTCGGATCACCGTCCAGGGATAGCCGCCTGACGCCAGCATCGCATTCATCACGAAGCGCGCCATCCTTCCGTTGCCGTCCGGATAGGGATGGATGTAGCCAAACAGCCAGTGACCGAGCACGGCGCGGACAGAAGGCTCGGGTTCCTTTTCGAGCAGATCGAACAGCGCCGGCATGGCCTCGCGCACCGACTCCCACCGCGGCGGCACAAAGCGCGACGTGCGCAGATAGACCGGGTTGTTACGGTATCCGGCCAACGCACCGGCTTCAATGAGGCCCGCCGCGACGCAGGGCTGGAACAGTTCGCGGTACCAATCGTTGTGTGCCGTGCGCACGAGGGCGCCGGCATTGCCACCCGCGATGACTTCCGCCACCGTTGCCTTTACCTTCTGGAATGCCTGCCAGTAGCCGCGCGCCGCCAGCGCGTCGCGGCTCTTGCGGTCGTCCTCGTGATGTTCCGGGTCCCAGCCGCCCCCTCTCACCCGGTCGAGCAGCGCGGGCGTGACGGAATATCCCTCGATGGACAGCGAGTGATACGCATCACTCTGATAGATTTCATCGATGAAACGCAGATAGGCATCCTTGTCCTTCGGGAGCCCCGGCGGTGCCGGGAAATTCTTGATCACAGCGTCGCGCATCGATTCCCACATCATCTGCACGCGTCCGACAATGTGCGACACCGCGCGGCTCGCTGCTCCAAAGGCCTGCCCGGCCTCGAATGGATTGCTCTCGCGCACGTCATAGCCGGCGCTTTTCATCGTGCTGATTATCTCGTCCGACAGCTTCGGCCGGCCGGTCGCCCTGAACGCGCCGGCGAGATACCCCGCTTTCGCGGAGTGGCCGCCGTTGAGAAGAAGCCGCAGCAGGTCCGATGCGTCGGGGAGGCTCCCCAGCACCACCTGCACCTCGATGGGGTTTCGTGCGAAGAAAGACTCCGCCACCTTCACCAGGGCCGCCACGGGCGTGAAAAGCCGCAGGCCGTCCCTCGCCGCGAGATCAGCCGCCGCCGGCATCTCGGACACTTTCAGGTCGTAGAGCGACGTCCCGCACAGAAGGTTGACCGTGTTGTTCGTGCCCTTCGGGCTGCTGACCACCACCTGGGGCGGAATGACTGTTCTCTCGCCGTGAAGTAAAAGCGATTGCTCAGGCGCCAGATGCCACTCCTCGCCGAAACGATCATTGCAGTAACGCGCGCAGAATTCCCAGAATGAGGCGTACCATGGGGTGCTGTCGCCCGAGCGCACGCTCGGGCTGGACGAGATCAGCCAGCCGCGCATGACTTCCTGTACAAAGCCGTTGGCGAGCAGACGTTCACGGTTGACGCGGCTCAGGTCATCCGACCGGAACACACGTCTCCCGTTGTACTGAAGCGCTTTGAGCGCGCCGAGAGATTCAGCCAGCTTCTCGTTTGGTGTCGCCATGGGGTCCCTCTGCTATGGGTTAGTACAAGTGTTTGATGCTGTGCGAATACAAGTATATGACGCTGCGTTAATACAAGTCAATAATGCTGTGCTAATGCAAGTATTTAATGCATTTATGATAGAAGTGCATTCAAATGCAAATACATAGAACCTTGCTCAGGAGGGCCATCGGAGCCCGTCCACCGTCCAAAACGGTGCGGAAGTGCAGCCCCGCACACCGCGCAGATGCCTGGTCCCCTCCCCACCTCCTCCTGGCTTTTGTCCTTCCCGTTCAAAGGTTTGGATTTCGGGACTATGGGCGAAAAAATGGCGAATATGATAAATTTCCTTCGTGGGGCTCAAGGCTTGTACCGTCATCATCCACCCTGAACAAAACAGAGCACGCGCTCGACGTGACGGCGGAGACCCTTTACGAAGCCGTCGCCCAGGCCCTCGCCGCCCTGCGCGTTAACGACTGGGTCGGTGATATCGGAGGCGGGTTGACGACTGTCACCGTCAAGGTCCGGCACCCCGAGGTGACCCACGTCGTCAGGATGCAGGACTTTGAAAACTGGCTGAACCGGGGCTGCCGGAGCCCGGCGGAAACGGTGCTGAAAGGCCGGCTGCGGCAGATACTTTTCACTGTCCAATAAGGATTCTCTAGCGTTCCTTACAAGGATTTTAGGTAGCCACCCGCGTCTTGTAAGTTGTTGTAATTCCTATTCTCTGTGGGCTCATAACCCAAAGGTCGGTGGTTCAAATCCACCCCCCGCAACCATTTAGCAACTTCTCGGTACCCATTGGCTCCCGTTCGCTCCCGCGTTGGGCACCAATAACACCGCAACAAGTCTCACACGGCAGAACGCTCCGAACTACCACACTGTTGGCGGCACGCTTGCCCTCCGACATGGCTTGCGTATAGACATTCATCGTGCTTTGGATGGTGGAGTGCCGCAGCAGATCTTGTTGGACTTTGATGTCGGCCCCCACTCGACGCAGCAGGCTCGAGTAGGAATGGCGAAACGTGTGCCAGCCAATCTTGCCGACGCCAACACGCACGGCGGCGGGTTTGATGTGCCGTCGCAGAATGCTCTCCTGCCATCGTGGCTTCCCCTTGCGGTTCGCAAATACCCAGTCGCAGGGTTCTCGGTGCAGACTCCGCTGCCAGTGTGCCCTGATGGCATCGGCCAGACTCGGGTCAACCGGAAGAGGAAGCCGCGAGGCTTCTGTCTTCGTATCGCCGACTCGGCCGTTGACGACACTTCGCCTGACCAGCAGCGTCAGGTCCTCCCAATTAAAGTCGCCCCATTGCAAGCCGATGATCTCGCTGGCCCGCAGACCGAGACAGGCCGCTATCAGAACCATCGTGCGGTAAGGCTCAGTAAGTTCTCCGATGACCAAGCGCATGTCATGCACGCTCAGCACTCGCGGGATCGATCGCCGCCCGCCACGCTGCCGTACCAGATCAATGGGGTTGGCGTCGGTTATCTCCCAGCGCCGTCCATGCTGGAAGACAAGATGCAAAAGGCTGCGCAGGTTTACCTTTGACTTCTCCGCCAACGGCAGAGATCGAAGCCACTGCTCAACCTCAATCGGCTTGATTTCGTAAACAAGGCATCCACCCCAACGCGGTCGTATCCAGCGATTCAAGCTGGAGAGGTGCGCTTGCTGGGTTCCATAGCGCAGCAACGGCAGCTCTTTCTCGACGTAGTCATCCGCAAGAGCATCGAGTGTCACCGGCAGGCCAAATCGGTTTTGAAGATTTAGCCGCAGTCGAAATCGTTCGAGAATTCGAAGTGTATCCGCCTGTGTTGGATACTCGCTCAGCACACCGATGATCTTGGACCTCCGGCGCCGCCGCCCTTCTGGAGTAGTTTCGTAATAGCGAAACTGCCAGACATCTTCCGTCCGAACTCGTTTCCTCCTGGTCAGACTTCCGTATTGATACCTGTGCGGCGTGTTCATGCTCCTGTGGTTACCGAAAACTCCGTCCGAGCTGAAAATGCAGTGGTTCCGAGCATTCGTGAGATCCTGGTGGTATCACGATGAGCTCTCTTTTTGTTGCCCTTTTC
>Ga0210406_10002039_pt1 | contig 23610 bp, 28 predicted proteins | sample IncBWC30MmetaG_FD_155454 | JGI IMG/M metagenome (GOLD analysis project Ga0210406, IMG submission 155454) | Forest soil microbial communities from Barre Woods Harvard Forest LTER site, Petersham, Massachusetts, United States - Inc-BW-C-30-M | ecosystem: Environmental > Terrestrial > Soil >...
GCTTGGGCTCTCCCGTGCTCGCCGGCACGTCCGTCTGAGGGGCGGCGGGCGTCGGGGCGGGCTCGGCCTTGGCCGGCGCATCAACCTGGGCGGGGCTCTGGATCGATGCCACGGTCATGGAGGCAGCGGGCTTGAGAGCCTCGCAGGGCGAGGCTCCGGCCACGCTCAACGCGGCGGTCGTCTCGGACTCTGGCTCTGCGCCGACATTCTCGGTCGATGAAACCGTCGGTTCGGCCGCGCGCGGTCGGACGATGAGCGTGGCCAGCACTGGGCTCGTCGTGTCGTCCTGCTGGGCAAATCGGGGTTCGGGCGGCGCGCGCCAGGAGGTGTTGGTGGCAAAATCCTCATGAGCGGTCCGCATCAGGGCTGCCGCGCCCAGTCCGAAGACCAGGACCGACATGCTCATGACGACCGCAGCGAAAAGAAAGCGGAAGCCGGGAAGCATTGCAGGAAAAATTTCTGCCTTGGCAGGGTCCTGCCAGGGCCTCAAGCCATCGGGAACGCGGTGACCACAGACCTGGCGGTCGCGGCGCATCTGGGCGCCGCTGCGAATCAGGCTTGATCGACCATACTGCAAGCGCTCGTCCGCCGCGAGTGAAAAAATGGCGGAGAAAGGGCCGCGCCCGGGGCGGGGGCGCATTTCTCCGTTCCTGCGGCTTCCGTGCAACGTATTGAAGCCAGATCACAAATGCTGACATCGGCGGCAAATGGGCGGAATTTGTCTTGAATAGGCCGCGATCTTCGGCCATTTGCGATTAACGGTCCGGTGTCAGCTCGGGGCTATACAAGGACGATGATGATCAAACGCATTCTGACGGTTAGCACGACCGTGGCGGCGGTCGCGGCAGGCATCCCGCTGGCGCAGGCGCAACAGGGTTATCCGGTTGCCCCCGGCAATGTCTATTCGTCGGCACCGTCCTCCTATCCCTCTAACAGCCCTTACCAAGATGGAGGCTATTCGTCCGAGTACCGCCGTGGCGCTCCCGGCACTTCTGGTCCCGGCACTCCCGGTGCTGGCGGCCAGGATTTCGACCAGCTCGATGACGATGACGCCGCCCCCGGCAATTCGGCCGCGCTGCCGCCGCCGGGTCCCGTGATGTCGCCTGACGATCCGCGCTATGGCCGGCCCGCAGGCGCGCCGGTCTATTCAGACCGCGCCGGTCCCACCGGCCCGATCCTCCCGCCGGACGACCCGCGCTACGGACGGCCTGCCGGCGCTCCGCCGGTTTACTCCGATCGTGGCGTTCCGACCGGCCCGATTCTTTCACCCGACGATCCGCGCTACGGACGTCCGTCTGGTCCTCCGCCGGTGATCTACGGCAGCGACCGGCCCGCGGGTGCGCCGCAGACCTATGCGGATCGCTATGGTGATCCCGCGCCACGTCCGCCCGAGGGCATGGTGGTTCCCCCAGGAGCCGTCGGCTCGGTCCAACCTGCGACAGGGCCCGATGGCAAGCCGATGGCGGTGGCCGCGTTGCCGCCGGAGGAACAGCCCGATGCGGCGCCGGCTCAGTTGGCGCCGAACCTGCGGCGGCAGGAGGTCTCCTTTGTCACCAAGGAGCCGCCCGGGACCATCGTGGTCGATACGCCGAATACGTATCTTTATTATGTGCTGGGCGGTGGCCGGGCGATCCGCTATGGGGTGCGCGTCGGCCGTGAAGGTTTCACCTGGACCGGCGTGCAAAAGATTTCGAAGAAGACGGAGTGGCCGGATTGGCTCCCGCCGACCGAGATGATCGAGCGCCAGCCCTATCTGCCTCGCTTCATGGCTGGTGGCCCGGGCAATCCGCTCGGTGCACGCGCCATGTATCTCGGCTCGACCGTTTACCGCATCCACGGGACCAATCAGCCGTCGACGATCGGCAAGTTCGTCTCCTCGGGCTGCATCGGCATGCTCAACGAAGATGTCTCCGACCTGTTTGATCGCGCTAAGGTCGGCACCCGCGTCGTCGTATTGCCGGGCGGCCCTCCCCCGGGAACCGCGACCGCCTCGGCCCAGGCCGTGCCTGGAACCACGACGGCGGCTGCCTCGCCGGCACGTGCGCCCGCCATGCAGTCGGCTCCCGTGCCGCCGCTGCCCGCGCCCGTGACAATTCGCTAAGAGCAGTCGTTCCCCGCGTGATTGCGAGCCAACGGGTCGTGCGAATGCGCGACCGATGGCAGGCTCCGCGAAGTAATTCAGAACCTCTTTGGTGGAGGCAGTCTGATGGCCTCATCGTGGAGCTACCAAGGGGCTCGCCGAATGTGCGCCCCGATGCCTCCTCGTGATGACGGCTTGCAATGACGGCCAGAGCATAATTCGGAAAAGCATGCCCCGCGCGGGATGCAGGGTGGAAACCGGCTTTCCGAAAAGCACGCCCTCGGGCTCGACCCGAGGGATCATGCTCAAACAAAAAGCTAGAGCATGATGGCGGTTCCGCCTGTCACATCATGCTCCAGAGCGTTTTCGAGCGAAAGCCTGCCCCGCCCTTGATGCGGGGTGGGTACCGGTTCGCGTGAAGAAAACGCGTCAAAACAAGAGACTAGAGCCTCCGTTCCGATTGAATCGGAACGGAAAAGGTTCTAGGCAAGCCGTCGCACCGGTTCGCCCTTGAACCAGGCGTCGATCGCTTCGACCATCTGGGCATAATGGTTGCGGAAGCCTTCGACCGTCGCATAGCCGAGATGCGGCGTCAGCACGACGTTGTCGAGCTTGCGGAGCGGGTGATCGGCCGGCAGCGGCTCGACTGCGAACACGTCCAGTCCGGCGCCCGCGATCTTTTTCTGCTGTAGCGCCTGCACGAGCGCCGCCTCGTCCACGATCGGTCCCCGCGCGGTGTTGACGAAATAGGCGGTCGGCTTCATGCGTGCGAGATCGGCAGGCCCGACCAAGCCGCGCGAGCGCTCGCTCAGCACCACATGGATCGTGATCACGTCGGCGGTTGCGAACAATTCCTCCTTGCTGGCGTAGCTGACGCCGGCCTCCTTGCACTTCTCCGGCGTCAGGTTCGGGCTCCAGGCGATCACGTTCATGCCAAAGGCTTTTGCAAGGCCGGCGACCTTGCTGCCGAGCTTGCCAAGCCCAATCACCCCAAGCGTGCGGCCTTCGATCTCGATGCCCGCAAATTTTTGCCATGGCTCGCCTGCGTGCATGCGGGCGTTCTCGCGGCCGATGCCGCGGGTCAATTCCAGGATCAGACCCATGGTCAGGGGTGCGGTCGGATCGCGGCCATATTGCGTGCCGCACAGCACGACACCGCGATCCTTCACGGCCTGCATGTCGATGGCGGCATTGCGCATGCCAGAGGTGAGCAGCAGCTTCAGCTTCGAAAGCGCCGCAAACAGGCTCTGCGGAAACGCGGTCCGTTCGCGCATCGCGCAGATGATCTCGAAATCCTTCAACGCACTTGCTGCGGCCTGCTCCGAGGCAAAGGGATGGTTGAAGACCGTGATGTCCACGCGATCGCTGAGCTTGGTCCAGTCTGCGACCGAGAGAGACAGATCAAAGTAATCGTCGAGGATTGCACAGCGCAGCCGCGTCATTGGCGAAGGTCCGTTCATGGCAAGAATTTCATGGCAAGAATGACGGCGGCGGACGCCCCGTCGATGACCATGGTCGCGCGCAATCGGCGGGTAGGCAAGCACCCTCTGACGTCGAAAACGCGCTATGGAGCCAAAGCTTGCGCTCGGTCAGATGTCGGATTTCAGCCGGAACGCGGCCTCGGTGCCGTATTTGGCCCGCCAGGCGGGACCCGGGCCGCGCATATAATGCAGTTCCGGCCGGTAGGGGTTGAACGCCTTGGCGATGAACTCGCGCAGGAGGGCTTTGAGACCGGCAAAGGGGTTGGACGGTCCAGCGCGGCGGATGACCGGGGCGGAGAACGAGGTCGACGTGATGGTTGCCATGACGCGGTCTCACTGTTTTCGCGCGCGGCTTTTCCGCGTGGGACGCTTTTTCCGCGTCAGAACGAGTCTTGGCTTGATTTATTAAAAGATGGTTTCAATTGTCGTGATCTCGCGCACACATGGTGTCGATCCCGTATTCAACCGTGGTGAAGGAAGGGAAAACGGCTGCGCGCCGGTTGCCCTTTGGTGACGGCACCGTTACATCAGCCGCAGCAAATTTCCGTCAAATCCCAGGATTCCAAGGCAGGATTCCAAGGGGAGCATTCCCAGCCAGCATTCCAAGGCACCGCGATGGCCCGTCAATTCGTTTACTTCATGCAGGGTCTGTCCAAGACCTATCCGGGCAACCGCAAGGTGCTCGATAACGTCCATCTGTCGTTCTATCCGGACGCCAAGATCGGCGTGCTCGGCGTCAACGGTTCCGGCAAGTCCACGCTGCTGCGGATCATGGCCGGCATCGACAAGGAGTATAACGGCGAGGCCTGGGTCGCCGAAGGCGCGCGCGTCGGCTATCTCGAACAGGAGCCGCAGCTCGACCAGAAGCTTTCCGTGCGCGAGAACGTCATGCAGGGCGTTGCCAAGCAGAAGGCGATCCTCGACCGCTACAACGAGCTCGCGGCCAACTACTCCGACGAGACCGCGGACGAGATGACCACGCTGCAGGACCAGATCGAGGCACAGGGCCTGTGGGATCTCGACAGCAAGGTCGATCAGGCGATGGACGCGCTGCGCTGCCCGCCGGACGATGCCGATGTGACGAAGCTCTCTGGCGGCGAACGGCGCCGCGTCGCGCTGTGCCGTCTGTTGCTCGACCAGCCCGAGCTGCTGCTGCTCGACGAACCGACCAACCATCTCGACGCCGAGTCGGTGTCCTGGCTCGAAGGCCATTTGCGGCAATATCCCGGCGCGATCCTGATCGTCACCCATGACCGCTACTTCCTCGACAACGTCACGGGTTGGATTCTCGAGCTCGACCGCGGCCGCGGCATTCCCTATGAGGGCAATTATTCCTCGTGGCTGGTGCAGAAGCAGAAGCGGCTCGAACAGGAGGGCCGCGAGGAGGCCGCGCATCAGCGCACCTTGGCACGCGAGCAGGAATGGATCGCAGCATCGCCGAAAGCGCGACAAGCCAAATCCAAGGCGCGCTACCAGCGCTACGAAGAGCTGTTGAAGAAAGCGAACGAGAAGCAGGCACAGACCGCGCAGATCATCATCCCCGTCGCCGAGCGGCTCGGCAACAACGTGGTCGACTTCGAGGACCTCAGCAAGAGCTTTGGCGAGAAGGTACTGATCGACGATCTCACCTTCAAGCTGCCGCCCGGCGGCATCGTCGGTGTGATTGGCCCGAACGGCGCCGGCAAGACCACGCTGTTTCGCATGATCACTGGTCAGGACAAGCCGGACAAGGGCACGATCACGGTCGGCGAGTCCGTGCATCTGGGCTATGTCGATCAGTCGCGCGACGCGCTCGACGGCAGCAAGACCGTGTGGGAGGAGATTTCCGGCGGCAACGAGCTGATCCTGCTGGGCAAGCGCGAAGTCAATTCGCGCGGCTATTGCTCCGCCTTCAATTTCAAGGGCGCCGATCAGCAGAAGAAGGTCGGCTCGCTGTCGGGCGGTGAACGCAACCGCGTGCATCTGGCCAAGATGCTGCGCTCCGGCGCCAATGTGCTGCTGCTCGACGAGCCGACCAACGATCTCGACGTCGACACCTTGCGTGCGCTGGAAGAGGCGCTGGAGGATTTCGCCGGCTGCGCCGTGATCATCAGCCACGACCGCTGGTTCCTCGACCGCATCGCAACCCACATGCTCGCCTTCGAAGGCGACAGCCATGTCGAATGGTTCGAAGGCAATTTCCAGGACTATGAAAAGGACAAGATGCGCCGGCTCGGCCAGGACAGCATCATCCCGCACCGGGTGAAGTACAAGAAGCTGACGCGGTGATCTGATGCAAAGGACGGCGTTCATTGTCGCGGTGATCGCCACGCTCTGTGGACCATCGTCCGTCCGCGCCGCCGACTCGGCGTTCACGCAGTTCATCGCCTCGCTCTGGCCCGAGGCGCAGGCCCAAGGCGTGTCGCGCGCGACGTTCGAGGCCGAGACGCGCGGGCTTGAGCCCGACTACAAGCTGCCCGACCTGATCCTGCCCGGACGGCCCGCGACCGGCGCGCCGTCGCAGGCCGAGTTCGTGCAGGTGCCGGCCGACTACATCAAGGAAGCCTCGATCGCGCGGCTGGCGGGGGAGGGGCAGAAGCTGATGCAGCAACATCGCCCCGCGCTCGATGCGATCGAACAGCGCTTCGGCGTGCCGGCAACCGTCGTGCTGGCGATCTGGGGCCGGGAAACCGATTACGGCCGCTACACGCTGCCCTACGATGCGGTGCGGGTGCTCGCGACGCAGGCCTATGTCGGACGGCGCAAGGATCAGTATCGCACGGAGTTCATCCTGGCGCTGAAGATTCTCGGAGAAGGCGTCGTGACGCGCAAGGACATGCGCGCCTCCTGGGCCGGCGCGACCGGCCTCACGCAATTCTTGCCATCGGAGTTCTACAAGCACGGCATCGATCTCGATGGCGATGGCCGCGTCGATATCTGGCACTCGGTGCCCGACGCGCTTGCCTCCGCCGCGCAGCAGCTCGTCAACAAGGGCTGGCAGAGCGGGCTGCGCTGGGCCTACGAGGTGCTCCCGCCTGCCAATGTCGACTGCACCATGGGCGTGCCGGAGGTGACGAAGCCGATCGGCGAGTGGCTACGCTCGGGCTTTACGCCGGTGCGGGGGCAGCGGCTCAGCCCGTCCGAGCAGACGCAGCCGGCATCGCTGTTGCAGCCCGAGGGCATCTATGGCCCCGCGTTCCTGACGACAAGGAACTACTTTGTCATCAAGGAATATAACTTCTCCGATCTCTACGTGCTGTTCGTGGGCCACCTGAGCGACCGCATGAAAAGTCCGCTGCCGTTTGCAACGCGCTGGTCTGCATCGACGCAATTGCGCACCGCCGACGTCGAGGCGATGCAGCAGGGGCTCACGCGCATCGGCATCTACAAGGATAAGATCGACGGCAAGGCCGGCATGTTGACGCGCGCAGCGCTCGGCGCCTATCAGAAATCGGCGGGGCTGAAAGTGGATTGCTGGCCGAGCGAAGCCGTGCTGCGCTCGATCAATGCGGCGAGATAGGCCTAAGCCTTCGTCTCAAACCAACCGGTCAAAAGAAGAAACCCGGCCGATCGCTCGGCCGGGCTTCTCCTTACGTTGATCGCCGATCATTAGCTCAGTAGCAATACCGCACCGGACGGATCACCCAACCATAGCCATCCCAATACCGCTCCCGGCGGTAGTAGCAGCCGGGGGGCGGGCCCGGCGGGCCTTCAACATAGACCGGCCCGCCATAGGCTGGACGGCTCGATGCGATGGCGCCTCCGACGATCGCGCCGCCGATCAGGCCGGCTGCCACGCCCGCTGCAACGCCGTCACCGGCCTTCGCAGCCGGCGTGACCGATACCAGCGATCCGGCGACCGTCGCGATCGCAAGAAGGGCACCAACTGTCTTTTTCATATTCTAGGCTCTCCTGGAGGTGGCGCTTGCAGGCAGCGCCGGGGTTTGAGGGGAACTCCTAACACACCGTGTTCAGAACTGGCCGTCCCGCTAGACAAGCGCACAACAGTCAATCCGAGGTAAATGCCGAGTGCTATCTGGCCCGGAATCGCGGTCTTTTTCGGGCCATCCGATGAACAACGTCCCGGAGATAGCAATCTTCCGGGACGTGTTGCAAACTTACGAGGGTGAACGGATCAGTAGCAGACCCGTACGCTGCGGACACGCCAGGCATACCCATCCCAGAAGCGCTGACGCTGCCAGCCGCAGGGACCGTAGGCGCCGGCATAGGCGGGGTAACCCGGGCCGTATCCCGGTCCGTAGTAATACGGGTTGCTGGACGCGATCGCGCCGCCGACGATGGCGCCGCCGATCAGGCCCGCAGCGATGCCCGGGCCCCAGCCCCAACCGCCGCGCCATGCCAGGGCAGGCGAGGCCGTCGAAACAACCAGCGTGGCGACGGCAGCAGCCGCCATCAATGTCTTTCTCATGCCGTTCCCTTTCTGAACGAAGCCAACACAACGGGACACTACCCTATCGACACGAGAGTTCCACATTACGATTGAATGAACGATGAACGGCAACGCCACATTTGGCCACCAATCGTGGCTATTCTGGCTGCAGAACACCGTATTTTGAGTGTGTTTTGCCGCGCCATTGGGGACGGCCCCAGTCCCTTAAAGCCCGAAGCAGGGCCCTGAAGAGTGTCCCTGGAAAGAGCCCCCGGAGGGCTTCATGACCCATCCGATGACCGTGTTCCTGGTCGCGGCCGGCTTCACATCGGCCGTCTGCTACCTCCTGATAACCCGGGCGCAGAGCCGCCGCGCCCAAGGCCTGCTGGTATCGCAAGCGAGCCGCAAGGCCTCCCGGGCCTCGTCGCGCGACAGCTCCGCAGCCGACGCCGGAAGCTATTCCTCCGACAGCGCCGGCTGGGGCTGGTTCGGTCACTCGGACAGCTCAGGCCATGCCACCGATAGCTGCGGCCCGGGTAACGCTGGCGGCGATAGTGGAAGCAGCGGAGACTGCGGTGGTGGTGGAGGCGGTGATTGATCTTGTGTGACTTTCGACCGCGACGGCATAGGCGTTTTTGACGTAGCTCAACGCAGGATCTTAGAGCGGTTCTAGGTTGGGTTAAGGTCGATTTGGAATTGCTTGAAAGTGCAACTTTTCCTTTTGCATCCCGCAGCGCGCTCCCCTATCTCGATGGGGCAGCGCTACTGAAGGTTTTTTTGTCTTAAATGATCATCTGTTCCTGCAACGTCCTTAGCGACCATGATGTCCGCCATGCCGTGAGCACTGCGGACGACCTTCCCCGTAGCGCGAAGGAGCTCTACGGCTGCCTCGGCTGCAGTGTCGAATGCGGCCGCTGCGCGCGTACCATCAAGACCATCATCGACGATGCGCTCGGGACCTGTGTGCGGGCCTGCCACGCCGATTGCCCGCACAGCCGTACCCGGTCGGACGTTTCGTCGCAGGCCGAATTCGGGCTCGCAGCCTCCTGAAATTCCTCTGGACGGGCCAGGTTTCGGCTCCCGTTATTTCACGGAAGGGTTGCTCCGGTTATAAATCTGCTTCAGAACCACTCCAAGCAGAGCTGGCCGTTCGGGCCGAAAACCGGAGTGCATGATGCAAGGCGACCCCAAGGTTATCGATTATCTCAACAAGGGTCTGCGTAGCGAACTGACCGCGATCAATCAGTACTGGCTGCATTTCCGCCTGCTCGACAATTGGGGCCTCCTGGAGATGGCCAAGGTCTGGCGCAAGGAATCCATCGAGGAGATGCACCACGCAGACCGTTTCACCGATCGCATCCTGTTTCTCGAAGGCTTTCCCAACATGCAGGTGCTCGATCCCTTGCGAATCGGCCAGAACGTCAAGGAAATCATCGAATGCGATCTGGCCGCAGAGGTCAGCGCCCGCACGCTCTACCAGGAGGCCGCGACCTATTGCCACGGCGTAAAGGACTATGTCTCGCGCGACCTGTTCGAGGACCTGATGAAGGACGAGGAGGACCACATCGACTTCCTCGAAACCCAGCTCGATCTGATCAAGCGCATCGGCCTTGAGCTCTACACCCAGAAGCACGTCGGCGGCCTCAAGAGCGAAGACTAGAGCGTTTTCGAGCGAAAGCCTGCCCCGCACTGGATGCGGGGTGGGTACCGGTTCGCGTGAAGAAAACGCGCCTGCGTTCCGATTCAATCGGAACGGAAAGGGCTCTAGAGCCAGAGGCGGCCTGACGCGAACCGCGAATTTTCTCGGTGTCGTCCCCGCGGAAAGCGGGGACCATAATCGCAGGCGCTTTTTGTTGCGCTGAACCGACGCTCCAGCCTTCTCAGCATCCGACATCGGCGGTGATGGATCCCGGCGTTCGCCGGGACGACCAGCGGAAGCTTTACAGCTGCTCCTGATAACGCGCCGCGACGACGGCCTGTGGCTCGGGCTCGCCGAGCTTGGTCTGATCGTGGATGACCTCGGCGATGCTGGGAAACGACGTGCGCTCGACGCGGGTCTCATGCGACCACAGGCGCGAGCGCATCAGCGCTTTGCCGCAGTGGAAATAAACCTCGTGCACATCGATGCGGAGCGCCGCGCGCGGCAGCTTGCCGAACTCCTTCATCGTGGCCAAGAGCTCCACATCGGCCGTGAGGCTGCCCCTGCCGCTGACACGCAACGTCTCGTCGATGCCCGGCACGAAGAAGATCAACTGAAGAAGGCCTGTCCCCTCGACGATGTTGCGGAAGCTGTCGATGCGATTGTTGCCGGATCGGTCGGGCATCACAAGCAGGTTTGGTCCCTCGACATGGACAAAACCGGGATTGCCGCCGCGCGGCGAGGCATCGACGCTGCCGTCCAAGCCCGAGGTCGCCAGCACGCAAAACGGCGACATCATGATGAATCTCTTCGCATGCGTGTCGATCTCGGGCCGCGCCTTGGCGATCACGCGTGGCATGGGATCGGGATAGATCGCGGCGAGATCGCCGGCGGCAAGCGTGGTCAAGGCTGTTCTCCCGAATGAAGGTGCGACCTCCCGAATGATAACACTGCGTAGCTTGGGTCGCCACGATTGTCCCGCTATGATAGCCGACAGCCTCCTGTGGCGGAAGTCGCTCACTGGTAGCGCTTACAATTAAAATCACCTATAAGGAGAATGATTTGTTGCGAGCTCGAGCGGGGATTGAGCCATGGCGTCACCGCAGGAAATAAAGGTCATGTCCGCCGGGCGAGAAAAGTCTCGCCGTGCCTACGTTCCTGGCCATTTGATTGTGCGTTTTAAGGCATCGGCCGTCAGGCACGTTGCTTCGACATCATTGCCCAGGGCTGCCACCGCGCGGGTCGCGGCGCAGGTGATGCCGGACGAGGTCGTGGGCCCGCTCGACTTGCTCAAGGACGAAGCCGGCCTGCTGTCGATGAAGCCTCTCTTTGTTGCCAGCGCCAGGGAGCAGCCGTCGCAGCGCGGCATCATGGCGCTCGCTGGCGCGCATCGTGCCTTGGCGATCTCTTCGACCGCGGCGCCCAGGGAGTCATTGAGCGGTTTCCAGCTCGTTCGCGTCAGATCGAAAGAGGTCGGTCGCGCGTTCCTGAAGCGGTTGCAGCGTTCGCGAGCGATCGATTTTGTCGAACCCGTGCCGAACAGATGGTTGAGCAGAGCTGATCCGATGATCAACCGGCAATGGGGCTTGCGCGCAATCAATTGGTTCAATGGACCGCATCCTGACGCGCAGGATATCCATGTCGCGGTCTTGGATAGCGGCATCGACTCCGGTCATCCCGATCTCGCCGGATCTGTCGAGGAATATCGCCACGACGGCAACAGCGCCCGGGATTTTCTCGGGCACGGAACGCATGTCAGCGGGACCATCGCCGCCGTCGTGAATAATTCGATAGGCATCGCAGGCGTCGCGAATTGCCGCCTGCATTGCTGGAAGATATTCGACGATCCCGTTCATCCGGACGATGACGAGAATTTCAATTTTGACTTTTACAGCATGGCGTTGGCATCGGCGCTTGATGCGAACATCAAGGTCATTAATCTCAGCATCGGCGGCACGGATCGTTCGAGGGCGGAGGCCGCCGTCTTCCGCGAGCTCGTGGACGACGGCGTCGTCATTTCGACCGCGATGGGAAATGAGTACCGGAGTGGAAATCCGACGGAATACCCGGCCGGCTACCCGGACACGCTCGGCGTCGGGGCGATAGATGAAGCCGATCGGCGCGCGCCGTTCTCCAATACTGGCAGGCATATCCGCCTCGTCGCTCCCGGCGTGAACGTCTTGTCGACCGTGCCGCGCGTCAAGGCGAGCCTTGCCGACCACACCGACTACGATTCATGGCCGGGCACGTCGATGGCCACGCCGCATGTGACCGGCGCGGCCGCACTCGTGTACGTCCACGCCGTAAAATCCAAGGCTGCGGCCGCGGCCGTGCGAGAGCGTTTGACGTCAACGGCGAAGAAATTGCCGGGCATGAGAGGTAAGGACTTCACGAAGGAATATGGCTTTGGTCTGCTTGACCTGGCCGCGGCCCTGAATGCCGGCGGCGGCGTGGCGACTTCGCCCGGCGGCACGGCCAAGAAGAGCAGCAAGGCCAAGAAGAAAGGACGGAAGAAGCGGGCGCGGCGGTCTTGATCACGCGGCGAAAGCGGTTACGTTCAGGCGATGTCGGTTCAATTCAAGTTCAGAGATCGCGTGGGTCAGGACAGGCGGCTTGAGATCATCAAGTCGCTTGGCGAAGCCGGGTTCACGACGAAAAGCCTGTTTCCCGGCCAGACAAGGCCGCAACTCGCGTCGATTTTCACGGTTTCGAAGGCGGACACCGACGACGTCAAAGCGGTCAAAGCTGCTTTGACCGATTTTGGCAAAGATATCGAATATGTCGAAGCCTCGCCCGGGCGAAAACTCAAAGCCTGATCAGCACGTCACTGCGGCTTGGAATTTAAACGGCATCCGCCGGCACGAAGCAATTGATGATGATGCCGCCGCCGTGATGCACATACCACACCACGGCTTGGCCAATCGGATTACCGCGGTCGCGGACGACGGCGCGATCCGGTACTGCCATCCATTGGCCCTCGATCGGAACCCAATAGGTGCCGTTGCGAACATCGTACTCGGTGCGATGACCGTCGGCCATGTCGCAGCATGGCACGCCATTCGGAGCCGTCACGCTCTTGAACCAGGCGCGAATGTCGGCCGGCACGTCCTCATATTGCCCGTTGTCGAACGCAAGCGCCGCGCCGGTTGCAACGGACGCGCACGAGAGCAGAGCGATCTGCGCGAACCTTCGCATGCCATCCTCCAAATGCGTTGACGTCAAGAGCGCGATGAGATCAGGTTCGATCACCGTCGCGCTCTAGAGCCTCCGTTCCGATTGAATCGGAACGGAGGCTCTAGTCCTTTGTTTTGACGCGTTTTCTTCACGCGAACCGGTACCCACCCCGCATCCAGTGCGGGGCAGGCTTTCGCTCGAAACGCTCTAGCTCTTTGTTTGAGCATGATCTCCGCGCAAACGCCTTCCGCGTTTGTCGCGAGGAAAACCGCTGCACGCCCCGCTATTCAAGTGCGGGGCAGGCTTTTTTCCGGATCATGCTCTAGTCGTTGACGTTAAGTGCGTTGACGTCAAATGCGTTGTCGTTTGTTGCGTTTCGTAAGCTGCATTTCGTAAGCTGCGTTGTTGCCCGTGCCGTCTTGCGCAGCGATTCGAGCAGTTGATGCGATTAAGCCCGAGCTGAATCGCCGATGCACGCTCAAAGTTTCACCGTTACACAAGACGCGTTGATGCGCTGCGAAATCAAATCACTACATCGTGCGTTGCGGTGCGCTCTGCTGCAGTTCCCTGATCTGCTCCGCGTAGAGCGCCGCGTTTCCAGTGGTGAGATGGCCGCGGGTCTCGGTGGATGCAGGGATCAAATACAGGCGGCCGTTCCTGATGTGCTTGATTGCCGCTGCCGTGACGCCGGTTTCCGGCGGATGGCGCTCGTCGTCGGCTGCGTTGATCGCAAGCAGCGTCGCTTCGATCTCCTCCATTCCGGCCGAGCGATCGTAGTCGTGCGAGACGTTTAGCGTCGGCTTCCCTGCGCCGAATTGCGCCAGCTGCGCACCTGCTATTGCCACCTTGCGGGTGAGCTCGGCGTCCTGCTGCGTGAGGCGCTGGTTCATCGCAAGCTGATTGCGGTCAGCGGGCAAAGTGGCTGTGTCACAAAGCGGGGCTTTGCCTGGTGCGAGGCCGAGGAAATCGATTTCAAGCCGAATGGATCGACGCATTTTCGGCTTTGCAACAATTGGACCGAACGCGTGCCCCATTTGTCGGGGCCATTTCCCAATGCGATCCTCCAGCGCCTGACCGACGCGCGATGCGTTGCGCCTCGGCCTATTCCGCGCGCGTTGCGGTTGACCGGCAAGGGCCGCGCCTTCTTCGAGCGGCTGGACGTGACGGTCCCGTTCTGGCGTCTATTTTCCGTCTTCGACGTCGGTCTCAGGGCGGTCGCTGCCTGAGGCGGTTTCGGTGAGCCACTTGCCGTCCTCGGTCTCATATTCGATCACCTCGGTCCGCCCCGGCGTGCGCTGCTCGGCGGCGGCACGCTTGGCCGCCGCGAGCGCCGCGGCGCGGGTGTTGAAGCTCTCTGAAAAGACGCCGTTGACGGTGTAGGCCCAACCGTCATCGTGCTGGACGATCTTGTAGGTGATGTGAGACATCGGGAACCCATTGGCGAAGTTGGCGAAAGCCTGCGCATTCTATGATAAAAAATGGCGCGGAGACGTCAAAATCTGCATCGATCGATCGTCCTTGGAGCAGCGTCCGCCGGCCGTGCTGCGGAGGGGCCAGGAGAAGATCACAGGAGAAAGTCATGTGCCGCAATATCAAGACGCTGTTCAACTTCGAGCCGCCCGCGACGGACGACGAAATCCGCGCCTCCGCGTTGCAATTCGTGCGCAAGCTGTCGGGCTTCAACAAGCCGTCGCAGGCCAACGAGGCGGCATTCGATCGCGCGGTTGCGGAAGTCACTGACGCGGCACGGCGGCTCTTGACCTCGCTGCATACGCACGCGCCCACGCGCGATCGCACGGTCGAGGCCGAAAAGGCGAAGGAGCGCTCGCGCCTACGATTCGGATAACGTCACGCCAGAGCATGGGCAGATTGATCAGCATCAATCGGTACAAGGCCCGGTCATGCCATTGTGAGATGGCAAGCGGCGGCGGGCGGCGAGGACGAGGCGCGATCGATGAAAGCGGGGTGGACGATCTTCTGGCTGGCTGCCATCATATTCGCGGTCGCTTTTGGCGCGGCGTGGCTGTTGGTCCCCGACGTCGTCCCGGTCGGCTATGCCGACGAGCCGCAGCCGTCCTGGGCAGTGCTGACCGCTTTCCTGCTGCGTGCGATCGAACTTACCGCGGCATGGGTCGCAGCGATCGCGTTTGTCGTGACATTCGGCGCATGGGCGCGGGACCGCATGCGCCGGCTGCTTAGTTGACCTCCCATTCGACCGGCAGATTGAGCAGCCCACGAAATGCCCAGCCGCCGATCTTCACCTGCTCGGCCGCGTCGAGCCGCAGCCCGTTTAGTCGCGCGAACAGGCTTGGAAGCGCCACGTCCGCGACCATCGCCCGCGAGGCGAACGCGCCTGCGCAATAATGCGGCCCGGCGCCGAAGGCGATGCTTTTCGATGTGTCGCGGGTGATGTCGAAGCGATCGGGCTCGTCGAAACAGGCTTCATCGCGGTTAGCCGAGCCGAACATCAGGAAGACGCGATCCTCCGGCTCGAAATCGACGCCACCATAGGTCCAGCGCTTGGCAACACGGCGCGGCGACATGCCGATCGGCGCGATCCAGCGCGCATATTCCTCGAACACGTCGATCCATTTTGCATTGCCGTCGCGCACCAGCGCGAGTTGCTCCGGATGCGTCAGCAGCGCCCACACCGAGCCCGAGATCGCGTCACGCGGCTCGTTCTGGCCGCCCGAAATCGCAAGCTTGACGTTGGCGCGGATGCTCTCCATCGGCTGGCCGGCGGCAAGCAGCACGCTGAGGATCGAGCTGTTGGGATGCCGGATCACGACCGGGATCATATCGTCGATGGCGGCATCGATGCCAGCGGTCGCGGCATGGCAGCGCGCTTCCACCGCCTTGTCACCGGTGTAATTGGCGATGCCGTCGATCATCGCCTGCGACCACGCGTCCATGTCCTGGTAGCGCATGTTGGTCAGCCCGGTGATGTCTTTCAGGCATTCCGCCGACAGTGGCAGCGCGAAGGCTTTCACGAGATCGGCGCGGCCTTCCGGCACGAGGAGGTCGAGAATGCGGTCCGCATGGGCCTGGAATTTCGAAAGCCAGGTCTCGCGCACAGCGCGCGGCGATACGGAAGGGAACATCGCCGCGCGCTCGGCCATGTGCGCGTCGCCATCCTTGCGCATCATGTTGTGGCCCATCAGGCGGTTCATGAGTCCCGCTGGCTGGTGCGACGAGAACACATCGATGCGCTTTTCCTGCGTGAAGATATCGTCGCGACGGGTGAAGACGGTCGAGCCGAGCTGCGGCACGAAGGCGATCGGCGCCTGTTTCCGCATCCGCGCCAGATCCGGATAGGGATCGGCCCAGAACGCCTGCACGTCGATCTCGTAATGCGGGGCGTTGGACATGGCACTCTAGCTCTTTTAGATCGTCCGGTACCCGCCATCGGCCATGACGATCGAGCCGGTGACGTAGGCGGAGAGATCGGAGGCGAGGAAGATCGCGGGTCCGACGATATCCTCCGGCTTGCCGGGGCGGCCGAGCGGCGTGTGGTCCATGAAGATCTTCACGAGCTCAGGATTGTTGGCGCGCACCTGAGCGTTCAGCGGCGTCTCGATCAGTCCCGGGCCGATCGCATTCACCCGTACGCCATGCTTGCCAAGCTCGGCGGCCAGCGCGCGGGTGAAGCCGAGCACGCCGTGTTTCGACGTCGTATAGGCCGGCGAGTTCGGCGTGCGCATATGCACGAAGGACTGGACCGAGCCGATATTGACGATGCGCCCTTTGCTGGCGCGGAGCGACTCGAGAAACGCTTGCGTCATGTTGAAGACGCCGTTGAGATTGATCGCCATGATGTCCTGCCAATCCTTCAGCACGGCATCGGCGTCGGCCGTGAAGGCGTTGCGGCGGTTGATCCCTGCGTTGTTGACGAGGATCGAGACTTGCCCGACCTTCTCGGCGATCTGCTTGGCGACCGCGAAGCAATGCTCGCGCTTCGTGACGTCGAGCGCGAAGCTCTGCGCGCGGCCGCCAGCGTCGCCGATCTCCTGCGCGGCCTTCGCGGCCGCCGTCTCGTCGATGTCGAGCAACACGACGCGCGCGCCCTCGCGCGCAAAGCCGGAAGCGATCGCGCGGCCGATGCCGGAGGCGGCGCCCGTGACGGCGGCGATGTGACCTTGGAGAAGGGGCATGGCGTTTCCTCTGCGTTTGGTTTTGGCGGAGGATAACAGGCATGTGTTGAGAGCGCTACGCGCGCGGAGCGTAGCCCAGGCCATCGGAGCGCGAATACGGCCCGGCGGCGAAGAGCCTTTTTGGAGAGCGCGGCCGGCGCCGAGCGCGCGGAACGACTTCAGGCTAAATGACTTCAGGATGAAGCGTCATCGCGGCGACAGACCGAGCCTTTGGAACAGCGCTTGGACAATGGGGCGTTGGCCTTTTGTGATCTTCTCCAACGCCTGTTGCGGGCCGAACCAGCCCGCACGATCGGCTTCCGGAAATTCCGTCATGCGTCCGGACCGCGGTGGCCATTCCATCGCAAAGCTGTTGCTCTTGAACGATTCAAGGTCGAACGTTCCTTCGATCGCAAAGGCGCTGATCTCCTTGCCGCTCGGCTGCTTGAACATGCCGAGTTCAATGAAGGCACCGTCGGGCCTCTGTCCCGTCTCCTCCTCGAATTCGCGCTTTGCCGCGGTGAGCGCGTCCTCGCCCTCGTCGAACAGGCCCTTCGGGATCGACCAGGCGCCGTCATCTTTTTTTGCCCAGAACGGGCCGCCCGGATGAACCAGCAGGACGTCGGCGCTCTCGCCAATGCGACGAAACATCAGAACGCCGGCGCTCTTCTTGGCGCTTTTCTTGACACCTTTCTTGACATTGTTCTTGATATTGTTCTCAGCGCTCTTGCTTGCCATCGCCGGTCGCTGTCACCGTGGTGCAAGCGAGGCCACGCCCTCGATCTCGATCAGCATCTTCGGGTCCGGCAGCGCCTGCACGACGCAGGTGGTGCGGGCTGGGTAGGGCGCAGGCCCGAATGTCTCCGCATAAAGCCTGTTCATGGTGGCAACGTCGGCGGCGCGTGTCAGCAGCACATTGACCTTGACGAGATCGCGGAAGGTTGCGCCGGCTTCGTCCAGCACGTGTTTCATGTTTGTCACGACAAAGCCAAATTGCGCCTCGAAACCCTCGGGCAGCGCGCCGGCCTCATCAAAGCCAGGAATGCCTGAGACGAACAGAAGATCGCCAACGCGCGTGGCGAAGGAGAGCGGCGGGGCTTTGATGTGCCGCGGGGCTGGGAAGTGCTTGATCCGAGACATGGAAGACCTCTCACGCTTTCAGGCTGCCGTGATGCTCGCGGGCTGCGGGACTGCCTCGCCGCCATATTGCTCCGTTCCTCCGCCTTGCGCCAGCGCGCGAACGCATTTAGCTGCTGCAGGCCATCGGCTAACTGCGATTCGATCATAACGCTGACCTTACAATCCAGGAGAGTTACCAACATGAAGATGTCATCGGCCGTCCGTAGCGCGCTGGTCGCCCTACTCGCTTTCGCCGGCACCGGCCTGTCCTCCGCCCATGCCGATGAGGGGAGCGTGTCGCTCGTGATCTACAAGGCCGGATGGATCATCGGCGGAAATGGCGGCGGCGGCGTGCTGAACTTCCACGGGAGGCGCTATGGTCTGTCGACCGGCGGCCTCGACTACGGCCTCGTATTCGGCGGATCGAAGACGGTGCTGCATGGTCGTGTCAGCAACATCTACCATCCGTCCGATGTCGCCGGCGTCTATGGCGCGGCAGGCGCCGGTATCGCCGTTGGGCGCGGCGTGCGCGGTATTGTGCTGACCAACCAGAAGGGCGCGGTGCTGGAATTGTCGGGCCAGCAGATCGGGTTGATCGCAAACGCCGACCTGAGCGGGCTCGCGATCACGCTGGGATCGCAGTAGCGCCAAGGTTATCCCCTTGGGCCTATGGAAGGCCGTAGCCTAAAGCTGGAACGAGTACCTCATCACCCTGCAAATCTGCTCCCGGGCCGTCCTGATCCCGGGGGAGCCCTCAACCACGATATTCTCGATCCGGCCGGCGGGGACGATTCTCTCGCCGGATGGCGGGTCGTCGAGCTGGATGACGTAGCCGAGCTTCCGCACCTTGGTCGGCAGGCCGAACCGGGCAAGGTTTCCAGCGCGACGAGGCGATGACCGGGCATCGACGTCAGCCACCCGCCCTGACCTTCATTTCCTTGGCTGCAGCAGGATGTTCGAGGTGCCGATCCCCGGTTTGGCGATGACAATTCCACCAGCAACCAAATCGGAGGATCGGGCTAGACTAAGACTAGAATAGGAATAGTGGCGGTCAGAGGCTTGAACGCGCGCGTGAGCGCACCGGTGAAGGAGAGGATCAGCTCGCGATTTGTGCGGACAACTGCGCGAGCGATCCTTCGTAGCGTTCAGGGCTACCCAAGGGCGAATACTGCTCAATGATGAGATTTTTGACCTCGATATAGCCGAGCCGATTCAACTCCTGAAAATAGGCTCTATTATATCTTGATCCATCGATAGTTATTGCCTCCGGTCTTTCGCTTGCAACGACTATCGCGATGCTTTTTGGGACCGACTTGTCATTGATCTCAGCGCATACGGGCCACCTGGCGACGCCCAGGGCCGCTTGTGACCGCCGAACCCGACATGAAGTCCCACTGTCGCATGCGTCCGGGCGGATCGAAAGCCAGATCAGCGATCCGCCCGCTGTCGCTGAGCTGTTGTGGACTGTCACCCCTCCGGTACTCCGGCTAAGCGCATGCCCTCATAGACGCGCTCGCGTTTGGCGAGGAAGGCTGGATTGTCACTCGATGCGCCGTCGCGAAAGCGGCGAATGGTAAAACTTGGATCGATCGCAAGTCCAGCCTTTGCAGCAGTCCTCGCGTCATCCCACAAGCCGATCAGCGCGAGTGCAGCGGCAAGTGCAAAATGCGTGAGCGGATAATTTCGGTTGGCTTCAATGCTGCGGCGGAACCAGCTGACCGCTTCGGTATCCGCGCTAAGCTGCAGCTTGGCGAAGCCGATCATGCATAGCCAACGGAACGCCCAGACGTCTCGTGGAGAGAGACGGAATGCTTCGTGCACATGCGCTTCAAGTTCTCGTGCACGCCCCATCATATACTTGGCGGTGCCAATTTGCGTGTGTGCTTCAGCCAAATTGCGGTCTAAGGCCAACGCTTGCTCGCACTCTGCCATGCCTTGAGCCGCGCGGTTGGTAATAATCTGTAGAGCTCCCAGGAACAAATGCGCAAAGGCATGGTTCGGCGCGAGGGATAGCGCCTTTACCAGCGCGGTCTCGGCTTCAGCGACAAGCGTAGCGCGGTCGTCAGACACGTAGGTTCCGCCAACTATGAGACGACACCCGCTTTCCAGACCATCGCCTCAACGTTCTTGCAATCGAGGTCTAACGCCCGTTCAAAAATTTCGCGCGCTTGAGCCAAGTAGTCAGGCGTCCAGCCTTTGTTCAATAACGCCTTACCCTGGAAGTACAAATCCATTGAATTGGGATGTGGGATCGCTCTGAGCGCCTTGCCTCTTCCTCCGTGAGCTGAGCCTCTGGCGTGTTTGGCGAGCCGTGCTACGATCTCGTCCTGCATATCGAACAAATCAGCGATGGGTTTGTCAAAGCGGTCGGCCCAGAGATGTGTCCCAGTATCGGCGTCCACAAGCTGCACGTTTACACGAAGTCGATCACCGCAGCGTTGTACCGATCCTTCAAGCACATAGTGGATGTTTAACTCACGACCGACCTGCTTGAGATCAACTGCTTTGCCGTAGGTAAATGCAGTGTGTCGGCCAACTACGAGTGCGCCCCTGATCCGCGACAAATCCGTGGTGAGGCTCTCGGTCACGCCGTCAACGAAGTAATCTTGCTCGAGATCGCCGCTAAGGTTTGCGAAAGGCAGCACGACGATGGAAAGACGAGGTGGTGAAAGCGCGACCGGCCTGGTGCCGTCGGCCTGTATCGCCGAGCTACGTCCATCCCAGACCACGGCATAGGCTCTGACCGGGCGGGCCATGTTTTTCATGTTCTGTGCTCCCAGATCGGCGAATTCAAACCCGACCATACCCTGGATATGATCGTACGCAGAAGACGAGATGCAGATACCATCGGGTTCTGCGATGCCCTCAAGGCGCGCCGCAACATTAACGCCATCGCCAAAGATGTCGTGCGGCTCGACAATTACGTCGCCGACATTGATGCCGACGCGAAACGCAATACGCTTGTCGTCCTCATCGGCGGCTGTAAGTTCTTTGGTGCGGGTCTGAAATTGTACAGCGGCTCGAACCGCCTCAACTGCGCTTGGAAATTCTGCCAAGAACCCGTCGCCAGTATTCTTGACGATGCGGCCTCCGTGTTCAGAGATCGCGGGCGTGACGCTGTCGGCGAGGAGCGCGGTCAGCTTGGCGTGCGTAGCCTCTTCGTCATTGTGCATGAGCCGCGCTAGCCAGCCACGTCGGCGGCCAATATCGCCGACAACCTGCGCTCGACCCGGACTAGCCGTTCTTGCACCATGGCCCGCAATCCTGCCTGCAGCACACACTATGATGGAACAGTGTCGGTGCCAAACGCGCTTTTGCCAGTAACCGCCCGCGCTGCGTCGGATATTGGTACGGCGCTTGGGCAATGGCGCTCTCTCTCTCGATTACCGCTCACTGGACCGCAACAAAGTGCTACGCTGCTCCTTCTCCAACCGGCGTGGCTAGTTTGTCGTTCGGAGGGCGCCGTGACCGAGCAGCGGGTTCAAAGGCGATTAGCGGCAATCTTGGCCGCTGACGTGGTCGGTTACTCAGCGCTGATGCAGCGCGCTGAGGAAGCCACTTACGCCGAGTTCGAGCGGCTCAAGCGAGAATTGATCGGGCCTAGCCTCTGCCGCCACGAAGGGCGGCTTATAAAGACAACGGGTGATGGCGCGCTCGCCGAGTTCGCCAGTCCCTTAGCCGCCGTGAGATGCGCGGTTGAGATACAGGATCATCTCGCCACGGGAGGTAGTCCGCTAAGGTTACGCGTCGGGCTCAACCTTGGTGACGTTATCGTTGGGCAGGACGGTGAGCTCTACGGCGATGGGATCAACATTGCTGTCCGGCTGGAGGGGATCGCTGATCCGGGCGGCATCCTGATTTCCGAAGAGGTGTACAGCGAGGTCGAAGGCAAGCTGGACGCTGGCTTCGAGGACCGGGGCGAACAGCAGCTCAAGAACATCTCCAAGCCGGTCCGCGCTTACGCGGTCCACGCGGGAACGCTTAACGCGCCGATCGCGAAGTTAGGTGCGGCCCTTCCGCTCCCTGACAAACCGTCTATCGCCGTGCTGCCGTTTGAGAACATGAGCGGCGATCCCGAGCAGGAGTATTTTGCCGATGGGATGGTAGAAGAAATCACTACCGCGCTCTCGCGTTTCAAATGGTTGTTCGTGATCGCTCGAAATTCGAGCTTTACGTTCAAAGGCAAAGCGGTCGATATCAAGGAAGTCGGACGCAGGCTTGGCGTGCGTTATGTCCTTGAAGGGTCTGTGCGCAAGGCTCAGGGAAAATTCGCATAGCGGGGCAGTTGATTGACGCGGTGACAGGCACCCACATTTGGGCGGATAGGTTCGAGCGAGATCTCACAGATGTCTTCGCTCTCCAGGACGAAGTAACGGTCGCCGTTGTCTCAGCTATTCAGCCAAAGTTGCTTCAAACAGAAATTGAAATGGCGACGCGACGGCGACCGGAGAACCTCACTGCCTATGACTATTATCTCCGGGCGATGCCGCAGGTTTACCTAGCGACCCGCGAAGGGGTGGCCGAGGCGATAAGGCTGGCTCATCGCGCCTTGGAGCTAGACCCTCGGTTCGGCTTTGTCGCTGCTCTGGCAGGTCACTGTCACATGCTCAACGTCGTTCTAGGTTATGCGATCGATCCTCCATTCGACAGGAAGGAAGCAGTTCGGCTTTCTCGCTTGGCGTTGAGCGTCGATAACAATGATCCAGAGACGTTAGCATTGGCTGCCGTAGTCTCGGCGTTCATGGTCGGCGACAGTGAAAGTGAGATCGAAATGGCAGACCGGGCAGTAGCGCTCAACCCAAATTCATTTCTCGCATGGCACACCAGAGGCTGGGTCTATAAAACTGCGGGGTTGCCGGAGGAAGCGGTGCGGAGCTGGGAACGGGCCATTCGCATGAGCCCGGTAGACCCGCTGCTACACCGATCGTTGACTGGAATGGGGACGGCCCTTATTGAGCTTCGTCGCTTTGACGAGGCCATCGTCGCAGGGAAGAAGGCCCCCGATCTGACGAGCAATCGCGGAGACGCGAGGCTGGGAATTTGATCTGCTTGCGCTGAGAGCGGCCCTTTGCTTCCTGGCTACCAGCCGCGAATGATGAACCTTGGTCCGCCGTAGCGGCGATCATAGTCGCCGGGGCCAGCGTAGTAGTTGTAGTCCCAGCCGGGGAAGTAGCTGGGGTCGTAGAAATAGCGCAGCACATGGCGCGGTCCGCGGGTCCGCCAGCAACGTCCATAATACTCGTTGCAGAGCAAGCCGACCTGGTCGACGTTGGAGACTTCGGCGGAGCCGATCGTCGTCGCGCTGAGGGGGCGGCGGAAGCGGAGGACGCGAGCAGAGCGGCACCGAATGCGCCCGGCGCGATGGCCTTCATGGAGTTCTCCCTTCGGTTGGGCGAGACAATTGATCTCTATGGCGTGGCGTTCCGGGACTCAACCCTGGCCTCGAGCATCGAACTATTCCACGGATTCCCGGTCTCATGTTCAGCGTGTTGCCGGGGACGACCATGGTATCGCATCAAACCGCCTCATTGAATGACACCTGCACCCGAGGTCAGTTAATGGCAGCTCTGGGTCAAACTGAGAAGAACTCAGTGCGAGCATATGTCTCCGGGTTGCCA
>Ga0210406_10002040_pt1 | contig 23606 bp, 31 predicted proteins | sample IncBWC30MmetaG_FD_155454 | JGI IMG/M metagenome (GOLD analysis project Ga0210406, IMG submission 155454) | Forest soil microbial communities from Barre Woods Harvard Forest LTER site, Petersham, Massachusetts, United States - Inc-BW-C-30-M | ecosystem: Environmental > Terrestrial > Soil >...
TTTCGAAGGTGGTACTGAGGGAACTTGCGGTAGCAATCTCTGGCCCAGTCGTCGGGGGCTAGTCTTCCTGGGGTCGGGAACTGTCGGGCGTGCGGGGCGGCCGAGGTCGTCGAGTTCAATTGCTAATGACGGCTTCTTTCGAGTTGCCATTTTCAGTCTCCTTGAAGTCTTTGGTGCAGTACCACGTACGCACGTGTCCCACATCGATAAACCTGCTGGCCTTCTCTCTGCAAACTGAACATTTCTTTTGGAGATGCCTCACCTTTAATCGACGCCGGAAATTCATGACTTTTTCCCTCCAGGATCATCCGGGTCGATCACAACCACATTCACCGCGACCGGCTTAGCCCGAGGTCGGCGGGGTCGCCGCGGATTCCTTGGGTCAACGTCCGCGTCGCGGAGCCTTCCGTCATTCAACTTCTGGGTCCAACCATCGTCAGGTCTTTTCACCTGGCGGTCGAACCTAACCCGTGTTCCCTCGAAATCGGCCCGGCGAGTGAATGGACCCGCGCCGAGGTAAAACTCCCGGCCGTCATCGGTGGTAATGAAACCGAATTGTTTCGCTGAATCCCAAAATTTAACGATTCCTTCCAACATCCTAAGTCTCCTTCGCGCTTGTGCGCGGTGCAATCACTAATGCAGAAAAAGAAAAGGCCGCCTCTGTGGAAGCAGCCTTCGTGTTGCGTTTCATCACCCTGAGGAAAACTTGTTTTAAGTGGACTGTGCGAGTTCCGTTTTAGGAACGGCCTAGTGCTCGTGCCGGCCACGAAAAACGGACCGCTGCTCCGATTGATTCCGGAAAATAGAGGAAAGCAGGCGCCAGCGAAAAAGCCAGTCCCACCAGGTCCTCCCATGAATCAACAGCGCACTCAGTTTTATATTTGGTGGAGGAGGGTGTTTCCTCGAACTGGCTAAACGTGGGATCAAAAATCTCTTCGTCGACCATCACCCATGCATGAAAGATGGACCCGTACCACCCTAATTTGATTTCTGCGTTGAAGCCATTCTCTCGCAGTAAATCGGCCCACCGAACCGATTCGAAGTAGCAATGATTCGAGGCTGAGGGCCACGGGTGGTCGATGATAAAAGTTTTCGCGGATTCATCAAAACCATCGGCAAACCAAAATGATCCCGGTCTACAAATCACTTGGTGGCTCATCGCTGCTCCTCGCCCGCGTTGTATAAAGTGGTGCACTGCGAGGCCAGCTGACCGGCTGCCATCAACTTGTCGAACATCGCACGGTACGCGGCGTTGTTGCGCTTGCGTTTGATTTCGGATGAGCGGAGGTGTGTCCAGTCGCGTCTGACTTCGGCTTCGAGCTGTTCTGCCGCGGTCGGTGGAGGAGGTGGCGGGGGAACGATTGGGCGCGGTGGGCGTTGGCCGGCTGTGATCTCGATGTCTTCGAGCTGGATCTCGGCTTCTGGAGTGAGGCGCGCAACAAACTCGATTACGAGATTTTTCTGACACTCTAGAAAAGCTCGGGCGACGGATCTGCGAAGTTCTCGCTTGAAATCGGCCAAGGCAACTTCACCCGCATACCCGGCTTGGTCCACCGCGCTGCTGTAAAACTGAACGTCTTCTTTGGCTTGAGTGTCGAGAGCGAGAGCCGCGGTAACGCGGCGCATTACATCGTCGGCCCCGTTTTTGGTGAACGCGAGGAGATCGCGATGCTCCCTCAAGAATTCGTTTCGTACATCTTGGACTGCTGTGCTTATTTTGCTCATGGTCTTTTTCCTTTGTACGGCTTATATCAAGCGGGCGGCCGAAGCGCGTGACAGCAAATCGTTAAATGTGGCCCAGGGGATTTGTTCGCCGGCGAGCGTCACGTATCCACCCTTCGGTCGCAGGTTTGCGGTCGGTTCGTGGGTATATTTTTGGGCGAATGCCACCAACTCTTGACTGGCTCGCGCTTTCGTCGTCGGTTGACCTGCTGGCGTAACTCCGTCACCCACCGGCGTATCAGCCATCTCTTTGCGAAGCTGAGATTGGAGGAAGACTAGAAACTCGTGGTCGGTATGTTTGCGTTGACGAACGGCATCCGCTGTCGCTGTGGCGGCGAAACGAGCCATTTCTCCGAACTTAATTTGCACGTCCGTGAGCAGCTTGCCGTTCTTGTCCCGAGGACGGCTATCCACTTCAGGTTCTTCAAGTGGCTGCGCGGCTTGAAGATTCTTAGGTTGAATCTTCCCGCTATCGATCAAAATAGTCAGAGCACGCTCCAAAATCGGGCGCGAGAGCAATGGCTGGCCAGTTGTATCTTTAGCGACCGCGACGGCGGCATCGACCAACTTCTCAGCGTCTTCATCGCCGCGCTCCTTCGTGAAATATTCTTTCCGGTACTTTTTGCCGATTTCTGTAGTAGCGAGAACCTCCTTCAAGGCTCCCTCGAACTCATCACTCTCGTCTACACTGAATATAAATTCTCCATCTGTATTTCTGCCGATCATCGGATGCTCCCTGGGCGCCTGCGAAAGACGCCTGCTGAATTTTGTGGTGCTGGTGCTGGTGGCGGCGTGGGCCGCTCGTACTTGACTGCGTGCATCAAAAATCCCATGTCTTCGGCGCGCTGTAGAACACCGAGGGGCTCATCGGCGTAAATGATCTGCGGATCCGCCACTCCTGGAAGGTCGATTCGTAAAAACCACTTTCGTCCGTGCTGCGTGTTGGCTGGCTTGACCACAAACCAGCGCGCTTGGGGTGAGTTCTCGTCGTCCAGGGTTGCAGCTACTGGTGTGCGATTGTCCTCACCGGACTGGGTTGACTCACTTGTGAATTCGATGCGGCGCCCGTCGAGGCAATCTTCGATCCAGGCGTTCTGTACGCCCAGGGATCGGAGACGCGAGACGAAGGACTTCGCTGCGATTTCTGGCATCGTGGCCGCTTCACTTGCGTTGACCACGAAGAATGGGACGGCAACGAATTTGCCGTTGCGCTTCTCTTCGCGGTCGCGTTGGTAAAATTGCGGAACGCCATTGAGGATCACCCCGACCCTTGTTCGCTCGGCTGGCATCAGATTTTTCCTTGGGCAATCAACTTGTCGACACCGCGACGGAAAGAAGCAGATGACCTGTATTTCTTCACAACCTCGATCCGCGGCATTGCGTTGTATTGCTCGACCGTGAGAAGGGTTTCGTTCTCTTCAGCGGCAACTTTCGTCTTGAGTTGCGTGCTGAGGTAGAGGTCGTAGTAGCGTTTGAACTCTTTGTCGTTGGCGTACCGACGCCGTTGTTCGAAGGCCGAAACGCGCGGATTTTCAATCCAGGCGATCACGTCGGGCGGAATCAGAGGAGCTGGAGCTGACTGCTCCGTGATGGATCCGCGGAACGGCTGAATTTCACCTTCGTTGAGCAGCTCCAGATACGCGCGCTCGAAAGACGCGATTGAAACGTATCCGCCCAGTTGCTCCAGATTTTCCAACACCCGCTGGCGGATCTTTACATTTGTGGCCGTCTCCGCTGTGAAGCGCTTGGTAGTCATCCAGGACTGCATAGCCTGGTCAATTTCGTTTTCATTGTTGTACATGGTCAGTTGCCCCCATCTCGTCTAGAATCGACACGAATCCCGGCTCACCTGTCCGCGGATACGGATATCTCAACCTGCTCAATTCCACGTCGGTCATCCCGCTCTCACGGAGAAACGCGCTGCACGCCTGCCAGAATTTGTCAGTCGTTCTCGATCCGGCGGGTCCAGCGGTTGCCTTCCCTTCGCCGAAGTTTCGCAGGACGAAATTATAAAGTTTGCTTACGGACTCAACTGTTTTCTCGCGACCGTCCAGCGCCTCGTCCAGAAGGTCCTCAATTTTCGGATTCTGAGAAATCTCCAGAAGTCGGAACGTTTCGCGTCCCATGATGCTTTCCTTAATTTCTACTTCACTTCTGTTCGTCATGTCACAACTCCCACGGATCTAAATTTGGTGAGGATGCTGGCGTATCTGTTGCGGGCGGTGCCGGCGGCACAGGCGTCTTGATTTGATCCTCTTTGCGTGGCCGGCCCCGTAACCTGATTCCGAGAACGCCACTCAGTTTTCTTTTCTCTTCGCGCTTGGCCGCGCGTTCCGCACACCGCTCTTCAGCCTTGATGAGCAGGGTCGCTACCGCATTCAGGGCTTCTTGTTGTTTTGGGGTCTTCCAAACGGTGCGCGCTACAGCTAGGTTCTTTGCCGCGAATCGCAAATAGGAGACGCCGATAATTCGGATGGTGAGCAACATGCTCATCGCTCGGCACCAGTCATTGAGATCGGATACTGGAACCCTTTCACCTGAAGCACACGTTCGGAATTCCAGTTCCCTCTTGATGGTCTGAATTGCCTTCGATTTGAAGTTTTGTCCGCCGCGGGCCACCGAATTATTCTCCGATCCGGCTATACACTGGCTTGCCGGTAGCATCCTTGGCCTCGATGGCTTTGCCAAAAGAGATAAGCCTATAAAGGTCAGAGTTTATTTCTTCCAGTTTCCTGTTCTTCTTGAACAGATCCTTTCTGATCGTCTGCGCAGATCGAGGGGCCTCCGTTAAGAATTCAAGAATCCTGGACTGCTCCTTCGACAACACGCCTCCGAAGATGACGCGCGCCGATTCTTCGCAGTAATCCCACACGACTCTCGCAGCCTTCAGGTGATCGCTGCTGATGCTCTCGGCACAATCGAGAATCGCGAACAAAAGCGCCAGTCGAACCACCTGTGCCTCTGCGCGAGAAGTGACAGCACCGACAACGCCAGGGCTTGATTTGGAGAGATCCTTGTAGATGCGTCCCCACATCTCTCGTGCGTTGCGATCCATATACAAGCGGGACTGCTTTTGAGCGTGTTGCACACACTCGAATAGCTCCTTCACTTCCTCGGTCCAATCAAGCGGCTCTCCACCGTGAGGAAGAAGAGCTTGCCGCTCTACGTAGCACCACAGAAATCTGTTGCCGAATCCGTTGAACCTGTCAGCTTCCTTCAACTGAATGTTCAATTCTTCTCGCGTAATGTTCGCCGAAATAGAAATGTGTGGATTCGAGCACTGTGACGATCCGCTCTTCGCCATGTTGCGGATCGGTTTGTGGTCCCAGGAATCACGAATCACTTTCGACAGAAGATTGTCCTGCCGCCCAGCGACCGCCAAGATTCCCGCGAACTCGCCTTCGGAAATGAAGAGGCGCTTGTCGTCCACGCCAGGATCGGTGACCTGAAACTTGAGTTCACCTTGTTTGTTCTTTACTAAACCGGAAGCCGCATCACGCACCAGGCTGATGACGATTTCTCCGGAACCCAACCCGCTCGTGCGTCGATCAGCGAACCACCTGGAATCAAGCTCACGAGCAATTCGGTTTATCCGATCCTGACCCGTGCCTTTGCGCGCTTTAGAACTCTGTCCAACCGTGACCACATCTATATTTCCGTAATGCCGAGTGTCTTCGATCTGGTAGAACGCGGTGCCGCCGATGATGTTGCCGAAGCAGGCCAAGAACTCCAGCAAGTTGCCCATCGGATGAGATTCCGTTTGTGGCCGAAGCTTATTGATGATTCGTCCAGCCAACCCGTAGAACGCCTTCTCCGGTATCGGGGGACCGGCTGGCGCTCTCAGCGCGTCCGTAAGAAATGTTTCTTCTTCGACTTTTGCAACGGCAATGCCCTGAGACAGGAAATTTTCCGCTTCCTCCGCGCCCAGTTTTTCGACCAGTTGGAATGCGGTGTAAACCGATGGCGGGACCACGAGTTGTACTGTTGGATTAAACGTGGGTTTAATTTCCGGCGTAGACGCTGCTGCTTTACGAGCAGCTAGAACACTGTCGCGATGCGCCTCCCACTCCTCTCTTGTTTTTTCAGGCTTACGCATGATTGACCTCTTGCTGTCTCGGGCGAATCTCAAGTCGAAGTGTCGCGGATGGGAAATGCGCACTCACTCCGAGAATTCTGAAAGTCCAGTCTGCTTTTTTCAAAAGCTTCGCTAACTTAGAAATCTCCTCAAGGCTGAGTCCGTATGGTTCGGCAACAAAGATTTCCTGATCTCCGACACTGACGAATCCCGAATGGTCTGTTACGTTGCGTCCCGCCGCCTCATAGAAGAGCATCAATGATATTTCTACCGTCAGATCGTGACCGTCCGATACAAACGCGAACGCACGCACGTCCTCACCAAACTCGTTCCGGCCTCCGGGAAATTGACGCTTCAAGTCATCAAGCAACTTCTGATCGACAGGTTCGTTCAAACCATCCCAGTCATAGTCCGGAAACATTCTTTTCACGCCTAGGACAAACCATTCCGGCGTATCTTCATTCGCATTGCGAGGTCCGTTAGCAACTTGAAGCTGAATCTGCCGCGGAAGGTCGAGCATCCCGTCCTTAAGCGTTGGCACCAGAGAAACGACAGGAAGATCGAGTTTCGGAAGTCCTGTGTTTGGGTCCTCTTCTAGAGGCTCGGGAGCTGAATCCGCAGGCGCCGGATTATCGGAGAAGTATTTGGCTGCGACTTCGTTCAGCAAATTCAAAGGTAGGCTAACTGCACGAATCAAGGCAGCCATCTGAGCAGTGCCACTCACATTACCCGTGTCGGCTTTTACTTTGGTGCCTGTCTCATCAACTCGAATGTCCAGCCTAGCCATAATTCCTTCTCCTGGGCCGTGTGCCCTCACCTATGGCGCAGGAGTGACATTTCGTACCCCAAATCGTCCTTTCAAAGATTGAACGCTGCGCTCTCTGCATCTATGGCGCAGGAGCGACATTTGGTACCCCGTTTTCCTCATCCCAGGCAATCTGGGCTAGAGCGTGAACAGTCGGAGTACGCCAGTCGGCTATATAAAGGTTTTCGGGTTTGAAAGACTCGCTGAACCGAACAAGGACTTCCTTAAGGGCATAGGCGAGGGCGGGATTACTCTCAGGCGTTCTACGATCAGTGGAGCGGCTCGGGACGCCTGCCTTCTTGAAAGCTTCATCCTGGGACTTCCACCGGACCTCTTCGATCGCGTCTCGGTAGGTAGCGTGACGGTCCATGTTGAGTTTGAACCATCGACCGCGGTCCAACGTGACGTGAACGTAGATGACTCGACCATCGTGCTCTAGCATGTCTTCGATCTGAGCCTTGGTGAATTTCGTTGTCGGCATTTCTTTGTTCATGTTGATCTCCTCTATTTCTCCTTGCCTCACGGTGTTGTACCTGAGCCCTAAGTCCTCGGCTAACTCTTTTTGCGTGTCGTAGTTTTTCGTCGCTACGTTCATTTCCCACATCAACCGCTTGAATACAGAATTCGATCGGTTGTACTTCACTCCATCTTCACGGACGACTGTATCTTCGGGCGGGTCGAGGGGTGACCACGCCTCACCAGCGCGAAGGATTGCTTCGAACTTCTTTCGGGTCACTTCCAACTCTTCCCTCTCCCGGAAATCTTCCTCGTCGGTTTTGTATCGATCCCGGCCGCGGGAGAATGTACGTGGAGTCTCCGGGTTAAATGCTGACTTGTCGGGATCACCCGAAGCATCCGCTGGATCGTCGTCACCCGCCCAGGGATCAACTGGACTATCCCCTTCATCGTGATAACCACTAATCAACTTCCGCTTGTTCCGAAGCTCAGTCTTCGTCAACCCTGATCCGTCTCCGCGCACAGCTGACCCGCTGCTCACGTTTTTGGCGATGCTGAACGCGCCCCAATGAAATGCGCCTGGATCGTGGACCAGGAATCCCGCGGAGTGATCACCGCAGTTCGGATACCAGCTGCAACCGTCAGCAGAGATCACTTCGAAGGAACGAATGTGTGACACTATCGCGGCGCTTGGACCAGTGTTGCCCGATGACCCGCTCTTGCTCTTGCGGTCACGGCGCCTTCGGAAACACAGTTCCCCAGGCGGAACTCCCCCGCGAGTCCACTTGATCTTGTGCTCGATGGGCTCGTCGACGAACCACGGCAGACCATCGAACCGGGGATTGGACCCGTGCCTGTATCCAGGCCGGCTGCCTGCGTCCGTCAACGCCACGGAAAGAGGGCGCGGATGACGCAACCATTTTTCTAGTTCCGCGGAACGTAACCAATCACTGAGCGCCCCGCTTGCGATGACTGGCCGATTGTCCCGCCGAGCTATGAACTCGGAGTGAGGTCGGTTTATGATCGGCTCGACGAGCAACCTGGCGCCGCGGAACCATGCCAAGTTCGTGGCAGTGGGGCGTTCGTTTGTTTCGAGACCAAGCGGCTCCAGCTGTAGAGTCCCCACCGTCATTAACCTTTCCGCTGCCTGGGAATGTGGCTTACGTTTCCGGTCTGACCAACGATTTGGCCTAAGCGTTCAAGAGCCTCGGCTGCAGCATCGATTCCGTGCTCATCAATCAACGCCTTCAGCTTCTCGCGGTCACGTCCGGGCCAGCGGGCTTCTGCACAAATTTCACTCGCACCTCTGCTGATTTTCATAAATTCTCCTTTGCCGCCGACGCTTGATCGTGCTGCCCCGGTCGGGCTCTCCGACGATCTACGCTGCTGCATTCTTCTTGGCCCAGAATGCTTCAGCTTCGGCGCGGCTCTTGTAGCTTCCGACGAAGCTGATCCCGTACCAGATGCTGAATTTTCCGCTTTGGAGTTCGTAGACTTCACCGACCTTGTATCTCGGTGTCGTATCGCGATTCTGGTGTAACTTCTTCGCTAAGATTTTCGAGATGCGGTGAATGTTCGCGACCGTAAGTACTACGCCGTGCTTCCCGTCGTGAATCATCACAATCTTTCCGCGCACATGAGCGGTAATCTTCCCTACTTTAAGATTCATACTGTTTCTCCTTGCCACCGCGATTGGCTGCGCTCGGACGGCTTTTGTGATTCTTAACTGCCCGCCTTCATTAAACCACATTCAACCACATACGTCAACTCTTGAGCTATCATGCTGTCGAATGTTGACGTAGAACATTAGTTTGTGCGACCATTCGAACATGCCGCCGAAACTGACCGACTCAGAGACCATGGCTTTTCGGATCCCGTTGCGGGTGATCCGAGAGTTCCGCATTCTTTCTGACAAGACGGAGAGGACGATTGCTTGGCATGTGCGTAAAGCCCTGGTGCAATACCTGGAGCGAGAGAAGAGCGCGAAGTAGGACGCAGACTTCAACCGATCGCCGGACGCAGATGTGCGATCGGAATTCGGCGCAGACGCGGCGACGCTATCAACTGTTGGTTTGGAATTTAAAGTCGGCGCGGAATGCGACGACGATTCTGAGGAATTTTCCGAGTCCGTAAATGACAAAGCACACTCTCCCTTTCGGAATGAGTGTGCTGTTCTCACTTCCCCTGCCGCTACCTACACAAGCCGGCCCCCGGAGAAGTACTCAACACGATCTCGGCACGGCGTCGGGTCTTTGTTTCCCCTCCGTACCCGTCTTGGCTCTGCCATCCTGTGCGAGCCTAAGCCCAGCGGTTCATGTCTGCCACTGATTCAGTCTGCAGAGCGGCTGCAGTGCCCGTTCATTGCTTGTCGATCCTCGTTCAGCTAGACCAATTTTTCGACGAGCAGAATACCAGGCTTCCAGATCGAGTGCAAGCATTTTCTTTGCCATTCCAGCAACTTATTTTGGAGCTGTGGAAATCATCCTACTGGCCTGCCAGAGGCAAGCGGCCCTCTCCTTCCTTGCGGGCCGGACTCGCCTCACGGGCTGTCTCGCCAGGGGCTCGCCGCGGTTCCCCGACGATGCGGATGCTCATGGAAGCCGCTGGAGTCTGCCGTCACATCCCGTTACCATTGTGCGACATTTTTCTTGACCGATGGCGGGACCCACCGGCCACTGCTGCGGATTCCGTTCGAAACTGTCTAACCTGTCCTCGCTGCTTGACAATCCTTGACATCATCCATAAGCGCATGAAATCAGACCGTCAGTCAGTTCGTATTCTCGCCTGACGTTGCTTTCCGCGGGACCAGGGCTGGCATTTGTCCATGGTTGTCTTCGTTCGATGACACTTCTAGCTCGAAGACGGAGTGATCACCGGGAACACACTGTACGGCAGCGTAAGGTTAAGCGGTGAATGCGAGCTAGCGCGCGCCTGGTGACAACCGGCGACACGGGCCGTAGCCTAAACCCGGATCGGCCGGGCCGGGTGCCCGGTTTGGCTATAGTTTCGGCGGGGCGAAGAAGAAAAATAAAATACGTCGTCGACCAGTTTGGGCGTAGGGCGTTCGCCAACTCGCGGTCATCAAAACAGGTCCAAAAATGGTTTCGAAAGGGGCGTTAGAAATACGTCGTTTCTAAAATTGAATTCTTAAAATATATGGCAAAAAGTATGAAAAACGATCCTGACAATGGCTGAACGCTCTACGCCCAATTACCTCCACGACGTATTTTTGACGCCGCAGTTTTCCTGAAATTACGACGTATTCTGAACGCCCGACCGTTTACGCCCGATTTATTAAAACGACGTATGTTTTACGCCGGGCGTTCAGAATACGTCGTCAGTTTTTCCCGGCGAACGCAGCAGCCAGCGTCATCAATCCTTGCGGAGCCCGGCTTGCCGTGAATCCCGGCTGGTCCAAGGCGGCTTGCTGATCCGGCCCAGAACCAGTTGGCGTTGATTCCGCGGGAGTTGTAGGCGGCCGGAACTCAATGAGAAGCTCGTACAGCGATTCGGCCGGCCCCTGGTCCCAGTTTGCATCTCGGCCCGAGATCGCGGCTGGCGCCCCGGTTTCCTCTCCGCGGCGATGGGCTAAGGTGAGTCTCCTCAACAGCTTGTAAGGCTTCGGGCCGGCCAGGGTTCTTTGGGGCTCCAAGGCGCGAATCTCACTCGGGCGGCTTTGGGTCTCTTTTCCGCAACTTTCATTCCAGATTTTATTTTCGCTGATCGATGCGGTAACAGGCTACCTCGTCGCCAGAAGTGGAAGGCCCTGCCGCCCGGAGTAGGTAGGGTCCCCTCTATAACGTCTCTATATTCAACAACATCCGAGACGCGAGACGACAATCCGCGCGCGAATCCACCTTACCAGGGAGGGGAGAAAAACGGGCCGGATCGTATCCGGGGATTGAATAGAGCAATTACCTCTAGCCAAATTTATGCCAGGAGGGTTACCCTCCGAATCCGCGCAAGTACCTGTGTTTTGTGTGCATTAGGAGGAGTTTTTCGGCATCTTATATTCGCTCGGTCGATCAGTCGTCGCAATTTGATCTATCTTTCCGTTCACGCTCGTGCACCTACGTACACGTCCAGACCTCAACTGTCTCCCAATCCTCTATCTATTCGCCTTAACTCCTTCCCATTCATACACATCCGAGGCGCGACAAAAACCGTCAAAATTCAGTAGGCAAATTTTGTCGTATGTAACCGGTTGAGAACGTTGGGCATCGGTCGCGCACGGAAGTAAATTTCCCGAAAAGTCCTGCCACTTTCCGTCAGCAGAGCAATTCTCTAGCCGCATCACTTTCCTTTGTTTTCATAAACATGAACGTATGTGCACGATTGGCAAGCATCATGCACATACATTCGGCATCTGACAGACGCCTCGCAGTAGTCGAGCGTGCGCCGAAAGGTTGGTTTCGAATCGTGCTAACAACAATTCTACTCGTACTTTTCCTGAGTCTTCCACCTGCTTTCGCAGTATCTCGCGGCCTCACTTCCGTTTTGAAAGCGGTGCGGCCATGAAGATTACTCGCTCCGTACTCCAATCTCGTGTTGACCGTCTCAATGTCGTACTGAATCGTCCATCTACCGCGTGGACTCGTTTGGAAAAGCCCGCGAAAGACGGTCATAACATGCGGTCGAATGAGGGGTGCTTCGTCCTGTCCAGCAATTCCCCCGGCGACGGATGGACGCGCTACTCCCTGTCTCAAATTGTTGGCGAGAACGGCGGAGAGTCTACCGTTTCACCGACGTGCAACGCTCAAGAGATGTGGGCATATCTCCGGGGAGTCTTCGACGTTCTGGACTCCGAATACACACATCGTTTCGACGATGCTTTACAGCCCCTCCAAAACTTAATCCAATCCGCGAAAAACTTGCTGGACGCCAAAGACAAAACCAATGTTTCTTTCCGCGAAGCGTTGAAAGCAGCAATTGCGAAAGTGGAAGGTGCCAAGTGAACGACAAAGGACTAGGAAAGAAGCAGCGCGAGGCGTTGGCGTTCATCCGCCATGTGAACGGATGGCACAGCTACGCTCCAGATGTCGAGTCTGTGATCCGTTCCCTGGCTGAACGTGGACTAGTCGAGTACAGCTACAACTCGCGCCAGTTCCGCGCAATCCCTCAGCTACACACAATCCACTGCGATCAATGCCAGATGCTCTCTATCAATGGCGTGCCTTGCCATGAGACAGGCTGTCCTAACTCCCACTCTCGCTACGATGCAGACTCCGACACTTGGATCAAGCAGCGGGAATGTTTCGAGTGCGGTTGCACAGTTGACGCAGATGATCCGTGCTGCCTCGCTCCAGTCTTTGACGATGCCGAGTTAGAAGCCTCGGAAGAAAGCGAGGAAGCATGAGTCTCTTTGTTGCTGCTCAGGCCGGGTTAGCTTTTCCCCTGCCATTGTCGGAGAAGTACAGACCGCATTCGATGGATGAGTTTGTGGGCTTGGACAAGGCGAAACGTGTCTTGTCCAAGTTTCTCGCCTCGCCATTCCCTACCACGTTCTTGTTCTCCGGGCCGTCTGGTACTGGAAAAACGTCAATGGGCATCGTCCTGGGTGAATCACTCAATGCGGAACTGCATCACATCGCATCGCAAGAATGCAACGTCGCCAACATTGACGCGGTACTCGCGCAGTGCAATCGCTCTCCGTATCGCTTCTTTGGTGAGAATGCCGGTCCTGCAAACTGGCATCTCGTTCTCGTTGACGAAGCAGACCGTATGTCGAACGCGGCACAGCTAAAGTTTCTGTCTGCGTTGGATGCTACGGGCTTTCCTCCACAAACCATCTTTGTGTTCACTTGCAACGCGACTGACGGACTAGAGCCGCGTTTCCTCTCACGTTGCATGGAGTTGCGTTTCTCTTCTCAGGGAATGGCGCAACCTACGGCGGAACTACTCGCGCAAGTGTGGAGCAAAGAGGCCGGAGAGACGGCGGAGACTCCAAACTTTCTCCGGCTTGTCCAAGACTGCAAAAACAACGTGAGGGACGCTGTAAACAGCCTGCAAGTGGAGTTGCTTGCTCTCTAGGCGTCCGAAAAACAGTAACGCGGGGGACCCACCTCCGGTTTGCCAGCCTCGCGCCATTCTCAAGAGTGGCGCGATACGGGCAAGCAAACGCACGCAGCATAGATTCGCGAATTGATCTAACACAATTCGCGGCTTGCCCGGACTTTTGATTCACGAGAAGTGCCGCTAATGCGGATAGGAGTATTTATGAAAAATATAAAAGTGAGACGTATTGATCTGAACGCACACCCCAAGTTGCACCGAACCTTGGCCCGTGCTTTGGGGACACAAAAGAAGCGTGCGGCAACAAGGGCAAAGAGTCAGGCAAAAGCCTAGACGCGATGTCGGGCGGTCTCCCTTGCGAGACCATCCGGCGATGCGCCTTGAGCGTGTCAGAAAAGAGGGAACGTGGAGAACACCCCGGAATCCGTTGGGAATCAATTCGGATATCTCTGTCCAAAGTGTGGGAAGGGAGACTCGCTCTACATCACGGCTCAGGTGAGCACGGCTCTGCTGCCGGACGGGACTGACTCAACAGACAGCGATACAGAGTGGGACGTTAATTGTCCTGCGTGGTGCGGTTGCGGTTGGAGGGGAACGGTCGATGATTTCAAGATGGCCGAAAACTTCGAGGGAGACTAATTATGGCAAAAGACGTTATTGACGCGATCCTTGACGCGAAGCGTAATGGATGGAAGCCGAACCCAAGAAAGCCCGGCCCGCTCGAACGTCTGGAGAGACGTGGCCTAAAGAAGCATTGCCAGATGTGTGGAAACAACGATGCACCAGGGCAGCTAGAACCAGCGTTCAATCCTGACGGGAAACCTATGACCCTGTGCCGCTTGTGCCGCATAGGTAGCGCGGAGTTGCTGGCAGACAGGCGGGCGAAGAAACCCTACGTCCTAGTGACTGTCAGCGGTGGCGTTGCAGATGTGGTGCAAGGTTCCAGCGTCGTCGATGTGGACATCCTCGACTACGACAACCTGAGAGATTGTGGCCCGGGCGATATTCAACTTTCAGACGGCGAGTGGGCTTACCTGGAAAAACACAGCCCCGAGTTGTTTGAGTTTTTCGCGCCTTCGTTCGCAAAGAAAGACGAGTGAGCATGCCAGCGCCACCATTCACCGTGATGGCGCTGTCGGGCATCACTCGCCCAATTTGAAAGGGATACCCAGGTATGACCGAGCATCTTGAGGTGAACGATACCAGGAGCGGAGTGATGATAGCGCGCAACTCCGAGCGCCTGGTGGCAGTGTTCGCGCAGTGCTATCGCATCGATCGGAGCCTGCAGCCAGACGAACGTGAATGCCGGCTCCGCGTTCGCATTCATCGAGGCGAGCGCGGCGCGCCTATCCTACTGACCAAGCGCGGAAAGCGCTCAAGCTTTTTGACGGGCAAGACCTTGCGCCGGTTTGAGCTTGAGACTTGTCTGCAGGTAAGGCCCGTTGAATTGCGGGACCTGGACTCAAGAGCGGACGGAGAGTTTGGTCGGAAGTGGGCAGCCTTGAATGCCACAGAGCGCCTGCGAATTCTGGAATGGATCGCGGAAGGGTGAAAAGGTGACGACCGTACACAACACTTCACAATCGTGTGACATCGCGCCCAATAGTGTGCTACTATCATTGCAGTCGGAGAAAAGACTGCAGATGCCAGAGAAATACGTGTCAATCGTGGAGCTACTTAAACACAAAAAGCTCCTTATCAAAGGTAAGCCTCGGAGCAAATCAGGATTTCTGCGTCTGCTACGACAAAGCCATAAATTCAACATTTTGATGGTGAGGTTCCCCGGAAAGAACAACGGTCGGGCGGTGGCAGCAATCACACAAGAAGACGCGGATCAGTTGATCAAGGCCATGACAGAACCACAAGTGGTGAGTCAGGATCAGGACAAGGAATCGTGACGGCCACTAGCGCACTCCTCGAACTCTCAAAATACGCAGCCACGGACGACGACGTACCGGAGATCTTCGGGACACCCAGTTCCGCTACACCACCTTCACCTGTCTATAATTTCGAACTCCAGGCCGGGCGCTGGCTGGAAGGACTCCGCACGCGGGACTGCGATCCGGTAGCGCCTTCAACCCTCGCCACTTTCGCCAGTAGAGTCAAAACCATTTTGTCCGTCGTAGGCCCGCAGACCAGCCTTGAGGATTTCAAGAATGCCCGAATGGCCCAATTTGCCCAGGATGCAAAGCGGTTCGAGTGGGCGCCTTCCACATTGGCCGATCACATCCTCGTAATTAAGCTCATCATCTCCTCGGCAACTGATCCCGAAGGGGAAGAAATTTTTCCTCGCAAGTGGAATCGCCGTGTCATCAACGCTCCGCGAGTAGAACGCGACAAGCAACACACGCCTTGTCTCACGCGCGATGAGGTAGAGACTTTGCTTCGCAAGGCTAAGACGGAGCAAGAGAGGTTGATCTATGCTTTCCTGTGTGGCTCTGGACTCAGAGTGAGCGAGGTCCAAGCTGTACGGGTTAGCGGCAATGAGGAGCAGACTTCCTGGAATCCCCGGACGGCGGTTGTGTCAGTTCGAAACGGGTGTTTCCGAGGCAAGGAGACCGGCCGCGTAAAAACCACCGCAGGTCGGAGGAACGTGGTGTTGTGTAGTGAATTGAATCAGGCTCTGGTTGCGTTCGCCTCGAAAGAGAAGCGAGAGAACGGCAGCTTCCTTTTCCAAAGTAAGAACGGGCTGCCGTTGAAACAATCCACACTGCGTTATCGGATGGCCCAACACGTCCCTGATGCCGCCCCACATGCCGCACGAAGGTTCAGAATTTCGTGGCTCCGAAAGTGCCGTGTGCTGGAGGAGATCATCCGCCGGAGCGTCGGACATGCGGATGAGTCCATCACGGACATCTATAGCTTTCAGGATGAAACCACGGTACGCGCTGCGATCGAAGCTGCCGGCCTCGGTTTTCACCTCGGTCGGGTAAGATCGGCGACGGAAACAGCGTGAACAGCATCGGAATGCTCTGGCGTACGGAAGACATTCTCCAGTCCCGCGGCATTAGCGCCGAAGTAAAATTCCCCGTCTACATAGAGATCAAAGACCATGACCACATCTATTCATTGAGTGGTGGCTGCTGGCACCATCAACACGACAAAGCGAAAAGCTGGACGCGCCTGGACGTGCGCGACGAATGTAGAGATGCGGAACAGGTTGCCAACAGCATCGTCGCGCATCTGTCTGCGACGAAGAAATCTGTCTAATCTCGGCCACCCTGAGATGGGGCGGGCTTTGGCCGTTTTTGCCACTCCGAACTCAAACGGTCTTCAATGAAAGGACGCCCACCACCGGCATACGGTCTCAGCCGTTTGAGTGCTTCGATGCGTTCATCTATTCTTCGAAGCTGTCCACTCTCACGAGCGTCGGGGTCCTGAATTTCCCTGCGAAGTGCGGCTCCCGTGATCTCACTTGCCAGGGACGGGAAGAAACAGACGACATCGGTGCTGTCGTTGACTTCATAATCTCTAGCGTTCTCCCCGCACCGAGCTTTTAACGCTCGCTTGAACGCCTCATCATCGTCACTGAATGCGTTCAGTACTTTCGCCCCAGCCTTCTCCAACAGCGCACGAACAAATGCAGACTCATAGTCGGGCGTCAGTCCCGGCCTCGTTTCGTCCAGATCGATGTAAACAAATTTGTAAGAGTGTCTGCGAACTGCGTAGAGGAGCTTCTTGAAGCCTGGGACCTCCGCTAAGTCCACTCGTCCAAAAGCGAATCTCGGAAGCCGGAAGTCAATGAAAATATTCGGAACTGAATGATCCTTTTCATAACGTCCTGCAAGGGCCTCGCGATACCGGACGATTCGCCGGAATTGCAATTCAATCAGACGTGGCCGCGTTTGGGAGCCGTGTCCCGCCAAATAGATTGCAGTTTCTCGATTCGAGCGACTTCCATTCGAGTCCACAGATTGATTCATGTTTGTCTCTCCGTCTTCCCCAACAAACCCGCAGTAGTAGCTCGTAAAGTAGCCCTGCTTCAAGAGATGCGCCAACGTCCTCTTGCGTCACAACTCCGTCCTTCACTCTTTGCGGCAAACAGAATGGCAAACTTTCTTTCCTCGGTCACGCGACTCCTGTATTTTGTGTAATGAAATTCAGGCGAGAGAAGCGGGAGCCGCAGTTTACTTTTTCTGGTTTCACAAGTCCATGAAGGAGTTTGATCGTCGGCCCTGGGTCACTGATTATCTGGTCGTTTTGACGAGTCGCACGCCTGCATACCCTAGCCAGCGAACATAGGCGAAGTCCGCAGTAACCAGATCGAACTTTAGAAAGGTAAGTTCTATTGGCATTACTCACCTCCGGTACACAAACAGCCTTGAGAGTGACTTGAACGAAACTTACGATTGGAATTTAACCAAGGACTAGCCGATGACCCGCGACATCTGCGTGCTAGTATTTCCGAATGCCTCGAAACCCCCGCAGCCCACGGACCACGATCGCAAACAGCAAATTCTGTCGCTGTAATCATGGCAACGCATTTCACCGCGCCAGACTGATCGGCAAGCGATACCGGAACGTTTGCCAGTTTCCGAAATGCAAATGTAAGGATTACAAGCCCAAACCGTAGAGAGCAGGTTGGTCGCCGAAGAAGCGCACGATTTCCCGCTATCGACAAAGACAACTTGGCTGCATATAACTGCCTCCGCTCATCCAACCTCCTGTAAATTTCAATTTGGGTTACTCAACGCATTCCTCTAACGCGGAGATAAACATGAGATTCTCAGCACGGATAATCGCGCTGTTCCTTTCAATGACGCTGATCGCTTACGGACAGGGAAACTCATTTGACCGTGTGAGATATAACGGCGGCTCGGTTAATTCGAAAGTTGACCCCAAAGAATGGAAGAACAGACTTACGATTACCTCTGACCACATAACGTTGAAACTGAAAGACAGCCAAGAAGTTAACATCGCCCCGAAGTCAGTCACGTCCCTAAGCTACGGCCAAGAGGCTCACCGACGCGTAGGAACCATGATTGCGTTGGCCGTCCTCGTAGCCCCGGTCGCTCTCTTTGGGCTATTCCATAAGACCCGGTTGCATTACATCGGTATTCAGTACACAGACTCCGAAAACAAATCCGCAGGAATTCTTCTGCAAGGGGACAAAGACAACTATCGAGCCATCTTGGTAGCGCTCCAGGGTGTGACAGGAGTTCCGGTCTCGGTCAGCGAGAAAGATCGAGAATTCGTTCCCGTAGGCGTGAAGTCTGAAGTGACAAAAGGCCACGACAAGGAATATGCAGCCGAGGGTAGCACTGATGCAAAACCTAGTGCTCCGGCAGAACCAGCGAAGGGCACCGTAAACGTCTCGTCTACTCCACCCGGCGCTGATGTTAGTGTCGATGGAAGCTTCGTAGGCAATTCGCCAGCGGCGCTTAAAGTATCGCCTGGGAAACATACGATTAGCGTGAAGCTGGCCGGGTACGCGGAATGGTCAAGAGAAATGACGGTTGAATCCGGCTCTGACGTGCAACTCACCGCGACGCTGGAAAAACCTCAGTAGATATTTTGTGGGGGAATAAATGGACGGTCTTTTTCGCCAGAACCGCATCGAATCAAATAATTTGGCTTGAAGTTCTTGGGTCCTCTGCTCCATCAGTGGACGAAATGCACGAGGCCAGCCGATTTCGTCGTCCACATTTCTAGGCGTCTGCCGATCTCCGGTTTCTCGCAATGCCTTGTACACGGCAACGTGTCCCTCGTACTGATCAATCTGCGCCCTAAGTTCTTTAACGTTACCAATCATTTCCAAATGCTTGTCGGTGATCGAAAGAATCTCATCCCATCGGCCCCTCAACTATTGGTCCGCCGGGCTCAATGCACGTCGAATGGATACGTCCCTATAGTCCACAGACCATTGACGACCATGAACAGATAATATCGACCGGCAGGAGACGATTGCGGCACAGGAATAAGAAGCTGCGTGTCGCTCCAGCTGGTAGGCGTCCAATGAATCCAAGCAGCCGTTGCGGGAAAATTGACGTAGAAAGTGCTGTTGGTTTGGATTGACCCAAAGCCTGCTCCGTTGATTGTCAGAACGGTTCCGACCGGGCCTAACTGCGGAGAATAGCTTGTGATACTCGGCGGGATTCCTACTGTAAATGGGCTAGTTTCGAGGGAGCGCAACTGATTTGCTATAACGCCGAGATAGACCTTCCCAACCGGCATATCGATAGGCACGGGCACAACGATCTGGCTATCGGTCCAACTGGTTGTCGGCCATACGGTCCAGGTATTTGTCACTGCCGAAAGAACAGAAACATAGCTATCGGGGCCTGGCAACCCGAAGCCCGTTCCCTTGATCGTCAGCACTGTTCCAGGGGCACCAGATCCTGGAGAATAGCTTCCGATACTCGGCGGAACTCCTACCGTGAACGGGTAGGTTCCAATCGACTCTAGCTGATTCACGGTAACGCTGAAATAAACCTTGCCAAGCGGCATTCCACTTGGAACGGCAGAAACTATTTCGGTGTCGTTCCAACTTATGGGCGTCCACGTAGTTCTATTACCAGTTACCGAAGACACGACGTTGAGTGAACTACTAGCTAACGGTGCTCCAAAACCTTTTCCAGTAATTGTAACCAACGTTCCTGGCAGTCCAAATCCTGGAGAATAGTTGTCAATCTCGGGAGGCGTACCGACCGTGAACGGGTTCGATGTGATGGACTGAAGCTTATTGACTGTCACGTAGAAATAGACTTTTCCGGGTGGCATGGTTCCTGGCACAGGCACGACAATCTGATTGGCACTCCAACTGGTGGGTTTCCAGATGGTGAAGATGTCCGATCCCGCGGTCTGAACAGAAACATAGCTGTCATCTTGCTGACTTCCAAAGTCCGTCCCATTAATTGTCAGTACGGTTCCTGCCGGGCCAGCTGCCGGCGAATAGCTCGTAATGCTGGGTGGCGTTCCTATAGTGAACGCGTGCCACCCCAATGTCTCCAGTTCTCCTACTTCAGCAACCAGGTAAACTTTCCCCAACGACGCGGTCGCAGGCACCGTAACTACGATTTGCGTATCATTCCAACTGTCCGTCTTCCACCACTTCACGCTATTGTCTACTGCCGATAGAACGTAGAGGTAACTGTCCTCGTCCGGTGAACCAAATCCAGTTCCACTGATTGTTATCACTGTTCCCGGCGGACCGAATTGCGGGGAATAGCTCGTGATCGCTGGTGGTATCCCAACATAGAATGGATAGGTACCGACATCCGTGAGCTTATTTGCAGTAACGAAGAGATAGACCTTGCCGGACGGTACATTGCTTGGCACGGTCGCAACTATCTTGTTGTCACTCCAACTCGTCGGCGTCCAGGTAGTCCAGGCACCAGTGTCTGCGGAGTTGACAGTGAGAGAACCGCTGGCCGCAGAAGATCCAAAACCACTCCCGTTGATTGTCAGCACCGTTCCCGGCGGGCCAAATTCCGGTGAAAACCCGATAATCACTGGAGGTTTTCCGACCGTGAACGGGTACGTTCCGAGGGACTCCAACTCGTCCTCGGTAACGCTGAGATAGCATTTCCCGGACGCCGTCGTAGCAGGCACTGAAACAACAATCTGTGAGTCGCTCCAACTTGTGGGTGTCCATGTGGTTCGAGCACCAGTCACTGCGGACACGATATTGAGAGAACTACCGGCTGCTTGTGCGCCAAATCCTTTTCCATTGATCGTCAGCACAGTTCCGGCCGAACCTGAACTTGGAGAATAGCTTGTGATACTAGGTGGGCCACCAACTGTAAAGGGGTAAGTTCCGATCGATTGTAAGCCATCTGCGGTGACGATCAGAGATACTTTGCCGAGTGGCATGTTGCTTGGCACTATTGCAACGATTTCCGAGTCGCTCCAACTCGTAGTATTCCACTTCGTCCAAAAATTCGTGACTGCGGACAGAACGTAAAGAACGTTTGTGGCTGTTACCCCTCCGAACCCTTTTCCATTGATTGTCAAGGCAGTTCCGGGCGAACCTGATGTTGGGGAATAGCTTGTGATGCTAGGTGGAACTCCCACCGTAAACGGAGAAGTTTCGCTGGATTGCAACCCATTCGCTGTTACGCGCAGGTAGACTTTTCCGATTGGCATGTTGCTCGGCACAGTGACAACGATCTCCGAGTCGCTCCAACTTGTAAGCGTCCATTTGATCCAAGTATTTGTCACTGCTGACAACACTGTGACAGAACTGCTGGTCGCTGGCAGTCCGAAGCCTGTGCCACTGATTGTCAACGTTGTTCCTGGAGGGCCATATCCTGGAGAGTAGTTCGTAATCACCGGAGGCGCGCCCGGATTTCTCGTGGTTCTCCTTCTTAGGACTGACCGCTGATGAGTCATCGGGGCGGCGTTAACGGCTCGTGCGCGCGTCGTGTCTGTTGGCACTATCCTCTGTGCATGGGCCGAGGTAATCCAAACTAGTAGTGTGCCGAATACAAGAAGAACTCTCGCCATATCTCCCCCGATTGGGGCGTTCTATCGTTATGCCCCTTCTCGCCTTAGCTAACGCAGTGGAAAAGGCCACGTCCCATACTGGAACAGGGGTTCCCGACTGGAAGTGTTGTGAGTCGTGGTCGATGCCGTTTTCCATTTGGAAGAGCGGCTCAATCGCTGGTACTGCACGTGGAACTCCACGCCCTGGGAAAACACAAAAGGTACGTAATTATTGAATTAAGACCTGGTTAGCTTTGACGGTATAGAGAGAATTCCCAACTTGGGAAAAAATTTAAGGAACAGTTCCCGTTAAGGCATAAATGCGAACAATGGAGGAATGATGCCACCCCTAAAGTCTCTCGACCTTGAGAACAATGGAGCTTACGTTTTGGCAGTCATTGAAGCCGACAAATATCAGATAAATACGCGACGACGAACGCGATCCGCTATTCGCTTGGGAATTCTCAGAGTCACGTATGCCCGTGTGCCATTCCTTTTCTTTTCAATTCTTAGGACACCCGGCTCTTCTCGAAATAGCTTGCGGATCGCCTCCTTGTTCATGCCCCAAGACTCCGCGAGTTGTGTTGTCGTCATGGGAAGCGCAGTAAGACGGGTCGCATAAAAGACTGAAAGTCGGTTAGAAAGTGTGTTCCAGTCGAGAGGCTTTTCGATACCGGATTGCTGTTGAATGTTAGACGCGCCATAGTGATGCATATATAGCTCCTTTACGCGAGCGCAGACGCCGTGGCGCTGCGTGTCAGTAACTTGGTTAATTGCCTTGGCCAGTTTGGAAACGGACTGTCGTAAAGCCTGTGTACTTCTTCGAGAAGCATCCTGACTTTGCTTCGTCTCGCGTCGAGCTTTTCAATCAGGCAATTAAGCGCAGCCGAATCGCACCCGTACCACACGGGCGGAATCGTCTCAGCGACTTCCCGCAACACGCTCAAGGTGATTTCCGACTCCAATCGCGAAAGCCAGGGGTCAAACGATTCAATTCCGGCAACCTGCTCGTAAACCAACGGAGAAGTGAAAAGTGAACGTTTAGGCGCGTCAGGAAAGGTCCACTCGCCCTCGTTGAAACAAAAGCCTTGATCAATCATCCACAATCGGTATTTCTTTGAATTCGAGGACTGACTGAAAATTACCTGCCGACCATCGGTATTGCAGGTCCATTTGTCGAAGACAAATATTCCGAGGAAGTCTTTCGGGTTCTTTAAGCGATCAAGTTGAAAACCACCGAGAAAATCCGTTATCAGTCCTTCGCGTGGGTTGGCGGGCAAACGTGAACCAAATTGAAGCCCCGGACTCAGCCTTTCCCGGCTGCGGGGAAGCTCGATATACATTTCGCTCGAAAGCTCAATCAATCTCCCAGATACATCGACAACGGCAAACGACGGGATTGGCAATCCGAGCCGCTGAGCCAAGCCTGCTGCGAGCAACTCGTTCACGAGGATTCGGCGGTGTTGCGGGTTATTTTGGAATTTCACAACGTAATAGAAACCGTCCGAACACCGTATCAATTGAGGCTGTGAACCGCCTCGCATCCTGCGGATATGCTCAACGGCGCGGACCCGACTAACTGACGGATCGTTCGTGGCAAGTTCGCTTGTTGACGGTGCGACCTGGACGAATGAGCACACCAATTGCGCGGAGTTCTGGAGATAGTCAGGGATAGTCTCCTCCTGAACTACTCTTGTGCGCCAAATTGAAACAGCATTGTCTGTTTACAGGATGAAATGGCGAGTTTCAAGTCCCTAGATTAAGTACTTACTTAAGGGATGTAGTAGTTAAGGGTCAATCAAGTTGTTGCGGATGGCAAATCGAGTCAAGTCGGCAAGCGAATCCGTTCCGAGCTTCGCCATGATTTGCTTGCGGTATGTCTGAACTGTCAGGACGGTGATCGGTAGCTCGTCGGCAATTTCCTTACTGCTCTTACCTGCGGCCAGCAGTCGAACAACCTCAAGTTCCCTCTTTGTGAGTTTGCTTTGGAGTAGTTCTCCGTTTGGCGGATGACTATCAATACTTTCAGCACCGCTAATTTGATTGTCAAATGGCAGAATAGGGTGGGCAATTCCCTCTTCCTGCCGTTCCTGCGAGGAATCTTCCGACATA
>Ga0210406_10002041_pt1 | contig 23590 bp, 25 predicted proteins | sample IncBWC30MmetaG_FD_155454 | JGI IMG/M metagenome (GOLD analysis project Ga0210406, IMG submission 155454) | Forest soil microbial communities from Barre Woods Harvard Forest LTER site, Petersham, Massachusetts, United States - Inc-BW-C-30-M | ecosystem: Environmental > Terrestrial > Soil >...
TTCCCCCCCCCAAGCTTTTCGCGCTGGACCGCTCAACATCACGGTGCAGGGGACGAGTTTCGACGGCCCTCGGTCGTGTGGCCACATTCGCACTCGTTGGGCGGAAAATCCGTTGTCGTCTAACACCGACCGGCAGCATCGACATCGTGATGTTAATCGATTGGAGTATTCGTCCGGAGGTGTGAAAGCGTCAAGGTAACTTTTCCTCGTTACCTTGACGCTTTTACACCTCCGGGCGAGCAACACCAACCGGTCATCATCACAGTGTCTAGCCGGACCTTCAGTGTCAGGGACGCGGTGGGTTTGCCGCATCGCGCAGCAGGTTGCGCCAAGTACCCAGCAGCTCCGTGGTGGGAGCGCCGGTCAGCACGATCTCGATCCGGCTGTCGCGTCGAAATGCGCTGTCCTCACCGGCGAGGCGTCCACCATGGGCCTGTACCAGCCAAGAGGGGCCGAGTCCGGTGCGAAACACGCCCTTCATGCGGCGCAACCAGCCCTGATCGGCCTCCAGCAGCCAGACCAGACGCGGTTCCAAGGTGGCGCGCGAGAAAACCAACTCGCGCGGCAGCATCCACTGCACCGCCCAGAACCCAAGCGCTTGCAGCTGTGTCTCCGTGCCTGTCAGGCCGCCGATGTCGAATGCACTCGACACCGGGGAGGCGGCGGCCTCGGATTTGGGGATCAGTGAAAAGCGCGGTGCGCGCTGAAATTTACGCAGCGCTTCTTCGGGCAGTTCGCCGTGGCTGCAAGTGCCGAGATAGGACTTGAGCGGATACTGGGCGGCAGCAATATTCTCGAACGCCTGTCGCTGCGCCGGATGCGCGAGATCCGGTTTGGACAGCAGCAGGGCATCGGCAGATTGAATCTGCGACCACTCGTTTGCCGGCCGCTTGGTTGAAATTCGGTCGGCGTCCTGGCTGTCAACCAGGCACACGATGCTGTCGAGCTCCAATGCTTGCTGGGATTCGTATATCGCCAGCGTATCGACGATATCCGCTGCGTGGCCCGCTCCGCTGGGCTCGATCAACAATCGCGCGGGTTTGAAGCGGCGCAAAATGTCGCGCAGCTGCTTGCCGAATTCCAGCTCCCCGACACAGCACAAGCAGCCGCCGGCGACCAAACGCACGTCGTAATTCCCGCGCGCGGACTGGGCAACGCTGAGCGCATCGATGCCGGCGTCGGTGAACTCATTGAGGATGACAACCCATAATTCGTTTTCGGGCTTATGGGCCATGAGCCAGCGGATGGCAGTGGTTTTGCCGCTGCCAAAGCTGCCGGTAATGACATGCGCTCGCGTCGGCAGCGCGCCAGCATCGTGCGGCGTGCCCCGTGATGCGCCCGCGAACAAGGCGGGTAATGGCCTTATGTCAGACTTCATTGGCGATTTGAGGCATTTCAGCGGCTGGCATGAATGTTGCTGTGCAAGGATGATGTATTATAGGTTTTCTTTATGCGCTTGCCGTCGCTCAAATTTCTAAAGACCTTTCAGGTCGCGGCCAGGCTGCAAAGCTTCAAGGCCGCGGCCGAAGAGTTGTTCGTCACCCCGTCGGCCATCAGCCATCAAATCAAGGCGCTCGAAGAGCAATTGGGGGTGAGTCTCTTCCAGCGGGGAGTGCGCACCCTGACGCTCACCGATGCGGGCGCCAATTACCTGGAACACATCAACGATATTTTCTCGAAACTCGAATCGGTCACGGAGCAGCTCCAGGTCCGCTACGGCCGCACCATCATCCGGTTGAATGTGCCTTCGTTTTTTGCCAACGAACTGCTGCTGCCGAGGCTCGCGTCATTCTCGCAGGCACGCGAAGAGACGGATATTCGCATCGAAACGACATTCTCTGCGCCAAAGACCCATCCGCCCGAGGCTGATCTGTCCATCGTGGTGGGCGCGGGGCCCTGGGATGGACTCATCGTCCACGAGTTGTTCGCGCAGAACTTCATTGCTGCCTGTTCACCGGCGTTTCTGCTCGACAATCCGATCGATTCCTATGGCGATCTGAATGGGAAGACATTGCTGCTGCACGAAGAACGCCGCGAGGCGTGGGAACGCTGGGCGGCGGGATTGGGAATCGAACCTATCAAGCCCAATCGATTGGTGCGCCTCGACACCATGTCGGCGGTGGTCCGCGCCGCCGAGCAAGGCGTCGGCATTGCCTTGGTGCCCTCGCGCCTGAGCGCCGATCGCTTCAACGCCGGGGGATTGGTGAAGCTCTTTGATGCGGAATTGACCACCAACGAGAGTTACTACCTGTTGCACAGGCCCGAGGATCGCGCCCGCGAGGATCTGCAGGAGCTGACGCGTTGGATCTTGAGCGAGTGTCGCGTCGCTTAGTACACCTGGATACGCACGAACGCCCGGAAGGAGAGGGCTCCGCCTGTCGTCGACGGATGTCTCCTCGTTCCACGCTGCGAACACATGAGGTAAATCGCCGATTCTTGTAAATATTTCTCGTTTGTCCCGGGCGGGAGCGCGGCCTACCGTGTCGTCGGGAGTTGGTATTTTCTATTGAAGGAATACCATCATGACCATTCGAAAGCTTCTGCTGGCGGCCGCATCGATAGCCGCAATTGCTCCCGCCGTATCCTTCGCTTCTGCGGAAAATACCGCCCTGAAAGCCTGCGCGCAGGCGTTTGCCACGAGTCTCGCATCGGCATCGGGCGCGCCCGCATACAAATTGAAATATCACAGCGAGCCCACCAGCGCGCTCGACGACTATTACCAAGGCCGTGAGTACACCTTCTACCTGCAGGCGCATGACCCGAAGACCGGTTCAACGCTGGCGCGTGCAACGTGTTCCGCGAACATCGACGGCACCGTGGTCGCCTTGACGGCGACGCCGGCGGACACTTCGCCGACGCTCGCGGCACGATTCTAGGGGCTTGGAGGGCGCCACCGCCCACAGGGCGCTCTGCACTGCTGTACGGCGCACCGCTGGCGGGTTGCCTGTGGCCGGCGTATAAGTCCGTTTTCGCTTTAGAGGCCAACGGATGACGAACGCGGCGGTGGAGCTGGTGGTGGCGGTTGCGGAAAACAATGCCATCGGCCGGGCAGGTGCGCTGCCGTGGCACTTGCCGGCGGAGTTGCGGCATTTCAGGGCGCTCACGCTGGGGCATGACATTCTCATGGGCCGCAAGACCTATGAGTCGATCGGCAAGGCATTGCCGGGCCGAACGAACTGGGTTTTGAGCCGCTCACCTGGTTTCGCGCCGGCGGATTGCAAGACGGTTCGTACCCTCGCGGAGGCGCAGTCGGGCGCCGGCAGTGAATCGCCTTTGATGGTGATCGGCGGCGCGGAGATCTATCGGCTATGCCTGCCTTCGGCGCGGCGCATTCACTTGACGCTGGTGCACACGGAAATCAAGGATGGCGATACGTTTTTCGCGGATTGGCGTGGACCGGAATGGATCGAATCGAGCCGTCAGCGTCAAGAGCCTGACGTCAGCAATGCCTACGCCCATAGTTTCATCACCCTGGAGCGGGCAGAGGCCAACTAAAGGGGCGGCAGCTTGGCGATTATCTCGAGTTCGGCGCGCCCGAAGTCGATGTCCGACAGCGCCCCTGCACCTTGGGTCAGTCCGGACAAGATCTCATCCTGGGTCACGCCGCGCCGCTGCGCGGTCAGATACGGAATCTCGTGGTGAAACATCACCATGGAATAGCGTGGAATGAAGCGCCGCGGAAAGCGCCGTTCAAGTTCCAAGGAAAGCGCCTGCCGCAGCTGAAATTTAGGATCAGCCACACTTTCGCGCATTTCCAGATAGTTCTCGAGCGCCATCGCCGTGATTGCATCCGTATTGGGCTTGCGGGCGGCGCCAAACTCCGCGAACGCCTCTGCCCAGGAATAGCCGTCTGACCGCGAATGCCGGGCCACACAGGCATCGAATTCGATGCAGTCCTCGAAGCAGCAATTCATGCCCTGACCGTGAAACGGCACCATGGCATGCGCGGCATCGCCGATCAACGCGGCCGTTGCACCGCTGTGCCAGGGGTGTGCGGAGACCGCGCCCAAGAATCCGACCGCATGCGCGCTGAATTCTGCGACTGCATCCGGCATCAGTTCCCGGGCGTCCGGAAAACTCTGCGTCAAGAATTCATCGATGGTCTTCGAGTCGTTCAACGACTCGAAGCTGGTCGGGCCGCGATTCGGCAGAAACAGTGTCGCAGTGAAACTACCGTCGTCATTGGGAAGCGCGATCAGCATGTAGTTGCCGCGTGGCCAGATATGCAGCACGTCGCCGGCCAGACGAAAGCTGCCGCCGGGTCCAGCCGGTATGGACAGCTCCTTGTAGCCGTGTTCGAGGTCGGTTTCGCCGGCGCGAATCAAACCCTGCGCACTCATCTGGCGGCGCATCGACGAACCCGCACCGTCGGTTGCCAGCATGGGCTGCATCGGTACGCTGACGACCCGATCCTTCGCAAGGTCGCGAATGCGCGCGGTCTTGCCTGAGAAATCAGCGGTTTCGAATCGATGCTGGAAATGAAGGCTTATTCCCGGCAGTTCCGCTGCCACTTCGATCAATGCTTGGTTGAGCCGATGTCGAGACACCGAGAAGTTCAGCTCATTGGGCCGCTGTCCGTAGGGTTGAAAAGCAGTGTGCCGGTTCTCGAAGTGAATGAGCCGGCCGCGCATGGGTAGTAGCGCCGGCTCCAACTGAGCAAACACACCGGCCACCCTGAGGGCATGAATTCCCCGATCAGCCAGCGCCAAATTGATGGAGCGGCCCGACTCCGCGCGCGCATCGCGAGGATCGGGACGGGTTTCGAAGAGATCTATCTCAAGTCCGCGGCGCCGCAGAAGAATGGCGAGCAGTGCCCCAGTGGGTCCGGCGCCGACGATGGGTATCACGAGAGATTCATGCGCGCAACGCGAGCGTCAAAAGCTCAGTGGCGGCAAACACGTCCGCAAACGAATTGTACAGAGGGATTGGCGCCAGGCGCAGCACGTCCGGTTCCCGCCAATCGCCGACCAGCCCTTGCGCGGTGAGTTGCTGTTGGCAGCGCTTCGCATCGGCGGCGGGGCGCACAATCCGCAAACTCAGCTGACAGCCGCGCTGCTGCGCGACCCTTGGGGTAATGACTTCGACCAGGCCGGGCAGGCGCTGCTCGATGAGGCGTTGCATGAACCCGGTCAGCGCAATGGACTTCTTGCGCAATGCCGGCAGACCTGCGCGCTGAAAAATTTCCAACGATGCCAGAAGCGGCGCGGTGGACAGGATGGGAGGATTGCTGATTTGCCAGCCTTGAGCGCCGTCGATGGGATCGAATGTCGGATCGTAAAGGAACCGGTCGGCTTTATTGTGGCCCCACCAACCTGCAAACCGCGGACGCTTGCGATCCCGCGCATGCCGCGCATGGACGAAACATCCGCCGACGGCGCCGGGTCCCGCATTCAGATACTTGTAGCTGCACCACACCGCGAAGTCGGGATTCCAGTCGTGTAAACGCATCTCGGTATTGCCGATGGCGTGCGCGAGATCGAGGCCGACCACCGCGCCGGCGCGGCGCGCCGCAGCGATCAGAGGCGGAAGATCCAGCGCCTGGCCGGTGAGATATTGCACGCCGGGCAGCAGTACCAGCGCGAGCTTCGATCCTTCCCGCTCGATGCGCTCGATCAAATCCGCAGTTCTCAATGTCCGCTCTCCGGCCCGCGGCTGCATCTCGATCAAGCTCTGCGCGGCATCGAGGCCATGAAACTCGAGCTGTGACACCACGGCGTACCGGTCAGACGGAAATGCCGAACTTTCCATGAGCACTTTATTGCGTGTGTCGGCGGGCCGGAAGAAACTGACCATCATCAAATGCAGATTCACGGTCAGGGAATTCATGGCAACGACTTCGCTTTCCTCGGCGCCTATGAGTTCGGCGAGTCCCGGCGCCGCGCGTTCGTGATACGGAATCCACGGCCGAGTCGCATCATGGTGTCCCAACACACCCAAACGCCGCCAGTCCGCGAGTTCCTGCTCGACCATCTTTGCCGCGGACTTGGGCTGCAGCCCCAGGGAGTGGCCGCCGAAGTACAACACTTTCCGCCCCGCGGAATCGCAAGGGTGATGGAACTCCACGGCAAAACCGGCGAGCGGATCCGCCGCGTCCAAGGCTGATGCGGCGGCAGGGCTGAGATCTTCCGCGCTCAGGCGGGGACCTGCATGACAGTCCCGCAAACGCTGCACGTGCGATGCTGCAGGCTGGAATAAAACCGCGAAAATATCTCCGGCAATTGAGTCTCGATATTGCTCACCGCAACCCGCTCCAGGAAAAGACGGTGGCCGCAGTTTTCGCAATACCAAGAAAATCCATCCAGTTCGGTGGGAGCGCGGCGCCGCTCCACGACGATGCCGACGCTGCCTGCGGGCCGCCGCGGCGAGTGCGGCACTTCCGCCGGCAAGAGATACATCTCACCTGCGTGGATGGGCACGTCGGTCAAACGGCCGTCTTGCACCGTCTTCAGCACCATGTCCCCCTCGATCTGATAGAAAAACTCTGCGCTGGGGTCGTGGTGAAAATCCTTGCGTGAGTTCGGTCCGCCGACCGCCATGATGATGAAAGCGCTGTCCTCGAACAGCAGCTTGTTGCCCACGGGCGGCTTGAGCAAGTCGCGGTTCTGATCGATCCATCGGTGCAGATTGAAAGGTGCGGCGGCCGGCATACCCCATTATACGGCGATGAAACTTCGTTGGGTTCAGCAGGGTCAAACCGTGCCGGAGGAGGCTTTATGCGGGCTGTCTGGGTGCTTGCAAGTGTTTGCTTGATATTCGCCTGGCCGTTGTGGGCGGCCGGGCAGGGTGTGGGCAACCCATTGCCGGCTGTATGGAAGGAACAGAGACTCGACTTTTCCTACATGGGCCGCACGGCGCGTTATTCCTGTGAAGGTCTGCGCGACAAAATGCGCTCATTGCTCTTGGATTTGGGCGCGCGCCGCGATTTGCAGGTTTCGGTACTCGCCTGCAACGAATCCGAATCGCAACCCCTGCGCCGGGGATACCTGGGTCCCCGGCTCAGCATCGTTTTCTCATCGCCCGTGCCGCCGGACGCGGCTGCTCAGCCGCTGCACGCGGGCGATTTGTCTCCTGTGGACGCGCACTACGAGTCGTTTACGCTCACCAGCGATGCCTTTCGGAATTATGGCGTCGGTGATTGCGAATTGGTCGAGGAGTTCGCGCGTCAGATCCTGCCCAAGCTCGCCACCCGGGATGTGAAGCAGGACATCACCTGCGTGCCCTACCAGGGAAGCGGAAGCCGCTTTTTTGTCCGCGGCGAGATCTTGCGGGCTGCGACCGTTCCTAAGGCAGCCACGACTCCGTAGACCGCCACGACTGCCTGGGCCGTTACGACTGCCTGGGCAAAGCGCACGCCACCTGTACCGGTTTGGCGTCCGGCACGTCCAGCCGCAGGGCTGTCAGGGAATCTCCCCAGACACAGCCCGTGTCCAACCCGGTGACATCGGCGTTGCTGAAGAATCCCAAGGTTGACCAGTGGCCGAAGACGATGCGCGATCCGCGCCAGCGGGCGTCGCGCGCCTCGAACCAGGGGATGAGCGCCTTGCTCTGAACTTTCTTCGGCGATCCTTTGGCGCGCAAGACCAAGCGGCCTTCCGCATCCAGATAGCGCAGGCGCGTGAGACAGTTTGCGATGAAACGCAGGCGCTCTTCACCCTCGAGGGCATCGTCCCATCGATCCGGCTGGTCACCGTACAGCCGATCGAACAGCTTCGCGGGGTCGCGTCGCAGCGCCCGTTCCAATTCGTGCGCGCATTCTCTCGCCAAAGCAAGATCCCATTGCGGAGCCAGCCCGGCATGCACCATGCACACGTTCAAATGCGGATCCTCATGCAACAGAGGCCGGCTGCTGAGCCACTCGAGAAGAACGGCGCGATCGGGAGCCGCCAGCACGGTGCTCAGGGTATCGTCGTCGCGCAAACGCGCGCCGCCATAGGCCACGGCCAAGAGATGTAAGTCGTGATTGCCGAGAATCACCGTGGCGGCATCGCCCAAAGCGCGAATCCTGCGCAGTACTTTGAGCGAATCGGGTCCACGGTTGACCAGGTCGCCGACGAACCAGAGCGAATCGCGATCCGCCGAAAATTTCAAGGCGCTCAGCAGGGCGCCGAGTTCTGCGTCGCAGCCCTGCACGTCACCGATTGCGTACAGCGCCATCAGGCACCGGTGGAGTCGGCAGCCTGGTGCACCTAGTGCAGCACCCCGGGCATCGCCAGCCTGAACGGCGCGATCGGCGCATCGAACTGCTGGCCATCATCGGCCAGCATCTGATAAGTGCCTTGCATCGTGCCGACGGGAGTTTCGATGACCGCGCCGGTGGAGTAGCGAAATCCCTGGCCCGGCTTCAAATAAGGTTGTTCGCCGACCACACCATCTCCGCGCGTCTCCTTCACGTTGCCATTGGCATCGGTGATGATCCAATGGCGCGTGAGCAGGCGCGCCGGTACCAACCCTTCATTGCGAATGGTAATGGTGCAGGAGAAAACAAAACGCTTGTCGCGCGGATCGGATTGCTCCTCGATGTAGGAGGTCTCGACTTCAACGCGGATTCTGGGATTGACAGGTTCGGGTGTCATGGTCTGCGCGGCTATCTCAAACGAATTGCGAGCACGTCGCAATTCGCTGCATGCAGAACCGTGTCCTCGGTAAAATTTACCAGGATGCCGAGACCGTGGCGTACGCGGCTGCCGAGGATGATCAGATCGACCGCTTCTTCTTTGGCCACCCGGAGAATTTCGCTCTTTTTGTTGCCGGCCTCGACTCGTGCCGAGGCGCTCGTGAGCGCCAGGCGCGCCGACAGTTCGTCGAGCTTGGCGCGCGAGCGTTGCACCAGATCCTCTTCAATCTGCACGGTCGGCATCAACGTCTCGCCCATGGGCTCGGTCGGCACGAATTCGACGACATGCAGGAGAACCAACGCAGCATTCGAGCGCGCGGCCATATCACGTCCGGCGACGGCTATTTGCTCGCTCGCGTCCGAGAGATCCAACAATACCAATATTTTCTTATATCCGGCCATGGACGTTTGAGTATAACCGAGAGCGGACGGCAGCGAGCAGGCCGAATTGCGCCGGGGTCAGCGCTTCCGGACGCAGCTGTGAATCGATGCCGCAGGATTCAATTTCCTCCGGCGTGAGCAGACCCTTCAGGCCGTTGCTCAGGATCTTGCGCCGGTGTGAAAACGCGGCGGTGACCAGGGTCCGCAGAACACCCTCATCGCCGATCTCGAAGCGCGGTTCGAGCGTCGGACGCAACCGTACGATGGCTGACCAGACCTTGGGCCTCGGCTGAAAAGCCCCCGGCCCGACGTCGAACAGGCGCTCGATTTCGGCGACCGCGGCGAGCATGACCGTCAATCGGCCGTAGGTCTTGTTAGCCGGCGGCGCGGTCATGCGATCCACGACTTCCTTTTGCAGCATGAAGTGCATGTCTGCGATTGCCGATCGCTGCGCCAACAGGCGAAACAGCAACGGCGTCGAAATGTTGTAGGGCAGATTGCCGACGATGCGCAGCGGCGCGCCATCGGCGCGCAAGCGCACGAAGTCGGTATCGAGCGCATTTTCAACGTGTACGCGCAGAGCCCCGGTCGCGCGCGAATCCTCCTGAAGCGATCGAGCCAGGTCGCGGTCGATCTCGATGACGTCCAGGGCTTGCGCGCGCCGCAACAGATCCCAGGTCAGTGCGCCGCGACCGGGGCCGATTTCCACGATGCGCTCGCCGGCTGCCGGCGCTACGCCGTCGACGATGCGGCGGATGACGCCGGGATCGTGCAGGAAGTGCTGACCGAAGCGCTTACGAACCGGAATGCTCAGACAGGCTCCTTGGCACCCGCCAGTTCGATGGCAAGGGCCAGAGCGGCGTTCAAGCTGCCGGTGTCGGCTTTTCCTGATCGAGCCAGACTCAAGGCGGTGCCGTGGTCGACGCTGGTGCGCAGGATCGGCAGCCCCAACGTCATGTTCACGGCATTGCCGAAGCCGACATGTTTGATGACGGGAAGTCCTTGGTCGTGATACATGGCGACGATGACGTCGGTGGTCTCGAGGAAGCGTTTCGTAAATGCCGTGTCGGCCGGAATGGGACCCTGTAAATCCAGCCCCTCCTCTTTGAGTTCCAGGATTACCGGCTCGATTATGTCCAATTCCTCGCGGCCCAAATGGCCGCCCTCGCCGGCGTGCGGGTTCAGACCCAGCACGGCTATTCTCGGCGCCAGGGAAAAGTGCCGCTCCAAATCCATATTCACGATGCGCAGCGTGGAACGCAGCCGGTCTTTGGTGATCGCCCGCGGTACATCGGCGAGCGCCAGATGGGTGGTCACCAAAGCCACTCGCAATTGATCGTTGAGCAACAGCATCACGGGCATCGCCGCGCGTGTGCGCTCCGCAAGATATTCCGTATGGCCGCTGAAGGCGTAGCCTGCGTCCATCAGCACGCTCTTTTGCACAGGCGCCGTCACCATGGCGGCAAACTCGCCGTTCGTACAGCCATCGCATGCGCGATTCAGCATTTCGATCACGTACGAGGCGTTGCGCACGTCCGGCCGGCCCGCCACAACCGGGGTACTGGTCGGGATGTGCATGACCTGGAGAGTTCCGGCGCGATGTGCTTTCGCAGGACGTCTCGAGTCGTAGCGCTCGACCACCAATGGAAGTCCAAGCGCGGCTGCGGTGACGGCCAAAAGGTGGGCATCCGCGGCCACCACCAGATCGGCCTCCCAATCCCTCTGCGCCAGAGCGACACAGGCATCCGGTCCCACACCGGCGGGCTCCCCCGACGTGATGACGATGCGAGGTATGTACACTACATCTTGGTTTCGATGAAGGCCTCGTCGCGCAAACGGCGCAGCCACAGCTCCGTTTCTTCGTCGGCTTTGCTCTCGCGGATGGCGGCATACGCCTTCTGGCGCCGCACATCGTCGGTGCTGTCGTAGGTGCGGGTGCCCAGCATCTGCACGATATGCCAACCGTAGCGAGTCTTGAACGGCTCGCTGATCTCATTGTCCTTCAGGTCCGCAATCGCCTTGTCGAATTCCGGTACGAAGGTGCCCGGACCGCTCCATCCCAAATCGCCGCCGTCCGGCGCCGAGCCGGGGTCTTCCGACGCGGTCGAGGCGATGCCGGCAAAGTTCTCGCCTTTCTCGATCCGCTCGCGCAGTTTGCCAAGCTTCTGGCGCACGGTCTCGTCGTCGTCCAATTCAGTCGGCTTCATCAGAATGTGCCGTACGTGCATCTGATTGATGATGACCGGCGCCTCGCCGCTGCGACGCTCATTCAGTTTTACGATGTGGTAGCCGCTCGGCGTGCGAACCGGTTCGCTCACGTCGCCCGGTTTCATTTTGACGACCAGGTCCAAAATGAACTGCGGCAATTGCGCGCCTTTGCGCCAGCCAAGCTGCCCGCCGTCCAAAGCTGTCTGGCTGTTCGAATTGGCGATTGCGAGCTGGCTGAAGTCCTCACCCTTGCCGGCTCGTGCGGCGACATCTTGTGCCTTGTGCGAAATTTCCTCCAGCTGCTGCGGCGTGGCGGCGGCGGGCAGCGACAGTAAGATGTGCGACACGTTGAATTCATCGTTCGACGCCGCGTTCTGCTGGCGCGCAAGGTACTGTTCCAGCTCATGCGGGGAAACATTGATGTGGGTGATGACGTCGCGCTGCCGCAAGGTGCTCAAGGTCAACTCCTTGCGCATCGATTCGCGATATACCTTGTAATCGACACCCTGCGCCGCCAGGGCCGTCGGCAACTGATCGAACGGGATTTTATTTCGCGCGGCAATTTCCTGCAGCGCTCCGTTCAATTGTTCGTCGCTCACGGTCAGGCCGACGTGCTTCGCGCGTTGCATTTGAATTTCCTGCAAGACCAAACGATCGAGCACCTGCTGCTGGAGCACACTCTGCGAGGGCAGTTCGACTCGCTGCTCCTGCAGGCGCTTCTGCACCGAAGACATCTGAACATCGAGTTCGCTCTTCAAGACCAGCCCGTCGTTGACGATGGCCGCAATCCGGTCGAGCATTTCGCCGTGAGCGCTGATGTCGCGGGTCTGCGCATGGGACAGGGACAGCAGCAGCATCTGCGCGCAGACAATCGCACAGAGTTTGGCAACTTTACGCATGGGTCGAAATCCTAAATAACCTGTTTACTTTTACTGGATGCTCGGGTCGCGGGTCGAATACCCGCGGATCGACTGTTCGAGGAAGGAATCCTCACGTTTTCCGACCGAACTTAAGCCCGTCAGTTCCAATTGTAATGCAATCGAGGTGTCCAGTGTGCCTCCGGCGGTCGTGGTGCCCGGGCGGATGCTCAAGTAGCGGCGCTGCACCAGCTGGACCTTGTAACAGCAGCTTTTAAACTCAATGCCGGCCACCTGTTCGATGGTTTGCCGGTCCTGCAGCGAATACACCCAGCGGCCCACGGTGTTCCAATGTGCGGCGATGGGCCACGCGAAGGAGCCGTCCCATTGCTTGAGAATGCCCTCCTGAAAGCGATAACCAATGTTGACCACGCGAGTCGGATCGGGGCGGTACTGGACCGCAATCTCCGACTTCTCGGTTGTCGAGGTGTAGGGATTCCACTGATAGTCGAGATTGACCCCTAAATGCTTGTAGCCCGTCAAGGCAACTTCCGCGACGATGTCAGAGGCGGGGAATGCAGGGTTCTGCCCGAGGGCCAGTGCCTGTGCGGCCCTGGACAATCCATAAGCGTATTGGCCCAGGTAACTCTGCCCGGGGAAAGCCACGTAGGATTGCCCGCCGGGGGCAGTCAGGGCGCCGGGCAGGGCCAGGGGATTCACCATGGGGATCGCGCCCAAAAGCTGCCCATTCTGATCCCGCAGGCCCTGGGACAGCGACAAGGCACTCTGCGGCAGCCCGACCCGCGGGATTGAAAAATAACGAATTTGACCGACGGTTGCCGCCAAATACTGGGTTCCGGACACGGTGTCGAAGAGTCGCGTGGTCATGGCCAGCGCCACTTGGTTGGCATCGCCGATGCGATCCGACCCGACATAGCGATTGGTCCGGAACAGCTCGACCAAATTAAGATCGGGCAAGCCGCTGTCGAATATCGGCAACTCGTCCTGATTGCGATAGGGGACGTAGCTGTACACGAGTCGCGGCTCCAGGGTCTGAGTGCGCTGACCTTGGGCGCCTGCTTCGCGCTCGAACACCAGGCCTGTGTCCACCCGTGCATAGGGCAGGGCCCGCGACGGTGTGTCGGGCCGTCCGGTCCCCGCGTCGCGCAAATCGTACTGCGTGAAGTCGTAGCCCACCGCAGGCTCCAAGAAGTAGCCTTGGCCGCGGCTCGACCAGCGTATTTCGGGCGAGAGGTTCACTCGCACACCCGTCGGCCCGACCCCACGCAGAAAATTCACGGCCTCACTGTCGAACGCGAATTCGAAGTTGCTGTTTGCGATGGGGTACAGCGCGCTGCCTTGCACGCGCGGTACCCGCGAGTAGGGGCGGTCCGCGGCGGCCACCGTAATGTCGATGGTTTGATAGTTCTGCAGCTGTCCGCGGACCCGCCAGATGTCATCGTAGTAGAGCACGTCCGCCGTGCGTTGGAGGAATGTCACGCTGGTCTGCTCGGTGCCCACGGCAAAACTTTGAAAGTAGTTGGTGTCGCTGACGGCCGCGATGTCGGTGTCGAATCGCAGCCCGTGCTTGATGTCCGTCACGTCGGTGTATCGCGCGTAACTGCGGTCGCCATGCTGCTGTTTGTCGTTGGGCAGGAACGTGGCGTCCAGTTGACCGTGCGAACTCGCGGTCAAATAGCGGAAATCCTCGGTCAGTTGCACGCCGCGCGCCGTCAGCACTCCCGGCGTGAGAGTCAAGTCATAGTTCGGTGCCAGATTGAAGTAATAGGGCACCTCCGCGTTGAAACCGTTGCTGCCGGAATGTCCCAGGCTCGGAAACAGCACGCCGCTCTTGCGCTCATCGCCCAAAGGAAACGAGATATAGGGCGTGTAAAAAATCGGCACATCCTTGAAGCGCATCGTCACGTGGTGTGCGACGCCGACCTGCAGCTTGGTATCGAGGTTGATGTCCGATGCGCTCAGGCTCCAGTCCTCGATGCCGACCGGACAGCTGGTGTAGCGGACGTTTTCCAGAGCCACTTTGCCGTCAGGGCGAAGATCGATGTCCTTGGCAAATCCGCGGCCGTTGCGGTTCATGAGCTGGAAAAAGGCTTCGTTGAAATTGGCGGCGCCGTCCGTTTCATAGCTGCCGCTGTCGCTGCGCACCCGCAGCTGCGGATCGAGAAAGTCCACCTTGCCCTTGACCGTCAATGTATCGCTGTCGTAATCGTAACTGACCGAATCAGCGGCGACGCTGCGCTGATCCTGGCGAACCGTCACCCGGCCGTTGAGCACCGCGCTGCCGTCGGCGTCGACCTGGCCCTCGTCGGTGTCGACGTAGATGCGATGATCGTCAACCGGGATGTCCGCGGGACGAACGAAAGTATATTTGGGCGGCGCGGGGCAAACGTCCGCGGCGCGCGCCAGGGAGCATGCGAGACAGAGGAAAATCGATGCGGCCCGAACCTGAGAAGCCATGGGCAAAATGCGTCGCCTTAGTCGGTATAATAAATCGCCGCATTTGCGGTCTACGAATGGTCAAGCATGGAAGTATTGGATGCAAGCGATTCCCGCCTCGCGCACCTGACGCAGTGGGTGGTCGAGGATTTGGGATTTACCGGCTTTTCGATCGCGCCGGCGTCGGTGGACGCGAGTTTTCGCCGCTATTTTCGGCTGGCGAGGGATGCGGATTCCTACATTGTGATGGATGCGCCGCCCGAGAAGGAAGATTCCGCTCCCTTCCTCAAGGTGGCCAGAATCTTGGCCGGCATGAATCTCAATGTGCCCATCGTCCTGGCGCGGGACATGGACCGCGGTTTTCTGTTGCTGTCGGATTTGGGTTCGCGCCAATATCTGGATGAACTGCCCAAAACCGACGCCGCGGACCGGCTATACGCCGCTGCCCTTGCGGCGCTGCGAACCATGCAAACGGCCGATCCGTCTGTTTCCCGTGAATTGCCCCGCTATGACCAGACGCTGCTCATGCGCGAGATGGAGCTCATGCCCGAATGGTTTGTGCGCCATCATCTCGGCGTGGGCATCAGCGCCCCCGACCGAACCATGCTGAGTGCAACGTTCGAGAATTTGGTTCAGGCTGCGACGTCGCAGCCCGCCACCTTCGTCCATCGCGATTATCATTCGCGCAATCTCTTGGTCACGGCGCAAGATAATCCCGGTATCCTGGATTTCCAAGACGCGGTGTGGGGTCCGGTGACCTACGATTTGGCGTCGCTGCTCAAAGATTGCTATATCGCGTGGCCGCCGCAGCGAGTGCGCGCGTGGGTTTTAGAGTACCGGGAGAGACTGCTGGAAGCAGGATTTGCATTGAACGCGGGCGCAGCTGAATTCATGCGTTGGTTCGATCTGGTGGGATTGCAACGGCACATCAAGGTGTTGGGGATATTTGCGCGCCTGTTCTATCGGGACGGCAAGCCGCAATACCTCAAGGATCTGCCGCGTGTGCTCGACTATGCGCGGGACACTGCATCGAGTTATGCCGAAACCGCGCCATTCGCCGATTTCATCATCAAGCGCATCGATCCATTGTTCCAAAACGCGCAGCAGCGCGCGCTCGCGTGAGTTTGCCCGAACGCCCGCGGGCGGCAATGATATTGGCGGCGGGGCGAGGCGAACGCATGCGACCGTTGACTGACACGACGCCGAAGCCGCTGCTGCGCGTGCACGGGCAACCCTTGATCGAACGGCACGTGAAGAGTTTGGTGCACGCCGGCATAGAACGTGTTGTCATCAACCTGGCGTGGCTGGGCAGGCAGATCCACGACTACTTGGGAGACGGCGCTCGCTATGGCGCCTCCATCACCTACAGCGACGAGGCGCCGCGCGCGCTTGATACCGGCGGCGGCGTCTTTCGCGCACTTCCGCACCTGTCTCCCGGGCCGTTCGTGGTGGTCAACGGCGATATTTACACGGACTTTCCATTCCAGACGCTGGCGATCGACGCTAAATACGATTCGCACCTCGTGTTGGTTCCAAACCCCAGCTATTTGCAAGGCGACTTTGGCCTGGAGCGCGGCGAAGCACTGGCCACCGCCGCCGAATTATTTACTTTTGGGTGCATTGCCGTTTATCGCAGCGCCTTCTTCTCCGGTGCCCAAGACGGCGTGTTTCCCATGAAGCCGCTGTGGCGGCGTTCCATGGCGGCCGGACGTTGTTCCGCGCAGCTGTACACGGGACTGTGGGAAGACGTCGGAACGCCCGAGCGGCTTGCCGCGCTCAATCGTACTGGTCCGCCTGAAAGTCAGCCTTAGAGGACTTCACTCAAACGCCGGACGCCTTCGCCGATGTCGGCCTCTTTCATGCGCGAATAGCCCAGCATCAGCCCCGTGCCCGGCGGGTGGGTCAAGCAGTAGGGGGATATGCCGTAGATTGCGACACCGACGGAGGCGGCTCTGGCGATGACGCCGGACTCGGAGACGCGCGAGGAAGGCCACAACACCACGTGCGCGCCGGCCCCGAATCCGGTGACTTCCACGCGGTCGCCCAAGTACTTCGCGATCGCCTCACGCAGCGCTGCGCGGCGTGTGGCATTCCTGCGCCGTACGCGCCGCAAGTGGCGCTCGTACAGGCCGCTGGCAATGAACTCCGCGAGCGTTTCTTGCTCCAGCGTTGCCGTGTGCCGATCGCATAGCCACTTGGCTGAGGTGAACACGGAAATCAGGGGCTTGGGCACGACCAAGTATCCGATGCGCAGCGCGGAGAAGATCGTGCGCGAGAAGGTGCCGATATAGATGACACGCCCCTCGGCATCCAGTCCTTGCAAGGATTGCAGGGATTGGTCTTCGTAGCGGCACTCGCCATCATAGTCATCCTCCACCACCAAGGTGTCCATGCGCCGGGCCCAATCGACCAGGCTCAAACGGCGAGGCAGCGACAGAATGGCGCCGGTGGGAAACTGATGCGAGGGGGTGACGAAAACCATGCGCGTGGCTTCCGGCACCTTGGCAGGATTCAAGCCGTCGCGGTCGACGGGCACGGGCAGGATGCGGGCTCCCGCGCTGCGCAGGACTTCTCGAGTGCCTTGGTAGCAGGGATCCTCGACGGCAATGCGATCGCCGGGGTCTATCAGCACACGTGCAACCAAATCCAACGCTTGCTGCGAGCCGCTGACGATGATTACCTGTGACGGATCGCAGACCACCGCGCGCGAGCGCCGCAAGTGAACCGAAATGGCTTCGCGAAGCGCGGTGCTGCCGCCCGTTGGACCATAGTCCAGTCCGCGAACGGATGCCTTGCGCGCATTGCGCAACAACATGCGCCGCCACATTTCAAAGGGAAAGACTTCAACGTCGCTGCGGCCATAGGCAAAATCGTAGCGCAGCCGCGGCGATCGCCTGTCGAGAAAATTGATCCTGGCCGCCGCGCCCACGGCGCGCCCGTAGCGCGACAATCGCACCTTGACGCGGCTGGGGCGTACGCCCGCGCGACCCTCAACGAGCACGTTCGCGACGTAGGTTCCCGATCCCGCGCGCCCCACTACGAATCCTTCTGCCAGCAACTGCTCGTATGCCAGCACCACGACGGTGCGCGAAACATGCAGTTGCTCGGCCAACTCGCGGGTCGAGGGCAGGCGCTCGGCGCTGCCCATGACGCGCCGCAAGATTGACTGGCGAAACCACAGATAGATCTGCCGCGAAAGCGGCTCTTGGTCATTGAGAAGTGGTATTACGAATGACACAAATAGTGGCTCTTTTAAAAGACCATAGCATGGGGCACGCTGCGGCCATGAGATTTTTGCGACCTATCAAACCGGCATTGGCCGCTTGCGCTCTTGGCCTTTGCTTACCCTTGCCGGCGGCGGCGCAGCCGGCGTCGACCGCGGCATCGACCGCGGCGTCGAGCAGCAGCGCAGCGTCCGGCGCTGCGGCGAGGCGCGATGGGCAGCACGATTTTGATTTCGAGATCGGCGTGTGGAAAACCCACTTGAAGCGACTGTTGCATCCCTTGACCGGTTCGAGCAGCTGGGTGGAACTCGACGGCACCTCGGTGGTGCGGAAGATCTGGAACGGCCGGGCTAACTTGGTGGAACTCGAAACGGACGCCGCATCCGGACATCTCGAGGTACTGTCCCTGCGCCTATACGACCCGCAGGCGCGGCAGTGGAGTCTCAATACCGCCAACGCCAAAAGCGGCACCTTGAGTGTTCCCACCATTGGGGAGTTCAAGGACGGCCGCGGCGAATTCTTCGATCAGGAATCTTTCAACGGCCGAACCATTTTGGTGCGCAACGTTTGGTCGGACATCACTGCCGATTCGTGCCGCTTCGAACAGTCGTTTTCAGAGGACGGCGGCAAGACCTGGGAAGTCAACTGGATCGCGGTCGATACCCGCGTGAAATAAGGAAAATCACATGAAACGTGTACACGTCGCTCTCGTTGCCCCCGTGATTGCCGCCGTGCTGGGCGCAGCCAACATGACGCATGCCTCGCAAGACAATCCGCCGCCGCTCGGCGCCGCGCCCAACCTCAAAGGACTGCATGATTTTGACCTGCGCGCCGGCGAATGGACCGCTCATCATCGCCGCCTGAAGGAGCGGTTGGCGGGCAGCCACGAATGGGTGGAGTTCGACGGGACGCAGAGCTTCCGCATCCTCATGGACGGCTACGCCAACGAGGATGAGAATGTGCTCAACATGCCCGGAGGCGGCGCGTACAAGGGTGTAACGCTGCGCGCATACGATCCGAAAACCGGGCAGTGGGCAATTTGGTGGCTTGACGGGCGCACGCCCTTCGGCGATCTCGATCCGCCGGTCAAGGGCCGTTTCGAGAATGGCGTGGGCACCTTTTATTCCGACGACACCTTGCGCGGCAAGACGGTTCGCGTGCGCTTCACTTGGTCGAACATCACCGCGACCTCCGCACACTGGGAGCAGGCCTTCTCCCCTGATGGGGGCAAGAACTGGGAAGTCAACTGGATCACCGATTTCAAGCGCCTGGCGCGTTGAGTCCGCACGGCCGGCAAACGCGGTGGCTGGAAAAAGCCGTGGCTGGAGTACAATTGGGTATGTCCGAGTTCAAAGGCATCCCCATCGCGTCTGAATCGCGGCCGGCGCGCAGCGGCGAAAAATACACCACCCCGCAAGGCTTTACCGCCATCAAGGACGGCGTCAAACAGTCGCAAGTTACCGCACGAGCTGCTGTCGTGACCCAACGCAAGCCCGCGTGGCTGCGCGCGCCCTTGGGAGCAGGCGCGGGCTTCGGCGCGGTCAAGCAAATAGTGCGCGAGCATCGCTTGAGCACGGTGTGCGAGGAAGCGAAGTGTCCAAACATCGGCGAATGCTGGAACGCGGGAACCGCCACCATCATGCTGATGGGCGCGGTGTGCACGCGCGCGTGCCGCTTCTGCGCGGTGGATACCGGCAACCCGCGCGGCTGGCTGGATGCGGAAGAACCCGAAAACGTCGCCAAGTCGGTTGAACTGATGCGGCTCAAATACGTGGTGCTCACCTCCGTGAACCGCGACGATTTGAGCGATGGCGGCGCCGCGCATTACGCGGCCGCCGTGCGTGCCATCAAGCGGCGCAACCCCGGCACCGCAGTGGAAGCGCTGACGCCGGATTTTCAAGGCGTCATGGCGGACGTGCAGACCGTGCTCGATTCCGGATTGCAGGTGTTCGCGCAGAACATCGAGACCGTTCGCCGTTTGACGCATCCGGTGCGCGACCCCCGGGCGGGGTACGACCAGACGATCGGCGTGCTGAAGGCGGCCAAGGCGTATAAACCCGATGTCCTGACCAAGACCAGCTTGATGCTCGGGTTGGGTGAGACGGAATCGGAAATTCGCGAAACATTGATGGATTTGCGCGCCGCGCAGGTCGACGTGGTGACTTTGGGGCAGTACTTGCGCCCCACACCGAATCATTTGAATGTGGAGAGATTCGTCACGCCGCAGGAATTTGACCGCTATCGTGTGTGGGCGCTGGAACTTGGGTTTCTGGAATGCGTTTCGGGGCCGTTGGTGAGATCGAGTTATCGCGCGGAACAAGCGCTGGCGCGCAATAACGCGGGACTGGATAACACGAAACTTGCGGCGAAAGCGCTGACGGGCTGAAGCGCTGATGACTCAGCCACCCCTGATTCGCTACCTCGGGACGGCGCCGTACGAGCCGACATGGCGCGCGATGCAGAGGTTCACCGATGAGCGGCAGGATGCGACGGCCGATGAGATATGGTTCGCCGAGCATCCGCCCGTTTTTACCCTGGGATTGAACGCCAGCCGTGAACACTTGCTGGCGCCCGGCGATATTCCGGTGGTTCAGATCGATCGCGGCGGTCAAGTGACGTATCACGGTCCCGGGCAACTGATGATTTATCCGCTGCTCAACTTGCGGCGCCTCAAATTGGGCCCACGCGATCTGGTGGTGGCGCTCGAGAATGCCGTTGTTGCTTATGCGGGCGAGCTCGGATTGAGCGCCTCAGGATCGCGGCAAGCGCCTGGCGTGTATATCGCCGGCGCAAAACTCGCCAGCATCGGCCTGCGCATTCGCCGCGGCGCGTGTTACCACGGCATGGCGCTCAATGTGTCGCTGGACCCGCAGCCCTTCGAACGCATCAATGTGTGCGGATACCGGAATTTAAGCGTCACCCGGCTCGCCGATCATGGCGTGCGCAGCGACCTCGAGACCGTGGCGAAGGATTTGACGCCGCACCTGCTGCGCCGGCTCGGCTACGAGACGAATACCGTCAACAGCCGCTACAGCGCCATCAATACGGATTTGCAGGCCGTCAACTCGCGATAAATCGTGTCGAGCTGCTCGCGGCTGGTCGCGAGCACCATGTAGGTGAGCGCCAGAAAATTACCGTCCGCGCTGGTGCGGGTTTTCACCCGGGACTCGGCGAGGGGTCCGGCGTGACGCTCGATGATGGCCTGGGTGAGGACGCGCAGGTCGCTACCTTGACGGCCCATGACCTTGATGGGGAATTCGCTGGGAAATTCCTGCGTCGGCGTGCTGCTGGTCATAGGGCCGGCGTCTTGCCAAGTTCGCGGATGTAATTGGCAAATGCAATGCTCATGCGCTTGAACAGCGGACCCGGCACACCGCTGCCCACCGCTGTGCGGTCGAGTTTCGTCACCGGCAACACGCCGCGGGTCGAGAACGCGAGCCATATTTCATCGGCACCGCGCAGCGCCGATTCCGACACCGGAGCGCTTACGTTGCGGATGGACAGAAGATCGGCCAGTTCCGTCACCACATCGCGTGTCGTGCCCGGAAGAATATGATGGCTGTTCGGGGGCGTGTGAATGACGGAATCCTTCACGACGTGAACCGTCGTCGATGAGCCCTCCGTGAGTTCGCCGTTCTCCAGCATGATGGTTTCAAAAGCCCCGGCATCCGCGGCCAGTTTCTTCAGCAGGATATTTCCCAACAGCGACGTGGCTTTTATGTCGCGCCGCGCCCAGCGGATCTCCGGAGCGGTCACGGCGGCCACGCCGTTTTCGGCGAGCGCGAGCGGCAGCGGATCGAGCTCGGTGCAGTACGCGAACACGGTCGGCTTGAGCCCTTCAGGCCAGACGTGATTGCGGCCGAACTCAGCGCCGCGAGTCACCTGCATGTAAAGATACGCATCGCTCGCGTCATTTCGCGAAATCAATTCCTGGCAGACGTGTGCCCAATCGCCATGCGGCAGCGGCGCCGACATGCGGATCCCGCCGAGGCTGCGGTTCAGCCGGTCCAAATGCTGGCGCAGCCGGAACGGGCGCGATGCGTATACCGGTATGACTTCGTAAACCGCATCGCCGAAGAGAAAGGCGCGATCGAAGGGTGAAACCCTGGCTTCAGCGAGCGGTAGAAAGCTACCGTTCAAGTAGCAGACGGGAAGCGGGCCGCTCAAGCGAACCATAGCCGAATGGTGTCAATGAGGCGCCGCCACCAGCCGCCGGCCGGAACCGGCTTCAAAGGGTGCAGCGGTAGTGTGGCCACGGTCTGGCCGCCGCTGAACACGCGCAACGTGCCGACATTCGTCTCGGTGCTCAAAGGTGCGATGATCTTCGGCTGCACGTCGACCGCCGTCTTTACGTCGGACTGGCCGCGCGGCAGCGTCATGTACAAATCATCCTTGATGCCGACATCCGCCGGCGACTGCGCCGCTTTCCAGACACGCGTCGTGGCCAGCACGGTACCGCCTTTGACCACCAGTTTGGTGTCGTAGAATGTGAAGCCGTAGCCCAATAGAGAGGCGCTGGCATTCTCGCGCCCCTTCATGCTGGTGGATCCGAGTACCACCGATACCAAGCGCATGCCGTCGCGATGCGCCGAAGTCACCAGACAGAAGCCGGCGGAATCCGTGTGGCCGGTTTTCAAGCCGTCGACGCTCGGATCCTTCTCGAGCAGCCCATTGCGATTTTGCTGCTTGATGCCGTTGTGCTCGAATTCGCGTATCGAATAATATTTATAGTACTGGGGGAAATCGCGAATCATGGCATTGGCCAACAGCGACATGTCGCGCGCGGTGGTGTAATGCTGCGGCGAGGGAAGCCCCGAACTATTCTCGAAATGCGTCCCGACCATGTTCAATTGTTTGGCAGTGGAATTCATGAGCTGCGCAAACGTGTCTTCGGTTCCGGCGATGCGCTCGGCCAGAGCGATGGTGGCATCGTTGCCGGATTGCACGATCATCCCGAGGATGAGATCTTGAACCGTCACCGGCTTTCCCAGCTCGATGAAGGTGCGCGATCCTTCCGACCTCCAAGCATGCTCGCTGACCGTGACCAGGTCCTCCAGCTTGAGTTTGCCGGCGGCCAGCTCGCGGAAAACGATGTAGGCCGTCATCAGTTTCGTGAGGCTGGCCGGTTCCATCCGCGCCGTCGCTTCTTTCGCGACCAGCACCTTGTCGGTTTGATAGTCGACCAGAATGTAAGACCGTGCGTCGACCTGCGGTGCAGTCGGAATTGCAAGGGCGGGCAGCGCCGGCGCTGTGGCCGCCGGCGTTGCGGCCGCCGATGTTGCCGCGGGCGCCGCGGCCCAGCCGGCCGCCGCGATGATGCCCGCGATGGAGAGACTCGCAATCAGATGACGATACATGGTCGATGCATATCCTAGTGAAGGTCGGTTAGTCTACTTTGGTTCGCCGCGCGGAAATAGATATCAATCGAGCGCAAGATGAGCGTCATTGACGCCGGCGCGCTCCAGCGCCGCGACGATGCGATCGTATTCAGCGACGTCCGGCACCGGACCGATACGCACGCGATACATCCTGCGACCCGCGATTTCATTGTCGCGGACGAATACCTTGCCATAACCCCCGCCGCGTAGCCTTTCCACCAGGTGCTCGGCGTTCTTCGGATCGCTGAATGCACCGGCCTGTATGAACAGGCCGCCGGGGACCGGGACGGCAATGGGCGATGCGCCACCCGCGACCGGCGCAGCGGCAGGCGCCGAATCCGATGCCGCCAGGGACGCGTCAATAGTGGCCGCGACGTTGGGCGTTGCCGCGGCGTTGGGCGTCGCCGCCGCGGTGAGTGTCGGCGGTGCATCGAGGCTGCGTACCTCGACCATGGCGGTGCCGTTGCGCAG
>Ga0210406_10002042_pt1 | contig 23578 bp, 19 predicted proteins | sample IncBWC30MmetaG_FD_155454 | JGI IMG/M metagenome (GOLD analysis project Ga0210406, IMG submission 155454) | Forest soil microbial communities from Barre Woods Harvard Forest LTER site, Petersham, Massachusetts, United States - Inc-BW-C-30-M | ecosystem: Environmental > Terrestrial > Soil >...
GGTGTCTCGAGAACCCACAGGCCACCGCCAGAGAAGATCCCCAGGATGGAGCGGACTCGATCCGAGACACTCAAGCTGTTTGTGGTTTCAGATGATTGGCGTCGAAGCACACCCCTTTCTTCCACACGATCAAAACAATGGTGGCAATCTTCCTGGCTAAGGTCAGCCGCGCCATTTCTGGGCGTATGCCCTTGGCGACTAAAGCCGCGTAGAACGATTCGAACGGGCCGGGCTTCATCGAAGCCACCACCGCCGCTCCCTTGAACAGATTCTTCAGGTCGTGATTGCAATTCTCGTTCAGCCCGCGAATCTCGACGTGCTTCTTCTTCCGTTGCAGCTGGCCTTTCACCGTCTCGTGGTCGGCGCTGCTGTGCACCTCGATGCCCAAACCGCTGTACGTCCATAGTTGTCGCTTGGTGCGGAACCGGTGCGGGGTCTGCAGAATACCCAGCAACACTGCCGCTCGGATCGGACCGATCGACGGAATCTGGCACAGCTGCTTCCAAGCCTTGTGCTTCTTGCTCTCCTCTAGCAGCTCTCGACGCACGGTCTGGCGCAACGATCGCAAGGTATCCAGTTGTTGGTAATAAAATTCAGCTCGCCGGCGCACTCCAGGTTCATTGATTTTCCCGAGCCACTCGGCCCGATGACGTGAGCCATACACCTGCTTGCCGCTACAAGGGATCGCCCAGCTGCGATAGATCGCCTTGACTCGGGTCATGACCCGGCCCAGGTCCCGGGTGATGGTCAGATAACTGCGCACCAACTCCTTCAGCGTTCGCAGCCCATGATCTGCGTGATAGACCGCGTTGAGCTTGTTCATATATAGAAGGTCGGATAGCTTGCGTGCATCCACGCGGTCATTCTGATTGCCGTCTAGCAACAAAGCATTGCGGCGCGGATCGCAAACCACCAGTTTCCCGACATGAGGTTTCAAGAGGTCGTGCAACCAAGCGGCCCAGGTTCCTTCTTCAAAGGTGACCTGCACTTCTCCGCGGAGTCCATCAAAAAACTGCAGAATGGTGCTGGCCTTCGTCTCGATAACACACTCCATCACAATTTTGCCGGCAGCATTCCTGACCGCCACCGAAATGCTTTCCTTGTGCACATCCATGCCGATATATTTAATGGTGCTAGTCATAAAGGGCGTTCCTTTCTGGAGGGGTTGAGGCAAGCACCTAAACCTGTGCCTGGCGAAATGTAATTTCGTCACCCACAGGCCATGTAACAATGTTACGTCCGCTCTCTGTATGTTGTTCATTTTAAAGGCGCTCTTAATTCTGGCGAAGCACAGCTACGGGAGCGTCAATGAACACAACGGCTGGAAATCCCTGCTCCCTTACAAGCGATTCGTAGGATTTCGCCGTGGCCCTGAAGGTAGCTGAATTGTTTTTCGAACCGAGCAATTGTGAACATCGCGCCATCCTCCGCAAGGCGCATCATCTTTGTAGATAGGTAAGGGTCGTGGCTGGAAGTTGTAGCGGCGAAGCTGTTTGCGACAACGGTCGGAGCGGCCACCGTAGCTGGTTGTTGGATGAGGCCGCTCGGTTGAAACTTGGTCAGTGCGCCGTTCGGCTTCGACAACTGAACGTGCTGAGATCGTTGGCGGAAGGAAAACTCCATGTTGATTCAGGTCGGCTATGAATTAGTCTTTAACTGTCCACAAAGGACGCCGATGATCCTCATGGTCAACGTCCATTACTCCCGCGCCTCGGATATCGTCAGGCCTGATTGCCTGACCACCGATCCGGAAACGCCAATCATGGCATACCGGGACGGCTTCGGAAACTGGTGCAGCCGGATTGTGGCGCCCATCGGAAGGATTCGCCTGACAAGCACCGGAGTGGTTAGAGACTCGGCGACGCCCGACGTGTTGACGATCTTCGCTCAACAGCACGCTTTACAAGACTTGCCAGAAGAGACTCTGGTCTTTCTGTTGGGCAGCCGGTACTGCGAGACCGATCTACTGTCCGAGGTAGCGTGGTCGCGATTCGGTCAGTCGACGCCGGGATGGTCGCGCGTCCAGGCGATCTGCGATTTTGTCCACAACCATATCGTTTTCGATTATCAGAAAGCGCGCTCCACGCGGACAGCTTGGGAGGCGTTCAACGAGCGTATGGGCGTGTGTCGCGACTACGCACACCTAGCTATCGCGCTCTGCCGCTGCATGAATATTCCAGCGCGGTACTGCACCGGATACCTTGGCGACATGGGGACGCTGCCGCCTTACGGTGTGATGGATTTTGCAGCATGGTTTGAAGTCTATCTCGGTGGCGGATGGCACACGTTCGATGCGCGGAACAACGTGCCCAGGATTGGACGAGTGCTCATCGCGCGAGGCCGCGACGCGGCCGATGTCGCCATCACGACCACGTTCGGCCCCAACACTCTGGAGAGCTTTAAAGTCTGGACGGATGAAATCACGGAAAGCGTGCCACAGCTCCGCTAGTCTGCAATCCAATTGCCGAGGTGCGCCTTCTCACCGTACGGCGTATCACGGTCTCTCGGAATACCGGATCGACGCCGCTCCACATGCATGAACAGGATAAGAAACTCAGGCAGGGTTTTGGCTCTGCCAATAACTAACAATCGAGCGGCTCCATGTCAACGGCGACTTTGAGCGTATGAGCTCCACCGCCGAGGATTAAGCCGCGCAGAGGACTTACATCACCATAGTCCCGGCCCCAGGCGAGCGTCACGTGGCCGTTTGAGGGGACAATGTTGTTCGTGGGATCCACGTCAAGCCAGCCGATTCCCGGACAATAAGCAGAAACCCAGGCGTGGGATACATCGGCGCCCACCAGCCTCGGCTGTCCGGGAGGTGGATAGGTTCGAAGGTATCCGCTTACATAACGGGCCGCGAGATTCAGGGAGCGGAGGCAGGCGATTTGCAAGTGGGCGAAATCTTGGCACACGCCCCGCCGTTTCCGGAAGACCTCTTCGGTTGGCGTCCGGACGTTGGTCACTTTCGAATCGAAGCGAAAGTCCTTGTGGATGCGCGCAGTCAGGTCCAGAAGCGCCTCTGGCATTGGCCGCCCGGGCGTAAACGACTGGAGCGCATAGGAGGCAAACTCCGGCCGTACCCGGATGCGCGGCGACTCAAATCCAAACTGGTAGGCTTCGAGCCCCGCTGGGCTGTGATCGTTGGGAACCGATCTGGCTGCCTCTTCCCAAGGGAGCGGCAGTTGAGGCCAAGGCGTCGCATTCCCCTCCATTATCACTTCGCTCCGCGCCTCTACCAACAATTCGCTGTGCGGCTCCTGAATGGTGAAAAAGCAGAGACTGTTCCCAAAAAAGTCCACACGCTCGGTGCGCGTTCCCGGGCGCGGCTGGATACGCAGCTCGCTCTGCGCCAACTGGCGGTGCGGTAAAGCGCGAGGCTTCAGGCACGCCACGTGGTCTCCGACCGAGACGGGATATTTGTATTTGTACGTGGTCCGGTGAACGATTCTATAGATCATTGGCCTATGGTGATCGGCAAGGTCCGAGCGTGACTAAAGTATCTGCTTGATAAGTTATTCGACCAGGACGGCAACAATCGTTCCAGCTCCTGGAGGAAACTCGAAAGCCGAGAGAGCCCATCGGAACCATGCGCCGCTGCGGCACCCGGCAATGGGTACTTTAATTTTCGTAAATCGAAACTGCGTAACAATGCCAGCGCGGCCCGCATCGCCTGTAAGTCAACCGGGAGGTGCCGAGGGAGCTTTTGATAGAGATCCCCGAGGTGGCTCAGTTGAAAGTCCAACGAGCGGGGATTCGTCTCATCCGCCAAGAGCACATCCAGCACGGCTAAGGGCTGCAGGGTTGTATAGTACCGAGTCCGGTAGGTCATGGAGCTATCTGCGACCTCGAGCAGACATTCCAAAAGCGACCAGTCCTGCTCAGTCAAAGGTGTACTGACCTCGCGCAGTTGCCTGGTTAGATAGATCGCGCGCTCGAGACGCCGGCCAATGGTCATGAACAACCAGCCCAATCCGCGGTTGATGTTTTCTCGCTCCATTCCGGAAAATGCAGAAAGTAGTTCCAAACAATCGGTCAGCATTGCCGGATACTCGAGAAAAGGTATGCCACGCCCGCTACGAATTGACTCCCGCAGTTGGCCGATGAGGAACATCATATCGGTTGACAAGCGCTCGCGAATATTGCCGCCAACCCGCGATACCTCCGCCAGAGTGCAAGCCAAACTGTCGGGCCGCTCGGCGTCCGTCAACAGCGAGGTCATTTCCTGTTCAAGTTCGATAGAGGTTGGCCGCCTGTGTTTAGGCTTCGGCAACTTGCTGTGCCGCGACTCCAGGCACCTGTACAGGCGCATGAGGCAGCCAAGCTCTGCTTCGTCTGCGCGCTGTACGCGAGGGATCATGGCGCGTAAGATCCGAGCAATGTTTTCGGCTCTCTCGACATAGCGGCCCAACCAGAACGCATTGTCGGCGACACTACTAGGCACACCCCGCGAGACACGGCGCAACTCCACGGGCTCATTCCGCGGACGCAGCATACTGAACGTATCGACGGGGCTGTCCCACAGGACCCAGGCGTCCTTGCTGTGGCCGCCCCGCTGCATCGAGACGACCGATCCTTCCGCTTCGGCAACACGTACCAGTCCTCCCGGAATCGCAATCCACCCGCTGCCGGTATTGAGCACGTAAGTGCGCAGCACCAGACTGCGCAAGTTGAGACATCCGTTGTCCCACACCGGCGCAGTGGACAAAGCGACCTGCTCCTGCGCCACATACTCGTGCGGGCGGGACCGCAATTGCTTGGCAAACTTGCCCTTCTCGGCGTGCGGGAGTTCGGCCCCAAAAACCGGTTCCATACCGAGTGAGGGAAACGCCGGTTTCACCACCACAGAGTCGAGATGGCTTAGCACCCAATCGAGCGCGTACGTCTGGCCGCACCACCAGGTAGCGACTGACGGAAGTTTGAGCTTCTCGCCAAGCAATTGTGTGCAGAGGCCGGGAAGAAAGGGCATGATCGCGGCTGTCTCAATCAGACCGCTTCCCAGTGCGTTTGCCACCTTCACATTTCCAGCGACGATAGCGCCGACGAGCCCGGGCACGCCCAGGAGCGAATCGCCTCGCAGTTCGAGAGGATCGCAAAAGCTATCGTCCACACGACGCAAAATCACATCGACCCTCTCCAGTCCTTCGACGGTCTTGAGATACACGCGGTGGTTGCGCACCGTCAAGTCCGCTCCCTGGACTAGAGTGAATCCCAGATATCGTGCGATATAGGAGTGTTCGAAGTAAGTCTCGTTGTACGGTCCGGGGGTAAGCAATACGATTCGCGGATTGTCGCGCGGGGAGAGGTTGGTGAGCGCTTCGCGTTGCGCACGGAAAAATGGAGCGAGGCGCAATACGTTCGAGGTACGGAAGAGATCGGGTAGAACATCGGAGACGATCGTGCGGTTCTCCAGCGCATAGCCGCTGCCCGACGGTGCTTGTGTGCGATCGGCCAGCACCCACCACTGTCCGTCGGGCGAACGGGCAAGATCGACGGCCAGCATATGCAGATAGCTGTGAGCGGGAACACGCACGCCCGCCATCGGCCGGAGAAATGCGGGGTTGGCATAGAGAAGAGCGGCAGGAAAGTGGCCATGCGCCACCAGGTCCTGCGGCCCGTAGAGATCCTCGAGGAGCAGATTGAGCAACTGGGCCCGCTGAATGATGCCCGCTTCGATGAAGCGCCACTCGTCCGCCGGAATCAGTAGCGGAACGATATCGATCCTCCAAGCCCGACTTGCCCCGAGTGGATCGCTGTAAATGTTGTACGTGATCCCGTTCTCGCGAATGCGTCGCTCGGCGCGGGCCCAGCGTCGTCCCAGTTCCTCGGGGCCGATCGTCTGCAACGACTCCATCAGGTGCGCCCACTGCGGTCGAGGATTTACGCCATCGGCCGATAACTCGTCATAGGCATTTCCGCAGCGGAGCGGGTTTTGATTTAGATCCACACTCATGGGACAAGTCCCGGCTTCTCGATGTGGGTCTGCTTTCCGGGCGGAGGCAATCTCAGGTCCAGAGTCATCGGAAAGATCGGGTTGGTCTCTTCCTCCGGCGCCCCCATCAGCCCGGGCGTAGGGCCGGATTCTTTGAAGCGCTGCCGACGGCGGTCTGCGGCCTCCGTCGTGTTCACTGGGCGGGCTGTGTAGGCGCGACCGTCGGGTGATCCCACATGGTAGGCGCATCGGCCAATCGAACGCTCTTTCCAGCGGTCAACAATGTCGAAGACCAGGGGCGCATGCACTGGAATTGTTGGATGTAACACTGCCAACAGCTGACGGGCGCGATATCGTACGCCAGCGACGGTCTCTCCAGGCTTACCGGTAGGATAGAGTGGCACCCTGCGACCGTTGCACGCAACCACATAGCGAGATTCTGTGGTGAACCCAGACGCTTTTACCTGAATCCGCTCGAACGATGAGTCCACGGCGCGAACCGTTCGGCCGGAAGTACTCTCTTCGGCGAGAACATTCCAAGGCTCGAGGGCCTGACGCAACTCGAGTTCGACCCCCTCTATAGCGATCGACCCGATTTTCGGAAAGCGAAACTCCAACTGTGCAGCAAACCACTTCTCCTCGAAATTGTAGTCAGACCGGCGTAACTGGGTGAGCACATCGGAAAAGTCGCGACTAACAAAATGCGGCAGCATAAAACGGTCATGGAGCGCGGTACCCCAACGGACCAAGCCTCCTTCGAATGGACGTTTCCAAAACATGCATACCAACGCGCGGATTAGCAGCATCTCTATAAGACCCATTCTGACATGGGGAGCCATTTCGAAGGCACGTAATTCGAGTAAGCCGAGGCGCAACCCGAGACCCTCGGGAGGATAAAGCTTGTCGATACAGAACTCGGCTCGATGCGCGTTTCCAGTGACATCGACGAGCAGGTTGCGGAACAATCCATCCACAACGTTGGGCGGGCAGTCGCTCGCAGGCAAATTACTAAAGGCGACCTCCAGCTCATACAAGGCATCCATGCGCGCCTCGTCTACGCGCGGAGACTGGCTCGTCGGGCCGACATACATGCCGGAAAACAGATACGAGAGCGACGGATGGTTCTGCCAGAATGCCAGCATGCTGCGCAGCAGATCCGGACGGCGCAGGAACGGGCTATCCAGTACGGTCGCTCCGCCGATCACGATATGGCTGCCTCCGCCGGTAGCGAGATGGCTGCCGTTATAGGCGAATTTTTCAGCGGTCAACCGATTATGGCGTGCCTCCTCGCAGAGCAGTGTGTTGATCTGTTCGAGTTCGCCCCAATTGCGCGCGGGCGGCAGGTTTACTTCTAGAACGCCAGGATCGGGAGTGATGCTGAATGATCGCAGCCGCGGATCGGAAGGAGGAGGGTAGCCCTCCAGCCACACCGGCTTGTGCAGATGCTGGCACGTATCCTCGACGGCGGCGAGCAGGTCGAGATAGTCCGCGAGCTTGGACGCATACGGCAGAAACACGTGCAGGCGGCCTTCTCGAGCCTGCACGCACAGCGATGGACGGATCAGCTCTGGTGCTGTTGCGGAGGTGCTCGGAAGAGCGGGTAGCGAATCGGGCAAAGGATTTGTCTGGAAGAGATCCATTCGCCGGCTCGGGCGTGATGGGAGCTTGATCCGATCTTCGAACGGCGCAGCTTCGTACTCGTAATCGAGCTCGTCAGGCGCCACCCATGGCATCGACTCGATCGGTATGCGGTAGCCGATGGGGGAATCGCCTGGCGACAGTAACAGACGTTCTGGGCGAGGAAACCACAACTGGCTCGACCAGCACAACCGGCCCGCTGGTTGACGGCGGCGAATAGGCAAAATGTACCCGGCCGGCTCCGTCGACTCAGCTTCGCCGTTGTAGGCCGGCAGCATGTTTTCGAAGCTCACCTGAAGGCGACGCGTGAGCGCTTCTATGAACTTGAAAGCATCGGCCCCCCCGAAGCTGTAGTCCTGATCTTCGCGAGCGATGAGATCGATATTCTCCCAAACGGGGACGCGGTCGACTCGCCAAGAGCTAATCAGCACCCAACGCGGCAACGGCTCGCCTGGATACCATTTGCCTTGTCCGTAGTGAAGCAGTGCGCCGGGCGCCACTTTCTCGCGGAGGCATTGGATGAGAGCCAAGCCGCGGGTTCGCTTCATTCGTCCCAGAGCATCGGTGTTCCATTGCGGGCTCTCGGGCTCGTCGATGCCGACGAACGTAGGCTCGCCACCCATGGTCAGGCGCACATTCTGCGCTTCCAGGTTCGCGTCGACACGATGCGCCACCTCCTCGACCTGCATCCAAGCCTCCTCGGTGAAGGGCTTGGACGGCCGTGGCGCGTCATTCAAGCGGCGAATGGACATGGAGTAGCCGAAGTAGTCCACGTTCGCCAGCTCGACCGTACCCTCGATGGGCGCGGCCTTGTTAGCGTTCGGGGTGCAGACGAGCGGGATGTGACCCTCGCCAGCGAACAGGCCCGAGGTCGGATCCATCCCAATCCAGCCCGCACCCGGCAAGAACGCTTCTGCCCAGGCATGAAAATCTGCAGAGTCGCTTTGCGGACCGCTCGGACCTTCCGACGCTCTCTCGTCCGCCGCCAACTGAATCAGATACCCGGAGACGAAGCGCGCCGCGATTCCCAAACGTCGGAGAATCTGCACGAGCAGCCATGCAGAGTCACGGCAAGACCCCGTGCACTTCTCAAGGGTCTGCTCGCAGGTCTGGATGCCCGGTTCCAGCCGCGTCACATAGTCAATTTCGTTTCGCACCCTCCGATTCAAGTCAACCAAGAAGCTGATCGTTCCTCGCGTCTCGCGGGAAAGCTTCCTAAGAAAAGCCTGGAGTAGAGGGCCGGCCGGATCGACCCAACGATAGGGTTCAAGATCCTTAGCCAGCTCCGGAGCGTACTCGAAAGGGTAGTCTTCGACTCCTGGTTCCAGAAAGAAATCGAACGGATTGAAGGGGGATAGCTCCGCGACGAGGTCCACCTCAACCACAAACTCGTCGGTCTTGTCAGGAAAAAGAAGGCGCGCCAGATGATTGTTGTGGGGGTCGAGCTGCCAGTGGAGAAGGTGGCCGCCAGGAGTGACGCTAAGCGAGTAGCTGACGATAGGCGTTCGACAATGCGGGGCGGGACGCAACCGTACAACCTGTGGACCGACTAAGACCGGCTTGTCGTAACGGTACCTTGTCCAGTGATTGAGAGCAACCTGTAAGCTCATCCACCCTCATGCGGCCGACGCCTGGAGTTTCTGGTTCGTTCTCACTTTGCTGCAAACGCGGAAGCGCGCCAAGGCTCTCGCGGAACCTGCTGCTGTAAAGCTACCCTAAGGCCGGCGCTAGGTGGGGTACAATTTTCTGATCTCGTTCCCGGTTCGGGATAGATCTGCCTATATGAGGTTATTTACAGTAGGTCTGCGTACGCATCCAACTATCGACTGAACGTCCCCGCGATTCGCTCTTTCGTGAGTTTCGCGGTGCCAATCGTGACTTCCGGAAGTCGCAAATCGTTGATCGAACCCCAGCGTCAATCGTAACTTAACTTAGCGTCAATGACTCGCTCTCACACCGGCCGGGTCGAGACGGTTTCGTCACCGGAGAAGTCGCTGATGAAGACGTGCGGGTCGGGCCCCGTCGAGGATAGCTAGAAGGCTCTGGACGCTTTCACTACTGCTGTTGCTGAGCATCGACCAACTGCAATTGCTGGGTCTCGTCAAGAAATTGGGACCACTCTTCGTCCGCCGCAAACTCCTCGTCGGGAGGGAGCACAGCTTGGGACTGCGTGACACGAACTCGAACTTGGAGCTGCGTGTCCGCTTTTCCCTTCATCACGCCGATGGTGGGTGGAACGTTCGCATAATCGCGACCGATTGCGGTGCGAATGTGCCCCTCACCTACGAGCCGATTAATCGTCGGATCGAAACCTACCCAGCCAACGCCGGGGAGAAGGGCTTCCACCCAGGCATGCGTATCGCCGTCCGCCGACGGATGCGCATCTTCGCTGCTGTTGTAAAGGTATCCACTGACATAGCGACAGGGAATTTTGGCATTTCGAGCAAGTGCGATCATCACATGAGCAAAATCTTGGCATACACCCTGTCTCGACCGAATGGCATGCTCAATCGGCGAGCTTACCGCGGTTCTTTTCTTGACATAGCTAAAACTTCGATGCACTCCGGAGGCAAGATCCTGCAGAAATGCCAAAGGACTTCGTCCATCCCTTTCAGTCGCGCCGATTTCCTTTGCCAACTCGTCAAGCTCCGCCGATGGGCGCGCAAAATGACTCGGCATCAGCATGTCCCAGTAATCTTTTTTCTCGACGAGCTGTTCCAGATCACTCCAGCCTTCGTAGTCCATGAGCTCGGGAACCGAGGGCTGGGCGTCAATATTTACCAGAGCGTCCGAGATGATCGTGAGCTGGCCATGACGGGAAGGCAAGTCAAAGTGGTGCACAAGATTGGCATAGGAATCGGTATAGCCAAAAATGCGGGCTCGCGGATTGACCGAAAGCTGAAAAACGAAACAGCGCTGATTACCTTCGCTTCTAGGGTGCATGCGAACTTCCATCATGCTCTGCCAGACAAAATGGCTGTAGCGATAGCGCGTGAGATGGCGAATGGCGTAGAGCATTAGTGTTGGAAAGCAACCTCAATCGGATATTCGATATAGAGTTCGTGAACAGCCGCATCCAGTTCGCGACATTGCTCGATAATTGCCGCAAGATATTTGTGCAATTCGGCGATTATTTCGCCAACCGGTACGTAGGCGACCATCGCTCGCAAACGCCCGATCAATCTCTCGACCTTTTCGGTCCTGCGGCTCAAGGAAAGATTGCTGATTGAAGTCAAAGCCTCGTGCATTCGGTCCAGCGAATAACGGACCGAATAAGGGAACTCGGGCTTCAGCAGGAGGAAATTCGCTATCCGTTCCGGTTTGAGTTCAGCGGTGCATGCTTTACAATAAGCTTCAAACGCAGCGCAACTGTTTAACAGGCCTACCCAATCTAAATCATCAGCATGCCTGTCGATGACAAAATAAGCGTCAAGCAGGACGCAGAGATTGCAGGCCCTCTCTATATATTTGCCTAGCTGGATAAAATGCCAGGCCTCGTCGTGATTGATAGTGGCGGCGGTAATCCCATTAAACCTGTACGAGCCTTCGCGAACCACGCTCACCACCCGCATTGCGCCTGCATCATCATCGGGTTGCAACTCAAAGCCAGTCACGTCGTGGAAAAGACGATTCAGATGCTCCCACATCTCCGAGCTGATCTCCTCGCGAACTTGCCGGGCATTTTCGCGGGCCCCGCTGATGCATTTCACAATCGAAAAAGTCCCTTCCGGATCCGCTACCAACAAAAACAGAGCACGTTGCGCGTCTACGTTGCTAGAAGCCGCACCAGGGGCTAGCGAGGAAACGGCGCGAAACCAACGCTCTTCCGTGGAAAACTTTGCGGGATTTAGAATCAGGCCGTAAGTCGCCTTCAGGACACGCGAGGCATTGTCCGCCCTCTCGGAATAACGGCTCATCCAGTAGAGACTGTCGGCTACTCGGGAAAGCATGGCGTTTTGTAACCCAATTCTTCAAAATCTCAATTCTGCAAGACCCACGTGTCTTTCGAGCCCCCGCCTTGAGACGAATTGACCACAAGTGAGCCCTTTCGCAGAGCTACTCGCGTGAGGCCACCGGGAATGATAGTAATTTTTTCGCCGTAAAGCACATAAGGTCGGAGATCGACGTGACGGGGCTCGATGGTTCCGTTCACAAAACATGGCGCGGTCGAAAGATTGATCGTCGGCTGCGCGATGTAGTTTCGCGGCTGCGCGCTAATCTTTTCTCGAAATTCCGAGCGCTCTTGCTCCGTGCTGTGCGGACCGATCAACATTCCGTAACCACCCGACTCGCCCACAGCTTTTACCACGTATTCATCCAACTTCTGGCAGACGTAGTCACGTTGGGCCGGATCGGACATCAACAGGGTTTCGACGCTTTCCAGAATCGGGTCCTGGTCGAGATAGTAGGAAATGATTTTTGGCACATAGGCGTAGATAGCCTTGTCGTCGGCGACTCCCGTCCCCAGCGCATTTGCGAAGGCTATGTTTCCGGCGCGATAGGCATTGAAGAGACCCACAGCACCAAGCGCGGAACCGCTTTCGAATACCAGAGGGTCGAGATAATCGTCGTCGATTCGGCGATAGATCACATCGACGCGTTGCAGCCCGAAGGTGGTGCGCATATAAACGATATTATCGTGGACCACTAGATCTCGCCCCTCGACGAGTTCAATGCCCATCTGCCGTGCCAAGTAAGCATGTTCGAAGTAAGCAGAATTGTAGGCACCCGGAGTTAGTAAAACGACGGTTGGCTCGGAGCGGTCTTCGGGGGCCAGGAATCGCAGTGTCGAGAGAAGCGCCTGGCTGTACTGCTCAATCGGGCGCACGCGGCATTTTTGAAACAGCCCGGGGAATATTTGCTTCATCACTCTGCGGCTCGTGAGCATGTAAGAAACCCCACTAGGGACGCGGAGATTGTCCTCCAAAACCACAAAGTTCCCCTCCGGGTTTCGTATCAAATCCGTACCGACCACAGTGATGTAGACGTCGCGAGGCACTTTGATACCGCGCATTTCCCGGCGGTAATGTTTGCAGGTGTAAACAATGTTACCGGGCACGACGCCGTCTTCAATGATTTTTCCCTCATGATAGACATCTTTGAGGAAGAGATTCAGCGCGGTGATCCGCTGAGTTAGTCCGCGCTCGATTCTTTCCCATTCCGCTGCCGTGATAATCCTTGGCAGCAAATCGTGAGGAAAAATCTGCTCCGTGCCCTTGTCACTTCCGTACACGGTAAAAGTGATCCCCTGGTTGAAGAACGATTGGTCAGCCTCTCGTTTGCTGCGTCGCAGCTCGTCCGGACCCAGGCTCAAAAGCAAGTTGTAAAGTTCACGATATTGTTTTCGCGGATGCCCCACGGCGCGGAACATCTCGTCGTAAGCACTCTTGAGTTCGTACCGGCGGAGGGTTTCTGCGCCGCCGCGATCAGACGCATCCGTGTCTATAATCATAATTGCCGCGCTTGTTTCCCCCGCCAGAATAACGCATCAGACGGTGAATTGACGATCGGGAAAAGCGATTCGCGTCATTGGAGAAACCGCGCGGTGCGCTCTAGCGAGCCTGTACCCTGGATCGCGGGTGTGATTCGCCAAAAGCGGAGGCGGAAGCCAAGATCGCCGCGAGGCAGGAGCAAGAGAAACAGACCGGACGAAAGCCGCGCGGGCGGGCTCCTCAGGTTCACAACCCCGAACAAGCCAAACCGGAATCTTCGGCGCAGCGGAATTTCACCGATCCGGAAAGTTCGGATTATGCCGGATGGAGTGCACAAGGGGAGTTTCCTGCAGGCCTACAATGCTCAGGCGGCGGTGCATAGCGCGGCACAAATCATCGTGGCGGCAGAGATCACGCAACAAGGCAACGACAAACAGCAGTTGGTGCCGATGCGATGCGGGAACCTGGGCGGGCAGCGAGGAACTCTTGGCCCGCTGTTTTCACTCCGCCCCTTCCGACATTCGGGAGCTTCGAGTGCGGGCCGATGCAGGCTTCGGCTACGGGCCCGTATTGGAGATCCTGGAAGCGCGTTTGGCCCAATACGCCGTGGTTGCGCGCATGATCCCCTCCCTGAAGCATGCCCTCAAAGGTTTGCGTTATGAACAGATGAATCCGCGTTGGGAGATTGCGGAATTTGAGCACCATCCGCACGATTGGTCTCAAGCACGGCGTTGCATTGTGGCGCGGAGGAGGATCGAGGAGACCGATCCGGAGCCGACTTTGTTTACCTTGGAACGTTACGCGTTTCGAGGCTGGCACACGAATCTGCCGCTGACGCCGGCCGGGGTGTGCCACTTCTACGATACATCATTCTTCGTTATTAACCACGTCCGAGTCATCGGATGGAACGGGGGCGCCGGCGAAGGAAGACCAAGCGATGTTGATCGCGAATGGCAAAATATAGTCCATCGGCCCCGCTGCGTCCGCCCAAATTCCTCAGGGTGCGCAACGAATAGACCGCTCTGGCTACACGGTCATCCCTGGTCTGGTTGGAATGCACGTCGAAGCGGGCTTCACTCCCGTGGAAGCCATTCAGATCGCCACGGAGAATGGCGCCTTATATCTCGGCCAGCAAGATCGAATTGGAACTCTCGCGTCTGGCAAACGAGCAGATCTCGTTTTAATCAAAGGCGATCCCTCAAAACACATTGACGAGATCGAGAACGTGGAGACAGTGTTTAAGGCCGGGATCGGCTACGATTCCAAGAAGTTGATCGATAGCGTGCGCGGACAGGTCGGAATTCGTTAGGAGCATCCATTCGGGCCCAGCGGACCGCCACCAGCACGGTTCGGGCGTGCTGTCGCCAATCCGGAAGCCAGCGAGACTGTCTAAGTGGGTCGCCCGGCTTATTATGACGAGGAGATGTCACGCGGTAGAAATGGACCGCCGATAATGGCGTCAGGAAGCATCACCTCAAACTCACGACTGCACTTCAAACATTTCACCGATTGACGTGCTCTCAACCAAAATCCGGTGCGAGCGAGAATCTGGACGACCTGCTCCTGTTTGCAGCGACCACAGGAAACAGTCACAACGGTATAGGGCTGGTTCAATTGTGGCGAGGGCATAAGCGATCTCCCGCTGCCAAGATCTGGATGACCACGGGCTCGTCCGAAAACCGGATCGTTGTGAATCCCGCTTTGGAAAACCGAGTCACCGAAAATCGCCCGCTACGCCAAGGGTGCCGGTTTCTACAAGACGGTCACGCCGGAGAATTCCGGTTCTTGTCCGAACGCGGCGCAGTATTACATTACACTGATACGCGAAGCCGGACGTACCGGTCTACCTAACTACGTGCTGTTTCGGGATGATCCACACTTTGATTCGTTGCGCCTGCGCTCTCGATTCGTTCGTTTGCTGGCCGACCTTAAACGTGAATGGGAGGGTTATAGGAAGGAGTTTGGCGGCCGGTTAAAACCAACCGTAAGCGAATGCCGATTGAAGGTAGGAGAGCACTAGGAGGCGCTTCCGAAAACGAATTGTCATTTGTTGCGCTGAAACCTGTCAGACTCAAAATCGTTGCGCCACAAAAGGCCATGTTCCGGGCGGATTGTCCGCAACTCTTGCCTTGGCATTGGGATCGTCGGCTTTTTGCCAAAGCGTCCTGTTCCAAGAGCAAACGGACGTGCATCAACGTCGATATCGAGTCTGGTATCTTGGCGATGTTTGGGAGGTGGACGGTTGGAAGACCACGCTCTGGCAATGCTCCGCGGCCAACTCGCCGACATCGTGTTTGGAGTAGTTTTCCTGTTCGTCGGATTGGAAGCCTGCTCCGTTGCCGCCATCCGTCGGCGGAGCGGCGTACGCCTTGTTATCTGGCTAGGAATATGGAGCGCGATGTACGGAACCGGACTCCTGGCTCGATCGCCAGCTGTCGTTGCGGCTCTGCCGCTCGTGCTTCAGACGAGCGTCCCTTACGTGAACATTCTGATCGCGTACCTGCTCGCTGTGTTTGCAATGTCGGCCTTCTTGGAATTAAGTCGGGGTGGAATTCGGCTTCTCATCAAGATTCTAATTCTTGCGGAGGTGGTAATCGCTGTTATCGGAATTGGCTGGTTCGCAGCCGGCGGCTCAGCCGACAAGTTCATCTTTCACCATAGGCTTGTTTCGGATTGCGGCCTTCTTGTCCTCGTAACGGTCGTTACCGTGAAGAAACTTTCTGACAAGTTCCTGGTTCTATTCAACCGCCGCGTTCTAACTATCGGCACGCTCGTTTTCGCCACTGAGGCTTTGTGGTATAACGTGTCGCGCCCGCGGCATTACCAGCAATCGGGCCTCGCAAGCCATCTGGCTTTTGCCGTGTTCCTGCTTTCCTTCGGGTACGTCGCCGTGCAGATCATCTTGGCCAACGAGCGTCGCTTGCAGGCGATTGAAGACGAGCTTAAGGTCGCCCGGGAGTTGCAGTTCTCAATCCTCCCCCCGGCTGTTCCCGAGGTCCACAGCCTCCGAATCGCGGTTGCCTATCGGCCCATGGCCGCCGTCGCTGGTGACTTCTATGAGTTTATTCCCGTCGATGGGAAGCGGGTGGCCTTCCTCGTGGCGGACGTCGCCGGACATGGTGTCCCGGCCGCGCTCATCGCTTCGATGATCAAAGTGGCGATGCAATCCGTGGTGACCTGCGCTCATGAGCCGCGCGAAGTATTGCGTGGCTTGAACCGCATCCTTTACGGACAACTACACGATCAATTAGTCTCTGCGGCCTATCTGTGGCTTGATACCGGGAATCGCAAGGCACTGTATTCAGCGGCAGGGCACCCGCCGCTTCTGCGCTGGCGGGAGGGAAAGCTGGAACGCATCGAAAGCAATGGTCTGCTGTTCGGAGTCAACCCGGAGGCCGACTACCCCGTTTGTGACCTATCGATCCACTCTGGCGACCGCTTCCTGCTTTACACAGACGGCGTGACTGAGCCCCAAAATGCCAGTGGCGATTCCTTTGGTGACCGGAAGCTTGAGCAAGTGGTTCGCGACAATCAGTCCCGCTCGCCTTCTGAGTTATCGGAGCAACTGCTCTCCGAGATACGCGTTTGGCAATCGGCCTCGGTGGCCCAGCAGGACGACATCACACTCATCGTCATCGACGTGGTTTAGATGAGTTCCACGACGCGAAAATCTGATTAGGTTAGTGTTGAATACTTTGACTAAGACGTGTGAAGCGCCCCATCATCCTTATCGGGGCAGAAAGTGAATCGGCTGGACTCGGAGATGAAGTACCTCGACGTCATCTGCTGGCGTGACTGCGACGCCGCTTCTTCGATTCCTTTCTGATCCGAGTCGTTAGTGAATTACGACTTCACCGCGACGCCGAGTTTGGTCGCAAAGCGGCGCGCTTCGGCATCGCGTGTCTCCCTGACCGCACCATAATTGCCGTAATCTCTCACAGCTTGGCGCAAGTGGCATAGCCTTTGTTCGAATTGGAACTTGCGAGCTAATTTTGCGGGTTGCTTTTGTGTAGTTGACCGTTCTTCGTTTGGCGGGAGAGTTTTTTCTCTCTCCGGAACTGTTTCGGCGCACACTTCACCACTGGTTGACTGAAGCGAGGGAAAGTTGTTTTGGGATCTTTGTTTTTCAATGCCTTACGGGTACGGCACACAGCTCGTAGCCAATCGGATCAGCAATCGCAGAATACTGTTGAGGTCCGTCGCGGAGAAGTCCGGCTCTTGCTACGGTGTCTGGCATTTGCCTCAGCGCGCCAGCTCCAGCAAGCGTTGGAAGTCTTCCGGCGCAACGGGCCATGCCTGCATCCGATCGAGGTTGTCACGCGCTAGATCGGTGAGAACACGCCCGGGAGGAGCCTCGAGGAAAAGCTCGCATCCCAGTTCCTGGGCGACGCTGGTTGCTTCGTGCCAGCGGACTCCGTGTGCGATGTTGTCGGCCAGGTCTTTCGCGATACTCGCGGCTGTTCGCACAACGCGCGCGCTCACATTGCTGATGTAAACGCATTTCGGATCTCGTACGTTCATGGATTGCAGTTGTGCGTGTAGCGAGTCCGCAACCGGCTGGAGCAGCAAGCAATGGGACGGCGTTGCGACCGACAGAAGTTCCGCTTTCCGGGCGCCCGATCCGAGCGCTAGACAGAGAACCTCACGTATGCCTTGGATTTCGCCCGCGATGACAATTTGTCTTGGAGCATTGATGTTGGCGACAAACACTGGACGCTCTTTGCTGTTGACGCTCGCGACGAGCTTGGCGGTTTGCGGTTCGTTCAAGCCGACGATTGCCGCGAGTCCGTATCCAACCGGGTATAGCTTCTCCATCTGCTCGGCGCGAGAACGGACCAAATGTACGGCATCGAGAAGTGGAATGGCTTCAGCGGCCACAGCGGCGGAAAAAGCGCCGACGGAAAGGCCGGCTACTGCAACCGGCTCCAACCCGCTCTCGATCAGCGCGCGCGCGGTACCGGCCCCTGCAGCGAGCAATGCGAGTTGAACTGCTACAGGCGACCGCAGGGCTTCCTCGGAATCGAGTGCCCGCACGTCCTGCCCTAAGATGTCACTCATCTCTCGCAGTGATTCCTCGACCGCCCGATGGCGGACGAGATCGTGCAGCATGCCCGGCTTCTGCGAGCCTTGTCCCGGAAATAACAATCCCGTGTTCATGCCGACGTTGTTCTCTCCGCCGGGCGCCAAGGGTCGTCCGTTAGGATCGGCCCAATCGGCGTGCGCAAAAGGACTCTGTCCTGGCCGTCTCGCACATACTCCTCCAACGAGAAGCCACCGGTAGGAGTTTCGAGTCGTACATCGACTCGGGCCGGAGCAACATCCAGAGCGTTCCAGAGACAACGGACTTCATCACGCAGCACCGGGTGGGGGGCATATATCACGAGGTCAAGATCACTTTCCAAACTTGTCACAGACAGGCCGGTAGCTAGCTCGTACCCGACGCTTCCCACGGGTCCCCATTCCAGCGTCAACGGGCGAAGCCTCTCTTCAGCGTAACGGAGCGCCTCGATTGCCGGAATTGATCGTCGGGCGATATTGGCGTTCTGGGAGCCCAGCACACCGGGGCCGATTACCTGGTGCACCTCCTGATTCGTGACAAATCCGGCCCATCGCTGATCTCTCCCTGGACCGCGCACGGCTACAGCGATCATTCCCGGTGGCGCGGCTTCTCGTCTCGCAACGACGAATCGGCTCTGTATCAAAGCTGCGCGCACCCACTCGGGATTCGCTGCCTCAGCCTCCGCGCTGCTGCCGGGCTTTAAGACCAGGAGATCGTGTACGCGGGGTTTGTAGTCTGGTCTCGAGAACATGTGTCAGAAGAGGCGCGCGCTGATAACGAGCCACATCGAAAGCGTGATCCACCCAAGCGCGTCGGATGCAATCAGGCTGGAGCTTGCCACTTCGGGCGTGGCTTTGAAGCTTGAGCCGAACACTAGGCCGAAGAATCCACCCGGAATGGCGCTGATCACCATCACGTCACGGATCTGATGGTGGCTCATGTGGAGAAGTGTGGTCACGCCGAGCGCCAGAATCGGTTGTAGCAGGAGTTTGGCGAGCGAGGCAATGAGGACGCTCCTTTCGAATCGAAAGCGATGCGCGGACACTACGACGCCAGTCAGAATGAGTGCGGATCCGGCAGCAGCGTTCCCGAGCATCAGTAGTGTTCCCCTCAGGTAACTCGGAAAGTTCAGCTTCAGCGCCACGCACGCGAGGGCCAGCAGAGTAGCCCAAACAACCGGGCGGACTGCCGCGCGGGGCAGACTTCCCAAAAGAGTGCGTAAGGAGATCGCTCCGCCGTTCGAATTGCGCTGGGCTTCGAGAAGCGCCAGTGTGACTGGAGAAACCGTAATCGAACCAATGGCGACTGATAGCGCCGCGGGTACAGCTGCATGCGCGCCGAACGTAGCCGAAAGCAGCGGGAGAGCGACCGCAGGGTTTGGAAACCCGATCGTCAACGCCAGGACGGAGCTGTCAGCAATCGACATATGGAGACTACGCCGCGCCCAGAAGTAGCATGCGGCATAAAGTCCAATGAACACCAAGGCAATCGCGATTGCCGTCGTTGCCTGATTCTGGAGCAGCGCGAGAGGCGTTTCGATGATGATCGAAACCAGCGCACAAGGAACCGCAATATCCATTACCAAGGCGATCAAACTGCGGACGTCTTTGTTGTCGATCAATCCGCGGCGGCCTGCAACGTAACCCAACAGCAGTCCCGCGAAGATGGGCACAAGAGCATTAAGAAGGACGGTGAGCAAGGTGACGCCTCAGGGCTACTGCCATTGCGCTTCCATGAGCGTACGAACGGCGATGCCCGCTTTCCGCGCTGCTTTCGCCTCAGTCGATGCAAATCGGTGGCTCAGATCGGTGCTGCCGACGCGTGCATCATCGATTGCTTCGACTAGCGCTTGTTTCACCTCCTCGATTTCGGTGGGCGTGGGGTGAAGCGGGTCCTCCGCATGCAGGAGTTTATAAAGCAAGCCCAATCTAGCGAAATCGCGGACGTCGTAGGACATCGGGATGATTTCATGCCCAAGCCGTTCCAGATCCGCAACCGACCGGCGTGTAACTCTCGCTGCGGCTTCTTTGTGCATCGCGTGAATCATCACTCCCGCGTCATCGAAAGCCAGGATGCGGTTTGCCTGATAGCCGTGAGTGAGAAATCCGCCCGAAAGTGCGTGTCCCACGACAAATGCAATGACCGGGTGACCCGCCATGCGGGCCGAAGCGTACGCGTCGGCAGCAGCCGCAGCCGCCAGGAAGATTCCCGCTGTTTCTTCCCTGCGTCCGTAGGCCTGGCTCTTCACGTCGACGCTTGCAATGATCGGACGCTTCTGCGATTTCGATTTCTCGCGGTCTTCCTTCATCGCCCGGCGCACGTGCGCCGCCAGCGCGTAGGCTTCTTCTAACCCAACCTGCCCGTCGCGCACGCAGGGAAATCGGCTCTCCGGATTTGGAGTCACGCAAAGAAACAATCCCGTATCCTGCCCGATCCGAGCCTCTGCGGAAAGAACCGACTTCGGATCGTACGGGTATGGCTCGCTTCTTCCAGTCAAAGCCGCAAACCAGGTTTGTCCACGTAATCCGATGTGCTCGCTCATTATGTTTCTTCCTTTGATTTCTCGCTGCCCCACTGCTGTCTCAGTTGCAACGGATCGATTTGAGCCGACGCATCGAGCGCTGCAATGCGATCGCGGTACTGCGCGACTTGCTTGCTTCGGTGCTCGTCGGGCAGACCTTTTGCGACATACCCGCGCACTCGCGTCGCAATCTGGTCCGTTCTATCCTCGACAAAGAGCATCGGCCAGTCCCATACAGACGCGCTGCTCGCCGCCGTGTATGGCCCAGATGAGCGCGCGATCAGAGGAGTCGAATTCCTCGAGGCCCGACTCCTGTTCAATGACCTCCGGACCGTTCAGTCCGAGGCGCGCTTCGCGGGTCATAACAACGTAACTGGAGACGCCAGCTGCGAGCGCCATGCCGCCGAAGCAGCCCACTGTTCCTGCAATCACCGCAATGACGGGCGCATATTGACGCAGGTGCAGCACGGAAGAGATCACCTCCGCTACTGCGGCCAATCCGAGATTGGCTTCCTGCAGCCGGACGCCTCCTGTTTCGAGCAGCAGAACGGCTGCGGTTAATTGCCCAGCCGCAGAGTCGCGCGCGGCCAGGTCCAATGCCGCGCTCATCTTCGCTCCGGAGACTTCGCCGATGCTGCCGCCTTGGAACGCGCTTTCGAGGGAAATGGCGACCGCCGGTTTCCTCGCGATTTCGCCCTTGATGACAATGCAGCCATCATCGGCTTGTGGGGCGACGCCTTGCATCGGAAGCCAGGGCGACTGCACACGATCGAAGGGCCCGACCAATTCTCGCCACGAACCTTCATCGAAGAGCGCCTGCGCCCGCTCGCGCCCATTTAATTCGATGAAACTGCCGCGATTGACAAAAGCGGGAATAATATTAGTCTCGATCATTGTCCGAGCGCCTCCACAGCTTGCTCCAGGCGCAGCAAGACGCTTCCCGGAGTCGCGCCTGCGTCATTGACCTGGATGCGAACAGAGCCGTCGAACTTTGAGAAGAATCGATCAAAGACGGCCTTCCAGGCGTCCCGGAACCCGTTCACGCTGGTCGTAATCGAAACGTGTGCGCCTTGCTCCTGCAGACGGCTCGAAGAGCACTTCCATGTCGCCGGAACCAACGACGCCGACATGCGCCCTGTTGGTGATGCGTCGTTGAGCATTCGGATATTCGAAATCAATGTGTTCCATTTGTTCACCTATTCAGGCTAGTGTCTTCCCCGCACTGTTTCTTTACTACCGTCGAGCGCATCCAGAAAGAGCGTGGCGGCGAGAAGGTCCGCGCTTCCTCCAGGCGAGAGCCGCTGTTTAAGCAATGCGTGGTCGAGCTGATTCAATGCAGCATTCCCCGCCGAGGTTCCCGGTCCTCCCGCTTCGAGTACGGCGCGAGCCCCGCGTTGCACCAACTCCAACCCTTCCGAACCCCCGCGATAAAGAACGCAGGTGTCCTCCAGGGAAGCCATCATCTGCAAAAGGGCCGTGAGCCGGCTCGTTTCTTCGCACAGACCTCGGTTTCGGGCCGAATTCAGAGCGGGCAATCCACCATCGATCACATGAGGAAAACCCGCGCAGGCCTCGCCGCGAGCGCCAGCTGCTCCGTAACGAACTCGCACCAGGTCTCCATGCGAGACAAGTTGCAAACGCGCCGGGTCTGGAATCCGCGCAATGCCGCCCGCGATCCCCGCAACGCGCGCGGGCGCCGTGGATTGACTACTGCTCGCGCCCGCAATCAGCAGACCCAGAATCCAAATCGCACCTTTGTGGGAATTTGTTCCACCCGTGGCCTTAAACATAGCGCTCTCGGCTTCTCTGCCAATTGCTGCCAGCACCTCGCGGAGTCCTGCATCGACGCGTGCCGACGCAGAGGCTGCGGCCATGTGGCGGAAGAACGGCTCAATTGCGGCAGCCGAGCGAATGATGATCTCCAACGACAAATCTGTGTGTGATCCTGATCCGCGCCGGTCGACGAGTCCAGGCTTCGGCGTCAGCTGCGCTTCGGTGACGAGCGACCGCCTGGCCAGTGAGGCGAGATATCGGTGCTCGCACGCGGCCAATTCGGCAACTTGAGTCGTGAGGATGGCTTGTCGCATTACCAGCTCCTGAACTTCGCAGGAGGTTGATACAGGCCGCCAGACCAAGCGACCAGGTCCTCCATGCTCCGCGCTGCGAGCAGCGAACGCTTGGCCTGGAGACGCTGCACTCCGATGTCCTCTGGGTATGTAACAATGCCTCTTTGTCGAAGCTCCGCAGTCTCCTCAGGTTTCGCACGTAGGCCGATCGGACTCACTCCGGCGACTGCGGCAAGTGCACGGCGCCGCTCCTCAATGCCCTCTGTTTTGTACAGGTATGCGATACCCTCTTCGGTCACTACATGAGTCACATCGTCGCCGTAAATCATGACAGGTGCGATGGGCATCCCTGACTTCTTACCAACCTCGACCGCGTCCAGAGTCTCGACAAAGGCGGGTACTCCGCCCTTTTGGAAGGTCTCCACCGTTTGAACCACCAGCTTTCTTCCTCTCGCGGTCGGACTCAAATCTGTCTTCAGATCCAGCCACGCGGGGCTGGAATGTCGACGACCGTGGGGATCATGACCCATGTTCGGCGCGCCTCCGAAACCGGCGATTCGACCTGAAGTTACTGTCGACGAGTTTGCGTCGCCATCGATCTGAAGAGTCGATCCAATGAACGCATCGACTGCGTACTGGCCTGCAAGCTGGCAGAGAACACGGTTCGAACGCAAACTGCCGTCACGACCAGTGAAGAAAATATCGGGGCGAGCGCGAATGTAATCCTCCATCGCTACCTCGCTGCCGAAGCAGTGGATAGTCTTTACCCAGCCGCTCTCGATCGCGGGAATGAGTGTTGGATGGGGATTCAGCGCCCAGTGTCCGCAGGTCTTTCCACGCAGCCCCAGCGACTCGCCATACGTGGGGAGCAATAGCTCAATCGCAGCCGTATCGAAACCGATACCATGATTGAGCGAACTGACCTCGTGT